>Ga0233424_10000134_pt1 | contig 103983 bp, 92 predicted proteins | sample Watercolumn_Towu_FD_181011 | JGI IMG/M metagenome (GOLD analysis project Ga0233424, IMG submission 181011) | Freshwater microbial communities from Lake Towuti, South Sulawesi, Indonesia - Watercolumn_Towuti2014_125_MG | ecosystem: Environmental > Aquatic > Freshwater > Lake | place: Indonesia...
AGCGCAGCAGCAGGTTGACGATGGTCGACTTGCCGGCCCCTGATCGGCCGACCAGGCCGATCTTCTCGCCCGGCCGGATCACCAGGTCGAGGTCGTCGATGACGCGGCGCTGCTGGCCGTAGCCGAAGCGCACCGCCTCGAAGCGGATCTCGCCGTGGCGCACCGCCAGCGGCGGCGCCTCGGGCCGGTCGAGCACGGTGTGCGCGCGCGACAGCGTGTTCAGCCCGTCCTGCACGGTGCCGATGTGTTCGAACAGCATCGCCGTCTCCCACATCACCCAGTGCGACAGGCCCGACAGCCGCAGCGCCATCGCCGCGCAGGCGGCCACCGCCCCGACGCCGGCCTGGCCCTGCGACCACAGCCACAGCGCGGTGCCCGACGAGGCCACCGCCAGCGCCATGTTCAGCGAATGGTTGAACACCTCGAAGCCGGTGACCATGCGCATCTGCCGGTTCACCGTGAGCATGAACTCGCGCATCGCGCTTCGGGCGTACGCGGCCTCGCGCCCGGCGTGCGAGAACAGCTTCACCGTGGTGATGTTGGTGTAGGCGTCGGTGATGCGCCCGGTCATCAGCGAGCGGGCGTCGGCCTGCTGCTGGGCGACCTTGCCGAGCCGCGGCACGAAGTAGCGCAGCCCGGCCGCGTACAGCACCAGCCAGCCGATGAACGGCCACAGCAGCACCGTGTCGAACCCGCCGGCCACGCCGACCATCGTGACGAAGTAGATCGTCACGAAGACCAGGATGTCGCTGATGATCATCACCGTCTCGCGCACCGCGAGCGCGGTCTGCATCACCTTGGCCGCGACCCGGCCGGCGAACTCGTCGCCGTAGAAGGTCAGGCTCTGCGCCAGCATCAGGCGGTGGAAATTCCAGCGCAGCCGCATCGGGAAGGTGCCGGCCAGCGCCTGGTGCTTGATCAGGCTTTGCAGCAGCACCAGCAACGGGCTGGCGAGCATCAGCGCGGCGAAGCCGAAGATGTGCAGGCCCTCGTGCGCCCACAGCTCGGCGGGCGGGATCTTGGCCAGCCAGTCGACCAGCTGGCCGAGCAGGCCGAACAGTACCGCCTCGAACGCGCCGATCAGCGCGGTGCACAGCGACATCACGGCGATGTACGGCCGCATGCCGGCGGTACCGGCCCACAGGAACGGCAGCAGCCGGTTCGGCGGCGTCGCGGGCGGCGCCTCCGGATACGGATCGATCCGGTGCTCGAACCAGCCGAACAACGACATCCGCTCAGGCGCCCTTGCGGCGGGTCTTCTTCGCGGCGGGCGGCGGCGTGTCCATGCCCTCGGGACGGGCCGTGAACAGCTTGGCCGCGCGGCCCTTCAGCTCGAGCAGCTCGCTGGGGGTGATCGAGTACTTGCGCCCCATCGGGTCGACCTCGACACGGAACTCGACTTCCTTCGAGCCGTTGCTGAGGATGCCGCTGGTGAATTCGTAGTCCTCGCGCTCGGCGGGGAAGCCCTCGTCCTCGAGCTCGTAGTCCTCGTACACCACCTCGAAGATCTCGCCGCTGGCCAGGTCGAGCATGCCGCGCGACTGAATGACATCTTCGGTGAGTTCGTCCTGGATGACGATGGGCAGTTTCAGGTCCATGGTGGGGGCGCAGAAAACGGGCGAAAGGCGCCCGGGGAGACGGGAAAAGGGGCGCGGATGATGCCACAGCGTACCGCGGGATCGGTGCACCCGCCGGCGGCGCGGGCGTTCTCGGGAAGGATCGAGAACGCCGGCCCGCCCGCATGGTCAAATCATCCGTGGAGCGCCCGGCCCGCCGGCGCCCGCAAGGCAAGGAGCGTTCAGCGCTTCGATCCCAGCCCTCCGGAGAAATTCCATGCAATCCTCTCGCCGTACCTTCATGATGTCCATGGCCGCCACCGGCGCCACCCTGTGCGCCGGCCAGGCCTTCGCCCAGGCCAAGCTGGACGAGAAGGATCCCCAGGCGTCCGCCCTGGGCTACGTCAGCGACACCAAGAAGGCCGACTCGAAGAAGTTCCCCAAGCACACCGCCGAGCAGCACTGCGGCAACTGCGCGCTGTTCCAGGGCAAGGCCTCCGACGCCTGGGGCGGCTGCCCGCTGTTCGCGGGCAAGCAGGTCGCCGGTCCGGGCTGGTGCTCGGCCTGGGCCAAGAAGGCCTGATCCCCCAGCGCCCCCGGGCTCCCCTGCCCGGCTTCGAGAGCCCCGGCCTGCCGGGGCTTTTTGCCATCCGAGCCGGTCAGGCGAGGGCCCACCCGGCGGCCCCCCCGCGGGCACGGCCTTCGCGCCGCAGTTTCTCCAGGTGCGCCAGCAGCGACCGCTCGGCCACCGGCCGCAGCGCGGGCGCCACGTCGTCGTAGACCCGCTCCAGCAGCGCCGGCAGCGGCAGCGTGTGGCCGGTCAGCGCTGCCAGCAGCTTGTCCTCGCGCGCCTGGCGGTGCCGCAGCAGGTGCGCGATGGCGCGCTGCGGGTGGCCCATCAGGAACCCGTGCCCCGGCGCCAGCCAGGCCATCGCCGGCAGGCGTTGCGGCAGGCCGCGCAGGCTGTCGAGGTAGACCGCCATGTCGCCGTCCGGCGGGTCGATCACGACCGTGGAGCCCTGCATGAGGTGGTCGCCGGTGAACAGCAGGGCCGCCTCCTCCAGCCACCAGCAGACGTGGTTGGACGCGTGGCCCGGCGTGTGCACGGCCTGCAGCCGCACGCCGGCCCAGTCGAAGGCCTGGCCGTCGCCGGGCTGCAGGTGCGGGGCGAAGGTGTCGTCCTGCCGGCCGTGGGCCGGGGGTGGCAGGCCCACGCACGGCGCGCCGGTCAGCGCCGCCAGGCGCATCGCCGCCGGCGAATGGTCGCGGTGGGTGTGGGTCACCAACACCGCGCGCACCGCGCCGCCGGTGAGCCGCATCAGCGTGGCGAGGTGGTCGTCGTCGAGCGGGCCGGGGTCGATCACCACCCAGCCGCCGTCGCGGCCGAGCAGGTAGCTGTTGGTGCCGGGGCCGGTCATGCGGCCGGGGTTCGGCGCGGTGACGCGCCAGACCGCCGGCGCCACCCGCACCGGCTCGCCCGGCACGATGGCCGCGCGCACGCTGCCGCCGCCGTCCGGATCGAGCCGCGCCACTTCGGCGTAGGCCGGATGGCCCGGGTCGATCAGCTGCGCGCCGCCCTGCGCATCGCGGCAGGGCCGCGGGTGCACGGCCTCCAGCACCGGCTTCGCGGCCGCGGCGGCCAGCACCTCGGCCACGCTGCGGTACGGGGCCAGCGACTGCAGCATGCGCCGGGTGACGAACGCCAGCTGCAGCGTGGCAGACTGCAGCGCCTCGGCCGGCCGCACCCAGCACAGCGCATCGGTCTCGCGCGCATCGTGGGCCGGCGTCTGGCCCGGCGGCGCCGCCGCTACGAAGAACCGGGTGTCGAAACGCTGCGCCAGCCCGCGCGGGCTGATCCAATGCGCCCACGGGTGCAGCGCACGGGTGAGCCAGCGGTCGCCGGGCGCGGCCGCGCCGAGCCACAGGCCGCATTCCTCGTGGCATTCGCGCAGCGCCGCCACCGCGTGGGCGAAGCCGCCGGCCGGCAGCGCCAGGCGCGGCTCGGCCAGCGCGGCGGCCTCGTCGGCCAGCGCGGTGCGGTCGGTGTCGTCGACGATGCCGCCCGGGAAGACGAAGTACCCCGGCATGAAGCTGGCCTTCGCGTGCCGGCGCAGCATCAGGACTTCGAGCGCACCGTCGTCACCATCGCGCAGCACCAGCGTGCTCGACGCCGGCCGCGGCGTCGCGGGCGGCGGCGCCTGCAGGGGGAACGGTGCGCGGGGGTCGAGCACCGTCATGTCCGCTTTCCCCTGACCTTCTGCAGCAGCGCCAGCGGCAGCACGCGCGAACGCAGGTTCCACACCGACAGGCGCTGCGTCGGCCGCGACTGTTCGAACCAGCTGCGCACGCGCTGGCCCGGGCCGAGCGCATCGGGCACCAGCACATAGGCCGACGCCTGCGCGCCGCTGCCCCACGAGCGGGCCAGCGCGTCCACCAGCAGCGCGCCGCCGGGCGACGTGCCGCCGCCCCAGCCGGCGGCCTCGGTGAGGTGACGCTCGATCCACACGCCGCCGCAGCGCCAGCGCACCAGGCCGGCGACATCCTCGCCGCCCACCTGCAGCAGCCACACCTCGGCTTCGCCGCGGGCGGCCAGCTTGGGCAGGAAGGCGCGGTAGAACGCGACGCGCTGCTCGTCGTCCGCCAGCCGGTAGAGCCCCTCGACACCGGCCTGCGTGGCCTCGATCGCCAGGCAACGGCTCAACCCTTCGACGATGCCCGACGGATCGTCCAACACCAGCTTCGCCGCCCCCGGCACCGACGGGCGGGCGCCGTGCCGGGCGGCATGGTCGGCCCACGGACCGCTGAACGGCTGCCACGGCGCGGTGTGGTCCGGCTGCACCGTGACCCGCCACCAGAGGCCGGCCTGCGGCAGGTGGCGCAGCGGCCAGGCGCCGTCGTCGAGTTCGCGCAGGTCGAGCACGTGCCAGTCGCGGCGGTGCTGCTGCAGGGCCTGCCAGAGCTGCGGCCAGACGCTGTCGGCGTCCGCCTCGCTGAGCGGCGCGGGCCGCTCGCCTTCCCAGATGCCGATCGGCCGCAGCACCTGCAGCGTCAGGCCGCCATGGCGCTCCTCGCGCAGGGCCAGCGGCCAGGCGGCCGACAGCCGCTCGGCCTCGCCGAGCAGCACGACGAACAGGCGGTCGCCCGGCTGGCGCAGGTGTTCCCACGCGGTGCTGACATAGCGGTGGCTGGCGAACAGCTGGTCTTCGCGCCCGGCCGCGCGGGCCCGCACTTCCAGCGCGTCCCAGGCCGGGCCCCACTGCTCCAGCGCTTCGGCGTCGCGCACGATGGTGATCTCGCTCATGGGCCCATTGTCACCAACGCGGCCCGGGGGCCGCCCCGGCACGCGCGGTGCACGCGCCATGCACAGGTCTTCCACGGGGCGTCCCCCGTTGCTGCACCGGTTGTCCACAGGGTTGTCCCACGACGCCCGCAACCTTCACTCGAGCCGGCTCTCCCGGCCGCCGGCCTGCTGGACGGACTCCTGCTTGCGCACGGCCTTGTCGCCGTACATGCGCATGTCGGCGGCGCGCACCACCGCGGCGACGCTGCGCCCGTCCTCCGGGATGCGTCCGACGCCGATCGAGGCGCCGACGTGGTACGGCTGGCCGTCCAGCTGCACCTGCAGGTCGAGCGCGGCGCGCACGCGGTCCACCGCGGCGTCGATGAAACCGCGTTCCCCGCCGTCGAGCACGACGACGAACTCGTCACCGCCCCAGCGGCCCACCAGGTCGGTGGCGCGCACCGCCGCCTGCAGCCGTTCGGCGGCCTGCTTCAGCAACGCGTCGCCGGCCTTGTGGCCGAGGCGGTCGTTGACGCGCTTGAAACCGTCCAGGTCGATGAACAGCACCGCGAACAGCGTGGTGGTGTTGCGGCGGTGACGCGCCAGGCCGAGCTGGATGCGGTCCTCGATCAGCTGGCGGTTCGGCAGGCCGGTGAGCATGTCGCGCCAGGCCATGTGCAGCAGCTGCGCGCGCTGCCCGAGGATCACCGTCGCAGCCAGCCCAAGCGCCACCGCGATAACAAAGATCAGCACGCGCCAGCCGATCCCGCGCAGCGACGCCAGCCGTCCGGCCGGGCGCTCCGCCATCGCGATGACCCACTTGCCGCCGGGCACGTCGACATCGGTGAGCACCGCGTCGCTGCGCTGGTACATCGCCTCGCTGCCATAGAACACGTCGCCGCGCAGGCCCCGGCCGTCGCGGCCGCGGATCGCGATCTCGACGTCGCGCATCGCGATGCCGGCGATGGCGTCTTCCAGCAGCGACGGCACGTCGATCACGGTCGACACCAGGCCCCAGAACTCGCCGTCCACCTGCACCGGGACCCGGTAGATCATGCCAACGCCACCCTGCACCAGCGGCAGTGGGCCGACCAGCAGCGGCTCGCCGGTGTCGCGCACCTGCTGCACTTGGGGCCACTGGGCCGGCGAATCGGGATAGTGCAGGCCGAGCGCGCGCTCGTTGCCCTTCATCGGGTAGACGTAGCGCACCGTCACGCCCACCGACACTGAAAAGTTGCGCACGTGGCGCGCCGAGCCATAGAGGTGTTCGAGGATGCGGCGCGTCTCGTCCGGCGCCAGGCTGGCGTGGCGCACCGTCAGGTAGCTGCGCAGGCCGCTGCTCAGGTAGAGCACCGAGCTGAGTTCATGGGTCAACGCCGAGCGCAGCGACGCGCCCAGCGAGACCAGCTGGATGCGCCGCTGCGCCTCGCGGTCGCGCGACTCCAGCTGCTGCGCGTAGAGCCCGGCCGACAGGGTCACCAGGAACACCAACAGCCCTGCCAGCCGGTGCATCCAGCGGGCCGTCTGGTAGCGGTGCATCAGCTCACGCCACCATCGGTGGCCGAGGCGCCAGAGCGTCATCATGAACAGTTCTAGTGGCCGGCGGCCGCGGACGGATCGCCGACCCAACGGGACTCAGGACGGGTTTTTCATTTTCGGGCCGATTGTGGCCGGTCTTCGATCATTTCTCGTCGCATCGATGGAGTACTGCATCGGTGTGTTCCCCAAGCCGGGGCGCCAAGCCCCGCAGCGTGCCTGGCGTGTCGCTGAGCTTCGGCACGACGCCGGGGACGTCCAGCGCGAGGCCGTCGGCGGTGACGATGCGCTCGATCATCCGGCGAGCGACAAAATGCGGGTCGGTGGCGATGTCGCGCACGGTGTAGATGCGCCCGCCGGGCACGCTGGCGGCCTGCAGCCGGGCCACCACGTCGGCCACCGGGTGCTGCACGGTCCAGGCAGTGATCGCCGCGTCGATGCGGTCGACCTGCGCGACGCGGCCGGCGTTGTGGGCCAGCGCCGGGTCGTCGGCGAGGTCCTGCCGGCCGATCACCGCCATCAGGCGGCGGAAGATCGAGTCGCCATTGCCGCCGATCACCACGCGGCCATCGGCGCACTGGTACACATTGCTCGGCGCGATGCCGGGCAAGGCGGCGCCGGCCGGCTCGCGCACCGCGCCGAAGGCGCTGTACTCGGGCAGCAGGCTCTCCATGCAGTTGAACACCGCCTCGTACAGCGCCACGTCGACCACCTGGCCACGGCCGGTGCGTTCGCGCGCCTGCAGCGCCAGCAGCACGCCGATGACGCCGTGCAGCGCGGCCAGCGTGTCGCCCAGGCTGACGCCGGCGCGCACCGGCGCGCGCCCGGGTTCGCCCATCAGGTGGCGCAGCCCGCCCATCGCCTCGGCCACGACCGCAAAGCCCGGCAGATCGCGGTACGGACCGGTCTGGCCGTAGCCGGAGATGCGCAGCATCACCAGCCGCGGGTGGGCCTCGGCCAGCACGTCGGGGCCCAGGCCCCATTTCTCCATCGTGCCGGGCTTGAAGTTCTCGATCAGCACGTCGCACTCGGCGGCCAGCGCGCGCACATCGGCGCGGCCCTGCTCACTGCGCAGGTCGAGCACGACGCTGCGCTTGTTGCGGCTCTGCACCTGCCACCACACGCTGGTGCCGTCGTGCAGCAGGCGCCAGTTGCGCAGCGGGTCGCCGCCCTCCGGCGGTTCGACCTTGATGACGTCGGCGCCGAAGTCGCCCAGCGTCTTGCCGGCGAACGGGCCGGCGATCAACTGGCCGAGCTCGAGGACCTTGAGGCCCTGCAGCGGGCCGTGCGGGAGCAGCGGGTTCATATGGGGGATCGTAGAGCACCGAAGCCTCAATGCGCCGCCAGCGCCACGGCCAGGCCGCTGGCGCGGCGGGTGCGCCGCCGCACCGCCACCGGCCACACCGCGGCACCGGGCAGCGCCACCGTCAGCGCGCGGCGGGCGCGGGTGATGCCGGTGTAGACCAGCTCCTGGCTCAGCACCGGCGTGTCGTGCTCGGGCAGCACCAGCAGCGTGTGGGCGAACTCGGAGCCCTGCGACTTGTGCACCGTCATCGCGAACGCGGTCTCCACCGCAGCGAGCCGGCTGGCCAGCACGCTGCGCAGCGTGTCGCCGTCGAGGAACCACACGCGCAGCGCCTCGGCGCTGCCGCCGAAGGTGGGCAGCGCCATGCCGACGTCGCCGTTGAAGACGTTCAGCGCGGCATCGTTGCGCGTCACCATCACCGGCCGGCCGACGTACCAGCCCGGCGCCGGCCGGATCGCACCGCGGGCGGCGAGCGCCTGCTGCACCGCGCCGTTCAGGCCCTCGACACCCCAGGGCCCGCTGCGCAGCGCGGCCAGCAAGCGGGTCTGGTCGAACGCCTGGAGCACGGTGCGCACCCAGGCCGCGTGGGCCTCGGCGTCGGCCCAGCCGGCGGCCAGGCCCGCGTGCAGCAGGTCGTACACCGCGGCGTAGCCGGGGATCGGCGCGCCGTCGTCGCCGATGGCGCCGTCGAGCGCGCGCTGCACCAGGCGGTCGGCCAGCGGCGCAGGGGCTGCGTCGTCGAGCAGGCTGGCCTGGCCGCTGGCGGTGAGCAAGGCGAGGCCGCTGCCGGGTTCGCCACTGTGCAAGCGGCGCAGCGCGGCCTCGGCCTCGCCCGCCTGGACCTCGCGTGCCAGTCGGCCGATCGGCCCACCGAAGCGACGGCTGATGCGCAGCATCACCGTCTGCTGCGCCAGCGGGCCGCCGTCGCCGACATGCTCGGGCGGCAGCGGCTGCCCGGTGCAGGCCGCCAGGGCGGCAGCGGTGGCCGGCGTGTAGCCGCCCTGCTCCGCGCCCCGGCACAGGTCCCCCAGCACTGCGCCGGCCTCGACCGAGGCGAGCTGGTCCTTGTCGCCCAGCAGCACCAGCACTGCCTGCGGCGGCAGCGCCCGCAGCAGCGCGGCCATCAGCGACTGGTGCACCATCGACGCCTCGTCGACCAGCAGCACGTCCAGCGGCAGCGGATCGTGTTCGTCGTGGGCGAAGCGGCGGGTGTCGGGCCGCGCGCCGAGCCACGCGTGCAGCGTGCGCGCCTGGCCGAGGTGCGCGCCCCATGCGGCCAGTGGCAGGTCGTCGCCGAAGCGGCCGGCCAGGCCCGCCCAGGCCGACTGGATCGACTGCGCCAGCCGCGCCGCCGCCTTCCCGGTGGGCGCCGCCAGGCCGATGCGCAGCCGCTCGGGCTGCGCCGCGGTGGCCAGCAGCAGCGCGATCAGGCGCGCCGCGGTGTAGGTCTTGCCGGTGCCAGGGCCGCCGGTCAGCACCGTGAGCCGGCCGCGCAGCGCCGCGGCGCAGGCCAGGCGCTGCCAGTCGAACACGGCCTCGGCGGGGGGGCCGAACAGGCGGTCGAGCAGCGGTCGCACGCTCTCGGGCGAAACGCCCTGCCAGGGCAGCGCGGCCGCAGTGCGGGCGAACACCGCATGCACCAGCGTGCGCTCGTCCTGCCAGTGGCGGCGCAGGTAGAGGCGGCCGTGTTCCAGCACCAGCGGCGCGCCGTCGTCCTGCACCACGCGGCTGGCGCCGAGCAGCGCCTGCCAGGCCGTGGCGTCGAGGTCGAGCGAGCGCAGCGCCGGGCGCAGCGCGTCGGCGAACTCGGGCTGTGCCGGCTGCAGGTCGCCGGCGGCCAGATCGGCCAGCGGCAGGCAGGTGTGGCCGAGGCCCTCCATGTGCGCCAGCAGCGCGGCGGCCAAGGGCAGCAGCGGCGAAGCGCCCTCTCCCGCGTGTTCGGCGATGAAGCGCGCGAACGCCACGTCCAGCGGGCGCAGCCAGCCGCGGGTGGTCCAGTCGGTGAGCCAGTCGGACGTCATTTTGTGGGAGCGCCTTCAGGCGCGATGGGGTCTTGGCCAGGGGACATCGCGCCTGAAGGCGCTCCCACAGAATGAGAAGACCCGCCATCGAGCATCGCATCGATGGCGTCGAGCAACGTGAACGACGGCGGCAGGTGCACGCAGCCGCGTTCGCGGCCCTGGATGCCGCGCAGGAACAGGTACACCGCGCCGCCGAGCTGGCGCGCCGGGTCGTAGGCGTCGCCGAGGCGGTCGCGCAGCAGCCGGTGCAGCGCTGCGGTGTAGAGCGCGGCCTGCACGTCGTAGCGGTGCGCGGCCATCGCGGCGCGCAGCGCGGCCGGGCCGTAGGCACCATCGTCGTCGCCGAGCGCGTTGCTCTTGTAGTCGAGCACCCAGTAGCGACCGCCGTGTTCGAACACCAGGTCGGCAAAGCCCATCAGCAGCCCCTGCAGTTCGCGCTGCGGCAGCGCCGGCCGGTCGACGCCGGGGAGCAGCTCGCGGCGGCACAGGGCATCCAGCGCCGGCGCCGGCAGGCGGTGCACCGGCATCCAGAACTCCAGCTCGGGCACGCAGGTGCCGAGCGCGCCCAGCGAGGCCTCGACCGCCGGCAGCGGCGTGTGCACCAGCGCCTGCATCCAGGCCAGCACGGTGTCGGCGCGCTCGCCATGGCCCGCGCGTTCGCAGCGGCGGCGCAGCGCGTCCTGCACCCCTTCTTCGTCGAGGCTGGCGAAGCCGATCTCGGCCAGCCACTGCAGTTGGTCGTGCAGGAAGTTGCCGGGCGTGGCGCCGCGCGGGAAGGCATGCCACGACGCCGGCGCCGCGCGGCGCGGCGGGGCCTCGTCGGGACTGTCGTCGACCTCGTCGCGCAAGGGGGTGCCGCCCAGCGCGACGGTGGCATGGCCGCGCACCACCGACGTGTAGCTGCCCACCGACCAGCGGCGCTCGAACGTGGCGGCATAGGCCGGCGGCGCCACCAGCGGCGGCACCGCCTCGCCGCGCTGCAGCGGCGTCAGCGGCACCGCGTCGGGCGCCTCGCGCCAGCGCAGCACCGGCTGGCCGTGCAGGCGTTCGCCGGCGATCGGGTGCCAGGCGGCCTGCAGCGCGGCGCCGAGGCCCGCGCCGTCGACCCCCTTGTCGAGCCCGAGCAGATGGCCGAGCGCGCTGGTGTGCAACGAGGCCTGGCCGCGCCCGGGCAGGCCGATGCCCAGCCACAGCGCATGGCGCGCGCGGGTCAGCGCGACGTACAGCAGCCGCAGGTCCTCGCGCAGGCGTTCCTGCCGCACCGCGTCGCGCAGCGGCGCGTCGGGCGCCAGGTCGAGCGTGCGCCGGCCGTCGTCGTGCAGCCGCGCCAGCACCGGCGCGCTGCTGTCGTCCATCGAGCAGCTGCCGGCGAACGGCAGCAGCACCAGCGGGTACTCGAGGCCCTTGGACTTGTGCACGGTGATCACCTGCACCAGCCCGGCATCGCTTTCCAGCCGCACGACGCGTTCGTCGCCCAGGCCGGCATCGTCGCCGCGGCCGCCCTGTGCCTCGGCGATGCGGTCGGCCAGCCAGCGCACCAGCGCGGCCTCGCCTTCGAGCTGGGTGCTGGCCCGCTGCAGCAGTTCGGCCAGGTGCAGCACGTTGGTCAAGCCGCGTTCGCCATCGGGCTGCGCGAGGCGTCGCGCCGGCAGCTGCAGCCGGTGCAGCGTGAGCCGCAGCATGGCCAGCACGCCCTGCTGCTGCCAGCGGCCGTGCAGTTCGCGCAGCAGCGCCACCCGGGCGTCCCAGGCGGCTTCGTCCTGCGCCTGCGCGGCCAGGTCGTGCCAGGCCAGACCGAAGGTGGGCGACGCATAGGCCGCCCGCGCCAGCCGCGCATCGAGCGGCTGCGACACGGCCTCGAGCCAGCGCAGCAGGTCCTGCGCCTCGGCGGTGGCGAAGACGCTGGCCTGGTCGGACAGGAAGACGCTGGCCACGCCGCGCTCCTGCAACGAACGGCGCACCGCGGCGGCCTCCTTGCGGTCGCGCACCAGCACGGCGATGTCGGCCGGCTGCAGGCGCTGGAAGGTGTCGCCCTCCGCGAAGCCGCAGGCGGGATCGTTCAGCCACCCGACCACCTGCTCGGCGGCCAGCGCGGCAAAACGGCGGCGCAGCGCCCCGGCCTTCTGCGGCGCGGTGGCCGACAGCACGGTGAGCGCGGGCACCGCATCGCCCGCCGCCACCAGCCGCTCGGCCCGGCCGCGCGCCTGCACCGGCGTGAACGGCAGCGACCAGTGGCCTTCGCGCAGCGCGAAGGCACCGCCGGGCTGGCGTGCCTCGGCCTGTTCGAACAGCCGGTTCACCGCGGCCACCACCGCCGCGCTGGAGCGGTGGTTGGTGCCGAGCGCGTCATGGTTCGGCGCGGTGTCGTCGCGGGCGCGCAGGTAGCTGTAGATGTCGGCGCCACGGAAGGCGTAGATCGACTGCTTCGGATCGCCGATCAGCAGCAGCGCGGTCGACGGATCCTGCTCGCGCGGGCGGTACAGCCGCTCGAACAGCCGGTACTGGCGCGGCGCGGTGTCCTGGAACTCGTCGACCAGCGCCACCGGGTAGCGCTCCAGCAGCCGCTCGCGCAGCGTCTCGCCCTGCGGTCCGGCCAGTGCGGTCTCCAGCCGCTGCAGCGGGTCGGCAAAACCGAACAGCTGCTGGCGCTGCTTCAGCTCGGCCAGCCGCGCGGCCACCGCCTGCGCGGCGGCCAGCAGCAGCCGCGGGCGCAGCGGCGCCCGGGCATCGAGGATGTCGAGCAGCGCCGCGAGGCGGTCGATCACCGGCGGGCAGTCGACCGTGGCGCCCCTGGCCAGCGCATCGAAGAGGCCATCGGGCGTGTAGCGCCAGCGCGCCGTGTCGCTGAAGGCCGGCCGGTCCAGTGCCGGATCACGGGCCCAGTCGCGCAGCGCCGCCATGGCCTTGCGCACGCCCTCGGGCTTGAGCTTGACGCCGTTGAAGACCTTCGCCTTGCCCTCGCGCGCCAGCAGCGGCAGCAGCCAGGCCTGGATCTCGTCGGCGCGGACGTCCCAACCGGCCTTCAGCGTGGCCAGTTCGTCGCGCTCGGCCAGCAGCCAGGCGCCCAGGTCGCGGGGCGGCAGGTCGTCCGGCGCGGCCAGGTCGAGCAACGGCAACGCCTTGCGCACGTCGGCCGCGAAGCCCTCCACGGTGGCGAACTGCGCGCGCCACAGCGCATACGCCGCGGGGCCGAGCGGGTAGACCTGGCGGCGCCACCAGTCGCGCACCGCCTCGTGCAGCAGCGCGGCCTCGTCGGCCACCAGCTCCTCGGCCAGCGGGCTGCCGCTGGCCAGCGCGTGTTCGCGCAGCACCTTCTGGCACCAGGCGTCGATGGTGTGCACCGCCGCCTCGTCCATCGACTGCGCGGCCTGCGTGAGGCGCCAGGCGGCTTCCAGCCGCTGATCGCCGGGCAGATCTTCGATGAGGCCGGCCAGGAACGGATCGGCCGCGGCCCGTTCGCCGCGCAGCACCGCACCGGCTTCGGCCAGCCGCGCGCGGATGCGCTCGGCCAGCTCGCGCGTGGCCGCCCGGGTGAAGGTCATCACCAGGATCTCGGCCGGCAGCAGCGGGCGTGGTGCGCCATGGCCGAGCACCAGCCGCACGTACAGCGCGGCGATCGTCCAGGTCTTGCCGGTGCCGGCGCTGGCCTCGATCAGGCGCGCGCCGCGCAGCGGCAGGGTCAGCGGGTCGAGGACCTGAAGGGTCATGCCGGCCCCTGTGGCGGCTGCGGCTCCTGTAGGAGCGGCTTCAGCCGCGATGCGCTCGCTGCCAGGCTGGAATCGCGGCTGAAGCCGCTCCTACAAGGATCCTCCTGCGCATCGCCCCCCGCCAAGGGCGACCAGACCAGGCCACCGACCCAACGCCGCAGCGCCCCGTAGAGCTGCTCGGCCCAGGCTTCGAACGCGCCGCTGTCGGCCATCGTGTCGAACGTCGGCCAGGTACGCGCCAGGCAGGGTTCGTCGCCCTCGCCGGGGCGGTGGTTGGCACCGTCGTAGACGAGCGCGGCGGCCTCCAGGTCGTCCTTCGCGAGCCAGCGCAGCGCCGTGCGGCAGGCCACCGGCAGCGGCTGCTGCAGGCCGGCGAGCCAGCCGTCGAGCAGCGCGGCGAGGTGCTCGCGCGCCTCGTCGGTCGGCGGCGGGGTCCACTGCACCTGCGCGTCCATGCCGATCAGGCGGCCGGTCAGCGCCAAGCCGCCGGCCCCGGCCAGCAGTGCCAGCACCCAGGTGTCGATGAGCGCCTGCGGGTGCAGCGTCTCGCCGTCCTGCTCGACCAGGCGGCGCGCCTGCAGCGCACCGTGCTGCGGCCCGTCCGGCCCGAGGCGGGCGCCGCCGAGCCAGTCGTCGACACGCAGCGAGCCGTGTTCGCAGCGCAGCGGCAGCGGCGGCGATTCCTCCGGGCAGGCCTGCAACCACGCGGTCCACGCGGCGTGCATCGGGGCAGCGGTGTTGAGGAGTTGGTCGCGCGTCCAGTCGCCGGCCGGGCCGAGCGGGAGCACGCCCTCGCCCTGCAGGCGGCGGGCGGCCTGCGCCAGTGGGGGGGCGATCGCGGCTGAAGCCGCTCCTACAGACGTCGAGACAGAAGAGGAGACAGACGATTGCGCGACGCCGAGCAGGTGGTCGACCAGGCGGGAGGTCTGCAGGCCATCGAGCTCGAACGCCTCTTCGTCGGCCGGGGCGTGCGCGGGCGCATCGAACTGCACGCCCAGCCGTTCGCGGAAGTGCTGGCGCACCGGCTGCTTCAGGAAGGCCGCCAGGCGCGCTGCCGTGAGCGGCAGCAGCGGCGCGGGGTCGAACACCGGCACCGCCTCGGGCAGCGGCGCGGCCGGCGCATCGTGTGCCTCGCGCCATTCGCGCATGTAGGTGATCCAACCGCGCTCGGCCGCGCCGGGCTCGAAGTAGCGGCGGCTGAACGGCTGCAGCGGGTGTTCGGTGGTGAGGCGCTCGGCGAGGTGCTCGCCGAAGCCGGCATCGAGGTAATCGCGCAGTTCGCCCACCAGCACCGAGGGCGGCTGCTCGCTGTTGTCGCGCACGCTGCGGCCGGTCCAGCTGACGTACAGCAGCCGGCGCGCCGACAGCAGCGCCTCGAGCATCAGGTAGCGGTCGTCGTCGCGGCCGGCGCGGTCGCCCGGGCGGCGCTGACCGGGCTGGGCCATCAGGTCGAAGTCCTGCCGCGGGCGGCGGCGCGGGTAGTCGCCCTCGTTCATGCCGAGCAGGCAGACCACCTCGAAGGGAATCGCCCGCATCGGCATCAGCGTGCAGAAGGTGACGCCACCGCCGGTGAAACGCTGCGACAGAGACGGTTCGTCCAGCGCGTCGAGCCAGCCGGCACGCGCCACGGCCAGCGGCACGGTGTCGTCGAAATCGGCGCGCGCGCAGTCGTCGAGCCAGCGCTGCAGCGCGGTTTCGAGCGTGGCCAGCACCGTGCGGTCGTGTTCGTCGCCGGGCATGAACAGCGCGGCGAGCAACGCCCGCAGCCGCTCGGCCCACTCGGCGGGGCGGCGCGGCTGCGGGGCGTCGTGCCACCACTGCTGCAGTTGCTCGAACAGCAGCGCCAGGCCGCCGGCCAGCGCGGCTTCGAGGCCGCCCACCTCGGCGTAGGGCTCGATGCCGTCAAACGGCGCGGCATCGCCGCTGGCATAGCCGAGCAGCAGCCGGTCGACGGCGAAGCGCCAGGTGTTGCCCTCGCCCGCTTCGGGCAGGCCCAGGCCGGCGCGGTGCGCGGCATCGAGCCCCCAGCGCAGGCCGCCGCCGGTCCACCAGGCCTCGAGGCGCGGCAGCTCCTCCTCGGCGATGCGGAAGCGCCGGGCCAGCGCCGGCACCGCCAGCAGCTCGCGCAGTTCGCTGGCGGTGCAGCGCGGCTCGGGCGCGCGCAGCAGCCAGTCGAGCGCCAGCAGCAGCGGGTCGCGCCCGCGGGGCCCCAGGTCGGCGATGGTGTACGGGATGTGGCGCGGGTCGCTGGGCGGGACCTGGTCGAAGACGGCGCGGATGGCGGCCTCGTAGGGCTGCAGGTCGGGCACCATCACGACGATCTGGCGGGGCGCCAAGGGAGGGGCCTGGTCTTCCTCTTCCTCTGTAGGAGCGGCTTCAGCCGCGATTGGCCGCGTGCCTCGGTCCATCGCGGCTGAAGCCGCTCCTACAGAGAGATCAGAGAGATCAGAACCCGCCAGCAGGTGCAGCAACTGCCCGTGCAGCACTTCCACCTCGCGCTGCGCGCTGTGCGCCACATGGAAAACGATCGAGCGGTCGGCGGCGTCCGGCGGCGGTTCGCCGAGCGCGCGCGGGTGCTCGGCCAGTGGCAGCCCGTCGCGCACGGCGGCCTGCACCGACTGCAACAGCGTCTGCGGCGCCGCGGGGTCGAACAGCTCCAGTCGCAGCAGCTCGGCCTCGTGTTCGTCGAGCAGCCGCATGAAATCGCGGCCCTGGCGGCCCCACGCGGCCAGCAGCGGGTGCGCCTGCGGCGCGGCCGCGTGCAAGGGCATCGACGCCAGGTCGGTGCCGCCGCGCAGGCGCTGGCGGCGCACCGTGGTGGCGAACCATTCGCGGCCGTCGATCACGTCGGCCCAGTGGAACTGGCAGGGGTTGGGCACCGCGATCAGCACCTGCACCCGGCCGGCCATCGCCATCAGGGCCTGCAGCGTCTGCAGCGGCAGCTGCGACATGCCGAACACCACCACGCGGCGCGGCAGCGCGCGCTCGGGCTCGCCGCCGCCCTGCAGCGCGGCGAGAAAGCGCTGGTGCACCGCCGGCCGCGCGGCATCGCGTCCCCCTTCGGGCACCGCATCGGCGAGCGCACGCCAGAGCCGCGCCTGCCAGCGCTGCGCCTCGGGCAGCGGCGTGGCGATGCCGCGGCCGTCGATCAGCGCCTCGCCACCCTCGGCCCAGGCGCGCAGCCAGTCGGCGCGGTAGACCTGGTACTGGTCGAACAGGTCGGCCAGCACGGTGGCCAGCTCGAGGCGGCGCAGCGTGCTGCCCGCCGCCAGGTAGTCGGCCAGCGGCTCGAACCCGGGCCCCTCGACCAGCGCCGGCAGCTGCGCCAGCAGCCGCCAGCGCAGCGGTGCCTTGTCCAGCGGCGACTGCGCCGGCGCGCCGGCAGCGCCCAGCACCGAACGGTAGCTGCGCCAGACGAACCGCGCCGGCAGCTCGGTGCGCACCGCGGCGCAGATGCCGCGCCGCCGCGCCCACTGCGACTTGAGCCACTCGGCGGTGCCGTTGCTCTGCACCAGGAACACCTCCTCCTCCAGTGGCGCCAGCGGCGCGCGCTCGAGCCAGTCGAACACCGCATCGCGCAGCAGTTCGAGGCGGTTGCCGTGCAGCACCAGCAGGCCAGGGCGGAGGGGATCGGGACCAGTCATCGCGGGCGCATTGTGGCCGGCCCGCTGGCCCCCCAGATGAGCCAGTCGACTTTGCAAGAACATGCAAGAAACGAGCGACTGCGGGTCGGTCCCGGTCACGAATGCGGCGGCGTCTTACAAGTCGCCGCCGCCGCAATGCGCAAACTGCGGTCACCGCGATCGAAAGGATGTCGAGATGCTCCTTTTTGCCCCCGTCTGACGCATGGATCTGGATTGGCTGCAGTGGCCGGCGATGGCAGTGACCATCCTGGCGTCATGGTTGGTGGCCTCCAGCCACCGCACCCGCCGCAGGATCGGCTTCTGGGTCTTCCTGTTCAGCAACGTGCTCTGGATCACCTGGGGCCTGCCCGCCCAGGCCTACGCGCTGGTGGTCCTCCAGGTCGCGCTGGCGGCGATGAACATCCGCGGCGCCCGCAAGAACGACGATGCCCATGCCGCCGGCCAGGCCCGGCAGCCCCAGGCGGGATAATCCGGGTGCCCGGCTCCGGCCGGCATCCCGGCCATGAGCGTTTCTTCTTCCCCCATTTCCCCTTCCCCGTCGCCCGCCACCACGGCCTGGCAACAGCGCAGCCTGCAGGCCGTGTGGCACCCGTGCACGCAGATGCAGCGCGCCGCCCAGCTGCCGCCGCTGCCGATCGCCCGTGGCGAAGGGCCCTGGCTGGTCGATTTCGACGGCCACCGCTACTTCGACGCCATCAGCTCCTGGTGGGTCAACCTGTTCGGCCACGCCGACGCCGGGCTGAACGCGGCGGTGATCGACCAGTTGCAGACCCTGCCCCATGTGATGCTGGCCGGCTGCACCCATGCCCCGGCCGTGCAACTGGCCGAGCGGCTGGGTGCGTTGACCGGTGGGGTGCTCGGCCACTGCTTCTTCGCCAGCGACGGTGCCTCGGCCACCGAGATCGCGCTGAAGATGAGCTTCCACCACTGGCGCAACAGCGGCCGCGGCGACAAGCGCGAGTTCGCCTGCCTGCGCCAGGGCTACCACGGCGAAACCCTGGGCGCGCTGGCCGTCACCGACGTGGCGGTGTTCCGCGACGCCTACGACCCGCTGCTGATGCGCAGCCACCAGGTCGCCTCGCCCGACCTGCGCCAGGGCCCGAACGCCACCGCCGACGCGCTGGCCGACCTGCGCCGGCTGTTCGAGGCCCGCGCCGATCGCATCGCCGCGCTGATCCTCGAGCCGCTGGTCCAGTGCGCGGCCGGCATGGCGATGCACGAGGCGGCCTACCTGCAAGGGGTGCGCGCGCTGTGCGACGAGTTCGAGGTGCACCTGATCGCCGACGAGATCGCGGTGGGCTGCGGGCGCACCGGCACCTTCTTCGCCTGTGAACAAGCGGGCATCTGGCCCGACCTGATGTGCCTGTCCAAGGGCATCAGCGGCGGCTACCTGCCGCTGTCGCTGGTGCTGTCGCGCGATGCGATCTACCGCGCCTTCCTCGACGACGACGTCGCCCGCGGCTTCCTGCACTCGCACTCGTACACCGGCAACGCCCTGGCCTGCCGCGTGGCGCTGGCGGTGCTCGACCGCTTCGCCGAGCAGGACGTGCTCGGCCAGAACCGCCGCCGCGCACAGTGGCTGCAGGCCGGCTTCGCACCGCTCGAAAGCGACGAACGGGTCGAACACCTGCGCCAGCGCGGCACCATCGTCGCGTTCGACGTGCGCGAACCCTGGGCCGGTGCGCGCTTCGCCGAACGTTTCCACCTCGCCGGCCGCGCCCACGGCCTGCTGATCCGGCCGATCGGCCGCACCGTCTACGTGATGCCGCCGTACGTGCTCGACGAGCCGCTGGCCGGCTGGCTGGCCACGCAGGTGCGCCGCACGCTGGACGACGTCACGCTGCACACGCCCGCCCCCGATGCTGATCGAACACCTGAACCGCCAGTTGCGTGAGCGCGCGGCGCAGGCGCTGCAGCGGCGCCGCCGTGTCGCCCACTCGGCCTGCGCGCCGGAGGTCGACGTCGCCCGCGAAGGCGAGCCCGGCAGCACGCGCCGCCTGCTGGCCTTCTGCAGCAACGACTACCTGGGCCTTGCCACCCACCCCACCCTGGCGCAGGCGCTGCAAGACGGCGTGGCCGCGTGGGGCGTGGGCAGTGGCGCGTCGCACCTGGTGAGCGGCCACAGCCGCGCGCACGAGCAGCTGGAGGAACGCCTGGCCGCGCTGTATGCACCGCACATCCCCGGTGCGCGGGCGGTGAGCTTCTGCACCGGCTACATGGCCAACCTGGCGCTGCTCAGCGCGCTCGGCGACAAGCACACGACGATCCTGTCGGACAAGCTGAACCACGCCTCGCTGATCGACGGCGGCCGGCTCGCGGCGGCCGACGTGCAGCGTTATCCGCACGGCCGGCTCGACCGCGTCGAGGCGCTGCTGCGCGACGCCGCCACGCCGGTGAAGCTGATCGTCACCGACGGTGTCTTCAGCATGGACGGCGACCTGGCGCCGCTGCCCGAGCTGCTGGCGCTGGCCGAGGCGCACGACGCCTGGCTGGTGATCGACGACGCGCACGGCTTCGGCGTGCTCGGCCCCCACGGCCAGGGAAGCCTCGGCCACTTCGGGCTGTGCAGCGAGCGGCTGGTGCTGATGGGCACGCTGGGCAAGGCGGCCGGCATCGCCGGCGCGTTCGTCGCGGCGCACCCCACCGTGATCGAGGCGCTGGTGCAGCTCTCGCGACCGTACATCTACACCACCGCGCAGCCGGCGGCGCAGGCCCATGCGCTGACCGCCAGCGTCGCGCTGATCGCCGGGCCGGAAGGGGCCGCGCGCCGCGCGCACCTGCAGGGGCTGATCGGCCAGCTGCGGGACGGCTTGCAGGCGCTGATCGCCCGGCACCCGGGCCGCGGCTGGGCGCTGCCCGACTCCGCCACCGCGATCCAGCCGCTGATCGTCGGCGACAACGACGCGGCCTTGCGCCTGTCGGCCGCGCTCGACGCGCACGGCCTGTGGGTGCCGGCGATCCGCCCCCCCACCGTGCCGGCGGGCACCGCGCGGCTGCGCATCACGCTGAGCGCCGCACACACCGAGGCGCAGGTGCAGCGGTTGCTCGACGCGCTGGAGCAAGCGACATGACGATTTCTGTAGGAGCGGCTTCAGCCGCGAGGGACCTTGGCATGGCGGGAATCGCGGCTGAAGCCGCTCCTACAGAAGACCGTATGCGCTTGCGCGGCCTGTTCGTCACCGGCACCGACACCGAGGTCGGCAAGACCCATGTCGCCGCCGGCCTGCTGCACTTGCTGGCGCAGGACGGCCAGCGCACCGCCGGCCTGAAGCCGGTGGCGGCGGGGCTCAACGAGGTGGACGGCCGCTGGGTCAACGAGGACGTCGAGTGCCTGCGCACCGCCGGCTCGCTGCCGCTGACCGACGCCGAGGTGGGCCCGTTCCAGTTCCGCACCGCGTGTGCGCCGCACATCGCCGCGCAGCGCGAGGGCCGCGGCATCGACCGCGAGGCCATCCTCGCCGCGGCCCGCGGCCTGGGCGCACGCTGCGACTGGCTGGTGGTCGAGGGCGTGGGCGGCTGGCGCGTGCCCCTGGCGCCCGGCTGGGACAGCGCCGACCTGGCGGTGGACCTCGGCCTGCCGGTGGTGCTGGTGGTCGGCCTGCGACTGGGCTGCATCAGCCACGCGCTGCTCACCGCCGAGAGCGTGCGCGCCCGCGGCCTGCCGCTGGTGGGCTGGGTCGCCAACCGCATCGACCCGGCGATGCTGCACCCCGAGGAGAACCTCGCCACGCTGCATCAAGCCCTGCGCGATGAACATGGGATAGGCTGCCTGGGTGTCGTGCCCCGGCTCTCGCCGCCCAGCCCGGCCGCCGTGGCCGCGCACCTCGACCGCGCCGCGGTGCTCGGGGCGCTGCAGCCCTTTCGCTGAATGTGCCGATCGATGAACGCCGTCGTCCAACCGTCCTTCCCGCAGCCGCTCGTGACCGAGGCGTTCCTGCACGACCCGTACCCGCACTACGAGGCGTTGCGCGCGGCCGGCCCGATCCACTGGAGCGACGAGTTCTTCGGCGGCGCGTGGCTGCTGGTGAACCATGACGACGTCGAGCGGGTGCTGCGGGACCCCCGTTTCTCGGCGCAGCGCACCGGCGGCTGGGTCATGGACACCCTGCAGGACACGCTGAAGGACAGCGCCCAGGACGCCGAGAGCCGCCGCGAGCTCGGCCTGTTCCAGCGCCTGTTCGCGCGGGCGATGCTGTTCATGGACGCGCCGGACCACACGCGCCTGCGCCAGCTGCTGATGCCGGCATTCCGCCCGGCGGCGATGGCAGCGCTGCAGGTCGAGGTCGAGCAGTTGGTCGACACGTTGATCGACCGCATCGAACAGGGTCCGGCCACCTTCGACTTCATGACCGCGTTCGCGCGGCCGCTGCCCGCGCAGGTGATCTGCCGCATGATGGGCATCGACGCGGCCGACCGGGGCGATTTCATCGGCTGGTCCGACACGCTGGCCGATTTCATCGGCGCCCCGCAGCCGACGCTGGAGCAGGCCCGCGCCGCCCACGTGGCCCTGCAGGCGATGAGCGACTACTTCGAAACCATCCTGCCGGCCAAGCGCCGCACGCCCGGCGACGACCTGCTGAGCGTGCTGGCCGTCGGCGAGGCCAGCGGCCAGGTGCACGGCCGCGCCGAGCTGCTCGCGCAGAGCGCGATGCTGCTGTTCGCCGGCCACGAGACCACCCGCAACCTGCTCGGCAACGCGGTTCAGACCCTGCTGGCCCAGCCGGGCGCCTGGGCCGCGCTGGCGGCCGAGCCGGCGCTGATCCCCGCTGCGGTGCGCGAGGTGCTGCGCCACGAATGCCCGGTGCAGTACACCGGCCGGCGCGTCACCACCGAGATCGAGCTGCACGGCCGCCGCCTGCGCCGCGGCGAGCTGGTGGTCGGGCTGATCGGCGCGGCCAACCGCGACCCGGCGCGCTATCCCGACGCGCAGCGGTTCGACCTCTCCCGCAAGGCCGGCAGCTCGCTGGCCTTCGGCCACGGGGTGCACCTGTGCATCGGCGCGGCGCTGACGCTGATGGAAGGCGAAGCCGCGCTGCGCGCGCTGGTGCGCCGCTGGCCGCGGCTGCAACTGCAGGACCCCGCGGCCGCGCCGCAGTGGTCGCCCAACCCGGTGTACCGCGGGCTCGCCCGCCTGACCCTGCGCCGCACACCAGAATGACCGCTCGGTCATTTTTCTTCTCCACCGACCGTCCGGGCAGGCTATGATTACCGAACGGTAATTAGACTGCCCTGCCATGGCCTCCGACGCTGAAAATGTCCCGATCGGTCACACGCCGGTGCCGGTGCACAGCGCCGCCGAACTCGGCGCGCTGATCCGCGCGCAGCGCCGCCAGCTCGGCCTCAAGCAGCTCGACATGGCCGGCCTGGGCAACACCGGCAACCGCTTCATCGTCGAGCTGGAGAACGGCAAGCCCACCGTGCAGCTGCAGAAGGTGCTCGACGTGCTGGACCTGCTCGGGCTGGAAGTGACGGTGCGCGCGAAGGCCTCGCGGTGAACCGCGGCACCGCTTCGGGCGCCGCGCGCCCCGACCGGCTGCACGTCTTCCACGGCGACACGCGCGTGGGCGACGTGTTCGACACCACGCCGCTGGCATTCGAATACGCCGACGGCTGGCTGGCCGACCCGGCCGCCTTTGCGCTGGCCGCGGTGCCGTTGCAACCGGGGCGGCAGGACGGCCCGGCCGTGCCGGCCTTCTTCGAGAACCTGCTGCCCGAGGGGGAACTGCGGCTGTACCTGGCGCAACAGAAGCAGGCCTCGACGCTGTTCTCGCTGCTGCTGGAGGTGGCCGGCGACACGGCTGGCGCCTTCGTGCTGCTGCCGGCCGGCGCGCACCCGGAACCGCCCCGCTACGAGGCCACCTCGTGGCCCACCCTGGCGGCGGCCCTCGGCAAGCGCTCGGCCGCGGCCATCGACCTGGGGGGCGACGCCCGCATCTCGCTCGCCGGCGCACAGGACAAGGCCAGCCTGGCGATCTTCGACGATGGGGTGCCGCGGCTGCCGCGGGGCACCGCACCCTCGACCCACATCCTCAAGCCCGACATCCGGCGGCTGGCCAAGGTGTGGCACTCCGCCGCCAACGAGGCCCTGGTGATGCGCACCGCCGCGCTGTGCGGGCTGCCCACCGCCGAGGTGTTCTACGAGCCGCACACCCGCGCCTGCGTGGTGCGCCGCTTCGACCGCCTCCAGCGGCCCGACGGCACGCTGGCACGGCTGGTGCAGTACGACCTGTGCCAGCTCGCCGGCACGCTGTCCGAACGCAAGTACGAGAAGGAAGGCGGCCCGGACCTGGTGGCCTGTGCCGCGCTGATCCGCCGCTACAGCAGCCGCCCGGCGCTGGACCTGCGGCAGTTCGTGCAGTGGCTGTTCTTCAACCTGTTCACCGGCAACAACGACAGCCACGCGAAGAACCTGTCGATCCAGCAGCACGCCGACGGCCACATCGGCCTGACTCCCTGCTACGACCTGATGTGCACCCGGCTGTACCCGGGGCTGTCACCGCATTTCGCGTTCGCGATCGGCGGCGAGACGCGGCCCGGCGCGGTCGGGCGCGAGCAGGTGGCGGCGCTGGCCGGGGCGCTGCGCATGCAGCCGCGCTTCCTGCTGCAACAGGCGGCCGACCTGGCGGCCCGGCTGCCCAGGGCGGTCGACGGTGCGGTGGCGCAGATCGGTCCCGGGCTGCCGCCGGCCGCGCAGGACCTGGCGGCCCGGCTGCGGCAGTTCATCGTCTCGACGACCGAGAAGACCGCGGCGCGGCTGCAGGCCTGAACTTCCCACAAGAGATCCCCTACCGCAATCCCGCGGAACAGCTCAATATTGCGCCAGCGCCGCCTTCAGCCGCGTGGCCACCTGCCGCGCCAGCGCGGCGGGCGCCTCCACCCGCACCTGCGCGCCGTGGCGCAGGATGTCCATCGCGAGTTCGGTGTCGTCGGTGTACGGCAGGCGCATGCGCAGGCCGCCGTCGGCCAGCGGTTCGAGCTGTTGCTCAGGGTGCCACTGTTCGTTGGCCACCCACTGCGCGGCTTCCTTCGCGAAGTGCAGCGTGGCCCACTTGGGTTCCTTGCCGGCGAAGATGCCGTAGCCGCTGTCCAGCTCGGCTTCGACGGTCTTCATGCCCACCTCCTTCGCCTTCTGCGGCAGCAGCTGCACCTCGCGCATCGCGTCGAGCGCAAAACGGCGCAGGCCGTCGCTGTCGTGGCACCAGGCGTCCAGGTACCAGGTGTTGCGGTAATGCACCAGCCGCAGCGGCGAGACCACGCGGCGGCGCTGGCTCTGCTTGCTGCGGGTGTAGTAATCGAGCTCGAGGCGCTGGCGCTTCGTCAGCGCGCTGCCGACCACCTCGAAGACCTTGTCGTCCACCGGGCGGCGCGCCGGCGAGATGATCTTGACCCGCTTCATCATCTCGCGGGACTCGCCCTCGTTGGCCCCGAGCATGCCGTAGAGCTTGTCGAGCAGCGGGTTCAGGTGGCGTGCCAGCACGCCGCCATTGTCGAGGCCGGCGATGAGCTGGTGCATCGTCAGCAGCGCGTGGATCTCGCGTTCGCTGAACCACACGCCCGGCAGCTCGTGGGCCGGTTCGCCGCGGCGCCCGGCAGAAGGCGCGTCGAAGCGGTAGCCATTGCTGTCGCGGTCGTAGACGATGGGCGCATCCAGGCGCGTGCGCAGGTAGTCCAGGTCGCGCTTCAGCGTGGCGCGCGAGACCTCCAGTTCCTCGAGCAGCTCGGCGAAGCTGACGCTGCCGCGGCCGCGGATCAGCATCTCGATGCGGTAGAAACGCTCGGTTCGGTCCATCGCGGTCTCCTGGCCCCCGGGCCGTGGTCTCCATTCAACGTGAATATGGCTCATTCCGTGAGCCACTGTGCGCCATCGTAGCGAGCCCCTGGCCGCTGTGCGCGTTTGTGCAGCTCCGGGAGGCCCCGCGTTCGCGGGAACCTGCACGCGGGAGCACGCTTTGCGCGGCGCAGCAAGTGCGGTGCGACCATCCAGCCGTCCCGGTAAGGTTTTTGGCCGCGATTTTTTCCAGGCTCATCTGGTGAGCCACCCGACGGCCACACTGTCTGTCATGCCGGGTTGTCCCGGTGTCAGGAGATCTCGATGGCCGAAGCCCTGCTCTCGTTCTTGCCCGCCGCACGCACCAGCCACCCGGCAATCGAATCCGACGCCGGCTTTGCCCTGGGCTGGGACCACGCCCGCTACGGCCTGGTGCCACCGCCCGAGCACATGGTGGCGGGCAATCCGCTGCGCCAGGGCTGGGAGGCCGGCCGTGCCGCCTTTGGCCGCCGCACCCGCGAATCGAACCCGAACGCGCGCCGCTGGCTGCAGCTGCGCCTCACCGCCTGGCTGCAGGGGCGCCACTTCGAGGCGCTCACCGTGACGCCGAACTTCCTCGGCCAGATCGACAGCATCCTCTGCCCCGTGACCCGCGAGGCGCTGGACGGCCCGCAGGCCGGCGTCGTGGCCCGGGTCTGCGAGGACGCCGGCTACGCCGCCGGCAACCTGGCCGTGCTGGGCCAGCGCGCCGCCGCCGCCAAGGCCGGCCTCGATTTCGAGGAGGCCGTGCGGCTGGCCGAGCAGGCGCACCGCGGCGAGCCCTCCGCCGCCACCCGCGCCGCCGTGCAGCCGGAGCTCACGGCGCCGCAATGGGCGCGCCTGGCGGTGCTGCTGAGCTTCGTCACGCCGCTGCCGCATGCCCGCGCGGCGTCGCTGCCGCTGCTGGTGCTGCCCCCCAACCGGCTGCGCGTGCTGAACCCGATCCAGGGGCTGCAGACGCTGGTGACCCTGCTGCTGGCCAAGAGCGGCTGGAGCCAGCGCCTGCCGAAGCTCGAAGCCCTGCTGCCCTCGGCCGCGGCGCGCCGCGAGCTGCGGGCGTTTTTCATGGTCTACATGCCGCGTGTCATCGCCGGCGGCCGCCCGGACGACGCCGCTGCCTGGCGCCGCGCGCTGGAAGACGCCTGGCGCCACCCGCTGGTGCAGTCGCACTGGAAGCGCTTCGCGCTGCAGCTCGATGCGCAGAGCAGCCAGGCGGTGCTGGAGCAGGCCATCGAGGCCGGCCTGATGACGCAGCGCGTGCAGCTCCACACCGAGGAGCAGGCCACCGAGGGCTGGTCGCTGGAAACCCGCGGCTACACCGAGAAGCGCGCCACGCCGCGGCGCCGGCTGGCCGCGCGCCCGACCGTCGCCCCGCCGCAGCTCCCTGCCGCGTGTGCGCCGCAGCAATTGGCGATGGAGTTCTGAGCCGGCCGCGCCGGTCGCGATGGCGGCGCCGGCGCCTGGCATTTCCGCCTTGCATTTCCTTTCGCATCGCGGAAACAGGGCCACCGCGGCTTGCCTACACTCGCGGACATGAGATGTCCGCACCCGCCTGGGCCGACCCGGCTGCTCCTGGCCGCCGTGGTGGCGGCCCTGTGCACCTGGGGCGTTCCCGCCCTGGCCGCCCCAAAGTCCAACGCTGCCGCGGCATCGGCCGCCGCGCCCTCGAAATCGAAGAAGGCCACGCCGGCCAAGGCCCCTGCCAAGGCCACCAAGCCGTCCACCCAGGCTGCCCCCAAGAAGAGTGGCAAGGCCCGCGGCAAGGCCGGCCGGGGCACCAAGGCCGCGGGTGGCGCGGCGGCTGCGGTTGCCGGCGCAGCCGCGGCCACGACCGCGGCCGCCCCCGAGGCCGAGGCGCCCGCCAGCGGCGTGCGCTTGCCGTTGATGCTGCGCGTCCTCCCGTCGCTGCCGGACAACCCGGCGGCGCTGCGCTCGCGGCTGGACGGCCTCGTCAGCGCGCAAGGCGAAGGCGGCCAGGGGGCCAGCGTCGAAAGCGTCAGCCAGCTCGGCCCGGACATCTACGCGTTCTCGCTGCGCTGCATCGATGCCGAACAGTGCCAGCGCGTGCGGCTGGCGATCGAATCGCAGCGCGAGTGGGTCGCCGGGTTGCAGCTGGACGAACGGCGCCACGTGCCGCGTGCACCGGACCGCCAGTCGCCCGCGGCCCGCTGACCCGTCCCGAACAACAGAACCGACGCTACCGCCACCATGCCCTTGTCGCCCTCCCGCCTCTGCCTCGCGCTGGCTGCCGCCGGCTGCCTGCTCGCCCTCACCGCGCCGGCCGGCAGCGCGGTGCGGCAGCGCCTTGCCGCCCAGGCCAGCGAAACATCAGGCCCCGGCCGCGTGATCGTGACCTACCGCAGCACCCGCGCGAGCGCGCTGTCGGCACGCGTGCAGGCGCAGGGCCAGGGCCCGGTGCGCGAGGCCCAGGCGCTGAACCAGCGCCACGCGCTCGACCTGCGCGACGGCCGCACCGTGGCCCCACAGACGCAGGTGCTGATCAGCGACACGCTCACCAGTGCGCAGCTGCGCGATCGGCTGGCAGCGGATCCGGATGTCGAAAGCGTCGTGGTCGACCAGCGGCGCCATGCGCATGCGGCGCCGAACGATCCGCTGTACGGCGACCTCCAACCGAATGCCACCACGCCCACGGCGGGACAGTGGTACCTGCGACCGCCCACGGTCGCGGTGGTCTCGTCGATCAATGCGCAGGCCGCCTGGGATACCACGACTGGCTCGTCCTCGGTCGTCGTCGCAGTGCTCGACACGGGCGTGCGTCCCGAACACCCCGACCTGGCCGGCAAGCTGCTGCCCGGGCTCGACTTCGTGCAAACCGCTGCCGTGGGCAACGACGGCGATGGTGTGGACGGCGACCCCAGCGACCCCGGCGACTGGTTGACCAGCGCAGACAAGTTGAAGAGCGCCTTCAAGAGCGACAGCTGTGTGGTGACCGACAGCTCCTGGCATGGTACGCAGACCGCTGCGCTGGTAGGTGCCGCCACGAACAACGGTGTGGGCATGGCGTCTGTGGGTCGGCATGTGATGGTGCTGCCGGTCCGTGTGCTCGGCAAGTGCGGCGGTTTCGACTCCGACATCATCGCCGGCATGCGCTGGGCAGCGGGCCTGGCCGTGAGCGGCGCGCCCAGCAACCCGAACCCAGCCCGGGTCATCAACCTCAGCCTTGGCTCGGCCACCAGCTGCGACAGTGGTGGCGCCTATACAAGCACGATCACCACCCTGAACAACATGGGCGTAGTGGTGGTGGTCTCCGCTGGCAATGACGACCTGGCCATTAATTCGCCGGCCAACTGCTCCGGCGCGATCGCCGTAGCGGGTCTGCGCCATGCCGGCACCAAAAGCGGCTACTCCAGCCTCGGCCCACAGGCCACCATTGCTGCCCCGGGCGGCAACTGCCTCACGGACGAGGGGGTCTGCCAGTACCCCATCCTCTCCGCCAGCAACACCGGCACGCAGGGTCCAGAGACGAGCACCTACACCTCAGGCCTTGGCTCACTGGGATTGGGCACCAGCTTCTCGGCACCGCTGGTGGCCGGCAGCGCGGCGCTCATGCTGGCGGCCAACCCGACGCTTACCGCCGAGCAGGTCAAGTCAATGCTGAGGAGCACTGCAAGGGCGTTCCCAATCACAGGGGGCTCGCCTGGCACACCGTCGTGCGGGTCACCCCAAGGCAGCCCTCAGAGAGAGTGCTACTGCACCACCACCACCTGCGGCGCCGGCATGCTGGACACCGCCGCGGCCGTGCGTGCCGCCGCGGCCGGCCGCGCCGTGGCCCACGTCGGTGGCACGGCCCCGGTCGTCAGCCCCGGCAACGCCGTCACGCTGGACGGCTCGGCCTCGAGCGCCGCGAGCGGCGCCACGCTGGCCACCTATGCCTGGGACATCGTCGCCGGCAGCGACGCGGCAACCATCACCAGCGCCACGAACGCCAGCACCGTCACGCTGTCCACCGATGCGACCAAGACGGGCAGCCGCGTCACCGTGCGCCTGACGGTGACCGACAGCCTGGGCAACAGCGCCACCGCCACGCAGACGCTGACACTGGGCACGCCGCCGACCATCGCCTCGGTGATGCCGCCCTCGCAGACCCCGCCGGCCGACAGCGGTGGCGGTGGCGGCGCACCGGATGCCAGCTGGGCCCTGCTCGCCTTGGCCGCGGCCGGCATGGCCTGGCAGGCGCGCCGCCGCCGCGAGTGAACGAGCAGCGCCGCATCGAGATCCATCCCGCCGCGCCGGCCAAGCCGGCCGTGGGCGCCGCCTGCAACGGCTGCGGCATCTGCTGCCTGGTCGAGCCCTGCCCCGTCGGCATGCTGGTGAGCCGGCGCCGGCACGGCACCTGCACCGCGCTGGAGTGGTCCGACGAAGAGCGCCGCTACCGCTGCGGCATGGTGGTGGCCCCCGCCCGCCACCTGCCGGCGCTGCTGCGCTGGAGCGCGCCGTTGTGGCGACGCTGGTCGAAGCGGCTCATCGCTGCGGGCATCGGCTGCGACTGCGACTGGACGCCGGGTTGACCGCCGCGCTTCAGCCCGCCACGGCTTCGGCGACCCGGCTCACCAGCACCTTGTCGACCCGCTTGCCATCGAGGTCGACCACCTCGAAGCGCCAGCCCTCGTAGTCGACGCGATCGGCCGTCTGCGGCAGGCGGCCGAGCATCAGCATGATGAAGCCGGCCAGCGTGTTGTAGCGGCCGCGGTCCTCGTCGGGCAGCACCTTCAGGCCCAGGCGGTCCTTGAACTCGGGCACCGGGATCAGGCCGTCGATCAGCCACGAGCCGTCTTCGCGCTGCACCGCCCAGGCATCGTCGCCGGTGGGCGCCGAGAACTCGCCGGTGATGGCCTCGAGCACGTCGCGCAGCGTGATCACGCCCTGCACCACGCCGTATTCGTCGACCACGAACACCATCTGCACCGACGAGGCACGGAAGTGCTCGAGCAGCTCCATGCCGCTGAGCGTCTCGGGCACGAACACGGCCGGCTGCATCGCCGCGGTGAGCGAGATCTCGCCGGTGCGCGCCACCTGCGCCAGCAGCGCCTGCGCGGTGACGACGCCGATCACGTCGTCCAGACTGCCGCGGCACACCGGGTAGCGCGAATGGCCGTGTTCGCCCAGCACCACCAGCACGTCGTCGCGCGAGCCCTCGGCGTCGAGCCAGGCGATGTCGCCGCGCGGGATCATCATCGAGCCGATCTGCCGCTCGTCGAGGCGGAACACGTTGCGCACCATCTGGTGCTCGTGCGCCTCGATGACACCGGCGTCCAGCCCTTCCTCGAGGCTGGCGGCAATCTCTTCTTCGGTCACGCCGCGCTGCTTGTCCTCACGCAGCCCCAGCATGCGCAGCACCGCCTGCGTGCACACGGTGAGCAGCCGCACGAACGGCTTGGCGATCAGCGAGAGCAGCTGCATCGGCCGGGCCACCACACGCGCCACCGCCTCGGGGTGCATCTGGCCGATGCGCTTGGGCACCAGCTCGCCGAAGATGATGGTGACGAAGGTGATGGTGATCACCACCAGCGCGGTGGCGCCCACGTCGGCCACGCCGGGCGGGATCACCGGCAGCGTCTCGAGCAGCCAGTGTGCGAACGGGCCGGAGAACGCGGCGTCGCCGACGATGCCGTTCAGCACGCCGATCGACGTGATCCCGATCTGCACCGTGGACAGGAACTGCGTGGGGCTGTCGTGCAGGTCCAGCGCCACCCGGGCACCGGCATCGCCGCCCTCGACCAGCACTTGCAGCCGGGCCTTGCGGCTGGCCGCCAGGGCCATCTCGGACATGGCGAACACACCGTTCAGCAGGATCAGGAAGATCAGTAACGCGACGTCCATGGCAGGCCCGCAACTGCGATCGGGCCGAGAGTGGGGAAGGCGCAAAGCGTAGCAGAATCGTCCGCATGATCTATCTCATCGGCGACCTGCAGGGTTGCTGCGACGCCTTCGAACGCCTGCTGGCCGAGGTCGGCTTCTCTCCTTCGCGCGACCGGCTGTACCTGCTCGGCGACCTGGTCAACCGCGGCCCGGCCTCGCTGCGCACGCTGCAGAAGCTGGCCGACCTCGGCGACGCCGCCCAGGCGGTGCTCGGCAACCACGACCTGCACCTGCTCGCGGTGGCCGGCGGCGCGCGCCGGCCCGGCAAGCACGACACGCTGGCCGAGATCCTCGACGACCCCGGCCGCGACCACTGGCTGCTCTGGCTGCGCGCGCAGCACATGGCGATCCACGCCCACGGCTGGTTGATGGTGCACGCCGGCGTGCTGCCGCAGTGGACCCTCGAGGACACGCTGGCCCTGGCCGGCGAAGTGGAAACGCTGCTGCGCGGCCCCGACCTCGACACCTTCCTGCACCGCATGTACGCCAACGAACCGGCCCGCTGGGACCCGGCCCTCACCGGCGACGACCGCGCCCGCCTGATCGTCAACGCCCTCACCCGCCTGCGCTTCTGCCAGGCCGACGGCACGATGGACTTCGCGCTGAAGGAAGGCGCCGACGCCGCCCCGCCCGGCCTGCTGCCCTGGTTCGACGTGCCCGGCCGCCGCACCGAAGGCGTGCCGATCGCGTTCGGCCACTGGTCCACGCTGGGCCCGCTGCAACGCCCCGACCTGCTCGCGCTGGACACCGGCTGCGTCTGGGGCGGCGCGCTCACCGCCGCCCGCCTCGACCCCGACGACCCGCAACGGGCCGAGCTCATCAGCGTGCGCTGCGACCAGGCCCAGGTCCCCGGCTAGAATCCGCCGCTTCCATCCGGCCCGCCGGACCGGGAAGGAAGCTTGGCAGAGTGGTCGATTGCACCGGTCTTGAAAACCGGCAACCCGAAAGGGTTCGTGAGTTCGAATCTCACAGCTTCCGCCAGGGCCCGGCACTACCGGCCGGCGCCGTGCACCCGGCATCCCCAAGTGCTCCACAGCGTTGTCCACAGGCCGGGCGCCGCGGAGGCGCCCTCCCGCGGCCTCAGGCCAGGTCGAACGGCAGCCTGCGCAACGGCTTGCCGGTCACGCGGCTGATGGCATTGGCGAACGCCGGCGCCAGCGGCGGCAGGCCGGGTTCGCCCATGCCGGTGGGCGGTTCCGCGCTGGGCACGAGGTGCACCGCGATCTGCGGCATCGCGCCGATGCGGGCCACGGTGTAGTCGTGGAAGTTGCTCTGCTCGACCGTGCCATCCTTCAGCGTGATGGCGGCGCCGGGCAGGCAGGTGCCCAGCGCCATCAGCGCGCCGCCCTGCACCTGCGCCTCCAGCGTGCGGGGGTTGACCGGCAGGTTGCAGTGCACGCCGGCGGTCACGCGGTGCAGCACCGGCTGGCCGTCCTGCACCGAGGCCTCGACGACATAGGCCACGACCGACTGGAACGACTCGTGCACCGCGACACCCCAGGCGTGGCCGGCCGCCAGCTTGCGCTTGCCATAGCCGCTCTGGTCGACGGCCAGCTGCAGCGCGGCGCGGTGGCGCGGGTGGCCCTCGCCCATCAGCGCGAAGCGGTAGGCCACCGGGTCCTGGCCGGTGGTGCGGGCGATCTCGTCGACCAGCGTCTCCATCACGTAGGCGGTGTGCGTGGAGCCCACGCTGCGCCACCAGAGCACCGGCACGTTGACCTTCGGGTGGTGCACGGTCAGGCGCATCGGCAGCTCGTAGGGCTCCTTCATGCCTTCGACCGCGGTGGCATCGATGCCGTCCTTCACCAGGAAGGCCTCGAACGGCGAGCCGGTGGTGATGGACTGGCCGACGATGACGTGGTCCCAGCCGAGCACACGCCCGCGGGCGTCGAAGCCGATCTTCGCGGTGTGAAGGTGCATCGGGCGGTAGTAGCCGCCGCGGATGTCGTCCTCGCGGCTCCACAGCGTGCGCACCGGGCCCTTCACGCCGGCCGCCTGCGCGGCCTTGGCGATCTGGCAGGCCTCGACGACGTAGTCGGCCGTCGGCACGCCGCGGCGACCGAAGCCGCCGCCGGCCATCTGCACGTTCATCGTGACGTTCTGCGGCGCCAGGCCCAGCGCCTTGGCGGCCGCGGCGGCGTCGAACGACGGCATCTGCGTGCCCACCCACAGCGTGGCGCGGTCACCGGCCAGCTCGACGGTGCAGTTCAACGGCTCCATCGGCGCGTGGGCGAGGTACGGGAACACGTACTCGGCCTCGATGCGGTGCGGCGCGCCGGCGATGCCGGCCACGTCGGCGTCGAACTTGCGCGCCCCGGGCTGGCCCGCGAGTGCGCGGTACTGCTCGAGCTGGCGGGCGCTGTCGACCTTCTCGACCGCATCGGTGTTCCAGGTCGCCTTCAGCGCATCGCGGCCCTGCTTGGCCGGCCAGTAGCCGTCGGCGATGATGGCGACGCCCTCGGCCCCGCGGTCCAGCGGCACGCGCAGCACGGCCTTCACGCCGCGCACCGCCCGCGCGGCACTGTCGTCCAGCGAGGCCAGCCGTGCTCCGAACACCGGTGGGCGGGCGATCACCGCGGTGAGCATGCCCGGGAGCCGCACGTCGATGCCGTAATCCTGCCGGCCGCTGCTCTTGGCCACCGCATCGATGCGGCCGGTGGCCCGGCCGATCAGGCGGAAGTCCTTCGGGTCCTTCAGCACCACCTGCTGCGGCACCGGCAGCGCCATCGCGGCCTCGGCCAGCTCGCCGTAGCCCAGCCGCTGGCCGCCCGGGCCGAGCACCACGCCCTGGCGGGTGCGCAGCGTCGCCGGATCGACCTGCCAGCGTGCCGCGGCGGCGGCCACCAGCATCGCGCGGGCGCGGGCGCCGAGCTCGCGGTACTGCACGTAGCTGTTCTTGATCGACGAGGAGCCGCCGGTCAGGTGGATGCCCATCACCGGGTCGGCATAGGCGGGGTCGGCGTTGCCATGGCGGCTGCGCACCTTCGACCAGTCGGCGTCCAGCTCTTCGGCCAGGATCATCGGCAACGCGGTCTGGATGCCTTGCCCGAAATCGAGCCGGTTGATCGCCACGGTGACGGTGCCGTCACGCGCGATGTGCACGAAGGCGGCCGGCTGCTGGGTGGGTTTCAGGCCGGCGCTGGCGCCCGCACCTGCGGAGGGTGGCGGGTCGTCCTGCGCCGCCGCGGCGAGGGGGTACGCTCCGAGGGCGAAGCCCGCGGCGACGCCGACCTTCAGGAAGCTGCGACGCGGCAGCGTGTCCCTGTCCGTGCCGGCGTCGGCCGGGCGGTCCAGCAGCGCCTGCAGCGCCTTCGGCAGTTCGGCCGCCGATGTGGGTTCGAAGTGCATGGTGCGCCTCCCCTCAGGCCAGCGCCGCAGCGGCATCACGCACCGCGGCACGGATGCGCGCATAGGTGCCACAGCGGCAGATGTTGCCGGCCATCGCGGTGTCGATCTCGGCATCGGTGGGCCGCTTGCCCTTGGGCAGCGACTTCAGGTAGGCCGAGGCGGTCATGATCTGGCCGCTCTGGCAGTAGCCGCACTGCGCGACGTCGTGCTTCACCCAGGCGGCGTGCACGGCCTTGCCGACGCGATCGGTGCCGCCGGTGACGGCCTCGACGGTGGTGACCTTCTGGCCTTCCACCGCGGCCACCGGCGTCACGCACGAACGCACGGCCTTGCCGTCGACGTGCACGGTACAGGCGCCGCATTGCGCCATCCCGCAGCCGAACTTGGTGCCGGTGAGCCCGAGGGAATCCCGCAGCGCCCAGAGAACCGGCGTGCCGGGATCGATGTCGAGCGCATGGGCCCGGCCGTTGACATGAAGCGTGGTCATCGTGTGCGATCCGAGTGAGTTACAGCAATGCGGCGCAGGCCGCGGCGCGATGATGCGTCAAGCCGGCCCCGCCGTGTTGACGAATCGGTCCTCACTCCCGGATCGCTCCCGGATCGCGGCCCGTGGCCGCGCCGGTCAACCGCCCTTGAAGACGAACACCGCGTGCGCGACACCCTTGCCGCGCACGGTGACGGCCTGTCGCTGGGTCTGGCCCAGGCGCTCGACCTCCACCGTGTAGCGGCCGGGTGGCACGTCGGCGAGCAGGTACGGTCCTTCGGTGCGCTCCTGCAGCAGCGTCTCGCCGCGCGGATTGCGCACCGTCACCTGCACGTCGGCAGTGAAGAGCTGGCGGCCGCCCTCGCTGGCGTAGACCTCCACCGTGAGGCCGTACTGCGCCCGCTCGCGCCGCAACGCGACGGCCTCGCCGTCGCCCACGCCGCCGGTGACAAAACGGATCTCGCCGGACTGCTGCACCGGCGGCAGTTCGCCGTCGGCCGCGGCGACGGCGAGCGCACACCCCATCAGTGCGGCGGCGACGAGCAGGCGCTGCAAGCGGTGATGACGGGCGTGGGCCGCCCCGGCAGGACGGCCAGCGTGGAAGTGCGGAAGCGTCATCGCGGGGTCTCCATGGCAAGGATGCAGGATGTCAGGCCGCCCTGTCGGCAATTGTGGGACACCCACCCGTTGCGCTTGCCGGATCGCGCGCTTTTCTCCGACGCGGCCGCAGGTACAGGGGTTGCTACGCCGCGCCCATCGTCCCTGTCGCCGATGGAGTCTTGTTTCATGCAGCCCACCCCGCCCGCCCTTGGCGCCACGCTCCTGTGTTTCTCCCATCTGCGGTGGGACTTCGTCTACCAGCGGCCGCAGCACCTGATGTCCCGCCTCGCGCGCCGCCACCCGGTGCTCTACATCGAGGAGCCCGTGCCCACCGACGGCGAGCCGCGCTTCGACCTGCGCCAGGTCGCGCCGGGGGTCCAGGTGGCCGTGCCCCTGCTGCCGCGGGATGAATGTGCGCCCGGCCACCCGCGCGGAGAACTGCGCCAGCGCCTGCTGCTGGACGGCCTGCTGGCCTCGCTCAGGGTGGAGGCCCCGCTGCTCTGGTACTACACGCCGATGAGCCTGGGCTTCAGCGACCACCTCGAGGCGAGCGTCGTGGTCTATGACTGCATGGACGAACTGAGCCATTTCCTGCACGCGCCCGCCGCGCTGGTGCCGCGCGAGCGAGCGCTCATCACCCGGGCCGACGTGGTGTTCACCGGCGGGGTCAGCCTCTACCGCGCCAAGCGCACGCTGCACCGGCACGTGCACGCCTTCCCCAGCAGCGTCGATGCCGCGCACTTTGCGCAGGCCCGCACGCTGCCGGACGACCGGCCGGAGCAAGCGGCGCTGCCGCACCCGCGCATCGGCTTCTACGGCGTGCTCGACGAACGCCTCGACACCGCACTGCTCGCCGCCGCCGCCCGGCGCCGGCCGTCGTGGCAATGGCTGCTGCTCGGCCCGGTGGTGAAGATCGACCCGGCCACGCTGCCGCAGGGCCCCAACCTGCACTACCTCGGCGCCAGGCGCTACGACGAGTTGCCCGCCTACCTGGCCGGCTGGGACGTGGCGATGATGCCGTTCGCCCTCAACGCCGCCACCCGCTTCATCAGCCCGACCAAGACGCCGGAATACCTGGCCGGTGGCCGCCCGGTGGTCTCCACCCCCATCACCGACGTCGTGCAGACCTGGGGCCGCAGCGGCCTGGTCCACATCGGCGAGGATGCCGACGCGTTCGTCGCCGCCATCGAGACCGCCCTCGCCGGCCCACGCGGCGCGCCCTTCTGCGCGCAGGCCGATGCCTTGCTCAAACCGCTGTCGTGGGACCGCACCGTGGCCGAGATGCAGGTGCTGATCGACGAACGCCTGGCCGCTCGCAGTTCGCAGGAGGCCGCGCCTGCCGCCGCGCCGCCGGTGCTGCGCGGCGTGCTGCCCACCGTGGCCCCGGGGGTGGCATGAACGAGGCGCCGCGACCTCCGCGCCTGCGCGCGCTGCAGCGTTTCGACTACCTGGTGGTGGGCGCCGGCTTCGCCGGCTGCGTGCTCGCCGAGCGCCTGGCCAGCCAGCTCGGCCTGCAGGTGCTCGTCATCGATCGCCGCCCGCACATCGGCGGCAACGCGTACGACGAACACGATGCCCACGGCCTGCTGGTGCACCGCTACGGCCCGCACATCTTTCACACCAATGCGCAGAAGGTGGTCGACTACCTGTCGCAGTTCACCGCGTGGCGGCCTTATGAACACCGCGTGCTGGCCCAGGTCGACAGCCACCTCGTGCCCATCCCCATCAACCTCACGACGATCAACACCCTGCACGGGTTGCAGCTCGACGAAGCCGGCATGCGCCGCTTCCTGGCCGAACGGGCCGAGCCGCTCACCGAGATCCGCACCTCGCGCGATGTCGTGGTCGCCACCGTGGGCCAGGCGCTGTACGAAAAGTTCTTCCAGGGCTACACCCGCAAGCAATGGGGCCTGGACCCGAGCGAACTCGACAAGTCCGTCACCGCGCGCGTGCCCACCCGCACCGACACCGACGACCGCTACTTCCAGGACCGCCTGCAGCAGATGCCGCTGCACGGCTACACGCGGCTGTTCGAGCGCATGCTCGACCACCCGAACATCAAGGTGATGCTCAACACCGACTTCCGCGAAGTGCGCGACCTGCTGCCCTACGACCGGCTGATCTACTCCGGTCCGGTCGACGAATACTTCGACCACCGCTACGGCAAGCTGCCGTACCGCTCGCTGCGCTTCCACCACCAGACGCTGCAGCAGCCGCAGTACCAGCCGGTCGCGGTGGTCAACTACCCGTCGCCCGACGTGCCCTACACCCGCATCACCGAGTACAAGCACCTCACTGGCCAGGTGCACCCGTACACCAGCATCAGCCACGAGATTCCCAGCGACACGGGCGATCCCTACTACCCGGTGCCCACGCCCGACAACGCCGCGCTCTACCGCCGCTACGAAGCGCTTGCCGAGACCACCCCCAACGTGCACTTCGTCGGCCGCCTGGGCACCTACCGCTACTACAACATGGACCAGGTCATCGCCCAGAGCCTGGCCCTCTTCGGCCGCATCGCCGCCCAACGCGGGCACGTGACCACCGAAGAACACGCCGATGCTTCGCTGGCCACCCGCTAAACCCTGCTAGACTTGCGAGCTTCGCGCCCGTAGCTCAATGGATAGAGTACTGCCCTCCGAAGGCAGGGGTTGCTGGTTCGATCCCAGCCGGGCGCGCCACGAATACCGTTGGAATCGACGCAGAGAGCCACCCATTGGGCGGCTCTTTTGCTTTGGTATGAAAGAGCGGGCTTGACGTAAGGCCTGCCAGGAAGGCCCTGCGGCCGAGAATACATGCCCCGGCACACCGGCGGTGCCCGACCTGATTCGTTCCAATGCCTGACATCCCCACGACTCCCGAGACAGCGCCGGACACGACGCCCGACGCGACGCTGGACACGCCGACCGAGGCCGCATCCGCTGCGCCCATGGTGGCCGGCGTGCCGGCACCGCGGCCAGAACCCAGCGTGGCCGACACCGCGCGCCTGCTGGCCGAGCACTTCCCGGCGCTCTTCGGTGCGGGCGTGATCAAGCCGATCAAGCTTCGCATCCAGGCCGACATCCACCAGCGTGCGCCGGGCGTGTTCACGAAGAAGGCGCTCTCGCTCTTCCTGCAGCGCCACACCACCGGGACCGCCTACCTGCGGGCCCTGGTGGCCGAGGGCGCGACCCGCACCGACCTCGACGGCCTGCCGGCCGGCGACATCGCCGCCGAACACCGCGAGGCGGCGGGCGTGGAACTCGCACGGCGCCGCGCCATCGTCGAAGCCAGGAAGCAGGCCGGACGCGAAGCGGCGCGGGCATCGCGTCATGACGCACGCCCGCAGCGGCCGACCGCGCCGCCACGTCCTTCCCATCAGGCCGAGGTGACGCAGGCCGCGACGCCAGCGACCGACGCGCGGCGGCCGGCCACGCGCGGCGCCCGCTCGGTGCCGCCCGGCACGTCCGATCGCCCGGACCGCGCTCCGAGGCCCTCCAAGCCCGGCCAGGCGCCACGGCGCCCGCACAAGCCCCAGCCAGAGCAGACACCTGCCCGGGCCCATGAGCAAGCGCCCGTGAAGACACCGGCCCTGTCGCTGACGCCCGAGCAGGCCGCCGAGGCCGAGGCTCGCCACCGGCGGGCACTGTTGCTGCGCAGCTTCGAACAGAGCCCACTGTCGAAGGCGAACTTTGGGGCCCTGAAGGGGCTCAGCGAGGCAGCGCTGGACGCCCTCCTGACGCTGGCGCGGCAGGAGCGCGGTTCGCGGTGATGACGCCGGTGCGGAGATCGGAGCCATACGGCGCACGGCGCGGGTGGCATCGCGCCCTCATTCGCTGAATCGGTTTTCGCCTCCGTTAAGCTGCCGGCCGAACCACAGGCGCCCGCCGGGTGCTCGACCGGACCTTGACGCTCGACCTCCACCCCATTTTTCCCGGCAACAGCGAGATGGCCCGCCGGATGCGCGGGCACGACTGGTCGCGCACGACGCTCGGCGCGCCTGCCGACTGGGCGCCGCATCTGCGCAGCTCGCTCAGCCTGTGCCTCACCTCGCGCATCCCCATCGTCATGTACTGGGGCGAGGACTTCAACGTCCTCTACAACGACGCGTACATCTCGTTCCTGGGCACCGACAAGCATCCGCGTTTCCTGGGCGCGCCCGGCCGCGAGTGCTGGCGCGAGATCTGGCCGACGATCGGACCGATGCTGCGGGGCGTGGTCGAGACCGGCGAAGCGACCTGGTCGCAGGACCTGCTGATGTACTTCGCGCGACGCCTGCCGGCCGAGGAGGTGTACGTCCGCTTCAGCTTCGGCCCCATCGTGTCGCCCGACGGATCCCGTGTCGACGGCATCTTCTGCCCGTGCACGGAGACCACGGAGCGCGTCATCGGCGAGCGCCGGATCGACCTGCTGCGCCGGCTTGGCCAGCGACAGGCCGGCGCGCGGCAGGCGACGGAGGTGGCGCGCGGCGCCCTCAACGCGCTGGCCGACAACCCGCACGACCTCCCGCTCGCCGCGGTGTACCTGCGTGCGCCGGGGGCGGCCGCGGCACGGCGGATCGGCAGCGTGGGACTGGACGAGCACGCGGCGAGCGGCTTGCCGGCCGAACTGCCGATGCCGGCCGATGCGAGGATGCAGGCCGCGGCGGACCTGCCGCTGGCAGCGCTCGCCGGCAGCCGGCCGGTGAGGGAATGGCTCACCGTGCCGATTCCCGGCGCATCGCGCGACGACCCGATGGGCCTGCTCCTCTGCGGCATCAGCGCGAACCTGGTGTTGGATGACGACTATCGGTCGTTCCTCGACCTGGTGGCGGCGAGCATCGGCGGCGCGCTGGTCGAGGCCGAGGCCTACGACGCCGAACGCCGCCGCGCCGAGGCGCTCGCCGAGATCGACCGGGCGAAGACGACGTTCTTCACCAACGTCAGCCACGAGTTCCGCACGCCGCTCACGTTGATGCTCGGCCCGCTCGAAGAAGCACTCGCCGGGTTGGAGGGCCGGCCCGAGCAGGCGATGGTGGCCTCGGCACAGCGCAATGCCGAGCGCCTGTTGAAACTGGTCAACACGCTGCTCGAGTTCGCCCGTGTCGAGGGCGGTCGTGCCAGCGCGCTGTTCCGGCCCACCGATGTGTCGTCGCTCACCGCCGAGCTCGCCAGCAGCTTTCGCTCGGCGTGCGAGAAGGCGGGGCTGTTGCTCGATGTGGATTGCCCACCCCTGGCCGATGCCGTCTACATCGACCCTGACCACTGGGAAAGGATCGTGCTGAACCTGGTGTCGAACGCCTTCAAGTACACCCTGGCGGGCTCGATCACGGTCGCCATGCGGCCTTCCCGCGACGGCGCCAGCGCGGAGCTGTCGGTACGCGACACCGGCAGCGGCATCCCCGCGGGCGAACTGCACAAACTGTTCGGTCGCTTCCAGCGCATCGAGGGGGTTCGGGGACGCAGCTTCGAGGGCAGCGGCATCGGCCTGGCGCTGACGAACGAGCTGGTCAAGTTGCATGGTGGCTCCATCCGCGTGGAGAGCGCCGAAGGGCAAGGCTCTGCCTTCACGGTCAGCATCCCCTTCGGCAAGGCGCACCTGCCCCCGGAAAAGGTGCGCGAAGCCGACGACGCGCGCCGCCCGCCTTCGCAGGCAGCGGCCTACGTCGAAGAAGCCCTGCATTGGCTGCCGTCCGCGCACGACGGCGCCGCGCAAGACAGCGGGTCGGACGCGCTGCAGTCCAGCGCCGCTCCCCGATCGGACCGCGCACACCGCATCCTGATCGCCGACGACAACGCCGACCTGCGCGCCTATCTGCAGCGATTGCTGAGCCCCCACTATGCTGTGACGGTGGCGATCGACGGCGTCGACGCGCTCGCGAAGGCCTTCGCGGCCCCGCCCGACCTGGTGCTCGCCGATGTGATGATGCCGGGGCTGGACGGCTTTGGCTTGCTCGCGCGGCTGCGCGCCGACGAACGCACGCGAACGACACCGATCCTGCTGTTGTCGGCCCGTGCCGGAGAGGAGGCACGGGTCGAAGGGTTGGCCGCCGGTGCCGACGACTACCTGGTCAAGCCTTTTTCGGCGCGCGAACTGATGGCGCGCGTGGGCGCGCACCTGTCCACGGCGCGGCTGCGCCGGGCCGCCGAGCACGCCGTGCGCGCCAGCGAAGCGCAGTTCCGTGCCCTGGTGACGGCGACCTCCGACATCGTGTACCGCATGAGTTCCGACTGGTCGCAGATGCACCACCTGATCGGCCAGAGCTTCGTCGCCGACACGCTGGAGCCCAGCAGCCACTGGCTGATGCGCTACATCCCCGACGCGGAGCGCGAGCGTGTCATGGCGGTCATCGAGGACGCGCTTCGCCACCGCAAGGCGTTCGAACTCGAGCATCGGGTCCATCGCGTCGACGGCAGTGTCGGGTGGGTGTTCTCCCGCGCCATCCCGGTGATCGAAGAGGGCGAGATCGTCGAGTGGCTCGGCGTGGCCAGCGACATCACGGCGCGCAAGGAAGCCGCGCAGGCGTTGCTCGACGCGGACCGCCGCAAGGACGAGTTCCTCGCGACGCTCGCACACGAGTTGCGCAATCCCCTCGCCCCCATCCGCAACGCCCTGCACCTCTTCAAGGTCGCCGGCGATGGCGTGCCCGCACCGGCCCTTCGCGCGATGCTGGAGCGCCAGGTCGATCACATGGTGCGGCTGGTGGACGACCTGATGGACGCGTCTCGCATCAGCCGCGGCAAGCTGGAACTGCAGCGTGCTGCGGTCGACCTGGGAGACGTGCTGCGCACCGCCCTGGAGGCCAGCAAGCCGCTGCTGGATCTGCGCCGGCACCAGGTCACCATCCACCTCTCGCAGACGCCGTTGACCGTGGACGGCGATGCGGTCCGGCTCACCCAGGTGTTCGCGAACCTGCTCAACAACGCCGCGAAGTACACCGACGAGGGCGGGACGGTGGAGGTGACGAGCCGGCGCGAGGGCGACGTCGCCGTCGTGGAGGTTCGCGACAACGGCATCGGACTGTCGCCGGACCAGATCCCGCGGTTGTTCGAGATGTTCACGCAGGTGGACTCGGCCGGCGGACGGGCGGGAGGCGGGCTGGGCATCGGCCTGGCGCTGGCCCAGCGCCTGGCGCAGATGCACGGGGGCAGCGTCATGGCCCGCAGCGCGGGCCTCGGCCTCGGCAGCACGTTCTCGGTCCAGCTGCCGCTGGTGCCGGCGTCGAGCCCGTCGCCGATCGCATCCGGTCATGGCAGCCCGGTGGCTCTCCAGGGGCGACGGCTGCTCGTGGTGGACGACAACCGGGATGCGGCGGACAGCCTGGGCGAGTTGCTGCGTTTCCTCGGCGCCGACGTCCGCGTCGTGCATGACGGTCCATCGGCGCTGGCCGCCGCTGCCGAGTGGAAGCCGGCGGTGGCGTTGCTCGACCTGGGCATGCCGCTGATGGACGGCTGGGAGGTCGCGCGGAGGATGCGGCGCGAACCGGGCCTGCAGGACATCCAGCTGATCGCGCTCACCGGCTGGGGGCAGGAGAAGGACCGCGAGCGGACCCAGGCAGCCGGATTCGATCACCATCTCGTCAAGCCGGTCGACCTCCACGCGCTGCAGAGGCTGCTGGCGTCGATGCCGGCCACGCAGGCGCTCGACGGGTAGTCCGGCAACGTTCCGACAGCAACCGGACAGCAAACGGAGACATGCCGCCGCCACAGTGCCGGCGGTGCAACGTCGTCTCTCCGCGGCCCTGCTGGCCGCCGCGCTCCTGCCCGTTCCCGGCCCCTGCGCCGCCGTCCCCCCCCGCTCCAGCAGCGTAACGCTCAACTTCCCGGACACCGACATCGACGCGGCCGCGCGGGCGATGGCGGCGATCACCGGCCGGGCGGTGATGGTCGATCCGCGCGTGAAGGGCAAGCTCACGCTGTACACCGACGAGCCGGTGAGCCCGGCGCGCGCCTGGGCGCTGTTCGTCGGCAACCTGCGCGGGCTGGGCTATGCGGTTGTCGAGGCCGGCGGTCTGCGCAAGGTGGTCCCCGAGGCCGATGCGAAGCTGCAGGCCGGCGCGAGTCCGGCGGCGGGAGCGTGGCGCGACGACACGATCGTCACGCAGGTGATCCCGGTGCTGCACGAGAACGCCGGCAACCTGGTGGCAGTGCTGCGGCCCCTGATCAGCCCGAACAACACGGTCAACGTGAACCCGGGCACCAACACGCTGGTGATCACCGATTACGCGAGCAACCTCGCGCGGCTGCAGACGCTGATCGCCGCGCTGGACACGCCGAACGCCACCGACGTCGAGGTGATCCCGCTGCAGCACACGCAGGCGGCGGTGCTGGCGGCCACGGTGCAGAAGCTGCTCGAGGGCGCCGGCGGCGCGCAGGCCGGCGGCAATGGCGCGGCCGGCGCCGGCACCGGCCCCACCGCACCGCTGGTGCTGGCCGACCCGTCGCTGAACGCACTGCTGGTGCGCGCCCCGAACCCGGCCCGGCTGGCGATGGTGCGCACGCTGGTGGCCCGGCTCGACCAGCCCGGCGGCGCCAGCGGCCGTGTGCACGTGCTGTACCTGCAGCATGCCGAGGCGACGCGCCTGGCCGCGGTGCTGCGCGCCGCGTTCCCGGCGTCGGGCGACACCCGGGCCGGTGCCTCGGCCTTGCCGACCGCCTCGGCCAGCCCCGTGGCCACCACCGGCTCCAGCGCTTCGTCGGCCACCGCCGCGGTCGGCGCCACCGGCAGCACCTCCGCCGAGGCGAGCAGCCCGGTCACCGCCACCGCGCAACCCTCGACCGGCGGCTACATCCAGGCCGACCCGGCCAGCAACGCGCTGATCATCACCGCGGCCGAGCCGCTGTGGCGCGACCTGCGCGCGGTGATCGACCAGCTCGACCAGCGGCGTGCGCAGCTGTATGTCGAATCGCTGGTGGCCGAGGTCGATGCCAGCCGCAGCCGCGACATCGGCGTGAAGTGGCCGCAGATCCTGGGCATCAGCGAGTCGAGCGTTTCCACGGTGACGCTGGGCACCATCGCCGAGGCCCTGGAATCGCAGGCCGGCAGCAACATCCTCAGCAACGCCAACGTGGTGACGCTGGACAACGAGGAGGCGCGCATCGTCGTCGGCCAGAACGTGCCGTTCGTCACCGGCAGCTACACCACCACCAGCGGCACGTCGTCCAACCCGTTCCAGACCATCGAGCGCAAGGACGTCGGCATCACGCTGCGCATCAAGCCGCAGATCAGCGCCAACGGGCAGATCCGGCTGACGATCTTCCAGGAGTCGTCGTCGGTGGCCTCCACCAGCAGCACCACCGGCCCGACCACCAACAAGCGCTCGATCGAGACCTCGGTGGTGGTGGAGGACGGCAAGCTGGTGGTGCTCGGCGGCCTGATCGAGGACGGCTGGACCGCCAGCCACGACGCGGTGCCGGTGCTGTCGCACGTGCCGCTGCTGGGGGCGCTGTTCCGCGCCGAGAGCCGCACCCGCAAGAAGAACAACCTGGTGGTGTTCCTGCGTCCGCGGGTGATGCGCGACGAGGCGGCCTCGAACCGCTTGTCGATCGACCGCTACGACGTGCTGCGCGCCGAACAGCGCGCGCTGCCGGACGATCCGCGCGACGTGCTGGTGGACGCGCCCAGACCCGCGCTGCCCGAACGCTGAGGTGCGCCGCCGGCGGCGTCAGGGCCGCCCGGCCTCCAGCCACGCCACCAGCTCGTCGACGCCTTGCTGCAAGCGTTCTTCGGAGGGATAGCCGCCGACCCCCTGCCCGGCCCGCGCGAACCGCCGGATCTGCCGCAGCGCCCCGGCGGGCCGGGCCCGCAACGAGGCCACGACCTCTTCGCCGGCGGCACGCAGCTGCGCGGCCGGCACCACGCGGGTCACCAGCCCGAGCCGCTGCGCCTCTTCGGCGCGCACGTGGCGGCCGGTCAGCGTCAGTTCCTCGGCCACCCGCGGGCCGACGAAGTGCGGCAGGTACGCCACCACCACCAGCGGCGCGAGGTTGTGCGCGATCTCGTCGAAACCGAGCACGGCATCGTCCGCCGCGATCGAGATCGTGCTGTGCAGCGAGAGGCCGCTGCCGAAGCCGAGCGCGTGGCCGTTGATCAGCGCCACGCTGACGCCGGGAAAACGTTGCAGCGCCGCATTGGCCCGCAGGATCAGGCCCAGGCTCTCGTGGCGCGAGACGTTCTCGAGCCTCTCCTGCTGGTCGCGCCCGAAGGTGAAGTCATCGCCGGCGGCATCGAGCAGCAGCACGTGCGCGCCATCGCTCGCCGCGCGTTCGAGCGCGGCGATGAAGTCCAGCATCAGCCGGTAGGTGAAGCGGTTGCCGGTCTCGGGGGTGTCGAGCCGGATGTGCGCCACGGCGCCGTCTTGTCGGTAGTCGATCATGAGGGAGTCTCCACGCCGAGGTGCTGGCGCAAGGTCGTGCCCTCGTACGCGGTGTGGAAGAGACCGCGCCGCTGCAGCAGCGGCACGACGGATTCGATGAAGCGGTAGAGCCCCTCGGGCAGCATGTCGAGCGCCAGGTTGAAGCCATCGGCCGCACCGGCCCGATACCACTGCTCGAGGGTGTCGGCCACCTGCTGCGGCGTGCCCACCACCTGCAGGTGGCCGCCGCCGTTGTGGTACAGCAGTTCGCGCACGGTGAGCTGCTCGCGCCGCGCCAGGTCCACCACCGCGCTGCGGAAGCCTTCGGAGCCGCGGAAGTCGGCATTGGCGTCGATCAGGTCGAACGGCAGCGGCCGGTCGAGCACCAGGTCCTCGACCTTCACGCCGACCCGCAGCGCCAGCTTGCGCAGCTCGGACGCGCCGCCGAGCTCGTCCAGCCGCTGCTTGCGTGCGCGGGCCTCGGCCTCGGTGGCGCCGATGATGGGCACCAGGCCCGGCAGCACCTTGATGGCATCGGGGCGGCGGCCGAAGGCCACCGCACGCCGGCGCAGGTCCTGCCGGTAGTCGAGCGCCGTCGCCAGCGTGTTCTTCACGGTGAACACGGCGTCGGCGGTGCGGGCGGCCAGCTCGCGGCCCGGCCCGGAGGCGCCGGACTGGAACAGCACCGGGTGGCCCTGGCGCGACCGCGGCAGCGTCGCCGGGCCCTTCACCGAGAAGTGCTTGCCGCGGTGGTCGATGGGCTGCACATGGCGCGTGTCGGCGAACACACCGCCGGCCTTGTCGCCCACCAGCGCGCCGTCGCGCCAGCTCAGCCACAGCTGGCGCACCACGTCGACGAACTCCTCGGCGCGGTCGTAGCGGTCTTCGCTGCGCGGCAGCGCCGCGGTGCCGAAGTTGGCCGCCGCGGTGGGCGCGAACGTGGTGACCACGTTCCAGCCGGCCCGCCCATCGCTCAGGTGGTCGATGGCCTGGAAGCGGCGCGCCAGGCTGTAGGGCTCGTTGTAGGTGGTCGACGCGGTGCCCACCAGCCCGATGCGGCGCGTCGCCCCGGCCAGCAGGCCGAGCACCGCGGCCGGGTCCATCGCGCCGAGGTTCGGGCGCTCGTAGTTTTCTTCCTCGACGGCCAGCGTGTCGGCGAGGAACAGCGCCTGCAGCAGGCCGTCCTCCGCGGCCTTCGCGACCTCGACGTAGAAGGCCGGGTCGAAGTAGTCCTGCGGCGCCCCGTCACGCCCCCGCCAGGCGGCCGGGTGCATGCCCAGGCCGAGAAAGGCGACGCTGAGGATCAGCCCCTGGCTCATGACTCGACCTCGGCCTCGACCGGCAGGCGCAGCCCGCGCTGCGCCAGCAGCGGCAGCACGTGCCCGGCAAAGAACTCGAGCTCGGGGGCATAGTCGTAGAAGCCGATCTGCACCCCGTCCAGGCCGGCCGCGTGCAGCTGCTGCAGCGCGTCGGCCACGTCCTCGGGGCTGCCGACGATCTGGATGTGGCCGCCCAGCACGCGGTCGGCCGCCAGGTGCTTGCGCCAGCCGTGCGCATCGCCGCCGGAATGGCGGGCCGCATAGGCCTTGACCGATTCGACATCGGCCGCCGCGACGATGGCATCGCGGTAGGCCAGCGCCTCCTCGCGCGTCGGCCGGCAGATGATCAGCGGGAAGATGATGACCTTGGGCTGCCGGCCGGTGCCTTCGTAGGCCGCGCGGATCTGCTTCACATGGGCCGGCAGCGCCTCGATGGCCTTGCCGAACTCGGCGCCCGCGGGACTGGAGGTGAAGACCACGTCCGAGTGCCGGGCCGCATAGCGGAAGCCGGCTTCCGAGGCGCTCGCCGACACCATGATCGGGCGGCCGTACTGCGGCCGGGGCGACACGTAGGCGCCCTGCAATTGGTAGTGCGGTCCGTGCCAGTCGAGGTTGTCGCTGCCTTCCCAGAGCCGTTCCATCACGGTGGAGAACTCGCTCGCCTGCTCGTAGCGCCGGTCGTGGTCCGGGCGCTGCATGCCGAACATCAGCGGTTCCTTGGCATCGTAGCCGGTGACCACGTTGAGACCGAAGCGGCCGCCCGAGATGTGGTCCACCGTCGATGCGAAGCGTGCCAGGTACAGCGGGTGCAGGTTGCCGTAGAGGACGTTGACGGTGGAGATCGAGATGATCCGGCGCGTCACCGCGCTCAACGCCACCGACGTCATGAACGGGTCGAGGAAGTTCTCGCGGTAGTGGATCTCGCCGCCGAAGCCGCCCTTGGGCAGCCACTGCTGCAGGCTGAAGACGAAGTCGAAGCCGTGCCGCTCGGCGGCCAGCGTGAGCGCCTTGTTGTAGTCGAAGTCCCAGCGCAACGTGCGCGGGTAGGTCGACTGCGAGAAGCCGCCGGTCTGCGTGGACAGGAAAAGGCCCAGCATGAAGGGCTGCCGCGCCACCCGCGACAGCGGGCTGTCGGGAAAGTCGAGCGGCCCGGCCGCGGCCGGTACTGCGTTCTGCTCGCGTGTCATGTCACGTCCTGTTCGGTGCGGTGCGGTGAGGGCTGGGCGCGTTCAGGGGCGCTTGAAGGTGTCCCAGATCGGCTTGAACGAGCGGTCCACCAGCTCGGCATCGCCCGGCACCGGCGCGGTGATCGACTGGCTTTGCAGCAGCAGCTTGGCGGTCTTGTCGAGTGCCTGCGCCGGCAGGTGCGGATCAAAGGTGCGCACCTGGCGCTGGATCGACTTCTTCAGCACGTCCACGCCCGGCTTGCCGTATTCGGCATCGGCGATCTTCGCCACGTCGTCGAGGTTGGCCGGGTTGACGATGTACTGCAGCGCCGCCACCGTGGCGCGCACCACCTTCTCGGCGGTGGCACGGTGGTCCTTCAGGTACTGGCGGGTCGTCTGCAGCGTGGTGTAGCCCAGGCCCTGGAAGAGGTCCGGCCCCTGCCCGCTGGTGAGGTCGAGCACGTACTCCCAGTCCTTCTGCTGGTCGACCGCGATCACGTTCCACGGCTCCATCACGAAGGCGGCGTCGATCTGGTTGGCCTCGCCTGCGGCGAGCTGCCGGTCGGCGCCGCGGATGGGCACCAGCTCGATGTCCTTCTCCGGGTTGAAGCCGGCCTCGGTGGCGATGTAGCGCGTGGCCACGTCGGCGAAACCGCCACGGGCCAGCGTGCCGATGCGCAGGCCCTTCAGGTCCTTGACGCCGGGCGCGCGGCCGAGCTTCCTGACCACGTCCTTGCGCACCACGATCGCGCCGGCGAAGTCGGTCTGCAGGTTGGCGATGCTCACCACCGGCTGGCCGGTCTTGACGGCGCGCACGTTGTTGTCGAACGCCGCGTCGACGAACTGGACCGAGCCGCCGATGAGCGCCGTGGTGGCGGGCACGCCGCCGGCGAAATAGTCGATCGAGACCTTCAGGCCTTCCTTCTCGAAGAAGCCCTTCTTCTCGGCGATCAGCACCGGCAGGCCGAGCAGCGAACGGTTGGAGATGCCGATCTGGACCTCGGTCCTGTTCTGTGCCTGCGCCAGCGGGCTGAAGGCGGCGAAGCCGGCGGCGGCCACCACCAGCAGGCGGGCGGCCGAGGAAAGGGACGAGACAAAGCGCATGGGAACTCCAGGAAACAGGTGGGAAAGGAAGCGGCGACCGGGCGGGCTCAGCCTTCGCGCCATCGCAACAGGCGCGTCGACGCGGCGAGCACCAGCCGGTCCAGCACGAAGGCCAGCAGCGTGAGCACGATCAGCGGCATCAGCATGCGGGTGCTGTCGAAGCCGCCGGCGGCCTCGTCGATCATGAAACCGATGCCGGCCCGCGCCGAGATGAACTCGCCGACGATGGCGCCGACGATGGCCAGCGAGATCGACACCCGCAGGCCCGAGAACATCCACGGCACGCAGCTGGGCAGCAGCACCTTGAAGAACACCTGCACGCGGTTGGCGCGCAGCACCTGCATGGACTGCAGCCAGATCGGATCGGCGGCGCGGATGCCTTCGTAGGTGCCCAGCATCATCGGCACGACCACCAGCGAGAAACTGAGCAGGAACTTCGACATGAAGCCGATGCCGACGTACATGACGATCAGCGGCGCCAGCGCCACGCGCGGCAGGCTGTTGAGCGCGATCACGAACGGCTCCATCACGGCGCCCAGCACACGGCTGAGCCCCAGCAGCACGCCGAGCAGCACCCCGACCGCGGCCCCGGCCAGCAGGCCGGCGAAGCTCTCGGTCAGCGTGACCCCCGTGTGGCGCAGGATCTGCCCGTCGGCCAGCGATTCGGCGAAGGCCTGCGCAACCCGCACCGGGCTGCTGGTCCAGGTCGGGTCCCACCACCGCCAGGCACCGCCGAGCTCCCACACGAGCAGGAAGCCGACGAACACCAGCCCCTGCAGCGAACGGATCAGGAAGCGTTCGTTCATGACGGCCTCCGCGCGGCGGGCCGGCCGGCGTCCTGCGCCAGGTGGGCGATGTCGTTCCAGAGGGTGTCGTAGAGCTCGTTGAACGCGGGTTGCTGGCGCAACTGGTGGTGGCTGCGCGGCCGTGCCGTCGGCACGGTGTACTGCGCCACGATGCGGCCCGGCCGCGCGCCCATCACCACCACCCGGTCGGCCAGCAACAGCGCTTCGTCGATGTCGTGCGTGACGAACAGCACCGTGGCACGGTGGCGCGTCCAGAACTCGGCGAACAGCGACTGCACCGCGACGCGGGTCTGGGCATCGAGCGCGCCGAAGGGCTCGTCCATCAGCACCACCTGCGGCTCGGTGACCAGCGTCTTGGCCAGCGCCACGCGCTGGCGCATGCCGCCCGACAACTCGCGCGGATAGTGCCGCTCGTAGCCGGCCAGGCCCATCTGCGCCAGCATCGCGCGCGCCCGCTCCTGCCGCTGCGGCACCGGCAGCCCGGCGATCTCGAGCCCGAGCTCGACGTTCTTCTGCGCGGTGCGCCACGGCAGCAGCCCGTGCTGCTGGAACACGTAGCCCAGCGACGGCGCCTGGCCGCCCTGGCCCCGCACCGTCACCTGCCCCGACTGCACCGGCAGCAGGCCGGCGACGAAGTTCAGCAAGGTGCTCTTGCCGCAGCCGCTGGGGCCGACGATGGCGATGAACTCGCGCTGCCGCACGGCGAGGTCGATGCCCGACAGGATCTCGACCGCGTCGCGGTTGCGCGAAGGGGGCCTGAACGACAGGCCGCGGATGTCGATCGCCACATCGCCCTCGTTCGGGGACGGTGCGGCGGCGACCCCCGGCCAGCGGCCCGCCAGCGCTGCGGCCGTGTTCATTCGGCGTGGCCTGTCTGTTCCCGGAAGAACTGCAGCGCGGCCTCGGCCACGACCTGGTCTTCCTTCGCGGTGCCCGAGCTGATGCCGATGCCGCCGACGATCGCCCCCTCGACCGTGACCGGATAGCCGCCGCCGATGATCGAGAAGTGGCCGCCGTTGGTGATGTGGATGCCGAAGGTCGGCTGGCCCGAGACACACAGCTGGTTGTAGACGTGCGTGGGCTTGCGGGCGGTGGCCGCGGTGAAGGCCTTGTCCACCGCGATGCTGATGCTGGTGATCTTGCCGCCGTCCATGCGGCGGAACGCCACCAGGTGCCCCGACTCGTCGGTCACGGCGATGCACATCGGGATGTTCAGCGCGCGCGCGCTGCGCACGGCGCCCTCCACCAGCACGTCGGCCTCGTCGACGGAAAGGCGTTTGATGTCAAGCATGGTGGAGTCCTTGGAAAAGATCGGTGGTCTTGAGGTACCTGCGCAGGGCCGCGAGCTCGGGCCCGCTGATCGCAGGGAACGGGGGATAGGGGTCGCCCGCGGAGACGCCGACGATCTTCATCGCGGCCTTCATCACCGGCATGATCCCGTGGCGCATCCACTTGGCCGGGAACAGCGAGAACTGCTGCTGGATGCGCGCGGCCTCCGGCCAGTCGCCACGCTCGAAGGCCTCGATCACGCGGCGCGCCAGCGCCGCCACTGGCGCCGGCATGGTGGCGCCCGAGCCGCCGAGCTGCAGCGTGATCAGCAGCATCTGCACGGTCGTGAAATAGCGGGCATGGCCGGCCTTGTCGACTTCTTCGATCAGCCGTGCGACGCGCGAGAGATCGCGTGAACTCTCCTTCACGTACTTCACCTGCTTGAGCTTCGCCAGCGCCACGGTGGCCTCGGGCGACACCTCGGCCCCCGGTCCCGGGTTCAGGTACAGCATCAACGGCAGCGTCGTCTCGGCGCCGATCAATTCGAAATAGCGGATCAATTCGTCCGGCGTCGGCGGACCGCCGTAGGGCCGCAGGGGCGCGAGCAATTGCACGCTGTGCGCGCCGAGGGTTTCGGCGAAATGGGCCAGCTCCACCGACACCTTGAAAGACGCATGCGAGATGCCGACGACGACCGGACGCCGGCCCTCGACGAACTCGATCGTCTGCCGGATCAGCGCCTTGCGTTCGTCCAGCGACAGGTAGTGATACTCCTGCGCCTCGACGCCCGCTGCCACGACCATGCTGGCATTGCAATCCGCGACCACGTAGTCGACCTGGCGGCGCAGGGCCTTGGTGTCGACCGACAGGTCCGGGCGGAAGGGCGTGAGCGGGGGGACGACGAGTCCGGGCGTTGCATGCCCCATGACAGATCCTTCAGTTTCCAATTCGCTTAATTGACATTGCGCGATCGGCACAATTCAGTGCACTGAAGGCAAGTCTATTGAAGCGAGTTTCGAAACCAAGCAACCATACCGACTAACCACATACCGCAATCGCATAAGTCATCGCTTCTCACTTGCAGCAGAATGAAGTGAACTCGTTGGGTTGCATCGCAATTGAAGCCGGTCTGTTGGATATCCAGCAGCATCAATTGCAGACCCTCTTAAATGAATCACACCGTGACCCCACCGACCTCCGCTGACTGCGTGGCCGATCCGTTCTCTGCGCGGTCGATGCCGTTCCTGTACGAAGAAGCACCGGACTTCGAGGCGCGCTCCACGCAAGGGCCGCTGTCGCTGAAGTCGTTTCGCGGCCAATGGGTGCTGCTGTTCTCGCACCCGGCCGATTTCACGCCCGTGTGCACCAGCGAGATCGTGGCCTTCGCGCGGCTCGCGCCCGAGTTCGCGCGCCACGGCTGCCAATTGATCGCGATGTCGGTCGACGGCCTCTATTCGCACCTGGCCTGGCTGCACAGCATCCAGAGCAAGCTGGGCATCGCCATCCCCTTTCCGCTCGTCGAAGACCCGTCGATGTCGATCGCCCGCGCGTACGGCATGCTGCCGCGCAGCCCCAGTTCGTCGGCCACGGTGCGCGGCTCGTTCCTGATCGACCCGCAGGGCCTGATCCGGTCGATCAACTGGTACCCGATTTCCACCGGCCGTTCGGTCGACGAAGCACTGCGCTCGTTCAAGGCGATCAAGCTGAGCTACGACGCCCCCATCTACACGCCGGCCGACTGGCAGCCCGGCGAGGACGCGATCATCCCGCCACCGCGCACCTTCGAGGCTGCCGAAGACCTGCCGCCCGATGCACGCGTGATCGACTGGTACTACCGCACCTGCCCGGTGAACGGCGGAGACGCCCGATGAGCGGCCTCGTGCCCGACCAGAGCTCGGATCTGGAAGCCCCGGCGAACCTGCTGCGCCTGCTGGGCCACCCGATGCGGCTGTCGATCGGCCTGCTGCTGCTCACCGGGCCCCGCAGCGTCGCGTTCATCGAATCGCACCTCGGCCTGAAGCAGCCCAAGCTGTCGCAGCACCTGGCCATCCTGCGCGATGCCGGGCTGCTGGTCGCATCGCGCAAGGCCAAGTCGGTGACCTACGACATCGCCCCCGGGCCGGCGCACCGGCTGCTGACGGCCCTGGCCGAAGCCCTGGCGCCGGAGCGCCCGGCCGCCCTGCCCGTGCACATGCCTCCCCTCCCCGCGGCCCCCGACCTCGAACCGCGCTTCGAACATGAAGAGGCGCTGGTCTTTGCCTCGGTGCGCTACCCCCGGCCCTGACGGCCGGTCCGTTTTCCATCCCACCCCCAGGAGAGATCCCATGACGACCCTTCGCCTCGGCGACCCCGCCCCCGACTTCACCCAGGCCTCCAGCCAGGGCGAGATCCACTTCCACGAGTGGGCCGGCGACAGCTGGGTGCTGTTCTTCTCGCACCCCGCGGACTTCACGCCGGTGTGCACCACCGAGCTGGGCCGCACGGCGGCGCTCAAGACCGAGTTCGCCAAGCGTGGCGTGAAGCCGATCGCGATCAGCGTCGACACCGTCGCCTCGCATGACCAGTGGATCCCCGACATCCACGAGACCCAAGGCACCGAGGTGAACTTCCCGATCCTGGCCGATGCCGATCGCAAGGTCTCCGAGCTGTACGACCTGGTGCACCCGAACGCCTCGGGCACGAACACCGTGCGCAGCGTGTTCTTCATCGATCCGAAGAAGACCATCCGCGCCATCATCACGTACCCGCCGAGCACCGGCCGCAACTTCACCGAGATCCTGCGCGTGATCGACTCGCTGCAGCTCGCCGACAGCCACAAGGTGGCCACGCCGGTGGATTGGCAGGACGGCGACGATGTCGTGATCCTGCCCAGCGTGCAGGATGCCGACGAGCTCGCCCGCCGCTTCCCGAAGGGCTACCAGGCCGTGAAGCCGTACCTGCGCATCACCCCCCAGCCCAACAAGTGAGCCCCGGGGCGACGCGTCACGCCGCCGCGGGGCGCGCCGTGCGGAACGTGATGGACCACCGCCAGGCCTCGGTGGGGTCCACGCTGTGCTGCCAGGCCCAGCGGGCCTCGCGCTCCAGCCGGTAGATCGAGCGCGGCGCGACCTGCAGCCGCACGCCCTGGCGCTGCAGCGCCGGCGTGTACGGGTATGGCCGGAAGCGCAGCGTCGCGCTGCCGCCAAGCGACACGCCGACGATGCGCTCGAAGTCGGGCACGTCACGGTGCCAGCCCAGCGGCGTGCCGGGCGCGTACTCGGCCACCAGCGCCTGCACCAGCGCCGCGGGTTCGACGCCCAGCCAGGCGGCCGCGCGGTCGCGCAGCGGCACCAGTCGCTCATCGAGCGGCGTGGCCGGCAGCAGCCGGTTGGCATCGAAGTCGTACGAGCCCCCAAAGCTCATCACCCTGCGGCGCGCCACGTATTGCTTGTACTGCGCCGCCTGCAGCGGCAGGGCGGCAATGATGTCGAGCAAGGCCCGCTCGTCGTCGGCCGTCAGGAACTCGCGCTGGTACACCAGCCCCGGGATCGAGGCCTCGACGGGCGCGTCGCCGAACAGGTCGTCCTGCATGGCGGCGCCTCAGCCCCGCCCTGGCGGCTGCGGCAGCGCCACCATCACCGGCTGCCCCGGCGCCGTGCACCCGGTGTCGCAGCAGCGCCCCGGCTGGCGGTTGCGGGTGATCGCCCGCGCCGGATCGTGCAGCACCCCGCGTTCGAGCAGGCGCTCGACCAGCTCGACCTTCGAGCCCACCGGGTAGTGGCGCCAGATCTCCTGCTTCATCGCGGCCGGCGAGCCGCCGCCGTGCAGGCTGATCACCGAGTACCAGCCGGCCTGGTACGACGCGGTGAGGTCCTCGATGAAACGCGCCGTCTCGATGCGCCGGTCGTACGGCACCCCGGGGCTGGCCTGCAGCACCTCGGACAGCTTCGCCGCGGTGGCCGGGTTGTGGTCTTCGTCGGGCCCGGGCAGCGCGACCACCAGGCCGCCGGAGACCTCGTGCGCCAGGCGGTGCATGTCGTAGATCTGCGTGGCCAGCAGCAGCTTGCCGATGTTGCTGAACACCGGGTCGGGCATGAAGGTGGCGCTGTGTTCGTCGCGCGTCGCATACACGCTGGCCGCCACCCCGCAGGCGTAGAACCCTTCGGTGATCTTGATCAGCTCGACCATCGGCTCGCGCAGCGCGGCGGTCGCGCCCGGGTCGAGGCCGTTGGCCTCGCACATCAGTGCGCCGGCACCGATCAGCAGGTCGCCAAAGCCGGCGCGCGCGGCGATGCAGCTGTGGCGGTGGTGCGTGGCGTAGCTGTACGTCAGCACGTGGCTGTGCTCCCACTCGCCGGCGTAGAACACCCGCTCCCACGGCACGAACACGCGGTCGAACAGCACCACCGCGGTGGACTGGCCGTAGCGGCGCGAGAACAGCGCGTCGCCATGCTCCAACTGCTCGCCCGGGCGCCCGGCGGGCCGCGCGACGAGGGTGACCCCCGGCGCATCGATGGGCACCGCGCAGCACACCGCGAACGCCGCGTCGTCGCGGCCCATCTGCCGGCCCGGCATCACCAGCAGCTCGTGCATGTAGGGCCCGCCGGTGACGATGGCCTTCGTGCCGCTGATCACGATGCCGCGGCCATCGCGCTCGACTTCGTGCACGTAGGCGTCGGGGTGGGCCTGTTGGTGCGGCCGGCGGCTACGGTCGCCCTTGGCGTCCGTCATCGCGATGCCCAGCGCCAGGTCGGCGTCCTGCACATGGGCCAGGTACGCGGCGAAGCGCGCGCGGTGTTCGGTGCCGCCCTTCGCGTCGTCGAGGCGGGCGGTCACCTGCGCCAGGCCGTTGAGCGCATCGTGGGCGAGGTAACGCTGCGCGCAGCCGGTCTCCTGGCACAGCAGCCGCACCGCCTCCAGCTTGTTCAGCAGGTCGCCGGCCGACTCATTGACGTGCAGCATGCGGCTGACCACCCGCTGGCGCGAGGCCTGCGTGGCCAGCGCGATCGGCTGCACCTCGTCGCGCCGGGCGAAGTCGTAGGTGAACGCCAGCGCGTTGACGCCGGGCCGCAAGGCCGGCTCGTCGGCGACGCTGGCCACCTCGCGTCCGTCGACGAACACCTTCGGCCGGTAGCGCCGCAGCGACTCGCGGTAATCGTCGCCCGACATCAGGTCGACGCGGCTGGCAGCATCCACGGGGCTCTCCTCTGCACGGCAAGGTGCCCAGTTTAAACAGTGTTCAATCGGTTGATCAACGCTCAGCCCTTCGCACTACACTCCTGTCCCATGCCCTTACCCGCCGCGAACAAAGCCCCCCGTGCGCTGCGCCACCAGGCGCTGGCCGACGCCCGCCGTGCGCTGGTGCTCGAGGCCGCCCGCTCGGCCTTCTTCGAGCTTGGCATGGAGAAGACCAGCATCCGCGAGATCGCCCAGCGCGCCGGCTACACGCCCGGCGCGATCTACAGCTATTTCGCCAGCAAGGAGGAGGTCTACGGCGCGCTGCTCGGCGAATCGCTCGAGCGGTTGCACGCCCATGTGCAGGCCGCGCTGGGCCGGCGCACCGCCCCGGCCGAGCGGCTGCGGGCCGCGGCACGCGGTTTCTTCGAGTTCTACCGCACGCACCCGCACGACCTGGACCTCGGCTTCTACCTGTTCCAGGGCATGAAGCCGCGCGGCCTGACCCCCGCCTTGAACGAGGCGCTCAACGCCCGGCTGCTGCAGGCGCTGCAGCCCGCGCAGGCGGCGCTGCAGGACCTGGGCCTGCCGGCCCTGGCGGCCCTGCAGGAGATCACCGCGCTGTTCGCGCACACCGTCGGCCTGCTGGTGCTGAGCCACACCGGCCGCATCCGCCTGTTCAAGCAGGCCTCGGCCGACCTGTTCGAGGCCTACCTGGCGCAGCTGGTGCGCCGCTCGGCGCCCGCTGTCCGGGGAGCCCCGACGAGATCCAAAGCCCCTTCGAGGAGGGCATAACGACCGCCGGCGGAGGCGGCCGTCGCCACGGGTCAGGCCCGCCAGGGCCCCACGCCGCGCACGGCGAGCACATGGTCCAGCGACCAGCGGCCGGGCCCCTGGGCCACGAGCACCAGCATCGGGGCCGCCCAGCTCAGGTGCGTGGGCCAGGCCGACGGGTAGACGAGGCACTGGATCACCGCCGTCATCGCCAGCACGCCCAGCGCCGCGAGGCGCGTGCCCAGGCCCAGCACCAGCAGCACCGGCAACACGTGCTCGGCGGTGGTGGCCAGGTAGGCGGCCCAGTGCGGCGGGATCAGCGGCAGCGCGTAGTCCTGGCGGAACAGCAGGAAGGTGGTGTCGGTCAGGGTGAACCGGCCCTCCACCTTGGTGCGGCCGGAGAGCCAGAAGATGCCCGCGATGCTGAAGCGGCAGGCCAGCGCGACCAGGTCATGCGGCAGCGCACGCGCCAGCCACGCAGGCAGCGACGAGAAGGCAAGCGAAGGGGTGTTCATGGGTCGATCTCCAGGGCGGTGGTGAAGGCACCTTGGGCGAGCAGGCGTGCGAGCGCCGCGCCGACGTCCAGCGCCGCATCGGCCTGCAGCGCCGCGTCCAGCGCCTGCGGCAGCGCGTCGCCGGCCGCGCAGGCCTGCAGCAGCGCGCACTCGCCGGCATCGAGCCCCACCGCCAGCACCGCCCCGGCGGGCCGGGTCAGCAAGGCGCCCTCGCCGTGCCAGTGCGGCGGGTTCGGGTCGGCCGCGTCCGCTTCGGGCCGGCGCGCGGCCTGCCACAGGCTGAAGGCAGGCCAGTCGGCGCACCAGTGCCAGCGCGCGGCGGGGTGCGGCACGAGCCGCGTGCGTTGCAGCCGCGAGGCCTCGCATGCCGCGACGTCGGCGATGCCGAGCACCGGCGCATCGGCGGCGACGTGGCTCTGGTGCCAGGCGCGGTCCAACGCGGCCACGGCCGGCAGCCACGGCAAGGTGTGCGCCGGCAACGCCTCGGCCAGCCACTCGGGGAAGCCCTCGCCGTAGCGGTGCAGCGCACCGCTGGCCGGCAGCACCGCCTGCACATGGTCCAGCGCCGCGGCCTGCAGCCACGCCTCGCCGGTCAGGCGCCGCACCGCCGGGTAGAGCGACAGCAGCGCCTCCACGCAGGCCGTGCGCACGGTGTTGCGGTAGACCGCGAACGCAGGGAGCAACGCCTCGCGCGGCGCCGCAGCCCAGAGGTCGTGCCAGAACGTTTGCTGGAAGTCGTCGAGGGTCATGCCGGGATCTCCTCAGCCGCGTCGAGCACCGCGCACGCCCGCGCGCACTCGGCCCGCAGGTCGTCGAACGGCGGCACCTCGCCGTCGCGCTCGATCAGCGTCGGCCGCACGCCGATGCGCGCGACCAGCCGCTCGTACAGCGCCCACACCGCCGCGGCGACGGGCGTGTCGTGGCTGTCGATCAAGAGGGCCCCATCGGCGCCCCCATCCACGCGGTGCCCCGCCAGGTGCACCTCCATCACCGCAGCGCCGTCGACCGCGTCGAGCCAGGCCTGCGCCGGCTGGCCGACGTTGTAGGCCGAGACGAACACGTTGTTCACGTCGACCAGCAACCCGCAGCCGGTGCGGCGCACCAGCTCGTGCAGGAAGTCGACCTCGCCCCAGTCGTGCCCCAGGGGCAGGTAGTGCGACGGGTTCTCGATCGCGACGCGGCGGCGCAGGCCGTCCTGCAGCCGCGACACGTTCGCCGCGACGCGCTGCAGCGCCTCGGTGGTGCGCGGCAGCGGCAGCAGGTCCGGGGCGCAGTGCGGCCCGAAGCGGCTCCACGCCAGGTGCTCGGACACCAGCGCCGGCGCGGTGCGCTCCACCAGCGCGGCCAAGTGCCGCAGGTGCTGCGCGTCGAGCGGCGCCGGCCCGCCAAGCGAGGCCGACACACCGTGCAGCGACAGCGGGTGAATGGCCCGCAGCGCCTGCAGCAGCGCCAGGCGCGGGCCACCGTCGACGAGGTAGTTCTCGGCGTGGACCTCGAACCACAGGCCGGCGTCGCGCGCGGCCAGCGCCGCGTCGGCGAACACCGGCTTGAAGCCCAGCCCGGCGCGCAGCAGCTCGGTCATGGCCGGCTCAGGACTTGGCCGGCGTCAGCGAGCCCATGCCCTTGGGCGTCTTGATGGACGTGCAGGTGCCCGCCGGCACGTACTTCCAGGCATTGGCCTGGTAGTCCATCTTGGCGGTGCCGGCGCAGGTGGTGCCGGGGCCGGCGGCGCAGTCGTTCTTGCCGGCCATCGCGACGCCGAAGCAACGCTCCTTGTCGGCGGCCGGCGCGGCGTCCTTCGATTGCGCCATCGCACTGGTGGACAGGACGGCCAGCGTGGCCAGGGCCAGGGTCAGCGGGGTCGACTTCATGGAGCACTCCTCGTGGATGAGAGAAAGGAACAACGGGATGGAAAGGTCCTGGAACGCCGTCGCAGCGACGTTCCGCAGGTCAGTTCGCACCGGTGGCGCGGCGGGTTACAGCGCAAGGACGGTTTCGCGACGATTTCTTTTTGCGTAGCGCTGTAACCTTCCGGCCTCCCCCGGCGAATCCATCCCGTGACCGCAACCGAGCCCGAGCTGCGCGACCTGTTCCTGGCAAGCCTGGACGGCGACGCGGCGTCCTACCACCGCTTCCTGCAGCGCCTGGGAGCGCTGCTGCGCGGCTATTTCCGGCACCGCCTGCGGCAGCTGCCCGACGAGGTCGAGGACCTGGTGCAGGAGACCCTGATGGCCGTGCACACGCAGCGCCAGACCTACCGCCGCGACGAGCCGCTGACGGCCTGGGTGCACGCGATCGCGCGCTACAAGCTGGTGGACCTGTGGCGCCGGCGCGAGCGGCGCGAGGCGCTGCACGAACCGCTCGACGACGACCTCGCCGTCTTCGCCGCCGCGGACCATGACGCCAGCGACACCCGCCGCGACCTCGACCGCCTGCTCGGCCAGCTGCCGAACCACCAACGGCTGCCGATCCTGCACACCAAGCTCGAAGGACTGTCGGTGCAGGAAACGGCGCAGGTCACCGGCATGAGCGAATCGGCCGTGAAGGTGGGCGTGCACCGCGGGCTCAAGGCGCTGGCGCGGCAATGGAAGGAGATCACATGAAGACCGACGAACTGATCCGGCTGCTGGCGCAGGATGCCACCCCGGTGCCGCGCCACAGCGGTGAACGCCGCCTGGCAACGGCCCTGCTGGTGGGCGTGCCGGTGGCACTGGCCTGGGTGCAGGCGGCCTTCGGCCTGCGGGCCGACCTGCAGGCGCTGATGGCCACCACCGCCTTCTGGCAGAAGGTGGCCATGCCGCTGGCCGTGGCCGTCGCGGGGTTCGCCGTGGTGTTCCGGCTCGGCCACCCGGGCGCGCGGCCGGGCGGCTGGTGGGTGGGACTGTGGCTGCCCGTGCTGCTGCTGTGGGCCTGGGCCGTCGCGCTGCTCTGGCAGGCCGAGCCCGGCGCCCGCCTGCCGCTCGTGCTGGGCACGACCTGGCGCACCTGCGTCATCAACGTGGCGGCCACCGCGTTGCCGGTCGCCGGCGCCCTGCTCTGGGCCCTGCACGGCCTGGCACCCACGCGGCCGGCGCTGGCCGGTGCCGCGGCCGGCTGGCTGGGCGGTGCCGTGGGAGCGTGCGTCTACTCGTTGCACTGCCCTGAAATGGCCGCGCCCTTCATCGCCGTCTGGTACGTCCTCGGCATGGGGCTGTCGGCGGCACTGGGCGCGCTCGCCGGGCGGCATTGGCTGCGCTGGTGAGCCGCGGCAACGACCGCCCCTGAAACACCGACGCCACCCGCAGGTGGCGCCGGTGCTTCAACCCGTGCGGCGCGTCACTTCGCCGGCTTGGTGTCGAACTTGCCCAGCAGGATCACGTCGCCAGTGCACATCCACTTGCCGTCGATCTTCTCCCACAGGAAGAGGATGCGCACAGGCGAGGGCGGGTAGTCCTTCACCTTCTCCGGCTTCACGTCGGCGTAGAAGTTGGTCCAGTCCCAGCCCATGTTGCCGTTGACGTAGCTGTGCACGGACTCGATGCGCACCTTGGTCGTGTCGGCCAGGTAGGTCTTGTAGAGCTCGAGGAACTGCGCGGTGCCGACCGGAAAATGGTTGGGCTCGCCCTCGCCCGCGGTGAACGCGGTGGGCGCGTAGAAGCCGGTCACCAGCCCCTTCACGTCGCCCGCGGCCCAGGCCTTCTCCTTCACGTCGTACTGCGCGCGGATGGCCTTCTTGAACTCGGCGAACGCGGCGGCGTCCTTCGGCTTGGCAATGGGCACGGGGGCGGCACCGGCGGCCTGCACCGGCGTGGACAGCAGGGGCAGCAGCGCCAGGCTGGCGGCGGCGAGGATCGTCTTCATCGGGTGGTGTTTCGGCATCAAATGACCTCCAGGATCTGGTGCGCGGCGCGTTCGCCTTCGTCGGCTGCGGTTTCCCACATCTGGGCCCCCGTCAGCTCGGCGTGGGCGAAGGCCATGCGGTTGAAGCGCTTGCGGATGATGTCCTTCGGCGCGGGCTGGCCGTCCTTGCCGAAGAAGAAGCCGGGGGGATCGACCACGTAGGCATGACCCCAGCGGTTGGTGGTGATGCCGGCGATGTCGCGCGCCGCATCGAAGCCGGCCGAGGCGAACATCTTGGTGAACTGCTCGCGCACGGCGCCCTCGATGTCGGCGTAGCTCATGCCGAACAGCTGCATGCGCGCGGCCGTGCACTGCTGCGGGAACGGCACGCCGGGCAGCAGGAACGGGTTGTACTGCGTCAGCACCACCGGCTTGTTGGGGTCGAGCGGCATCGACTCCTTGCCGTCGAGGTAGACGTTGCGGCGCAGCCCCGTCCACCAGCCGAAGCCTTCGAACCAGCGCGCCGCGCTGATGCCCAGCTTGTCGAGGAAGCGCCAGTTGCGCAGCGCCACGTTGACCGTGAGCATCGGCGCGTGGTGGAAGGTGTCCATCGCAGCGCGGTAGGCCTTCGGGATGTCGCGGCAGATGTGGCGGTTCACGTGCTGCTGGCCCGCCACGATCACGCCCTTGCCGGTGACCTTGTAGAGCTTGCCGCCGCGCTCGTAGTAGACCGTGACCTTCTTCGAGGTCGACGGGTCGCCCTGGTGCTGCACCGCGACGACGGTGCTCGAGAGGCGGATGCGCACCGCGTTGCTCGGCTGGTCCAGCGCGGCCATGTTCATGCCGTTGAGAAGCAGTTCGGTCATGCGCTTGCCCTTGAACACGCCGGGCACCATCTTCTGCACCAGGCGGCGCGCGATGCTGGCGTTGCCGCCGGGCAGCGTGACGAGGTAGATCGAGTCGGCCGGGTCGGCCAGGCCCTTCTTCATGTCGCGCCCCTGCGAGACCACGCCGGGCTGCATGAAGTTGAACGCCGAGTACGCCGAGATCACGTCGGCACCGAGGCCGCAGCCCATCGACGCGGCCACCGGGCTGATGTACTTCTCGAAGTCGTCGCTGCGCACCCCGACGACATCGCGCAGGTACTGCGAGTAGGTCATCGAGTCGAGCCACTGCTCCCAGTCGGGCCGCAGCGTGGGCGTGCGGAAGAGCTCAGCGGTCATGAAGTCGAGCCGGTCCCGCTCGGCATACGGCGTGTTGCGCAGGCCGTCGCGCCACATGTTCTTCACGAAGCCCTTGGACTCGAAGAAGTAGCCGATGTCCGCCTGCTCCCACGCCACGTGCATCGGCGACCACATGTCGGATGGGACCAGCAGGTCCTTGGTCTGCAGGTTCTTCGGTTCCTGGAACTCGAACTCGCGCGGGAAGTCGAGCTCCCTGTAGAACTCGGAGTAGAAGCCGAACTGCTTGGCCCGGTCGAGCGGGAACACCATGCCGGTGGAGCCCTGCGGCGCCCACAGGTGCGTGCCGTCGACCTCGAACTCGTTCTGCTTCGCCTCGCCGCCGAACACGGGGTGCTGGTCGAGCATCAGCACGCGGCTCTTGGGCCGGCGGCGCGTGTAGGTGTAGGCCGCCGACAGGCCGGCGATGCCGCAGCCCACCACCAGCAGGTCCGGCGTCTCGCCGGTGTCCTGCGCGGTGTCGAGGTACTGGTCCATCGCGTGGTTGCGCACGTTGCCGTGCGCGGCGTTGACCACCTCGTGCGTGTTGCCGTTCGAGCGGGCGTAGTCGCCGATGCCGCCGGGGCCGGTCCAGTCGGCGGTGAGGCCGGTCATCGGCAGGCCGGGCGTCTGCGCGCGGGCGCTGCGCAGGCCGCCGGGCGCCGCCGCGCTCAGCAGGGCGGCGCCGGTGCCGAGCAGCGTCGAGCCCACGAAATCCCGGCGGCTGATCGCGGTCTTCATGCCGAGCTTTTCGTTCTCCCGCTCGGTGCGCTGGCGCACGCCGTCGGGCGCGGGAACGGGGGGAAGGGAGGGGTCGTCCATGTGCGTGGTAGGAAGAAGAGGGACCCGTTCAGGTTAAGGACGCCCTCGCCCCGCCGTTATCCAGAATCGGAACGGCAAGCGCCGGGCGGCGATGCCGGTCGCCGGGTAAACCTCGTGGCGAAGCCGGCACGGCGCATGCATGCTGCCGGGGCGACACTTCCGCTTTCCTCCCCGATGCTTTCCCTCACGACCACCCGGCTGCGCGACTTCGCCACCGGCATGGACACCCGGATCCCCGGTTGGGACCTCTACGCGGTGCAGACCACCGCCGGCCGCATCGGCGGCGATTCGCGCGACCTGCAGCTCGACGGCATCCAGGTGCTGCACGAGGCCTTCCGCAACGTCTCGACCAACCAGTTCGGCCGCGCCCCCGACGACGCCTATGTGCTCGGCGTGCCGCGCGTCATGCACCAGCCTGGGCGCTTCAACGGCCGCGAGTGGTGCAGCGGCATCACCGCCTGGGATGGCCGCCGCGCCTTCGACTCGATCGTGCCGCCGATGGAGCTGTTCTCGCTATCGGTGGAACGCCGGCTGCTGGCCGAGCAGATGCGCATCACCGAACAGGTCGACCTCGAACACTGGCTCGCCAAGGGCTGCGTCGTGGTCAACGATGCCGCGTTGGGGCAGCGGCTGAGCCAGCAGATCGCCACGCTGTTCGACAGCTGCTTCACGGCCGACGACCCGCCGCTGTCGCCGCGCCGCCAGCAGCTCGTGCGCGACACGCTGCTCGAGGTACTGGCGCCCGTGGTGGCCGAGCGGCTCGGCGCACAGGCCGCGCCGCTGTACGACGTCTCGCACCTGCACGTGGTGCGGCGCGCCCGCGAGGTGGCGCTCGACCGCATCGGCGAGCCGCTGCAGGTGCGCGACCTCTGCGCGGCCACCGGCGCCTGCCGGCGTTCACTGCAGAACAGTTTCCAGGCCGTGCTGGGCACCACGCCGCTGCAGTACCTGCGGGCGCTGCGGCTCGACGGCGCACGCCGCACCTTGCTGGCCGGCACGCCGGGGCTGACGGTCACGCAGGTGGCCGAACAATGGGGTTTCTGGCACCTGAGCCGCTTCGGCCAGGACTACCGGCGCACGTTCGGCGAACTGCCGTCCGAGACGCTGCGCCGCTGTGGCGTGGCGGCGAACGAACCGGACGAACGGCTGGCCGCCTGAGAACCGGACAGGCTCCCTCTCCCCTTGCGGGAGAGGGCTGGGGAGAGGGAACGGTGGTGGCATGCGGCCCCTCTCCCCAACCCCTCTCCCACGAGGGAAGAGGGGCTCGAAGGCTTCAAGCCGTGGTGTCGTCGATGTACTGCCGCACCGTCGTGAACAGCCGCTCTGTCTGCTGCTGCAACGCCGCCGAGGCGGCAGCCGCCTGCTCCACCAGCGCGGCGTTCTGCTGCGTCATGCCGTCGAGCTCGGCCACGGCGTCGTGCACCGCGACGATGTCGCGTGCCTGCTGCGCACAGGCCTGGTCGATCGCCTCGACCCGCTGGCCCACCGACCCCACCGCACCGGAGAGCGACTGCACCTGCCGGTCCACCGCCTCCATCTGCGTGCGGCTCTGCGCGATGCGCTGCACCGCGTCCTCGATCAGCGCGTGGATGTCGTGCGCGGCCTCGGCCGACTGCTGCGCCAGCCGGCGCACCTCGTTGGCCACCACCGCGAAGCCGCGGCCCACCTCGCCCGCGCGGGCCGATTCGACGGCCGCGTTCAGCGCCAGGATGTTGGTCTGTCCGGCCAGCTTGTCGATCACGCCGGTGATCTCGCCGACCTGACGTGCGGTGTCGGTCAGCGCCGCCATCGACGTGCGTGCGGCCTGCATCGCGGCCTCGCTGCGCCCCGCCGCGGCTTGCACGTCGGCCGACAACCGCGCCGCCTCGCGCGCCGCTTCGGCATTGCCCTGGATGCCATCGGCCAGGTTGCGCACCGCACCGGACACGCCGTGCAACTGTGCCGACTGCTGCTCGGTGCGGCGCGAGAGGTCGTCGTTGCCGTTGGCGATTTCGCCCGCGGCCAGGTCGAGCTCGGAGGACGCCGTGGCCACCGCGCCGAACGCCCGGCGCAGCCGCTGCACGAAGGCGTTGTAGGCCGCCGAGATGCGCGCCAGCTCGTCACGGCCGTGCACCGGCAGCGTCTTGTCGAGCTGGCCGTTCTCGGCCGACAGGGCCTCGAGCGTGCCAGCGAGCCGCTGCAGCGGCGCGGTGCTGCGCGACACCGTCCACAGCAGCGCGGCCACCGCCGCCAGCAGCGACAGCCCGCCCACCGCGGCGGCCCATTGCACCAGTTGCCGGCCGGCTGCGCGCATCTGTGCCGGCGGCACGCGCACCTCGATGCTCCACGCCGGCAGCCCGGCGCCCATCCGCACCGGCAGCAGCAGGTGCACGGTGCCGGCGGCGTCCTCGAAACGGTCGGCCTGGCCGACGGCCACGTGCTGCAGCGCGGTGGCCGGCAGGTCCTGCGCCGGCTGGCCGAGCCGCGCGGCCTGCGGATGGCTGACATAGACGCCGCGCTGCGACAGCAGCGCGAGCTGCATGCCCATCGGCAGCGTGATGCCCTGCAGCTTGCGCTGCAGCCCGCCGAGTTCGACATCGACCGCGACGATGCCGAGGCAGCGGTCGCCCTCGACGATGGGCGTGGCCACCGTGGTGGCCAGCACGGTGTTGCCGTTGATCACGAACGGCGCCACGTCCAGCCAGGTGTCGCGGCGGGTGCGGCAGGGCACGTCGTACCAGTCGTTGCCGCCGGGGGCATTGACGAACTCCACCGGCTGCACCGACACCGCGCCGCCCATGCGGTTCCACCAGCTGAGGAAACGCCCCGAGGCGTCGGTGCCGGCGCCCTTGCCGGCGAAGGCACGGTCCTGGCCATCGATGGCATCGGGTTCCCAGACGGAATAGAACCCCAGCCAGTCCGGCGAGGTTTCCAGGCCGGTGCGCAGCAGCGCGTCGAGCTGGCCGCGGTCCAAGCGGCCTTGCAACTGGTGCGCCGCGGCCAGCCCCTGGCCCATGGTGCGCACCAGCCGGTAGGTGGCCTGCAGGTCGACCTCGACGGTGGCCGCGGCGCGGTGCGCCGCCTCGTCGGCCAGCGCCAGCGCGGCGGCGGTGGAGGCCTGCTGCGCGCGCCAGCCGATCACCGCGCAGACCAGCGCGATCGACACCGCCACGCACAGGCTGGCGTACAGCGCCAGCCGGGTGCGCAGCGATCCGGTCCAGTGCCAGGCCGGGCGCATCAGGGCGCGAGCGGCCCGCCGCGCGACAGCAGCAGCGTCTTCTGCCCGGCCACCGGCGCCAGCGCGGTCAGGGGCCGGCGGTCGTCGCGCACCTGCGGCGCGAACGTGCGCCCCCCATCGTTCGACTGCAGCACCAGGCCATCGGCACCCACACCAGTGACGTGTTGCTCGCCGTGCACCGCCAGCGCGGTGATCGACGAGGTGGTGCGGGTCTCGATGCGCTGCCACGTCGAACCGTCGTCCTCGCTGCGGAACAGGCTGCCGCGCAGGCCGCCGGCCAGCAGCGTGCCGTCGGGCAGCGCCACCCCGCACCAGAACGAGCCGGTGTAGCCCGTGGGCAGGTAGGTCCAGGTGTGGCCGCGGTCGGCCGAGCGCAGCACGGTGCCACGCTCGGCCGCAGCGAACACCTCCCCCTTGGCGTTCGTGAACAGGCCGAGCAGGTTCAGGTCGGCCTTGCGCGCGCCTTCGGGCGGCGCGAGCTTCTGTTCGGCCCAGGTCTTGCCGCCGTCCTCGGTCACCAGCACCAGGCTCCACAGGCCCACAGCCACGCCGTGCTCGGCATCGAAGAACTGCACCGCGAACAGCGGGCGGTCGGTGGCGGTGTCGCTGCGCTGCAGCGTCCAGGTCCGGCCCGCATCCGCGGTGTGCAGAATGACGCCGGCGTGGCCCACGGCCCAGCCGTGCTGCTCGTCGGCGAAGCTCACGCCGTTGAGCAGGCCGTCGAACGGCACCTGGTCGGCCTGCTTCCAGTGCTGGCCTTCGTCGTCGCTGGTCAGGATCACGCCGTGATCGCCCACCGACACCAGCCGCTTGCCCGCGCGCGCCACGGCCAGTTGGCCGGCCTGCACCGCATGCGAGACCACCAGCGCCGGCTTCAGCTCGGCCGCGGGCGCTTCGCCCGCCCCCTGTGCCACGGCCGCGGCCACCACGGCCACCGTCGCCAGCGCCACGCCCCACTTCGTCTTCTTCATCGTCGACTCCACCGGTTCAATGGCTCAGCAGCCCGGGCGCCCGCACCGGGCCCTTGCGCGGGAACAGCTTCTCCAGCCACACCGCGAACGCCGGCAGCGCCGTCATCGCCATCACCATGTTGACCATGAACATGAACGCCAGGAGCTTGCCCATGTCGGCCTGGAACTTCAGCTCCGAGAAGCTCCACGTCGCCACGCCGATCGCCAGCGTGATCGCGGTGAAGATCGTCGCCGTGCCCACTTCCAGGATCGAGTGCTCCAGCGCCTTCACGATCGGCTCGCCGGCGGCCAGGTGCAGCTGCAGCCGGTTGTAGATGTAGAACGCGTAGTCCACCCCGATGCCCACGGCCAGCACCATCACCGGCAGCGTGGCCACCGTCAGGCCGATGTCCAGCGCCTTCATGAACCAGTAGCCAATGAAGGTGCCCACCGTCAGCGGCAGGCAGCAGGCCAGCACGGCGCGGAAGTCGCGGTAGACGATGAAGACCAGCAGCACGATGGCCGCGTAGACGTACAGCATCATCGGCAGCTCGCTGTGCTCGACCTCCTCGTTGATCGCCGCCAGCACGCCGGCGTTGCCCGAGGCGAGGCGGATCGACACGCCCGGCTGCTCGTTGGCCTCGCGGAAGTGCTTGGTGGCCTCGATCACGCGGTTGATCGTCACCGCCTTGTGGTCGGTGAGGAACAGGTGCGCCGCGGTCATGCTGCAGTCCTTGCGCATGAAGCCGCGCACGCGGCCGATCTCGGTGGCCAGCGCGGCGTAGTTGCCCGCGTCGCGCGGGATCGCGCCCATCTTCGGGTTGCCCTCGTTGTAGCCCTCGTTGTAAAGCCGCAGCTGGCCGGCGAACGACGAGATCGACAGCACGCCGGGCACCGGCTGCATGGCCCAGTTGTAGCGGTCCTGGTACAGGCCCATGTTCACATCCTCACACTCGCCCGCGGGCGCTCCGGCCGGCGCACCGCCGTCGTCCTTGGCCGGCTTCTTGGCCTCGAACACCACGGTCAGCCAGTCCAGCCCGGTGTCGTAGTTGGTGGAGATCGCCACCGCGTCGCGGTTGAAGCGGGCTTCGGGGCGCAGCTCGGGCGCGCCGGGCTGCAGCGTGCCGACCACGCGGTCGCGGCTCTCCCACACGGCGGCGGCGAACACCACGCCCACCACCGCCAGCGTGATCGCGGCGTTGCGCGGCTCGGCCACGCGCGCCAGCGTGCGCAGCAGGTTGGCGCGCTTCTCTCGCTTCAACATTGCCTTGTCCGCATAGGCCTTGCCGATGTTGAAGTACGACGCGGCCACCGGCAGCATCACCAGGTTGGTGATGATCTTGAAGCCCACGCCGAGCGAGGCGGTGATGGCCAGCTCGCGCACCATCGGGATCGGGATCAGGATCAGCGTGACGAACGAGACGAACGCCGTCACCAGCGCCAGCGTGCCGGGGATCAAGAGGCCGGTGAAGCTGGCCTTGCAGGCGTCGTAGCAGCTCTTGCCGTGCGAGATCTCGCGCACGATGAAGTTGATCTGCTGCACGCCGTGGCTCACGCCGATGGCGAACACCAGGAAAGGCACCAGCACCGCCAGCGGGTCCAGCCCGTAGCCCAGCAGCCGCAGCGCGCCGAACTGCCACACCAGCGAGGCCAGCGAGCAGGCGATGGGCAGCACCGTGAAGCGCACCGAGTGGCAGTACCAGTACACCGCCGCCGCAGTCAGCAGCAGCGCGATCACGCAGAACTCCAGCACCGCCGCGGCACCATCGGCGATGTCGCCGATCTGCTTGGCGAAGCCGATCATCTGGATCTCGAAGTCGCCGTCCTCGAACTTCTTGCGGACCTGCTCTTCCAGCAGCCGGTTGTAGGCGATGTAGTCGAGCTTCTTGCCGTCCTTGTCGTATTCCAGCAGCTCGGCGGTGATCATCGCGCTGGTCTGGTCACGCGAGACCAGCGTGCCGACGAAGCCGCCCTGCGCGGTGGCGTTGCGGATGCCGGCGATGGTCTGGTCGTCCAGCGCCTCGGGCGTGATGGTGCCCGAGATCAGCGGGTCGGCGCGGAAGCCTTCTTCCGTGATCTCGTTGACGAAGCTGTTGGGTGTCCACAGCGACTGCACGCCCAGGCGCTCGATGTTGGGCAACAGCGTCACCGCCTGCGTCACCTCGTACAGGCGCTTCAACGCCGCCGGGGTCCAGATGCTGCCCTTGCGGGCCTTGACGACGATGGTCAGGCGGTTCGCGCCCAGCACGTCGTTCTGGTATTCGCGGAAGGTCTTGACGTACTCGTGCCCGATGGGCATCTGCTTGTCGAAACCGGCCTCCATGTGCAGCTGCAGGGCAAACCAGCCCATCACCGCGGTGAACAGCACCAGCACCGCGAGCAGCGGTGCGCGGCGGGTGAAACAGAACGCCTCCAGCCGCGCCAGCAGGCGCAGGATCGGGGAGGGCTTGGCGTCGGGAGCAGCAGCGGACACGGTCAATCCAGCCATACGGCAGAGGCCGCGGCGAAGACCGCCGCGGCCAGTTTCAGCACATCGTCAGAAGTTGCGCGACAGGTAGGCGCCAACGAAGTCGCGGTCGCGGTACGGCTGGTCGAACACCGTCGAGCCGCCCCAGAACTTGGCGTAGTTCAGGCCGAACTGCCACGACGCCGGGTTCTGGATGAAGCTCACGATGAGGTTCGCCGACTTGGCGCCCTGCATGAACAGCGCCGAGGCGTTGGGCGTGCGGCCCTTCACCGCGTGGAAGAAGTACACCTCGGGCACGACCTGCCAGCCCGGGATCAGCGTGCCGTCGTAGACCCAGCTGAAGTCGAGGTTGTAGCCGGCCGAGGTCTTGCTGCCCTTCGCGTACGGCGCGCCTGCCGCCCCCGGCTCGAAGCCCCAGCCCCAGCCGCCGGCCGAGACGAAGTCGGTGCCGCCGTTGTAGGTCTGCTGCATGCCCGGGTACGAGATCACGACGGTCTCGAACATGAAGGTCGCGGTGTCGGCGCCCAGCAGGTCGAGCATGCCCTTGGCGTTGCTCGGCGTGGCGCTGAACAGCGCCGTGCCGTGCCACTGGTAGCGCTTCTCGTCGACCCAGCAGTTGCCGCCGCCATTGCAGCTGCCCAGCGAGCTGAGCGCCACCGCGTCCTTCGGCCGGTACGACAGCTCGGTGCCCAGCGCCCAGTCGCCCACCGGCACGTTGGCGCTGATGCCGTAGAGCTTGCGGTTCTCGGCGTAGCCCCAGCCGACCGCGCCGGTGCGCTTCAGGCTGTAGCTGAAGTTCGGCGTCTTGTCGTGGTAGTTCATCGCATACAGGCCGAAGTTGGCCTGGATGCTGGTGGGCTGCCAGCGCAGCGACAGGCCCCACTGCCCGCCGTCCTTCGGGTTCTCCTGCGCCAGGCCGTAGGTGTCATGGCCACGGCCCAGGCCATTGACCATCGACCAGTAGCTGCCGGTGGGCGCGAAGTAGCTGCCGTTCCAGCGCGACTGCACGTAACCTTCGAAGTTCAGGCCGTAGCCCAGGCCGGCCGCCACGCTCAGCATCGGTGCGGGCAGGAACACTTCCTTCAGCTGCGTGCCGGGCTGCGACAGGCGCTGGATGTCCAGCGCGTTGGTCGAGTTGATGCCGCCCGGCAGGAACAGGCTCTCACCCCAGCTGATGACCTGGTTGCCCAGGCGCGCGCGCACCTGGTGGTCGGCCACGTCGAAGGTCTTGCTGACCCACAGGTCGAGCACACGCCCCTTGAACTTGACGTCGCGCCGCGCGTCCTCGGCGAAGCCGTCCTGCAGCGGCAGGCCCACCGAGTTGACGCTCAGGTTGCCGCTGGTGCGGGTGGCCGCGAAGTCGCGCAGCCAGTTGGCCCGCGCCATGAACTTGATGTCGCTGGGCAGCTTCAGCAGCAGCTCGTGGCTGCCCTTCAGGTACTGCGTGAAGTAGTCGCCCTTGTTGTAATTGAGCGTGCCCTGGTCGCCCAGGCCGGTGGCAAACGGCGTCAGCTGGCCGGCGGGTCCACCCACGTTGCCTTCCTGGATCAGGCTGCCGGCCTGGTTCTCGGTGCGGCGGCCGAAGCCGGCCGACACGGTCGAATCGAAGCTGCCCGAAATGTCGTCGTTGCCGAACGTGAAGGCCTGGGCTTCCAGCTGGAAGGCCCCGAGCAGCGCCACCGTCAGCAGCGTCTTCTGGATGTTGTTCATCACCTCTCCATCTCCGAATGAGGATCAGCGGTCGCTGATGGCGCGCAGGTTGTCGGACGTGTAGAACGCCGACTTGAAGCGGGGGCCGTTGGGATCGGTCACCCACTGGATGTCCTTGCCGGTGCCGGCCGCATGCAGGTCGAACACGTAGCGGCCTTCGTTCAGGTTGTACTGGACCATCGCCGTGGCATCGCAGGTGCCGGTCTCGTACACCGGGATCAGGTGGCCTTCGCGCACTTTGGCAAGCTTGCCCTGGGCGTCGTAGTCCTCACCGATCAGCAGGTTCCAGCTGTCTTCGTCGACGTAGAACGTGCGCTTGGGCATCATGTGCCGCGTGCCGGCCTTCACCGTGGCCTCGACCACCCAGACGCGGTGCAGCTCGTAGCGGCGGTACGCCGGGTCGATCGAGTCGGCCTTCGCGACATCCTCGAACTTGGCCGAGAAGTCGTGCATGCCGAAGGCGTCGTACGGCACGTAGATTTCCTTCTTGCCCGCCAGCTTCCAGTCGAAACGGTCCATCAGGCCGTTGAAGACGAACGGCTCGTCGAGCGTGTACTGGTTCTCCATGCCGATCTGCGGAGCGTCGTACGCGTAGGTGGGCATGCGGCGCACGCGGCGCTGGCCAGGGAAGTAGTAGAAGGTCTCCGACGGCTCCTTCATGTAGATCGACACCGACAGCGCCTGGCCGGCGAGCGCCGCGGGCGTGTTGTAGGCGAAGTACGTCTGGTACTCGGCCGGCTTCTCCATCTTGGAGAGCTGGTTCGAGCCCTTGACGCCCCACGGGAAGTACAGCGTCTGCTCGGAGCCGGCCTTGATCCACTCGCTGCCGCCCTTGCGCGGCGAGACGGCGGTGATCACGCTCTTGTAGTCGATGCCGACGCCGCGGTAGCGCGTCTTGGCGTTCCACATCACCTCGGCGCCCTTCTCGGGCATCGGGAACGGCACGCCGGGCAGCCACGCGTCCTTCAGGCTCCAGCCATCGGCGTCCAGCGCCGCGGAACCGACGTTCTTCTTGGTGTTCTCGGCGACGAAGTCCGGCGCACCGCAGCTGCGGTGCGTCGGGTACACGTCCATCTTGTAGCCCGCCACCTGCTTGATCAGCGCCACCTGGCCGGGCGACAGTTTCGCGGCGTGCTTGTCGACGTTGCTGGCGTCGATCGAGAACAGCGGCTTCTCGCCTTTGTGCTTCCAGAAGTCGCCGCGCTTCTTGCCGAAGCTCCATCCGCCGGCCGGCGCCTCGGTGCCCTGCCACGCCGGGATCGCGCCGTCCTTGCTGGCCGCCTTCTCGCCGCCCAACGGGGTCAGGTCGCTGCCGAGCTTGGCCGCGTCGGCGGCCCAGGCGCTACCGCCGATGGCCGCCATGCAGGCCAGCGCGATGGCGCCGATGAATGCTCTGTGCTGGTTCATGTCGCGTTCCTCGCAATGCGGCGGGCCCATCTGTCTGCAGCTCGTCCGCGGGTCCAGGGGTTGATCGGCCGGAATGTAGGGATGGCGCGCACAAAGCCGTTATCCGTTTTTGGTAACGGGCGTGGAACCAACAGACCACGATCGGATCCGAGTCCGGTTGCGCTGCATCAGGGTCTGTCCGAAGACCCGTGGGGGCCAACTGCTGGCACGCTGCGTGCGTGGCACGGCACAGCCTGCCCGCCACGCCCCTGCGTTGCACCACGGCAGGGCCTGCCGCCCCATGGACACCCTCACGCTTCCTCCCGCCGCCGCGCCCGCACCTGCGCTCGCGCCCTTCCCCGGTGCCCCGTCGCTGCGACGCTTCCACTCCCGCTACCTCGACGACCACACCGAGCAGCTCGACTGGCTGCTCGACTACGACCAGATCGACCGCGGCACCTTCGAGGGCGAGATGCTCGAGGTGCTGCTGCCCGGGCTGCAGCTCTTCCGCGAGACCACCAGCCGGGCGTTGCGCCAGTTCGGCGGCATCCACCGCGGGGCCATCGGCGTCGCACGCATGCGACACGGCGAAGGCAACCTGCTGTACCAGGGCCAGCCCGCCGACCGGCACGTGATCGTCTGCGGCCCCGGCCAGGAGGTCGACATGTGCACGCCGCCGGCCTGCACCTTGGTAGGCCTGGTCGTCGATGCCGAGCTGCTGCTGCGACACGCCCCGGCCGACACCCCGTCGGGCCCGCTGCCGCGCCATTGGGTCTCGTCGGCCTTCGCCGCCAAGGACGCCGAGCAGTCGGTGCTGATCGACTTCGTCGGCGACAGCCTCGACCTGATCGCCGCGCGGCCGCAACTGCTGCACGATGCGCAGGCAGTCGACCAGTTGCGTGACGCCGCGGTGCTGCACAGCCTGAACGCACTGGCGCAGACACACGACGCCGAACTGCACCTGACCGCCTCGGCCCGCAAGCGCGTGGTCGACCGCGCCTGCGAGCTGATGCTGTCGCGCCCGGACGAACCGCCGTCGCTGTTGGCCATCTGCCAGCAGGTGGGCGTCAGCGCCCGCAAGCTCGGCTACTGCTTCCAGGAAGTGCTGGGCCTGTCGCCTCAGGCCTTCCTGCGGGTGCTGCGGCTGAACGCCGCGCGCCGCGAACTGGCCCGCCACGACGACCCGGACACCAGCGTCTACGACGTCGCGGCACGCTGGGGGTTCTGGCACTTTGGGCGGTTCTCGACCGACTACAAGCGGCAGTTCGGGGAGTCGCCTTCGAGCACGCTGAAGCGGGGGCAGCGGCGGCTGCCGGTGGTGCAGCGGCACTGAAGGCTTTGGGAGGCGGCCTACCGGCCGGGTCGTTTTTGTGGGTTGGACAGACCCCGCCGGGAGTTCGCCCCGGCAGGGCGACCTCCTTCTTTGTCGCGTGTACGGACCGGGGAGATGGGTAACAGGTGTTCGGGGACATAGTAAACACCGTGCGGGGTTAGTGGGAAGCGGCGGTGAGGGCCGCCAGGTCTACGCGGGAGAAGCGGTGATGGCAGAAGAACAGGTCGAAGCAGCCATCGCGCTGGGGGTCTGCTCTGAAGGCCACGGGCAGCTTGATCAATGCGTTGGAGACCTTGAGGCGATGGCCTCGCCAGCGCACTTGGCCGCTCCAGCCCACGGTGAGGACCTCGTCGTGCTCGGCGTATTCGATGGCCGGCAGTTGAGCCGGACAAGGCCGATGGCTGACGGTGTAGCGCTTGTCCGGCGTGTTCAGCGCGAGCGCCTCGTGCGGGCGCTGGTGGTTGTAGACGGCTCTCCAGCGATCGAATGCGCGTTGGACCTGCAACAGGTCTTCGAACGCCGTATGACCGAGCACCTCCTTTTGCAGCGACCGGTGGAAGCGCTCGAGCTTGCCGTTGGTCTGAGGGTGGTACGGGCGGCTGTGGCTGACGCGGATGCCCAGGCGGATGAGCCACACGCTGAACTCGCTCAGGCCGTGCTCTGCCAGCCGAGGGCTGCCCCAGGGTGGGCCGTTGTCGGCGTTGATGCACACGGGCAGGCCATAGCGCAGGAACACCCGGTGCACCAGCGGCTGCACCGTGGCGCAGCCCACGTTGGCGCAGGCCTGGAGCGTGAGGTTGTAGCGCGAGTGATCGTCCAGCAGCGTGAGGGCATGGCAGCGCTGGCTGGCGGTGTCGAAGCAGCCCTTGAAGTCGATCTGCCACAGAGCGTTGGGGCTGTCGTGTTCGAAGCGCTGCCAGTGCTGGGCATCGGCGCAGGCCGCCTCGTCGAGCAGCCCATGGCGACGCACGATGGCCGTGATGGTGCTGGGCGCAGGCACCTGCGTGTGGCCCTGATCTCGCAGGAAGCGGGCGATCTTGCGCCCGCCCCAGGCAGGATGGCTGCGGCGCACCTGCAGCACGGCCTGCTCCACAGTCGCAGGCGTGGCCAGTGGGTTGCTGCGCGGCTTGCGCGAGAGCGCTTGCAAGCCCTGCTCGCCCCCACTGGCATAGCGCGCCAGCAGCGCATAGCCCGTCTTGGCACTGATCCCAAAGCGTCTGCACAACTCCCGCCGATTCGCCCCTTGTTGGAGCGCCAACTCGACGAATTCCTTCTTGGTGTCCATCAGATCCCTCGGTTGCCAGGGCACGGTCCACTCCTCGGCTGTAGCGCAGCCGAAAAGTGTTTCCTATGTCCCCGAACACCTGTTTCCGATGTGTCCGGTCCGTACAGTCGTCACAAAGAAGTAGGCAAGAAAGGACTTGAAGAGCGGCCGAGCCGCGCACTGAGTGGTGACAAGGTTTGCGCAGGAACACGAGTCAACGGCTCGGGCACCGTCAGCTCCCTTGAACCACCGTGGCAGTGAACCCGGGTCGCTCTCACAGACGGCCGCTCCGCACCGCGGCCTTTACAACCTTCTGGGCCGCCCGAATGGTTTGTGTCCCGGAGCGATGACAGGGGGGGACCGAGCTGTCGCATCCCATGAGCAGCACCAGGCGCTTCCCTACCCGCACCCCTCGGTGCGCGGCGCGGCCGCTCTTCAAGTCTTTTCTTGCCTACTTCTTTGTGACGACAAAGAAGTAGGTCGCCCTGCCGGGGCGAACTCCCGGCGGGGTCGTGCCACTCCACAAGAGCACCCCGGCCGGCAGGCCGCAGCAAACCAACCCAACCCCAAAACTTTGCCGGAAGCGGATATCGCCTCCGCCCCCCCCTCCCTAGCATCCCGTCACATCGGCCCAATCCGGGCCTGCTGCACGGAGTTGCTCAGATGTCCCCTTCCTCCCCCGCCCGCCGCGCCCGTTGGCGACGTGGCGCAGGCGCGGCGCTGCTGGCCCTGCTGGGCGCCGGGTCCGTCCAGGCCGAACTGCCGGTCGAGACGCTGACCACCGAGCGCCTGCCGGCGGACGCCACGCACCGCCTGTACGTCGCCGATCCGGCGATGACGCACATCCTCGACGGCCGCCTGCACGTCGTCGACGGCAACAACATGCGCTACCTCGGCATGCTGGGCACCGGTTTCTCCGGCGCCAGCTCGCTGACGCCGGACGGCCGCTACATCACCGTCGTCACCACCTACCACAGCCGCAACCAGCGCGGCCCCCGCACCGACGTGGTCGAGGTCTACACCGCCAACGACCTGACCTTCCAGTTCGAGGTCGAGATCCCGGCCAAGCACCTGCAGGGCCTGCCGACCAAGGCGCTGACGACCTACACGCCCGACGGCCGCTACCTGCTGATCCAGAACGCCACCCCGGCGACCTCGATCACCGTGGTCGACCTGCAGGAGAAGCGCTTCGTCGCCGAGACGCCGAACCCCGGCTGCTATGGCCTGGTGCCGTGGCAGGACGGCTCGCGCCGCTTCTCCAGCTTCTGCGGCGACGGCACGCTCAGCACGATCCGCCTCGACGCGCAAGGCCAGCCGAGCGCGCCCGAGGTCAGCGCGCCGTTCTTCGACCCCGACAAGGACCCGGTCTACACGCACTTCGAGCAGATCGGCGACCGCGCAGTGCTGGTGTCGTACGCCGGCAGCGTCTACGGCGTGAAGCTCAGCGGCGACAAGCCCAGCTTCGAAACACCGTGGTCGTTCGTCTCGCCGGCCGAGCAGAAGCAGGGCTGGAAGCCGGGCGGTTACCAGCTCTTCGCGGTCGACCGCGACACGCAGCGCCTGATCGTCGGCATGCACCCGAAGGCCATTGAAGGCAGCCACAAGAACCCGGCCGAGCAGCTGTGGGTGCTCGACCTGACCAAGCGCCAGCGCGTGGCCAGGGTGCCGGGGCATGCCGCCGTGGCGATGATCGCCAGCCAGGGCCCTCAGGCGCGGCTGTTCCTGCTGAGCGGTGCCGACAACACGCTGCTGTCGTTCGACCTGCGCAAGGCCAATGGGCTGAGCAAGCCGCTGAAGGTGTCGGCGCCGGTGGGCGAGACCCCGATCTACCTCGGGATGACGCCATGACGCTGCTGCCCGCCTTCGACCCGGTGCTCGGCCACGCCGGCGCCGCGTTCATCGCGGTGCTGCTGCTGAGCGCCGCGTGGCACAAGCTGCGCGACCTGGCGCTGTTCCGCGCCGTGCTCGACAACTACCGCCTGCTGCCCGCGGCCTGGCTGCCCGCCGCCGCGCTCGCGCTGCCGCTGGCCGAGGCCACGGTGGGCCTGCTGCTGCTGCCGCTGGAAACGCGTGCCGCGGCCGGCTGGGGCGCGCTGGCGCTGCTCGCGCTGGTGACCACCGCGGTGGTCATCAACCTGCAGCGCGGCCGCGCCCGCATCGACTGCGGCTGCGGCGGCACCGAGCAGCAGCCGCTGTCCTGGGGCCTGGTCGCGCGCAACGCGGTGCTGGGCCTCCTGTGCCTGGTGATCGCCGCGCCCGCCACCGGCCGTGCCACCGTGTGGCTCGACCTGGCCGCCTCGCTGCTCGCCACCCTCTTCGCGCTCGGCCTGTACGCGCTGGTCAACCAGCTGCTGGCCAACCACCCCCGCCTCCTCGATCTTCGGAACCACCCATGAACGAAGCCCTGATCATCTCCAACGTGCTGCTGTGGCTGGCGGTGCTGGCCCTCGTGGTCACCGTGCTCGCGCTGTCGCGCCAGATCGGCATCCTCTACGAACGTGTCGCGCCGATGGGCGCGCTGATGATGGACACCGGCCCGAAGGTCGGCGAAGCCGCCCCGGTGTTCGAGCTGCCGCAGCTCGGCCAGGCCGACAAGCTGGTGCTGGGCGGCGCCGCGCCGCGCGCCACGCTGCTGTTCTTCCTGTCGCCCACCTGCCCGGTGTGCAAGAAGCTGCTGCCCATCATCAAGTCGATCCAGCAGGCCGAATCGCGCTGGCTGGGCGTGGTGCTGGCGTCCGATGGCGACAGCGTCGAGCATGAAGAGTTCCGCCGCCGTGCCGACCTGGGCGCCTACCCGTACGTGCTCTCCACCGAGCTGGGCATGAAGTACCAGGTCAGCAAGCTGCCGTACGCGGTGCTGATCGACGAACAGGGCACCGTGCGTGGCAAGGGCCTGGTCAACTCGCGCGAACAGCTGGAAAGCCTGTTCGCCGCGCGCGAGATGAACGTGGCCTCCGTGCAGGCCTACCTCGACCAGCCGCAGTTCGCGAAGGAGCGTGTGTGATGAACAGCCTCCTCTCGCTGCTGGACCGCTGGGGCGAACGCCGCAGCCGCCGCCTGGCGCAGAACACCTCGCGCCGCAGCGTGCTCGTCGGCGTGGGCAAGCTGATGGTGGGCACCGCCTTCGCGCTGCCGGTGCTGCCGTTCGACCGCACCTCGCAGGCCCACGCGGCCGGCGCCCACGGCGGCGGCGCGACGAAGCGCAAGGGCCCGGCCACCGAGACCGATTGCGACTACTGGCGCTTCTGCTCGGTCGACGGTTTCCTGTGCTCGTGCTGCGGCGGCACCTCCACCAGCTGCCCGCCGGGCACCACCGCGTCGAAGGTGGCGTGGGTGGGCACCTGCCACAACCCGGCCGACGGCAAGGACTACCTCGTCAGCTACACCGACTGCTGCGGCCGCACCGCCTGCGGCCGCTGCTTCTGCAACACCAACGTGGGCGACCGCCCCGGCTACCGCATGGGCGTGCACAACGACGTCAACTGGTGCATGGCCAACGACAGCTCGGCCTACCACTGCACGGTCTCGGTGATCGTCGGCGTGGCCGAACAAGGATGAACCCGATGAAGATGAAGACCGTGGCCACGCTGACGCTGGCCGCTGCCGCGCTGGCCCCGCTGTCCGTCCCGGCGCAGGAAAAGGGCAAGACGCTGTTCGACACGCGCTGCGTGGCCTGCCACGGCGCCAATGGCGCCGGCATCCCCGGCCTGGCGCCCACGCTGGGCGGCGCCCTGCCCTACCTCGACAAACCCGCCGGCCGCGACTACGTGCTGGGCGTGCTCACGCACGGCCTGAGCGGCAAGATCGTCTCGAAGGGCCAGACCTACATGGGCGCGATGCCGCCGCAGACCGACCTGGCCGACGACGACATCGCCGCCGTGGTGAACCACCTCGGCACGCTGAACGGCCAGAAGGCCGCGGTGGCCAAGCCCGAGGACGTCGCCAAGCTGCGCGCCACCAAGCTCGACCACAAGGCCCTGCGCGACCAGCGCGCCGCGCTGAACCCATGAAGCGCTTCGCCGCGACCCTGGCCGCCCTGCTGCTGCCGCTGGCCGCGGCGGCGGGCGAGGCCGCACCGAACGCGGCGCGCGCCCGCCTGCACTACGTGCAGCACTGCATCGGCTGCCACCACCTGGATGGCGCCGGGGCGCCCGACAAGGGCATCCCGTCGATGCAGGGCCTGCTGGGCCGCTTCGCCGCCACGACCGAGGGCCGCGACTACATCGTGCAGGTGCCCGGCGTGATGAACTCGCCGCTGAACGATGCAGACATCGCGGCGATGATGAACTGGCTCGTGCCCGAGATGTCGCCGCAACGCCAGGCGCACTTCGCGCCCTACACCGCCGACGAGATCGCACGGCTGCGCAAGACCCGCCCCGCCGACGTCAGCGCGGTGCGGCGACGTTTGATCGACACCCTTCCTTCAGGAGACAGCAGATGAAGACCTGCGAGAACATCGTCGGCGGCCGCCGTGTCGGCTCGCCCACCCACTTCGAATCGACCAGCCCCTCCACCGGCGAGGTGCTGGGCAAGGTGCCGTTCAGCACCGCCGAGCAGGTGGCCGAGGCCGTGGCCGCCGCCAAGGCGGCCCAGCCCGCCTGGGCCGCCCGGTCGGACGCCGAGCGCAAGGCCCTGACGATGAAGGTGGCCGACGCACTGCAGGCGAACGCCGAGCACCTGGCCCAGTGGGTCGCCAAGGAACAGGGCAAGCCGCTGGGCGGCGTCGGCCCCGACCAGGTGCCGGGCGCCCGCTTCGAGGCCTGGGGCTGCGAGATCTGGACCCGCACGTCGGCGTCGCTGGACCTGCCGGTCGAGGTGGTGTTCGAGGACGAGACCCGCCGCGACGAGCTGCACCGCCGCCCGTTCGGCGTGATCGCCGCGATCGCGCCGTGGAACTGGCCGCTGATGATCGCCATCTGGCAGATCATCCCGGCCCTCCGCGCCGGCAACACCGTGGTGCTGAAGCCCTCGGAGTACACCTCGATCGCCAGCCTCGAGATGGCCGCGGTGATCGCCGATGTCCTGCCGCCGGGCGTGCTGAACACCGTCACCGGCGGCGGCGAGGTCGGCTCTTGGCTGGTCAAGGAACCAGCGCTGGACAAGATCCTGTTCACCGGCTCGGGCCCCACCGGCGCGCGCATCGCCGCCACCGCGGCGGCCAACATGACGCCCACCACGCTGGAGCTGGGCGGCAACGACGCCGCCATCGTGCTGCCCGGTGCCGCCCCGAAGGCCATCGCGATGGGCCTGTTCTGGGGCGCCTTCATCAACATGGGCCAGACCTGTGCGGCCGCCAAGCGCCTGTACGTGCACGACTCGCTGCACGACGCCGTGGTGGCCGAGCTGAAGGGCCTGGCCGAGGCGATGCCGATGGGCGACCCGCTGGCCGAGGGCACCGTGATGGGCCCGATCCAGAACCGCATGCAGTTCGACAAGGTGGTCAAGCTGGTCGAGCGCACCAAGGCCGACGGGCGCGGCACCTTCGTGTGCGGCGGCACGCCGCGCGGCGGCCCCGGCCTCTTCTTCCCGCTGACGCTGGTGACCGGCCTGCAGGACGGCGACCCGCTGGTCGACGAGGAGCAGTTCGGCCCGGTGCTGCCGATCATCCGCTACAGCGATGTGGACGCTGCCATCGCCAGCGCCAACCGCCTCGACCTCGGCCTGGGCGCCTCGGTGTGGGGCAGTGACGCCGAGCAGACCAAGGCCGTCGCGCTGCAGCTCGAGGCCGGCACGGTGTGGATCAACCAGCACGGCATGGTGCACCCGATGGTGCCGTTCGGCGGCATCAAGGGCTCGGGCTGGGGCGTCGAGTTCGGTGTCGAAGGCCTGAAGTCGGTGACGACGCCGCGGGTGATCAGCTACAAGCGCTGAGCAGCGAATCGCGGCTGAAGCCGCTCCTACAGAAGAAGGGGGTCACCCCTTCGGACGACCGCGGCGCTTCGGCGCCGCTTCTTCCTTTGCGGCGGGCGGCTTCGTCCCGCCGCCATCCACCAGGCGCGGCAGCCGCCCGGCCGCGGCCTCGCCGTGCCGCGGCGACACGTTGTCCAGCAACTGGCGCAGCGTTTCGTTGAGTCGCTTGATCTGCCCGGCCGTGAGGCCGTCGAAGCTGCGCGAGAACAGGTGCGCCGTGGCCAGTCGCCCGCGCTGGATGGCCTGGTGCCCGGCCTCGGTGATGTTGACCACCGTGACGCGGTTGTCCTCGGCCCACGGCGCCGTCTCCACCAGCCCCTCGTCGCGCATGCGCTGCACCAGCTTGGTCACGGTGGACAGCTTGGCCACCGAGTGCAGCGCGATTTCCGAGACGCTGCAGGCCCCCTCCTCCAGGATCAGCAGCGCCCGCCACGACGGGATGTCGATGCCGACGGGCTTCAGCACGCGCTCCATCTCCATCGAATAGGCCGCCTGCACGCGGGCGAGCCAATAGAAGGGGAACTCTTCCTTGGCGAAGGTCGTGTCGACCGGCAGATAGCTCACAACGCGCTCACGGGGTGGGGATGGCAGGGACGGATCGACTGTAGCAAGCACGGCGGATGCGTCTGTTTCGCCGGGTGGAGCGAGTGCCAAAATTAAGTTCTTCTTCAATTGATTTTGAGCGCCGATAGCGTGCGCCATTGTCGCGCCATGCGGGCTGTTTCGGGGGGACTCCCTGTCCGCACCAGATCGATGAAAACCCGTACAGAACGGTGCATGCGCGGCACATTGAGGTGCGCACCACTCCGCACAAACCCTCACCCGATCCGCCTCAACAATTAATTGACTTTTCACGTATTGAACCGTATCTTTCGGCCCATCGGAGGCACGCCCCTGCCGCCCCCATTCCTCCAGGAGACCCCGCATGAACGCCCTTGTCCGGGAAGCCGAAGGCACCGCCGTCGCGGCGGCCGACCCCACCGCCCTCGACACGCTGCTGTCGCAGGTGCGCGAACGCCGCGCCGAATTCACCCGCCTGCGCCAGCTGCCGGCCGACATCGTCCAGCGCTTCAAGCAGGTGGGGGTGTACCGCGCGCTGGTGCCGCAGGCCTTCGGCGGCGACGAACGCTCGCCGCGCCAGTTCTGCGAGCTGATCGAACGCATCGCGCAGGCCGACGGTTCGTCGGGTTGGGTGGCGAGCTTCGGGGTCTCGGTGACCTATCTCGCGGGCCTGCCGGCCGAGACCTTCGCCAGCATCTATGCGGAGTCCCCCGACGTGGTGTTCGCTGCCGGCATCTTCCCGCCGCAACCGGCACCGCGCGTGGAGGGCGGCTTTCGTGTCGACGGGCGCTGGAGCTTCGCCAGCGGCTCCACCGGCGCCGACCTGATCGCCGTGGGCATCGTGCCCGCGGCCGAAGGCGAGAAGCCCGGGCTCCCGCGCTTGGCGGTGCTGCCGTCGTCGTCGGTGCAGATCGAACGCACCTGGGAGGTGACCGGCATGGTCGGCACCGGCAGCCACGATGTCATCGTGCGCGACCAGGTGGTGCCCGAGGCGTGGACCTTCGTGCGCGGCGCCAAGTCGGCCCGCACCGAGGCCATCTTCCGCTACCCGACGCTGTCGCTGGCCACGCAGGTGCTCTCGGTGTGCGGCCTGGGCATCGCCCGCGGCGCGATCGAGGAGCTGCGAACGATGGCCGCCGGCAAGCCTTCGGTGACCGCCGCGCCGCGCCTGGCCGACCGGCCGCAGACGCAGATCGAGATCGCCCGCGCCGAAGCGCAGCTGCGCGCCGCCCGCGCCTTCTTCTACGACGCCATCGACGAGGCCTGGGAGTACCTGCGCCACCACGAGGCCCTCACACCCGAGCTGGTGAACATGCTGCGCCTGTCCAGCACCCACGCCACCCGCACCAGCGCCGAGGTCACGCGCGCGGTGCAGCTGCAGTCCGGCATGGCCGGCATCTACGAGGCCTGCCCAATCTCGCAGCAGGTGCGCGATGCGCAGGTGCTGACGCAGCACGCCTTCATGGGCGACATCACGTACCAGAACGCCGGCGCGATGCTGTTCGGCCTGCCTCCGCTGCCGGGCTACCTCTGACTCCCACACCTCGAAAGGACCTGCCGCCATGTCGACGACCCCCGCCCCGAAGCCGCTGCGCACGCTGTTCTGCATCGGCATCAACCAGAACTTCTTCGATGCCACGGCCGACGAAGCCAAGGCCGTGTGGCTGGCCACCGCCCAGCTGCTGAACGGCATCGCCGCGATCCCCGGCGTGCACGTGCTCGGCAACATCGACGACGACCAGTCGATGGTCGGCCCGTCCACCAGCTTCCCCTGGACTTGCTACGTGCTGGCCGACGTGCCGAGCATCGAGGCCGTGCACGCGGCCTGCAACCTGCTGCGCACCATCGTCGTCGGCGAAGGCCCGTACAAGCTGTGGAAGTACGCCAGGATCGAGGCCCGCACCGGCCGCGAGCTGGTGGTGCCGCCGGACCTGCTGCCGCCGAAGGCCTGACCGCGATGGCCGCCCGGCTGACGATGGCCGCTCTGCAGGCACGCCTGCAGCGCTTCGAGGACGCCGATGCGATCCGCGCCTGCGTGACGCGCTACATGGCGCTGTGCGACCGGCTCGATGCCGACACGCCGCTCGACGAATTGCTCGACTGCTTCACCGAGGATGCGCTGTGGCGCGGCAAGGGCGAGCGCTACGCGCGGTCGTTCGGCGGCTACCAGGGCCGCGAGGCGATCGGCGCGATGTTCCGCACCTACATGGGCACGCCCGCGCACTTCGCGCTGAACGTGCACTTCCTCACCACCGAGGCCATCACGCCCAGCGGCGACGGCCTGGCCGAGGCCTCTTGGGTGATGTTGCAGACCTCGACCTTCGCCGACGGCCGCTCGCACCTGAACGCCGCAAAGCTGCAGCTGGGCATGGCCCGCGGCAGCGACGGGCACTGGCGCATCGCGCGCTTCGAGACCGAGAACCTCTTCAGCCGCCCGGTCGACCACTGGCAGAGCGACAGCACGCTGCCGGTGCCCGCCGCCGATGCGACGCCCTCCCACACCTGACTTCCGTTTCACCATGAACGCACCGACCTCCCCCGACCTCCTGAAGCGCCCGCTGGCCGACCTCGTGCGCGAAGACCGCGTGCACACCTCGCTGTACACCGACCCGGCCCTGTTCGAGGCCGAGATGGACCGCATCTTCAAGAACACCTGGGTCTGGGTGGCGCACGAGAGCGAGATCCCGCAGCCGGGCCACTACAAGACACACTGGGTCGGCCGCGAGCCGGTGATCGTCGTGCGCGACCGCAACCAGGCCTTCCGCGTGCTGCTGAACCGCTGCCGCCACCGCGCCGCCACGCTGTGCGAGCACAAGAAGGGCAAGGCCGCCAGCTTCGTCTGCCCGTACCACGGCTGGGCCTACGCGCTGGACGGCTCGCTGCGCGGCGTGCCGCACCCCGAGAGCTACGCCGACACGCTGAACAAGGCCGAGCTGCCGCTGGTGAGCCTGCGCGTCGAGAGCTACGCCGGCATGATCTTCGCCACCTTCAAGGACGACATCGAGCCGCTGGCCGACTTCCTCGGCCCGGCGAAGAAGTGGATGGACCTGTTCATGAAGCAGGGCGCGGGCTATCCGATCAAGGTGCCCGGTGAACACCGCTTCCGCTTCCCCGGCAACTGGAAGATCCAGCTGGAGAACACCACCGACGCGTACCACTTCCCGCTGGTGCACAAGAGCTTCCTCGGCTCGGTGGACCCGCAGACCGAGCGCATGCTCGACTTCGTGGGCGGCCCCGGCTACGTGGAAGACCTCGGCAACGGCCACAGCGTGATGGTGATGATCCCCGAGCTGGTCGACCTGGAGGCCAACCTGGACGACCCGATCCCCGAGCGCTTCGAAGAACTGGCGCAGCAACTGCGTGCCGAAGGGCATGACGAGCAACAGGTGCGGCGCATCGTGCGGGCGGTGGGCGGCTCGGGCTTCAACCTGAACCTGTTCCCGAACGTGGCCTGCTCGATGGCGTTTTTCCGCGTGCTGCAGCCGGTGTCGGTGAAGGAGACCGAGATCCACCACGCGGTGATCACGATGGACGGCGGGCCCGACGTGGCCAACCAGGCGCGGCTGCGGCTGCACGAGCACTTCCAGGGCCCGATGGGCTTCGGCACGCCGGACGACTCCGAGGCGTGGGAGCGGGTGCAGAAGGGTTCGCAGGCCGGCGAGGACCTCTGGATCATGCTGAACCGCGGGCTGCCCGGTGAACGGGTCACGCCCGACGGCAAGGTCAGCGATGTCAGCGCCGAGACCGGCATGCGCGCGGCCTACCAGCAGTGGCTGAAGCTGATGACGGCCTGACCCCTTCCATCGATTCCGAGATCCCGACCATGAACCTGCCCCTGCTCAACAGCGTCACCGCGTTCCTGTGGACCGAAGCCGACCTGCTGGACCACGCCGAGTACGACGCCTGGCTGGACCTGTGGACGCCCGACGGCCTGTACATCGTGCCGATCGACCCGAACGCCCACGACTTCGCCAACACACTGAACTACGCCCATGACGACGCCGACATGCGCAGCAAGCGCGTCACGCGCCTGCAGAGCGGCCACTCGGTGTCGACGCTGCCGGCCGCACGCACGGTGCGCGGCGTCTCGCGCATTCGCATCCTCGACCAAGCCGCCGACGGCAAGGTCACGGTGCGCGGCGCGCAGGACCTGCGCGACTTCCGCAAGGACGTCTACCACCAGCACACCGCCGACATCACCTGGACGCTGGTACCCCACGGCGACGGCTGGCGCATCGAGCGCAAGGTGATCCGCCTCATCAACTCGCTCGACACGCTCAGCACGCTGGGCTACATCCTCTGAACCGGAGCCGGCGATGACCTCCTCCCCTGCCTCCTCTTCGACCACGCGCATCGCGGTGGTCACCGGTGCGGCCAACGGCCTGGGCCGCCTGATCGCCGAGGAACTGCACCGCCAGGGCCATCGCGTGGTGCTGACCGACCGCGACGGCAGCGCCGCCCGCGACACCGCCCGCGCGCTGGGCGACAACACCTTGGGCCTGACGCTCGACGTGCTCGACAAGGGCGCGTTCGAACAGGTGCTGGCCGAGGTGCAGCGCACCTGGGGCACGCCGCAGGTGCTGGTGAACAACGCCGCGCTGACGCTGACCACGCCGGTGCTGAAGATCACGCCCGAGGAGTTCTCGCACGTGCTCGACGTCAACCTGCGCGGCACCTTCCTGGGCTGCCAGGTGTTCGGCGCGGCGATGGCCGAAGCCGGCCACGGCCGCATCGTCAACCTGGCCTCGCTGGCCGGGCAGAACGGCGGCACCGCATCGGGCGCGCACTACGCGTCGTCGAAGGCCGGCATCCTGACGCTGACGAAGATCTTCGCGCGCGAGTTCGCCGCGCGCGGCGTCACCGTCAACGCGGTGGCGCCGGGCCCGATGGACCTGCCGTCGGTGCACGCCGCGGTGCCGCCCGAGCGGCTGGCGCAGCTGGTGCAGAACATCCCCGTGCAGCACCTGGGCGAGCCGCGCTTCGTCGCCCGCCTGGTGGCGCTGCTGACCGACGCCGATGCCGGCTTCGCCACCGGCGCGGCCTGGGACGTCAACGGCGGCATCTTCATGCGCTGAGCGCGCGACAAGCGACAAGGAACCGAGCCATGTCTTCCGACCTGCTTTCCGTCACCGACTTCCGCAACGGCATGGCGCTGCTGCCCGGCGCCGTCACCGTGATCACCACCGACGGGCCCGAAGGCCAGGCCGGTTTCACCGCCTCGGCGGTGTGCAGCGTCACCGACGATCCGCCCACCGTGCTGGTGTGCATGAACCGCTCGTCGTTCGCGCACCGCTTCTTCACGGCGCACCGGGTGCTGTGCATCAACGTGCTGGGCGGTGAGCAGCAGGCGATCTCGGCGCTGTTCGCCAACCGCGACGTGACGATGCCCGAACGTTTCGCCCGCACGCCGCACCAGGTGCTGGCCACCGGCGCGCCGGCGCTCGACGAGGCGCTGGTCAACCTCGATGGCGAGATCCAGGCCATCCACGAGATCGGCACGCACAGCCTGTTCATCGTCGCGCTGAAGCAGATCCGCGTGCGGCCCGATGCCGCCTCGGGCACCGCCGGGCTGGCGTACTTCAACCGCAAGTACCACGTGCTGCAGGCGGCGCATTGACGATGTCGACGCCCCTTCCCACCACCGCGGTCGAGATCCAGTCGGCCGTGCGCTCCGGCGCCTGCAGCGCCGTGTCGATCGCCGAGGCCCACGTGGCGCGCATCGCGGCGCTGGAGCCGCAGCTGCACGCCTGGCAGTCGTTCGACCCGGCCCTGGCGCGCTCACAGGCCGCGGCCATCGACGCGCAGCTTGCGCAGGGCCGGCTGCTCGGCCCACTGGCCGGCGTGCCGATCGGCGTGAAGGACCTGTTCGACAGCGTCGACTGGCCCACCACCTACGGCTCGCCGGTCTACGCCGGGCACCGGCCGGTGCAGGATGCCGCGGCGCTGCGCCGCGTGCGGGCCGCTGGCGCGGTGCCGTTCGGCAAGACCGTCACCACCGAGTTCGGCTACTTCCGCCCCGGCCCCACGGCCAACCCGCGCCGGCCCACGCACACGCCGGGCGGCTCGTCCAGCGGTTCGGCCGCGGCGGTCGCGGCGGGCATGGTGCCGCTGGCCTTCGGCACGCAGACCGCCGGCTCGCTGATCCGCCCGGCGTCGTACTGCGGCGTGTGGGCGCTGAAGCCCACGCACGGCCTCTTCTCGCTCGAGGGGGTGAAGGGCCTGTCGCATTCGCTCGACACGCTGGGCTGGCTGGCCAACGACGCCGACGACCTGGAGCTGCTGCGCTGCGCGTTGGCCAACGAACACTACAGCCCGCTGCCGCGTCGCGGCCGGCTGCAGCTGGCGGCCTGGGCCACGTTCGAGGCACCGCTGCTCGAGGCGTCGGGCATCGCGGTGTGGCAACAGGCCCGGCAACGGCTCGGCGACCACCACGCCGTCACCGCCTCGCTGGCCGTGCCGGCGCCGTTCGAGAAGCTGTTCGACGCCCAGAAGACCGTGATGGCCTACGAGGCCGCCCGCTCGCTGGCGACCGAGCTGCAGCAGCACCGCGCCGAGCTCAGCGCACCGCTGCAGCTGCTGCTGGACACCGGCCACGGCGTCAGCGACGACGCCTACCGCGCCGCCCAGGCCCTGACCGCACAGGCCCGCGCGTGGTTCGACCACGCGCTGCAGGACGTCGATGCGCTGGTGGTGCCGGCCGCGCCGGGCGAAGCCCCCGCAGGCCTCGCCGCGACGGGCGATCCGGCGTTCAGCCGCGTCTGGAACCTGCTCGGCCTGCCCTGCGTCAACGTGCCGGGGCTGCTCGGGCCGGGCGGGCTGCCGGTGGGCGTGCAGCTCGTCGGGCGTGTGGGCCAGGAGCGTGCGCTGCTGGCCACGGCCCGGCGGGTGGCCGAGGCGTTCGCGCCGGCCTGATCGATACCGCTTGACTTGACTTCTGTAGGAGCGGCTTCAGCCGCGATGGGCTCGTGGATGGGCACGCATCGCGGCTGAGGCCGCTCCCACAACACATGTAGCACGGCACGGGCGTTCTGCCCCCGCCTCCTTCCTGCTTGTCCTCGTCTTCTGTGGGAGCGGCTTCAGCCGCGATGGACCGTGGCATGCCACCCATCGCGGCTGAAGCCGCTCCCACAACACAGATCAGGCCTCGACCAGCTTCTCCTGGTGCCCCCCACTCAGCCCCAGGTAGGCCTGCACGATGCGTTCGTCGCGGGCCAGGTCCGCCGCCGGCCCGCGGGCGACGCAGCGCCCCAGCTCCAGCACCAGCCCTTCATCGGCCACCCGCAGCGCGGCGCGGGCGTTCTGCTCGACCAGCAGGATGGTCATGCCCTGCGACTTCAGCTGCAGCAGGATGCGGAAGATCTCGCGCACGATCAGCGGGGCGAGGCCAAGGCTGGGTTCGTCGAGCATCAGCAGCCGCGGGCGGCCCATCAGCGCGCGGCCAAGGGCCAGCATCTGGCGCTCGCCGCCGGAGAGGGTGGCGGCCGATTGGTCGCGCCGTTCGGCCAGCCGCGGGAACAACGTGAACACCTCGTCCAGCGTCGACTGGCGCTGCGCGGCCGATTCGCCGCGGTGCCGGTAGGCGCCGAGCAGCAGGTTGTCGCGCACGCTCATGCTGGCGAACAGCGCCCGCGCCTCGGGCACCAGCGCGAGGCCGCGGGCCACGTGCCGCTCGACCCGCAGCGCATCGACCCGCTCACCGGCAAAGCGCACGCTGCCACCGGCCGGGCGCAGCGCGCCGATCAGCGCCGCCATCAGCGTGCTCTTGCCGGCGCCGTTGGGGCCGATCACGGTGACCAGCTCGCCGGCACGCACCGACAGCGACAGGTCGCTGACCGCGGCCACCTTGCCGTGGCAAACGGTCAGCTGGTCGACTTCCAGCAGCGGCGTGTTCATCGGGTCTGCGCTCATGCGTCGGCTCCCAGGTAGGCGTCCAGCACGTCGGGGTTGCGCTGCACGTCGGCAGGCGTGCCCTCGGCGATCTTGCGGCCGAAGACGATCACGCTCACCTTGTCGGCGATGTCCATCACGAGGTCCATGTCATGTTCCACCAGCAGCACGGCCATGCCCTCGCTGCTCAACTGCCGCAGCAACGCGGCCAGGGCCTGTTTCTCCTGGTGCCGCAGGCCCGCCGCGGGTTCGTCCAGCAGCAGCACCGCCGGATCGGCACACAGCGCACGCGCCACCTCGACCAGCCGCTGCTGGCCCAGCGCGAGCTGCCCGGCCGGCACATCCGCCAGCGAGGCCAGGCCGACCCGCTCGAGCTGCCGCCAAGCGGCGGCGAACAGGCGCGCCTCTTCGCTTCGTTCGAGATGCAGCGCGCTGGCCGCGAAGCCGGCTCGGCCGCGCAGGTGCGCGCCGAGCACGACGTTCTCGAGCACCGTCATCTCGCCGATCAGCTTGACGTGCTGGAAGGTGCGCGAAAGCCCGTTCACTGCGCACTGCTGCGGCGTCCAGCCGCGCATCGACTGGCCGTTCAGGCGCACCTCGCCCTCGCTCGGCACGTCGACGCAGGAGAGCTGGTTGAACAGCGTGCTCTTGCCGGCGCCGTTCGGGCCGATCACCGCGAGGATCTCGCCGGCGTGCAGCGCGAGGTCGATGTCCTGGTTGGCCACCAGGCCGCCGAAGCGGCGCGTGACCCGCCGCGCCTCCAGCACCCGCGTGCCGGCAGCCGGCAGCGTGCGCGTGGCCAGCACCGCGTCGCCCCCGGCAGGGCGGGCCGGCACCACCGGGGCGGCCTGCCAGCGCCGCACCACCCAGCCCCACAGCCCCTGCGGCGCGCGCTGCATCAGGCCCAGCACCAGCAGCCCGAACACGATGGCCTCGATGAAGCCGCCTTCGCCGAACAGGTGGGGCAGCAGGTCCTGCAGCGCGTTGCGGCCGATCACGATGGCGGCCGCGCCGGCGACTGCGCCCCACACATGCTGCAGCCCGCCGACCAGCGCCATGAACATGATGTCGATGCCGGCCCCGATGCTGAACGGCGCCGGGCTGACGAAGCGCTGGTTGCACGCATACAACCAGCCCGACAGCGCCGCCAGCAGCGCCGACAGCACGAACACCTTCATCTTCAGCGCGAACACCGGCACGCCCATCGACGCGGCCATCATCTGCCCGCCGTTCAGCGCCCGCAGCGCCCGGCCGTTGCGCGAAGCCAGCAGTTGTCGCGCCATCAGCACCGCACCGCCGAGCACGGCCCAGATGACCAGGCCCATCTCGTCGGGCTGGTCGAGCGCCCAGCCACCGATGGCGAGCACCGGCAGGCCCGAGAGCCCCGTGTGCGCGCCGAGCGCCTCGCTGGTGCCGAACAGGTAGTACAGCGCCAGGCCCCAGCAGATGGTGCCCAGCGGCAGGTAGTGGCCGGACAGCCGCAGCGTCAGTGCGCCGAGCACCAGCGCCACCACCGCGGCGGCCAGCAGGGCCACCGGCAACGCCAGCCACGGCGAGCCGGCCAGCGGCAGCAGCCAGGCCGGCAGCCCGACGCCCATCGACAGCCAGGCGCAGGTGTAGGCGCCCACGCCGATGAACGCGGCCTGGCCGAAGCTGGTGAGGCCGACCACGCCGGTCAGCAGCACCAGCCCGAGCGTGGCCAGCGCGCCGAGGCCGATCTGGTTGAGCAGCGTGACGTAGAACGTGGGCAGCGCCTGCAGCGCGAGCAGCAGTGCGAGCCACAGCAGGCCGGGCAGCCAGCGTCGCCATTGCAGGTGGGAATTCATCTTCTTGCCGTCCGTCGACAGCGGCAACACGGAGCTCATGCCCGGTCCTCTTCATGGTGCCCCGCCGCGAGCGAACGCCACAGCAGGATGGGCAGGATCAGCGTGAACACGATGACCTCCTTGTAGGCACTGGCCCAGAACGTCGAGTACGACTCGATCAGGCCGACCGCCAGCGCGCCCAGCGCGCCGGCCGGGTAGCTGACCAGCCCGCCGACCACCGCGCCGACAAAACCCTTCAGGCTGATGATGAAGCCCGAGTCGTAATACAGCGTCGTGACCGGGGCGATGAGCGCGCCGGAGAGCGCGCCGATCAGCGCCGCGATCGCGAACGTGGTGCGGCCCGCGCCGGTGGGCGAGATGCCCATCAGCTGCGCGCCGAAGCGGTGGATGGCGGTGGCGCGCAGCGCCTTGCCGGACAGCGAGCGCTCGAAGTACGCGTACAGCAGCACGATGAGCACGCCCGTCGCCGCCACCACGCACAGCGCCTGGCCGTTGACACGCACGCCGCCGAGCTCCCACACCTCGTCGAGCAGCGGCTGCGTGCGCGCGCCCTCGGCGCCGAACATCCACAGCGACAGGCCCACCAGCGCCACGTGCAACGCGATCGCCGAGATCAGCAGCACCAGCGAGTGCGCTTCGGCGATCGGCTTGAAGCACAGGTCGTACAGCAGCGGCCCCATCGGCGCGATGAGTGCGAGCGTGTAGAGCAGCTGCAGCGCGGCCGGCCAGCCCTCGCCCGGCAGGAGGCGCGGGATCGCCAGCATCAGCAGCGCATGCACGACGTAGGCGGCATCGGCGCCGCCGAGCGGCTCCGCGTCGGGCCGGCGGCGCAGCGCGCCCCAGGCCCGCACCAGCGCGCGCAGCAGCGCCAGCCCGAGCAGCAGCCAGGCCAGCACCGCCGGCTGGTTGGCCTGCAGCGCGGCCATCGTCATCGCCCCGAAGGTGACGAACTCGCCCTGCGGCACCAGCAGCACGCGGGTCACCGTGAAGACCAGCACCATGCACAGCGCCAGCAGCGCGTAGATGGCTCCGCTGGTGACACCTTCCTGCCCGAGCAGGAACGCGATCTGGAGGTTCATGACAGCCGCCCAAGCATCGTTGCGATCACTTCAGCAGCGTCCACTGGCCGTTCTTCACGGTCACCAGCACGCGGCCGCGTTCGTCGAAACCGCTGTGGTCCTCGGCGGTCATGTTGTAGACCCCCTGCGTGGCCGGCAGCTCCTTCACCTGCTCGATCGCATCGCGCAGCGCCGAGCGGAAGGCCGGCGTGCCCGGCTTGCCGGCCTTCAGCGCGGCGGGGATCGACGCCTTCAGCAGCAGGCCGGCGTCGTAGACATTGGCCCCGAAGGTCGCGGGCTTGCTGCCGTTCTTCTTCTCGTACTCGGCCACGTAGCCGGCGGCCACCTTCTTGGTCGGGCTGTTGTCGGGCACCTGGTCGAGCACCAGCATCGAGCCGGCCGCGAGGATGGTGCCCTCGACCTTCTTGCCGCCGAGCTTCAGGAAGTCGGGCAGCGCCGCGCCGTGCGTCTGGTAGATCTGGCCGCGGTAGCCGGCGTCGCGCAGCGAGGTCTGCGGCAGCACCGCAGGGCTGCCCGGCGCGGCGATCAGCACCACGTCGGGGTTCACCGAGGCCACCTTCAGCGCCTGCGCCGTCACGGTGGTGTCCTGCCGGTTGAAGCGTTCGGCGGCGGCGAGCTTCAGGCCGGCCTTGGTGGCCAGGTCGTTGAAGACCTTCAGCCAGTTGTCGCCGTACGGGTCGGCCGAGCCGATGAAGCCGTAGGTCTTGACGCCCTTGGCGGCCATGTGGTCCACCAGCGCGCGGGCGATCAGGTCGTCGTTCTGCGTGGTCTTGAAGACCCACTTCTTCTGCTCGTTCATCGGCAGCACCACCGCGGCCGTGCCCACCGGGGCGAACAGCGGCACGCCGGCCTCGGCGGCGAAGCGGATCACGGCCATCGCGTTGGGCGAGCCGCTCGGGCCGATCAGCGCATCGACCTTGTCCTCGTTGATGAGCTTCTTCACCGCGGTGACCGAGGCGGTCGGGTCACTGGCGTCGTCCAGGTGCACGTACTCGATCTTCTGCCCGGCCACCTCGGTGGGCAGCAGCGCGACGGTGTTCTTCTGCGGGATGCCGACCAGCGCGATCGGGCCGGTGGACGAGGTGACGACACCGACCTTGATCTGCGCCTGCGCAGCGGCGGCGGCAATCAACAGCAGGGCCGGCACGGCCGGACGGAGGAGGCGGTTCAGGAACATGGGGTCTCCAGACAACGAGGGAAAAGGGCGCCGGCAGGTCTCGCAGGAAACATGCCACTTTTCATCTAATTTTTTGGATCGCATCGCGGGGCCGTATCGGGCAGACGATCCGCATTGATCATTGATTCAATTGATTACTCGGCGGCCTCATTACGTGCATCTTCACGTATTGTTGAATCATGAATGTCCGGCCTCTCCAGAGACACCCGGATCAACCCTAGGCCCTGGCGCATTCATTGCGAGCGATGCTGAAGACCCATGCAAGTCCTTGAGAGTCCCGAGCGGCTGCACCGCCGCTCCTATGCCGGTGTCGTCGACACCGCCATCCCCGGCTGGTCGCACGAAGTGCTGCAGACCACGGCCGGCGCGCTCGCCGGCGGCGCCCGCGAGCTGCACCTGCCGGGCATCCAGCTGCTCGAGGAGCACTACCACCACGTCGACACCAACCACTACGGCTGCGCCCCGCGCGGGTGCATCGGGCTCGCGATTCCGATCACGATGCACCGCGACGGGTTGTTCTATGGCCGGCCGTGGCTGCAGCAGTCGGTGTGCGCCTGGCACACCGACCGCGAATTCGAGGCCATCACGCCGCCGATGGACCTGCTCTGCGTGGTCGTCGAGCAGGAGCGCCTGCTGGCCCACCTCGAGGCCTGCGAACAGATCGATGCACGCGCCGAGCTGCTGAAGCTCGGCCAGGTGTTCCCACAAGGCACCGGCGCGGCCACGGTGGTGCGGCGGCTCGCCGGGCTGGTCGACGAAGCCTTCGAGCAGCCCGCGCTGCTGGACGATCCCGCGCTGCGCGACGCGTTGGCCCAGGACGCCATGGAGGCCGTCGCCGCCTGGCTGCTGCAGGCGCTGCCGCTGGAGCGCACCGACCGCCGTCCGAACCACCTGGCGAACGTGCAGCTGGCGCGCCGCTTCGTGCTCGACCACCTCGATGAACCGCTGCGGGTGGCCGACCTCTGCCAGGCGCTGCAGATCTCCGGCCGCAGCCTGCAGGACAGCTTCCAGGCCATGCTCGGCATCACGCCGCACACCTACCTGCGCACGATGCGGCTGAACGGCGCGCGCCGCGACCTGCTGGCCGGCAGCACCACCGGCGATGCAGTGGCGAAATGGGGCTTCTGGCACTGGAGCCGCTTCAGCCACGACTACCGCCAGCTGTTCGGCGAGCGGCCTTCCGAGACGCTGCGGCGCACCGCCGGCACCTCCGAAATCGGCTAACGGCGCCCCCGGCGGCGGCCCTACGCTCGCGGCGGTGTCGACCCTCCGATCATCGCGATGAGCCAGCCCGAGCGCCTCCACCCCGAACCCGCCAGCCTGCAGACCTTCGATGCCCTGGCCACGCAGGCCCAGGGCCGCTGGGGCCTGCAGCAGGCCGCGCGGCGCCTGCTCGCACGCCGCGAGAACGCCGTCTACGAACTGCGCCAGCCTGAAGGCGAACGCAGCGTGCTGCGCATCCACCGCCACGGCTACCACACGCTCGAAGCGCTGCAGTCGGAACTGCAGTGGATGCAGGCACTGAACGACGCCGGCGTGCAAACGCCCGCGGTCATCCGCACCCGCGACGGCGAGCTGTATGCGCAGGTGCGCTGCGCCCACACCGGCCAGGAGCACCTGTGCGACCTGCTCGGCTGGGTCGACGGCGACGCGCTCGGCCGCTGCGAGGACCCGCAGAGCCTGGGCTCGGCGCAGATCCTCGACACCTACCGCACCGTCGGCCAGACCGCCGCGCGCATCCACCAGTTCTCGTCCACCTGGCCGCTGCCCCAGGGCTTCACGCGCCCGAGCTGGGACCTCGACGGCTGCCTCGGTGAACAGCACAGCCTGTGGGGCTGCTGGCACGACCTGGCGGTGCTGACGCCGTTGGAGCGCGAGGTGCTCGGCGCCGGGGCGGCCCGCATCACCACGCTGCTGCAGGCCTTCGGCCAGGCGCCCGACCGCTATGGCCTGGTGCATGCCGACCTGGTGCCTGACAACCTGATCGACGACGGACGGCGCATCGTCGTGCTCGACTTCGACGACAGCGGCTTCGGCTGGCACCTGTGGGAACTGGTCACCGCGGTGTTCTGGTACCTCGACACGCCGCACTACGCGCCCGCGCTGCAGGGCTACCTCGAGGGCTACCGCAGCGTGCGCGACCTGCCCGATGAGCACCTGGCACTGCTGCCCGCGTTCCTGCTGCTGCGCTCGCTGGTCTACATGGGCTGGATGCACACGCGGCGCGGCCAGCCCACCGCGGTGCAGCTCACCGGGCACATCCGCGACACCAGCCTGAAGCTGGCGCTGGACCTGCTGGGCGACGACGCGCCGGTGGCGGCGCGGGAGCAGGTGGCATGACCGGCACGGCCACGCTGAAGCTGCCGGCGCTGGTGGCCACCGGCGTGGGCATCGTGCTCAGCCAGTGCACGATGGTCACGGTGCTGCAGCTCACCGGCAGCGGCGGGCCGATGGTGTTCGTGGCCATGGCGGTGGCGCTGCTCGTGTCGCTCTGCTACGCCAGCTCGTTCGCCGAGCTCTCGCTGATGATGCCGCAGGCCGGCGGCTTCGCGCGCTACACCGAGGTGGCGCTGGGGCGTTTCCCCGCCATCGTGGCCACGTTCTCCGGCTATGTGGTCGTGACGGTCTTCGGCGTCTCGGCCGAGCTGATCCTGGTCGACGCGGTGATGCAGCACCTGTGGCCGCGGGCACTGCCGCCGATGGGCTTCGCGCTGGCGGTGCTGGTGGCCGGCGCAGTGCTGAACCTGCTCGGCATGGAGGTCTTCGCGCGGCTGCAGACGCTGCTGATGGTGGCCAAGGTGGCCTCGATGGCACTGCTCGGCCTGCTGGCGCTGTGGGGGCTGGGCGAGGCGGTCGATCCGGCGGTCGCGCCAACGCCCGCCCCCGCCGCGCCGGCCGGCTCGCCGCCCTTCGCCGCCCTCGCGCCGCTGGTGGCCGCGTCGATCTTCGCGTTCATGGGCGCCGAGTACATCTGCCCGATGATCGAGCAGACCGACCGGCCGGCCCGTTCGATCCCGCGGGCGATGTTCGTCACGCTGCTGCTGAGCGCGGCGCTGTACTTGGTGTTCTGCGGCGGGGCCCTGCTGCGCCTGCCGGCCGGGGTGCTGAGCGGCAGCGTGCTGCCGCACGTGGCGCTGGCCGAGGCCGTGACCGGCCGCACCGGCAGCCTGCTGCTGTGCGTGGCGGCCCTGTCGGCCAGCGTCGGACTGGTGAGCGGCGTGCTGGCCGCGGTGCCGCGGCTGCTGCAGGGCATGGCGCGCGACGGCCAGGCGCTGCCGGTGTTCCAGCGCACCAGCGCGCGCTTCGGCTCGCCGTATGTCGGCATCCTGTTCCTCGCCGGTGCCAACGCGGCCGTGCTGATCGCCTTCGCCGGCCGGCCCGAGGCCTTCATGCTGCTGGTGCTCAGCGCCACCGCCTGCTGGTTCGTCGCCTACATCGTGATGCACCTGAACGTGCTGGTGCTGCGGCGCCGCCACCCGGACTGGGCGCGGCCGTACCGCAGCCCGTGGTTCCCGGTGCCGCAGCTCTTTGGCGGCCTGGCGATGCTGTACTGCCTGTTCAACCTCTCGCCCGACCCGGCGCTGACGCGCGTCCTCTACGGCGGTGCCGGGCTGGTGCTGCTGGCCGTGGCCGCCGCGACCGCGCTGTGGCTCAAGGGCGTGCTGCGCGTGCGCCTGTTCGAGCGGGTGCTCTGACCTTTCTTCTCCAAGACCGACCCACCATGTCCGATCCCCACATCGACACCCTGCTCGCCCGCCGTCGCGCGGCCCTGGGCCATCCCACGCCGCTGTTCTACGACGAGCCGCTGAACATCGTGCGCGGCGACGGTGTCTGGCTGTACGACCACACCGGCCGCCGCTACCTCGACGTCTACAACAACGTGCCGCACATCGGCCACTGCCACCCGCGCGTGGTGCAGGCGCTCTCCAGCCAGGCCGCGGTGTTGAACGTGCACACGCGCTACCTGCACGAGAACGTGATCCGCTACGGCGAGCGGCTCACCGCCACGTTCGACGCCTCGCTGTCCACCGCGCTGTTCGTCTGCACCGGCAGCGAGGCCAACGAACTGGCGCTGCGCATCGCGCGGCACCACACCGGTCAGCGCGGCGTCATCGTCAGCGACTTCTGCTACCACGGCAACACCGCGCAGCTGGCCGGCCTGGCCACCGGCATCCAGACCAGCGAAGGCTTCGCACCGCATGCGCGGGCGATCCGCATCCCCGACGTGCACCGCGACCGCCGGGAAGGCGAATCGGACGAGGCCCTGTCGCAGCGTTTCCTGGCCCAGCTCGACGAGGCGATCGACAGCCTGCAGGCGGCCGGGCATGGCGTCTCGGCGCTGCTGCTGGACACGATGTTCTCCACCGAAGGCCTGCTGGCGCCGCCCGCCGGCTACCTGGCCGCGGCGGTCGAGCGTGTGCGCGCCGCGGGCGGCCTGTTCATCGCCGATGAGGTGCAACCGGGCTTCGGCCGCACCGGCCAGGCGATGTGGGGCCACCAGGTGCACGGCGTGGTGCCGGACTTCGTCACGCTGGGCAAGCCCATCGGCAACGGCCACCCGATGGCCGCGACGATCACGCGACCTGGGCTGGCCAACCCCTTCCTCGCCGGCGACATGTTCTTCAACACCTTCGGCGGCAACCCGGTGTCCGCCGCGGTGGGCCTGGCGGTGCTCGACGTGCTGCAGGACGACCACCTGGTGGACAACGCCCGCAACATGGGCGACTACCTGCAGGAACGGCTGCAGCGGCTCGCGCAGCGCCACGCCATCATCGGCCGGGTGCGCGGCCAGGGCCTGTTCTTCGGCCTCGAGCTGGTGAAGGACCGCAGCACCTTCGCCCCCGCCACCGCCGAGACCCGCCGCCTGGTCAACGACATGAAGCGCCGCGGCGTGCTGATCAGCAGCATCGGGCCGGACAACAACGTGCTGAAGATGCGCCCGCCGATGGTGTTCCAGCGCGAGCATGCCGACCACCTGCTGGAGGTGCTGGAGCCGGCGATCGCGGCGCTCTGAGCGAACGGGCAAGCCCTGCCCAACAGGTCCACAAGCCCCAATAGGGGCTCGATCAGGCCGATGCGAAGGCCGCCACGAGCGGCATCCCCGTCCACGCCTGCAGCGTCGCGAAATCCAGCCCGTCGACGATCTTCACGACGCGGGCACCGTCGCGGTCGATGTCGATCACGGCCAGGTCGGTGTAGACGCGCGACACGCAGGCCAGGCCGGTGAGCGGGTAGCTGCAGCGCTGCACCAGCTTGGCCTCGCCGGCCTTGGTGCGGTGCTCCATCATCACGAAGGTCTTCTTCGCGCCGATGGCCAGGTCCATCGCGCCGCCCACCGCGGGGATCGCGTCGGCAGCACCGGTGTGCCAGTTGGCCAGGTCACCGGCGGCCGAGACCTGGAAGGCACCGAGCACGCAGATGTCGAGGTGGCCGCCACGCATCATCGCGAAGCTGTCGGCATGGTGGAAAAAACACCCGCCCGGCAGCAGCGTCACCGGCTGCTTGCCGGCGTTGATCAGGTCGAAGTCTTCCTGCGCCGTCGCGGGCGCGGGGCCCATGCCGATCACGCCGTTCTCGCTGTGCAGGATCACCTCGCGGTCGGCCGGCAGGTGGTTGGCCACCAGCGTGGGCAGGCCGATGCCGAGGTTCACCACGGCGCCGTCGGGGATGTCCTGCGCCACCCATTGCGCCATTTCCTGGCGGCTCCACTTGGGGTTGCTCATCGTGTTGCTCATTGCGTTGCGCGGGCTCAGGCCGCCTTGAAGCCGGCACCCACCGTGGTGCGGCGGGTGATGGGCACGACACGCTGCACGTACAGCCCCGGCGTGACGATGGACTCCGGGTCCAGCAGGCCCAGCGGCACCACGTCGTGCACCGTGGCCACGGTGATCTTCGCCGCCGCGGCCATCACCGGGCCGAAGTTGCGCGCGGTCATGCGGTAGGTGAGGTTGCCCCAGCGGTCGCCGCGCTCGGCCTTGATCAGCGCGTAGTCGGCGTGGATCGGGTGTTCCAGCACGTACAGGCGGCCGTCGATCTCGCGGGTTTCCTTGCCTTCGGCCAGCTGCGTGCCGTAGCCGGTGGGCGTGAAGAACGCGCCGATGCCGGCCCCGGCGGCGCGGATGCGCTCGGCCAGGTTGCCCTGCGGGACCAGCTCCAGCTCGATCTTGCCGCCGCGGTAGAGCTGGTCGAAGTGCCAGGAGTCGGCCTGCCGCGGGAACGAGCAGATGATCTTGCGCACCCGGCCGGCGGCCAGCAGCGCGGCCAGCCCGACGTCGCCATTGCCGGCGTTGTTGTTGACGACCGTGAGGTCGCGTGCGCCCTGCTCCAGCAGCGCCTCGATCAGTTCGTCGGGCAGGCCGGCGGTACCGAAGCCGCCGATCATCACGGTGGCGCCGTCGGGCACGTCGGCCAATGCGGCCGCGGCATCGCGGTGGATCTTGTCGATCATCTTGAGGAGGAAGTGGTGGGCAAGGTGGCGAGGAAATCGGTGAGCGCGCGCTCGAACGACGCCGGGTCTTCGAACACGCTCAGATGCGAGGCGGCGGGGAAGACCTCCAGCGACGCGCCCGGCACGCGGGCCGAGATGTCGCGGGCCATCTCCGGCGTGGCGCCCACGTCCTGCGCGCCGGCCAGCACCAGCGTGGGCGTCACGATCTGCGGCAGGCGATCGAGCCAGTCGACGCCCGCCACGGCGGCGCAGGCCTGCGCATACGCCACTGGGTCCATCGCCAGGATCTGCTGGCGCAGCGCGTGAGCCACCCCGGGCTGCGCGGCGCGGAAGTTGGCGTTCAGGTAGCGCTCGACCACCATGTCGGCCACCGCCGCCATGCCCTGCGTGCGCACCGTGTCGATGCGCTGCGCCCAGGCGGCGCGGGCCGGCGGCGCATAGCGTGCCACCGTGTGCGCGAGCACCAGGCCGCGCAGCAGGTCGGGCCGCCGCAGCGCGAGGCCCTGCCCCACCATGCCACCCATCGACAGGCCGACGAAGACCACCGGCCCGCGGCCCCAGCCCTCGATCAGCGCGACGGCGTCGTCGACCAGGTCGTCCATCGTGAAGGCGCTGGCCGACGGCGCCGATCGGCCATGGCCGCGCTGGTCGTAGCGCAGGATGGGGTGGCGCGACGAGAAGGTCTCGACGACACCGTCCCACTGGCCCAGGTCGAGCCCCAGCGCGTGGCTGAAGACGATCGGCACGCCGGCCTGGCCGGCGCCGTCGAGGCGTTGATGCAGCATGGTCCCGGCCCGTTTCAGCGGATCGACGACGGATGCCGGGCCAGCGGCGTCACGCGGATCTCGAGGTACGGGAACAGCGGCAGCGCGGTCAGCAGCGCATGCAGGGCGTCGTGGCTCTCGACGTCGAAGATGCTGTAGTTGGCGTATTCGCCGGCGATGCGCCAGAGGTGCAGCCAACGGCCTTCGTGCTGCAGTTGCTCGGCGTAGGCCTTCTCGCGGGCTTTGAGATCGTCGGCTTCGGCGGCGGGCATGTCGTGCGGCAGCTGCACGCGCATGTGGACGTGGTAGAGCATTCTGGAGGGTCCTCAGGGTCGACTCCTTGCGGAGACCGTGCCCATCCTAGGCATTGACACTCCATTGATCCAATGAGAAATTCAAACACATTCGTTTGATGCCATCGATCGATGGCCGGGGTTTCCCATGGAGCTGCGCCATCTCCGCTACTTCGTTGCCATCGTCGATGCCGGCTCGATGGCGGTGGCCTCGCGGCAGGTGTTCGTCACGCAGTCGACGCTGTCGCACCAGCTCGCGCAGCTCGAGGAGGAGCTGGGCTGCCTGCTGTTCGAGCGCGTCGGCCGCACGCTGCGGCTCACCGAGGCCGGCCAGGCGCTGCTCGGCCCCGCGCGCGGCGCGCTGGCCCAGGTCGACGAAGGCCGGCAGGCGGTGCAGACGTTGGCCGGCGCGGTCAGCGGCCTGCTGCGGGTCGGCGTGATCCACTCGTTCGTCGCCGGCCTGATGCCCGAGGTGGTGGCCGGCTGCCTCACCGCGCACCCCGAACTGCGCGTGCAGGTCGCCGAGCTGACCGCCACCGAGATCGAGGCCCAGGTGGCCGACGGGCTGCTCGACCTGGGCGTGTCGCTCTACCCTTGCGGCCGCGCCGACGTGATGGGCGAGCGGCTCTTCGAGGACCGGCTGATGCTGGCGGTGCACCCCGGGCACCGGCTGGCACGCCGCAAGCAGATCCGCTTCGCCGAACTGGCCGACGTGCCGGTGGCGATGTTGACGCCCCGCTACGCGACCCGACGGCTGCTGGACACGTACTTCCAGGCCTGCGGTGTCCGCGCGAAGGTGGTGGCCGAGATCGAGTCGGTGGCCGCACTGCAGCGGCTGGTGCGCCTCGGCGGCCCCGCCGCGTTCATGCCGGCCCGCATGGCCCTCGGCACCGAAGGCCTCCACCTCATCGACCTGAGCGACCCTCCCGCGGTGCGCGCCGCCGGGCTGGTCTGGCGGCGCAGCAACTACCGCAGCGCCGCTGCGGTGGCGTTTGCGGACCAGGTGGCGCGGGCGATCGAGATGCAGCCGGCCGGGGCAGGAGCGGCTTCAGCGGCGATGCGTGCAACGCCACGGGCCCATCGCGGCTGAAGCCGCTCCAACAAAACCTCCCGCGGCAGCGATCAAGCCGCCTGCTTGTTCGCCGAGCCGAGGTAGGTTTCGATGACGCGCGGGTCCTTGGCGAGCTGCGCCGCCGGGCCTTCGAGCGCGATGGCGCCGGTCTCGAGCACGTAGCCGTAGTCGGCCACCTCGAGCGCGGCGCGGGCGTTCTGCTCGATCAGCAGGATGCTCACGCCGGTCTCGCGCAGGCGCACGATGATGTTGAAGATCTCGCGCACGATCAGCGGGGCCAGGCCCAGGCTGGGCTCGTCGAGCATCAGCACCTTCGGGCTGCTCATCAGCGCACGGCCCACCGCCAGCATCTGCCGCTCGCCGCCGGAGAGCGTGCCCGCCAGCTGCGTGCGCCGCTCCTTCAGCCGCGGGAACAGCTGGTACACCGTGTCCAGCGTGTCGCGCCACTGGCGGTTGCGCAGCCGCATCTGGCGCCAGCCGCCCAGCACCAGGTTGTCCTCCACCGGCATGCTGGAGAAGAGCTCGCGCTTCTCGGGCACCAGCGCCAGGCCGCGCATCATGCGCTCTTCCAGGTGCAGGCGCGTCACGTCCTCGCCGTCGAAGACGATCGCGCCCTTGGCCGGCAGCACGCCCATCAGCGCGTTCAGCGTAGTCGACTTGCCCGCCCCGTTGGGGCCCACCACCGTGACCACCGCGCCCTTGGCGAGCGTCAGGTTCAGCCCGGAGAGCACCTCGGCGCGGCCGTAGCCCGCGTGCAGGTTGCGCACGCTCAACACTTCATTTGTCATTGCTCTGCTCCGTGCACTGCCGCTGCCGCCGTCACCCCGGCGCAGGCCGGGGTCCACGCGGGCAGCGAGTGCTCGTGGTCATCGTGGATCCCGGCCTTCGCCGGGATGACGAGGGGGAGGGTCATCAATGCTCCGTGCCCAGGTAGGCCGCTCTGACCGCTTCGCTCGATTGCACCTCGGCCGGCGTGCCCTCGATCAGCTTGGTGCCGAACTCCATCACGACGATGCGGTCGGTGAGGTTCATCACGAAGTCCATGTCGTGCTCGACCAGCAGGATGCTCATGCCCTCGGCCTTGAGCTGGCGCAGCACGGCGGCGAGCGCCTGCTTCTCCTTGTGGCGCAGGCCGGCGGCCGGCTCGTCCAGCAGCAGCAGTGCGGGGTCGGTGCACAGCGCGAGGGCGA
>Ga0233424_10000135_pt1 | contig 103871 bp, 76 predicted proteins | sample Watercolumn_Towu_FD_181011 | JGI IMG/M metagenome (GOLD analysis project Ga0233424, IMG submission 181011) | Freshwater microbial communities from Lake Towuti, South Sulawesi, Indonesia - Watercolumn_Towuti2014_125_MG | ecosystem: Environmental > Aquatic > Freshwater > Lake | place: Indonesia...
CTTGGTGAACACCTGCCAAAACGTGATGAAGCGTCCGGCGTCCTGCGGCCAGCACTGGAGAACCGGCAGCTCGGACAAATCGACATCGCGGCCGATCTTCACCACCTGCTGACACGCTCCGGACCGCACGATCTTTGGCGGCAGCTTGGCCAGCTGCGCGAACTGCGGCACCATCTTCAGTTTTTCCAGCCACCCCTCCGGCACGGCTGGTTTGATGAGACCTTGAATCCGATCCGCGATCTCCTCGAACGACGCCGCGTTCAGCGCCTTGCACATCCGCCGGTAGCTGCCGAGCATGTTGATCACGACCGGCATCGACGAACCCTTCACCCGCTCGAAATACAGCGCCGGTCCGCCACCGGGGGACTTGCTGACCCGGTCGGTGATCTCGGTGATTTCCAGCACCGGATCAACCTCGGTGTGGATGCGGACCAGCTCCCCCTCCTCCTGAAGTTCGGACAGAAAATCGACGAGATGTTCGTACGGCATGGTGTTTCAACGTCGCGGCATGTCGGTGGATTCCGACGGCTCGCCATTCTTGCGACACTCGCCAACGATGTCCAACGCTCGGCGAGATTCTCCGGCTGGCGACACGGAGGCGACGGTGTCTACAATCCACCGGAGATTCCTCGAACATCAAACTACGGCTGAAGCATGAACGTCTTGGTCGCGGGAGGCGCCGGGTACATCGGTTCGCACGCGGTGCGGCAAATGGTTCTCGCCGGACATCGCGTCGTCGTCGTGGACAACCTCGTGCGCGGACACCGCGCGGCGGTTGATCAACGAGCCGAGTTCCACCAACTCGACGTTTGCGACACGTCCGCGCTGGCGGACGTGCTGCGGCGCGACCGGATCGACTGCGTCCTGCACTTCGCCGCGCTGGCCTACGTCGGCGAATCGGTCATCGACCCGCTGCGGTATTACGTGAACAACAGCGGCGGCACGATCAGCCTGCTGGACGCGATGCAGCAGGCGGACGTGAAGCGAATCGTGTTCAGTTCCACGTGCGCCACGTACGGCAACCCGCCGGGATTGCCCATCGTCGAAGACACGCCGCAGGCGCCGATCAATCCCTATGGCCGCACGAAATTGCTGACCGAGTGGGTACTGCGCGATCAGCTTGGCGCCGATCCCGAGTTCGCGTTCGTGGCCCTGCGCTATTTCAACGTGGCCGGCTGCGCTCTCGACGGCAGCCTCGGCGAAAATCACGACCCCGAGACGCATCTGATTCCCATCGTGCTCCAGGCCGCGCTCGGACGTCGCGACAACGTGACCGTCTTCGGCACGGACTATCCCACGCCGGATGGCACCTGCATTCGAGACTACATCCACGTGGAAGACCTGTGCGCCGCGCACCTTGTCGCGATGGAATCGCTCAAGCCCGGTGACGGCCGGTTCTACAACCTCGGCATCGGGCGCGGCCATTCCGTACGCGAGGTGATTGAATCGGCGAGGCGTGTTACGGGCCGAAACATCTCCGTGCGCTACGGCGATCGCCGGCCGGGTGACCCCCCGGCACTGTTTGCGAGCGCGGAGAAGATCAGGCGGGAGCTTGGATGGACGCCCGGCATGACCGACCTCGACGACATCATCGCCAGCGCGTGGCATTGGCTCCGGGAGCATCCGTCCGGATACGTCGCGTGATCCTCGCGCCACAGAAACTCTCGACAGGAATGCCGGCCGGACAGATTTCGATCGAGATCACCGCCGAAACCGCCGATTTCGAAAGACAGGTCCGCCGCCGCGAGGAATCCAAACGCTGCTTGACGCACGCCTCGAATCAGCGTAGTCTAATCCGAGAATTAACGCAGCCTGATGGCTGGCCGTCGACGCCCATGAAGGAGCCGGATCATGCTGAATGTTTTTGGCAACCGTCGTTCGAGGTGGTGTGATGGAGCGACTCGTCGCGACTTCCTAAAGGTCGGCACACTCGGTTTCGCCGGTCTGTCTCTGCCGCAACTGCTCGCGACGCGGGCGAAGGCGGCTCAGGAGGGGAAGGCCCTCAAGGACACCTCGGTGGTCTGGCTGTATCTGAGTGGCGGGGCGACGCATGTCGAAACCTTCGATCCGAAAATGTCCGCGCCGAGCGAAATTCGGAGCGTCACCGGCGAGGTGGCCACTTCGCTGCCGGGCGTGACCATCGGCGGCACGTTTCCAAAAATGGCAGCGGTGGCCGACAAGATGGCGTTCGTTCGCTCGTTCGCGCACCGCAACAGCGGTCACGGCGGCGGCACTCACTGGTTGATGACCGGTTACGACAATCGGATGGTCGATAACGGCGGCCTGCCAACGCGACCGTCGCTGGGCGCGATCACGTCGCGAGTCCGCGGGGCGAACCATCCCGTCACCGGCATGCCGACGTATGTTCGGCTGGGCGGTATCGGCTCCGACGGCCCCGCGTTCCTCGGGACGGCCTACGCTCCGTTCGATCCCAACGGCCAAGCCAGTCGAAACCTGGCGTTGACTCTGAAGGAAGATCGCCTCAATGACCGTCGTGAGTTGCTGACGGATCTCGATCGCTTCCGAAAGGACGCCGACGCCAGCGGCCTGATGAACGGCCTGACCGCTTTCGAATCGCAGGCGTTCAACCTGATTCTCGGCTCCGCTCCAGAAGCCTTCAACGTCAAGAAGGAAGACCAGAAGACTGTCAGCCGCTACGGAAACGGCTTGGGCCAGCAAATGCTGATCGCCCGGCGGCTGTGCGAGGCGGGTTGCGGCTTCGTGACGATCAACTACGGCGGCTGGGATATGCACGGCCAGATCGAACAAAGCATGAAGCGCCGGGCTCCGGAACTCGATCACGCAGTCGCCACGTTCCTGGAAGACCTCGCCTACCGCGGACTGAGCGAGAAGATCCTGCTGGTGATTACCGGAGAATTTGGACGCACGCCGCGGATCAATCGCAACGCGGGGCGCGACCACTGGGCGCCGCTCAGCACACTGGCGCTGGCGGGCGGCGGACTTCAGATGGGTCAGGTCGTCGGAGAATCCTCGGCCAAGCTGGACGTGCCGAAATCCAAGCCGATCAGCCCGCAAGACCTGATGGCCACCGTGTTCCATGTGCTGGGAATCGACGTCAAGACGCAGTTCGTCAACCCGCAGGGACGACCGGTGTTCATGGTCGAAGACGGACATCCGATCCCGGACCTGATCTAACGGCCCAGCGCAGCGCTCGGCCACGATGGAACCCCGGCCCCAATCAAGGGACGGGGTTCTCGTCGTCTCCGGCCTCGCTGACGCGGCGGCGGTTCGACGACTTCAAACGATCGGTAGACAACTCGCGGCACGCTCGCTCGTGGCTTCGCCGTCAGATCGACCTCGAATGGTCGCTCGACGCTGTTCCCGGCGAGGTCTTCCAGTACGGTGCCGATTGCCAGCCGATACGTCCCGGCAAACCATCCTCCTTGCGGCGTGAATTGCCACGTGCGTTCGTTGTTCGCCGTCGCGATCGTGCCGACGACGCGGTCGCCGTTCACGTCTTCGATCCAGAGTTGCGACTGCAGCAACGCCCAGTCTAGCGGCTCGGGGAACTCCACCGTGAACGGATCGTCCAACCCCGCCGCCGGCGCGGTGAGAGTCCATGAAGTGACATCGGGCTGCGAGTGGTCGGGGGCCACGGCGACGATCGGCTTGCGGATGTCCTTTTCAAATGGTCTGCCCGCCTGAGAGCGCCACGCTTTCGACACGACCAAAGAGTACCGGCGACCCTCTTCCAGAATTGGACCGATTTCCACGTTGAGGTTCACGCCGGTCTTTTGCCGGCCGGGATGAAACCAGAGCGTCAGCCGACTGCCATCCTCTGACCAGAGTTCGGTGTGACGGAATGGGCTGGGCACTTCTTCGCCCGACGTCTCGTCGATCACACGGAAATGATCCCAGATGTCGCCGCGTTCCATCGGTTCGGAGAAGTGCAGATAAAACTTGAGGTGGTTCGCGGGGAGCTTGTCGGTCGTCGGATAGATCGCCGCGACGCGCGGCGGCTCGGCGGGTCGCGAGGCCACTTCGTGCCGGCTCGTGATCAGCTTGCCTGACGCACCGACGGCCGCGGGGGTGAACGTCGCAACGTAGCTCGTCCCCGGCAGCAACGGGAAGCGCGGATGGAATCGCAGTTCGCTGCCTTCAACCTCGACCGCGCCCAGCACGCCCGAGCTCTCCGAATTCGATTCGGTGCCCGCGACGTTCAGCCTCACGGCCCGACTTCGATCAGCCGCTGCGAAGCGAGACCACACCGACGATTCACTGGACACGACACGAATCGTCACCCAGCGATCATCAGCACCGTCCGGTTCGACGCGGATCGTGAACGTCGCGTTGGTCTGCCGCTCCGGTTGAGCATTCGACGCCGAGCAGCCCGCGAGCGCGGTAAGGCAGAACGTGGTCAGCAGTCGGACGGCGCGGTTGAGCATGGCGCGGCAAATCGTTCGGCGTCAGTCAATGGGTGCCACTGGCAGCTTGCTGCCGGTGAGAACGTCGGTCGAGTTTGCACGGGCGGACAAGCCGCCCATGGCACCCGACGGGTTGAGTTTTCCGAGACGCTCGGCCCCCTCACCCCCGGCCCCTCTCCCCAGAAGGGGAGAGGTGAGGAAGCAGATTCGTTACGGCAGTTGGGCCAATTCCAGAGACAGGTTGGCGTCCGTGTCGGTGGCGCTGTCGGCTCGCAGGACGACGATTTGGTCATTGTCGAGTTGAGCGACCTGTACGGCTCCGAACAGAGCATCGACGATTTCGATCCCGTCGGGACCGGCTTTCGTCGCCAAGTCACGTCGGGCGGCCTTTTCGTTGATGTTCTGAGCATTCAGGTAATCCATGCTGACTCGCACGCCCCACCACTTGCTGGGGCCAAACGTGTTCTTCGCGAAATGGAACCGGAACGTGTTCGTCACCAGCCACTTCTTGCCACCCTTTTCGTAGGTGAACATGTCGAGTGGCCTGTTGCCGGAGCCGAGTTCGACGACGCTGGTCCCCTTCACTTTGCCTTCGTCCTTCACGTCGGCGAGCGGGAACTTGGCGATCGGCGTGCACGCGAACGCCCCCACGACAAACGATTCGCCGTTCTCTTCGTACGGCACGAACGATTGAATCGGAGCCCGCGTCTCCCACTTTCCATGGGCGACATGGTAGGTCTCGGTGCTGAGCACTTTGCCGCTCCCGTCGTGCGTCAGCGGAAACGGCACGGAGTAGACTCGGCTGGAAAACTCTTCGCTGCTCTGGCCGGCCACGACCACGCGATCACTGGCCACTTTGAGGTCGGTGATGATTCGCAGCTTGGCGCGGTCCGCTTCGGGAAACGACACGCGGACGTATTTCACGTTGGCCAGCGCGAGGTCGGCGACCTTGCCGTCGGCATCAATCGTGAGGATCGCCGGCTGTTTGTCGGCCTTGCGCGTGACGGACAGATAAATCTTCCCGCTGAGCGGATTGACGGTCATGTCGGCGATGTCGATGCCATCCGGCGGCGCACCCATCGCGGAACCGACGAGGCCGCGCACGTCGTTGACCTTCTTCTTGAGCTTCACGATCGGGCCGAGATCGCTGGTCTGGATGGCGACGAACCCGGCTGACTGCGGATCGGCGATCAGCAGCACTCCCTGCGGACCGAACGCGATCGTCCCGACTGATTTCAACTGCGGGTTTCCCGTCTGCACGTTCTTCAGCAGCGGGGCTGAACTCTTTGGAGAATCAGCCGGCAGTGTCCCAGCCAGCCAAATCACTCCAGCCACGGACGCCAGCACCAGGCACAATCCACTTCGAGCACGGTTCATGGTTCAACCTTTCGCAATCGGGGAACTCGGACCTGCGTCGGTACGGCCAGAAGTATGCGATTGGCCGGCAGCGATTGCAACGCAGCAACCGGATGGTCGAGGCTCCCGCCGAGCCGTTTCGAGGCCCAACGTGCGGCTCGACATGAGCCTCGCCTTCCCAATCGGCAACGGCGGGTTGATAAACTCCAGTCGTCAACGTGTCACTTACCCGTTCGTGGGGAGTGGCATCAGCAAGACTCGGAGTCATTGCGATGGACCACGCGAATCTGGATTCCCGCAAAAGCGGTATCGGCGAACGAGCGCTGGCAGTTCTGGCCGTCGTGCTGATTCTCGGCTGGTTGATCTCCCTCGTGCTTCCGATGGTCCACGTACCCACGTCCCGACGTCGGCCGCCGTGCAAGAATAATCTCAAACTGATCGGCTTGGCGCTGCACCACTACCATGACCATTACCTGTGTTTTCCCCCGGCGTACGTGCCGGGATCGGACGGCAAACCTTGGCACAGTTGGCGAGCACTCATCCTGCCATTTCTGGATCAACCCGATCTGGCGAAGGAGTATCGCTTCGACGAACCGTGGAACGGTCCCAACAACTCACGATTGCTGTCGCGTTGCCCCGATGTCTTTCATTGCCCCTCCGCAAAATCCACAACGTCGGCGAACAGAACGAACTACGTGGCTGTCGTCGGACCGGAGACTGTCTGGCCCGGTTCGGATCGTGTCAGCATCGGCGAGATCACGGACGGCACGTCGAACACGGTGCTCGTCGTCGAAGTTCGAGACGCCGGCATCCCGTGGTTGGCTCCGGACGATTTGAGTTCGAGGAGGGGTTGGCTGTCCCCTCCAATTCATCTGGACGACGCGCGTCCAGCCCCCATACGGGCGGCGCGCAAGTCTTGATGTGCGACGGCACGGTTCGATTCATCAACGCCAGCCTCAACCAAGAGCTTTGGCGAGCACTGTTGACTCGTGCCAGCGGCGAAGAGATTGGCGATTTCTGAATAACCGAAATCAAACGGTGAAAGCTGCAAAGTCGCGTACGACACCGACGCCACGTTGCCTCGCTGACAGTGGCATGGGTAGACTGTTTGCAGCTTGAACCTCGACAACTCTCACCCGTTCACGGGAGGGTTCCCATGTCCGATTCCGCCCGAACATCAAATTCGCCGTGGCTGCGGTGGCTGCGGGGTTGGCACAAATGGCTGGGAATCGCAGTCGCCGTGCCGGTGGTTTGCATCGGGATCACCGGCGTGCTGCTCGGCCATAAGGATTTGACGAAGGATTTGCGCCAAACCCTGAGCTGGTTTGGCGGGCCAACCGAGGTGAGCGAGGTCCGTTCCAGCGACCCAACCAGCCCGGCTACGCCAGCGCGGGACATCGGCCGCGAGGCGGCAATCATGATCGCCGAGAAACAGTGGGACGGCGCGAAGGCCAAAGATACCGAGATCAAACGCACGGAACTCACCACGTTCTACCGTGTGAAGGGAGACAAGGGTCGAGAACTCTACGTTGCCGCCGCCACCGGCGAAGTGTTCGACAAGCGGGGCTTCGAGAAGCAAAAGGAAGCCGACAAGCGGTTGGTCGAGGCGCGGAAGAAGGAGCGCGAACACGCGGCGAAGGGTGGCCAGGGGGACTGGCAGAAGCTCGTGAAGGACATCCACACCGGGAAAGCGTTTGGCAAGTATGGCCGCTTCGTCTCGGATGGCATCGCCATCGTGCTGCTGTTTCTCGCTGGGTCCGGAGTCTACATGTGGATCAAGCCGCTCCTGATCCGCCGCCGCAAGGCCGCCTCGCGATCCGCCGTTCAGGTGCAACCGCCCGTGGGCGCTTCCGCGTGAGCCGCATCGCGATCTCAACGCATGGCCGAAACCCCCGACTCGGATTCCAAGCTGCCGCGCAACGTCAAGGTGCTGTCGCTGGCCAGTCTGGTCAACGACATCGCCAGCGAAATGATTTTCCCGTTGCTGCCGGGGTTTCTGCTGACGGCGCTCGGCGGCAACAAGTTGTTCCTCGGCCTCATCGAGGGGTTGGCCGATTCGGTCGCGAGCGTCTTGAAGCTCTGGTCGGGGGCGTGGTCGGATCGAGCAGGGCGGCGGAAGACGTTTGTCGTGTTCGGCTACTCGGTCGCCGCGTTGGCTCGGCCGTTGATCGGGATCGCAAATGCGCCGTGGCAGCTCTTGGTGATCCGGCTCAGCGATCGGATCGGTAAGGGGATTCGCACGTCGCCGCGCGATGCGTTGATCGCCGATTCGTGCGATCCGCAGATTCGCGGCCGGGCGTTCGGGTTTCATCGCGCGATGGATCATGCCGGAGCCGCCATCGGCCCGCTGCTGGCCGTGGCCTTTCTCTGGCTGTGGCCGGATCAGATGCGCACTATGTTTACGCTCACGCTCGTTCCCGGTCTGCTGGTGACGGCAGTGGTGATTTTCGGCCTGCGCGAGACCTCCCCTCTCCCCTCCGGGGGAGAGGGGTTGGGGGTGAGGGGGCGGGATGGCTCTGACGGTTCGCAAGCACCGGAAGCCGGTGATCGCTCGGCCCCTCACCCCAGCCCTCTCCCAAAGGGAGAGGGGGCACGACAACCGCATCGCCTCACGCTCGCACCTTTCGACCGCAACTTCCGGCTCTACCTGGTGGCCCTGTTCGTCTTCACACTCGGCAATTCCAGTGACGCGTTCCTGCTGGTACGCGCGGGGGAACTCGGCGTGCCGGAGTTCGCGCTGCCGCTCTTGTGGTGTGCGTTCCACGTGCTCAAGAGTTCCGGCAACGTGGTCTGCGGCAAAGCCGTGGACAAGTTCGGACCGCGGCCGTTCCTGTTCGTCGGCTGGGGCGTGTACGCCGCCGTGTACCTGGCGTTCGCGTTCTCGACCACCGCGTGGCAGGCCGCCGCCGTGTTCCTCGCCTACGCCCTGTTCTACGGCCTGACCGAACCGGCCGAGAAAACGCTGGTGGCGAACCTCGTCGGTCCCGAACGCCAGGGCATGGCCTACGGCTGGTACAACTTCGCCATCGGCGTGGGCACTCTCCCGTCGAGCCTGATCTTCGGCGCGATCTACCAGACCTATGGAGCGCTCGCCGCGTTCGGCACGGGAGCGGGATTGGCGATGCTCGCGGCGATGTTGCTAACAAGCGTGCGGAAGTCAAGCTAGGCATCGTGCCACTGACTTCGCCGCAGTCGGATTCGTTACTTGCCCGACTTCAACTCGATTTTCAGTTTTGAAGTTCCTCCCTCGGGAATCACCACGGTCAGTCCCGAGGTTTGAGCGGTTTCGTACTTCTCTGGAAGAGCGTTTTTCCATTCCGTGGGAGGAGGAGACTTCTCGGCGTGACCTGCGTCTTCGCCGAACTCCTTGGGCTTCCACGCCGCACCTTGTCCCGTGGAGACTTGCTTCGTGATCCCGACTTGATAGGAACCAGGGACCGCCCCCTCTTTCGATGGAAAGGCCTTCAACTCGAACTTGCCGCCGCTGCTCGTCACGGCGCTCGCCGCGTGTTTGGCCGGCGCGACCGGATCCAAAACGATCGACGCTCCCTCCACCGGTTGGCCATCCAGCAGAACGATTCCCTCGGCCGGAACTGTCGCCGGAAGTTTCTGAGACCAGGCATCCTGCCCCCCGGAGCAACCCGCCAGCAAGACCACAACAGACAGAGCCTCCGCTCGCAACAGAATGGATTTCAAAGAGACCTCCTGGAAATCTCGCGGAACTGAACCAATGCGGTACTCATCCGAAAAACGGCAACCTGATCGACCCTTCCTGAGACGCATTTCATGGAGGCAAGCCCAGGAGACACAAACCATTTCCACGGCCGTCACCCACCCGACCCTTTCGACAATTCGCCTCTCGACCGTGTGGCTGTCGGAAGTGGACGTGGTCTGATTTCTTTCAGAAGTTCGCGATGGTCTCGCCGGCCGACTTGGTCCCGAGTGCACCCCACACGCCATAGGGGCTTGGCCCGGTCCCTGTGTCCGCCGGGGCGATGGCCGCCTTGTTGCCGGCGTCAATGTTGTCGCTGACAAACCTGACCGCACCATCCGCGAACAGACAATGCACGCCGCCGACGTGCTCGCTGGTCGCAGTCCAGATTCCCGCCTGATAGTGGCCACCACCGTTCTGCCAAGCCGGGTCGCCAATCATACACACGGCAGAGTTTGGTGGCAGAATGGTCGTCACGCCGTGGAAAAACGCCGCCCCGTCGCCCCAGCGATAGCCGGGGGATGTGTCTTGAGTAAACATGACCGCTGCCGGGACGTAGAGCCGGCCGTCCCACATGGGCGCGCACGTGGCCGGACTAAAACTGTTTATGTTTCCACCCGCAAAGACAGCCACATCCCCTCGGTCACGAACAGTTGCAGGACGCGAACGCTCTGACATCGCGATCGTGTTGCTCGTGCCGTCTTTGATGTCGCCAACGCGCGTGCAGGCATTGCGGGCAAAAATTCCGCGATTGGGTTGTGAAACAACAGGCACCGACGACGCTCGCTCGGCAGGGTTCAAAATCGAGCGGATGTAGCTGTCGCCGCCGCAGTAGGCGTAACTGGTCGTGCCCCACGGCCCCCCTCCGGTCGGCGGGTTGGTCCCCGAATCGCTTGGGCAGTTGGTGATGGGTAACAGCGTTTGCCACCAGGTGGAATTAGTCCACGGCGAGTTCTGAGCAGCGACAATACGGTCATACAACGGAGTCTGATCGAAGTAGGGTCCCAGTGCCACGTTGGCACTCATCCGGTTCCGAATGGCCCCCGAGGCGATCGTGCCACTTCCTCCCTGCCGGGCGGGGAACATCCCGAAGACATCCAGGTAATTGTGCAGGGCCGTGCCAAACTGTTTGAGATTATTCCGACACTGAGTTCGTCGGGCGGCTTCGCGCGCCTGTTGAACGGCGGGCAGCAGGAGAGCGATCAGGACAGCGATGATGGCGATGACGACCAGCAATTCGATGAGAGTAAACCCACGCGGGTGGTGCCTGTTTGCCATTTGAGGCTCCTTTTTGAACAGGACAAGAAACGGAAGACCTAACCGGGGAGATATCGAAGAAGATTTCAATTTGCTTGAGAGCCGTCGTCGTGTTGATCGTCAAGGCGATTTGGCACGGTCCAACAACCCGCGGCACTCGGAGAACGCGATGAAATGGTGTGAGAGCGGAAGCGGTGCTACCGTCTCCTTGCCCGAACTTCAACAAGAATCTGACTTTTCGGCCACTGGACTGCTGTCTTCCAAACTGAAGACTTCCAAACTGAAGATTGGATCAGAAACAAGACAAGACCAGCTACCTTACGTAACTCACCGCTCCCGACGTATGAATTTTGTTCAGCCGGTTGTGGCAGTGGAGGCCGTTGAGGATCAGTTCGGCGACGGACACATGCAGGTCCGAGGCGAATGGGCCAGTGGCCAGGTCAGGGGCGAGTTGCTTCACGAGTTGTTCGACCTGCGCCGCGAAGCCACGGATCGGGCGGAGGCGGGTCAGGAATTCGGCGGCGGGCAGGCGGTCGCTCACTTCGAGCGTCTGGCCGGATTCGAAATGTTCGACCACGGCGCGGAACTGGCCAATCTTCGGCGAGGCGGATTTGCCGGAAGGGGGTTCGTCGAGTTCGATATGTTTTGAGCGGCGTTCGGGCACGTGTGGAACAGCCGAGGACGCATGCCCCACGGGAGAATGGCCGAGCACTGTTGTGTCGAACACGGTTTTCACGGCTTCGTCGATCAGGCGGGAGATCAGGCGGTCTTCCTGACCCGTTTCCTCGGTGAGCGACAGTTCCAGCTTGCCGCGCGAACTGGCTACGAGGGCGGTCAGGTCGCTGATCCGGGCCACGGCGTGCGATTCGCCGAGCAGCACGGCGCGGCGTTCGGCGTTCGAGATCAGGTTTTCGTAGTTGGCAATCGACATGCGCACGCTCACGCCCGAAGCCTGATTCACGTGCGGGCTGGTGCGAGACAACCGCGACATCTCTTCGACGATCTCCTGCAAAAACTGTGGCACGACGACTTGCACTTCTCCTGCACGCTCCGTCCACGCATTCTCGTGGATGATTTGCAGGCCGAGGTCGCGTGTCAGCGGGTAATGCGTCTGGATCACCGAGCCGATGCGGTCCTTGAGCGGCGTCACGATCCGGCCGCGATTGGTGTAGTCTTCCGGATTCGCGCTGAAGACCATCAGCAGATCGAGCTCGAGCCGGATCGGAAAGCCCCGAATCTGCACGTCCCGTTCTTCGAGGACATTGAACAGCCCGACCTGAATCTTTGGACTGAGATCGGGCAGCTCATTCATGCAGAAGATGCCGCGATGGCTCCGCGGGATCAGCCCGAAGTGCATCACGTCTTCGTTCGACAGGTGTTTGCCCTCGGCGTGCTTGATGAGGTCCAGTTCGCCGATCAGGTCGGCAATCGTCACGTCGGGCGTGGCCAGCTTCTCGTGATAACGCCGGTCGCGGTGAACCCACTCGATCGGACAGTCGTCTCCGCGGTGCGCGACCAGATCGCGGCCGTATTTCGACAACGGCCGCAGCGGATCGTCGTTGACTTCGGAACCCGCGATGACCGGCAACTGCTCATCGAGAAACCGCGTGAGCATCCGCAGCATCCGCGTCTTCCCCTGCCCGCGCAGGCCGAGGAACAACAGATCGTGTTGCGACAGGATCGCGTTCACCACCTGCGGGATGACCGTTTCGTCGTAGCCGATGATCCCCGGAAACAGCGGTTCCCCCGCGCGGAGCATCCGCAGCAGGTTGGCCCGCATCTCGGCTTTGACCGGTCGCGATTGATACCCGCTGGCGCGAAGTTCGCCCAACGTGCGAGGCAGGTTCGTCATGGTGCTCTCTTGAAACGGAAGTCGGCCACGGATGAAACACAGATCAAACGCGGAAGCAGCTTTCGCCACAGTCGTCATCCGTGTTTGATCCGTGTTCCATCCGTGGCTGATTAGCGTCCGCACGCTAACGCAGATACCGGCCGCCGTTCAAGTCGATCAGGCCGCCGGTCATGAAGCTGGAAGCGTCGCTGGCGAGGAACAGGACGGCTTGTGCAATCTCGTCGGCGGATGAGTTCCGACCGAGCGGGGTCTGGCGGCGATAGTCGTCCATTTTCTCGGGCGTGCTGAACAGTTCGTGATGCCGCGTCTCGACGACTCCCGGCATGATCGCGTTCGCCCGCACCTGCGGAGCCAGTTCGCGAGCCAGTGTGCGCGTGAAGACGTGCAGCGCCCCCTTCGCCGCCGCGTATGGTCCGGCTCCGCCCGAGCCGCCGGTCTGCACCGACAGCGACAGGTTGTTGATGATGCTGCCGTGCCCGCTGGCCCGCAGGTGTGGGATGGCTCGCCGTGTGACAAAGAACGCCGAGTGAATGTTGACATCGAAACACTGCCGCCACAGGTCGGTCGGGCAGTTTTCGATCGACGACCTCGCGATCGGCGCTCCGGCATTGTTGAACAGCACGTCCAGCCGCCCAAACCGCTCGACTACCTGATCGACCACGCGGTTCGCGTCGTCTTCCCGCGTGAGGTCGCCCGGCAGCAGAATCCCATCTCCTCCTCGTTCGCGAACCATCCGCAACGTCGCTTCCGCCCCGTCACGGGTCGAGTGGAAATGAATCCCGACGGTCGCCCCCGCTTCGGCCAACGCGACGGCACCCGCCTGACCGATTCCCACACCGGCTCCGGTCACCAGCGCCACGCGGCCGGATAGGCACCTCCGCGAACCGACACCCAAATCACCAACCTCATTCATCCAGACCTCCGATCGGACGATCCGAAGACTCCCAACAGGTAGCCCGCCGCCACACAAACGCCGATTCCGAAGGGGAAGGCAATGTACGGATATTGCACGACACAATCCGACATCCAGATCAGCCAGACAATTCCCGCAGACACCTCGACCTCGTAGCCAGCCCAACCTGCGGTGATTCGCGGAACGATCACTGTCAGGAGGATACCGACGCCGACGAGCACCATGACAAGGAAGCCAAACACTGCCACTCGCAGCCATTTCATGAGTGCCTCCCGTTTGTTCGACCGGTCAGCCTATCAATTCACAAACCACACCACCAACCGTTCGGCATCGGCGGCGTGCCAGGTTCCATCGAGAGAACCTGTTTTCCACCCCTTTGCTTGAATTTCGACAGGGCTTCGGCTACGAAAGATTCCCACTCCACAAGATGTCGCGGTGGAAGCATCTGCTCGCCACAGGGCATTGGGGTGGCGGGCTTCACGGTGGATGCCCTGAATTGGTGCGAGGATGGATACTTTTTGATTTTAGGACTTGAACACATCGGAAAGGGCATCGCATGGCGCGTCCTGTCACGTTGTTTACCGGCCAGTGGGCCGATCTGCCTCTGGAAGAGATGTGTCGCAAGGCGAAAGACTTTGGCTACGACGGCCTCGAACTCGCCTGCTGGGGCGACCACTTTGAAGTGGAGAAGGCGCTGTCTGACGACACGTATTGCTCCCGCAAGCGCGAGTTGCTCGCGAAGTACGACCTCAAGCTGTTCGCCATCTCGAACCATCTGGTCGGGCAGGCGGTGTTGGACAACATCGACGCGCGACACAAGGCGATTCTCCCGCCGTACGTGTGGGGCGACGGACAACCGGCTGGCGTGACCAAACGCGCCATCGAAGAAATGAAGAACACCGCTCGCGCCGCGAAGAAGCTGGGCGTGGGCGTGGTGAACGGGTTCACCGGGTCGAGCATCTGGCATTTGATTTATGACTTCCCGCCGGTGCCTCGCAAGATGATCGACGACGGCTACGCGCTCCTTGCCGAACGCTGGAACCCGATCCTCGACGTGTTCCAGGAGTGCGGCGTCAAGTTCGCGCTGGAAGTGCATCCGACCGAGATCGCGTTCGACCTGTTCTCGGCCGAGCGGGCACTGCAGGCGCTCAACCGCCGAGAAGAGTTTGGATTCAATTTCGATCCCAGCCACCTGATCTGGCAGGGGGTCGATCCCGCCGAGTTCATCAAGGCGTTCCCGGATCGGATTTACCACGTCCACATGAAGGACGCCTCGGTCACGCTCAACGGACGATCAGGCATCCTGACCAGCCACCTGCCGTTCGGCGACCAGCGCCGCGGTTGGGATTTCCGCAGCGTGGGCCGCGGCGGCGTGCGGTTCGAGGAAATCATTCGCGCTCTCAACCACGCGAAGTACAGCGGCCCGTTGTCGATCGAGTGGGAAGATAGCGGCATGAACCGCGAAGCCGGTGCCAGGGAAGCCTGCCAGTTCACGAAGAACGTGGACTTCGAACCCTCCGGCCGCGCCTTCGACGCCGCGTTCGCCGAGTAGTTTTGTGATGCGCGAAGAATTCCCGACTCCCTCTCCCCTTTGGGGAGAGGGGAGATGTGTAGTGACCAATGCCCCTTGACGATGGTAAATGATACGGGAGATGACAAAAGTGCCGTGACCCGGCTGCGCACTGAACTTTTGGAAAGCACTGACGAGACCGGCCTGCCGCACGCCGGTCTTCTGTCGCGCCTGCCGCAGTGGTTGTCTCTGATGCTCTGCGCAACGCAAGCGGATGTCGAAAGTGCCTCGCCGTTGTGGACGGGACGCAGCCGACGGCGATTCGAATCGCTCCTCAAGCAGGTGCTCGGCTGGCGGCGCGACGACGGGCGAATCGTCTGGCCCGTCGCGTCGGATGAACCCGCCGAACGCAGACTTCCGAAGTCTTCGAGACTTCGGAAGTCTGTCGCTGCGGAACAAGCCATGCTCGCAGCCGCACGCGAATTCAAGCTGATCCCGCGCGACGTGGCCAAACCGCGCCGACGACGAAAGCCAGCCACCAACGCGACCGCTTCGCCGCCGAATCGGCCCGCGGTGCAATCGGACGCCGCCGAGTGGGCCTGGCTGCGGAGCGACAGGTCGCGCCGAGCCGATTCGATCGTGGTGACGCATCACGAAGCGTGGCCGCACGTCGAATTCTCGACGTGCGGCCAGGAATTGCTTCGCGGGGCGTGGCCGATCGACGTGCGATTCGATTCGCAGCCGGTGACCGTTTCGGGCCGGTGGGAGTGCGTCTGCTGGAACAGCGATTCGCAGGCGGATTATCTCGAACTGCAACTAGAAACAGACCACATCACGATCGAGCGGCAGGTGCTGCTCTCACGCGCCGAACACTTCGCCCTCCTGGCCGATCTCGTCCGGTTCTCGGAGCCGGGGTTGATCGACTTCACCAGCCTGCTGCCTCTCGCCGAAACCGTGCGGGCCACGTCGGACCGATTCACCCGCGAGGTGCGGCTGCAATCGAGCGACCACCGAGTGCGAGTTGTTCCGCTCGCGCTCCCGCAAAGCCGGGTGCATGGCACGGCAGGGAAGTTGGAAGTGGCACCGTGTGCTCGGGACGACAGCGAGGGGACAGTCCGCGGTCCTCAGGCTTCGATGTCGCTCCGACTGCATCAAGTCACGCACGGGCGCGCGATCTACGCGCCGTTGCTGCTCGACTGGTCGCCGAAACGAAGTCGAGTCGCGGCGGACTGGCGATCGCTGACTGTGTCGGAAGAGTTGGCGATCGTGCGGCCGGACGTCGCGGCCGGGCATCGGCTGCGCCTGGGGGAAAAGCAGTGGCTCGTCTACCGCAGCCTGTTGCCGTCGCACGAAGCTCGCGCGGTGCTCGGCCACCAGACCCGGAGCGAAACCGTAATCGGCTGGTTCACAACGTCGGGGGACGTGCGGCCGATCATGCAGGTGGAGTAGCGGCTGGTTCGTCGTCAGCGGAAGGATTCGGGGCCGGTGCATCCGCGTCCGGAGACTTCGCTTCCGGCTCGATCGCTTCCGCCGATGAATCGTCACGCGGCGTCGCAACAACGGCCGGCCGGCGATGCAACCGCGCGGCTGGTGAATCATTGTTGAAGACCGCTTCGTCGCGGAGACCGAACACGTCGGCCAGCGGTTCGAACGGCGATCGCAGTTGCGCACCGAGGTCGCTCCACAGGTCATCGAATTCGGACTCGGCCAGGAGATCGCCCATGCTGGCAGTTGTGGCCGGCATCCGAGTCCCACCGACAATCGCACGATTGACCAATCCACTTGACGGCAGACAACGCAAACAGCTCGCGTGGTCGCGTTGCGCGGTGACGAGTGGCAGCAAGCGCGAAGCGACGCCGTTCGAAGTTTCGTGACCATCGAGCAGGACAGCAGCGACCGAACGGGACGGCGATTCTTGCGGCAGGGAGAGCAGGCTCGATGCGGTTCCCGCAGCGTGGCCGATGGGCCTGCGGCCCACGGGCACAGCCACCGGAGGCTGGTAGACCGCGCGTTCGCTGTTCACGAGCGACAATTCATCCAGCAGTTGCGTGGGATCGTCCAGCCGATGCACCTTGATCGTCAGGTGGTCGGCCGGACCGTGCGGCCTCCAACGGTGTTCGCGCGAGATCGAGTACAGCCGGTCTTCGATGCGCAGGCTGCGCACGACCGGATGCTCGTGGGCGATTTCGCCGAGCAGATGCAAGGTGCCGTCCGCGTCGATCCGCAGCACCTTGAGCGCGTACGGTTGGAATCGCGTCGGTGCATCGTCGGAATCAAACCATGACCACCAGTTTGGCCCCTGGCGCACGGGCAGCGAGAGGATTCGAGATTCGGGGAAGTAACTGACCGCGTGGTGATCGAACTGGCCGGTGCCATCCACCACGCCGCTCCAGTCGCCTGCCGACGTGACCAGCAACTGGCTGAGCACTTCGGGGGTCGCTTCGGACACATCGAACACCGACACCTGCAGCCCGCCCCACCACCAGCGACCGTCGCGTGCTTCGCGGCCGATACCGATCAACTGGTCGTTGCCGATCGGATGCAGATACTGCGAGAAGCCGGGAATTTTCAGTTCGCCCGCGACGGTCGGTGCCGTGGGGTCGCTCAGGTCGATCACGAACAGCGGGTCCACCTGCAAGAACGTGACGACGTAGGCACGGTCTCCGAGGAACCGGGCGGACATCAGCGTTTCGCCGTGCGCAAGATCGGTGAGCTGACCGACCACGTCGAGCGTGGGGCCGGCGGTGTCGAGGACGAAGAGCGCATTCGATTGAATCCACCGGTCGCCCCGCCAGCCGCTCGTCGTCGTCGCGATGCGGAAGTGACCGGAAAATTCGTCCATCGAAAACTGGTTGAGCACGATTCCCGCCACGTGGCCGGTCGCGGTGATCTCCACGCTGTCCGCGAGCAGGCTGAGTTGGGCGATGTCGGTGCCGGTGCCAGTTCCCGTTTCGTAGCTGTAGCTCGTGATGTACAAATGTTCGGCCGTGGCGAAGACGTGGTTGCCGTAGCTCGTGAACACGGTTTCGGTATCGACGAGGCGCGGTTCGGCCGCGCCGACGTCGAGTTGAATGACCGTCACCAGGTTCGCCGGATCCGACACGTTCGGGCGGACGATGTCGTCCAAGTCGCTCAGCAGGCCGATCCGTACGGGTTCGGAATCCGGGGACGCCGCCGCGTGGTAAACGCCCGGGAGCACGTAATCGACCAGGTCCGGACCCGCCAACAGCCGGTCGCGGTAGGCGTCCCACGTTTCGTAGCTGTAATCGACAACCGTCACGCTGTGACCGTGGACGGTCGACTCCGACTCGGTTCGCGTGACCTGCGGAGTCAACCAGTCGTCGTACCATCCCGTCCAAGCGATCGCGTTGCGGACGGCAATGTAATCTTGATCGCCCACGGCGCGGGCTTGCACGAGGTCGCCGTCGAGGATCGTTTCGTGAATCGGCTCGGGGTGCGACCGGTCGCTGATGTCGAACACGGACACGGTCAGGCGACTGCGCGGCGACGGGAACCAATCGGCCGCGATCATCACATTGGACACCCAAGCGGGGTACACCAGACCAGGATCTTCGGCAGTTCGCGAAACGACGGTGAGGCGGTCGCCGTGGAGAAACTGCACGATCGGCGCGCCATCGAGGCGCGTGCGCGAGGCGACGTTCAGTTCGCCCGACGCGGCGGTATCGACGATCACCAGTTCGCGGCCGGAAAGCAGGTACAGGAACCGGCCGTCCGTTTGCACGAGGTCGGCTTCTTCGACGCCTTCGATCTGATTGTTGGTGCCCGAATGATCGACCGTGCTGCGCAGTCCGTCGGCGGCTGTAGCAAGGGCGTCGGTCTGCAACGCGTCGATGTCAAGCGTCGGTCTCGGACAGAACCAACGGGATGCACTGAGTGCGCTGTCGATAGCGGTGCGCACCTGGCTGACGATTCCGGCCGCCGGGCCATTCCAAGGCAATCCGATGTCGCAGCCGTGGTCGATGTACTGGCCGTGCGTGCCAAACACTTCGGCCCAGCGCGTGTGCAACTGGTCCAGCACGAAGTCGCGGATGGCTTCGCGCGATTCGAATTTTTCCAAGCCGGACCCGGCGGCGGCTCCGCTCAGCAGGCAACGGGGTTCGAGACGTTCCGGCCGGCCGGACAAACTGGAATCGCCCGGATGGCGTCGAGGCGCACGCGGACGCACTCTGCGCGTGGTGGAAACGCGGAAAAGCCGCAACGTCAGACTGGTCAGAACGGTCAGCAAGATGAGTTCTCCCGTCAGGGTTCGGCACATCCTCGACAGGAAGCCGCCGTCTGTCAACGTCGCTTGGTTCCGTGATTGACAGCCTGTAGCCCGGGACCTTGTGGCCCGGCCGGAGTCAGCCGAAATGACCGGAAAAACGACGAAAGAGTCGCGAGCACTCCCGGCCACAAGGGCCGTGGCTACGAAGAGGCGGCCGATGGATGAATCAACCAGACGTTGAGAATCGCGACAGCGCGAGCGACTTCAGTCCCTTTAGGTCCAGTTTGCCGGTGCCGAGGACGGGAATCTCGTCCACTTGCAGGAAGCTGTCGGACGACGGAATCCACAGGTTGGGCAGGCCAGCGGAGGCGAGCGACTTCACGATCTGGTCGGGAGTCATCCCGTCGGGTAACGGCTTGTGGACGACGATCAACCGCTCGCCTTTCTTCGGATCGGGGATCGCCGTGACCACCGCTTTCAGTTCGGCATCATCGACACCGGTCGAGAGGAGGCGGCTGAGGGTTTCCTCGATTTTCAGATGCGGCACCATTTCGCCGCCGATTTTGGAGAACCGGCTCAGGCGATCGGTGATCGTGATGAAGCCGTCGCTGTCGATTTTCGCGATGTCGCCGGTGACGTACCAGCCGTCGCGGATGACCTGCGCGGTGAGATCGGGTTTGTGCAGGTATCCCTGCATGACGTTGGGGCCTTTGATCAGCAGCAGGCCCGGCTGGTCGATCCACAGATCGGCGAACGTGTCGGGGTCCACGACCTTCGCGCTGACCCCGGGAACCGGACGCCCGACCGTCCCCTCTTTCGTCCCGCGCTGGTGAATTTCCTGACCGGCGATGATCGATCGATGGTCGGGGATGTTGACCGCGGCCACCGGCGACAATTCCGTCGTGCCATACCCTTCACTCGGCCTGACGCCGAACTTCTCGCCAAACGCATCCGCCAGATCGCGAGGCAGTTTTTCGGCTCCGGTGACCACCATGTCCAGCGACGCGAGCTGCTCCTTTTCGATCCGCTTGATGTAGCTCCGCAGGAAAGTTGGCGTCGAAAGCATGATCGTGACCTTGTGCTTCTGGCACAGATCGCCGACGACCCGGGCGTCGAGCGGATTGAAGTGGTACACGCATTTCGGTTCGAGCGCGAGCATCGCCCAAAGTGTCACCGTAAATCCGAACGAGTGGAAGAACGGCAGCACCCCCAACAGCACATCGTTCGCGGTCAGGTTCAGCACCTGATCGATCGCCTGCACGTTGGAGTAGACGTTGTACATCGTGAGCATCACGCCTTTCGGTTCGCCGGTCGATCCCGAGGTGAAAATGATCGTCAGCAGATCGTCCGGCTGGATATTCGTGAGGCCAAACAGCCGGTCCAGCACCGCCGCCGGCGTGGCGAATGCCTGCACGGCCGCGATCGCCTTGTCGATCGCCGTCACCTGCGGCAGCAGATCTTCAACGTAGATCAGTTCGCACGAGATCGTGAACGACATTTTTTCCATGAATCGCCGGCTGGTGATGACGTGCTTGATCTCGCACTGCGACAGGCACGACTGGATCACCTCGTTGGAGACCGTGTAGTTCAAGTTCACCGCCACGCGGTTCCGCAGCGCGAGCGCGGCATTGACCAGCACTCCGGGCACCGACGGCGGCAACAGCACGCCGACCATGCGTTCGTTCTCGCCGAGCAGCCGGCCGAGCACGCGGCGCAGCACGAGCGTCCGTAGCAGCACTTGGCCGCCGGTCACGTTCTGGCCCATCGTATCGGCCAGCTTCGACCGCCGCAGGCTCTTACGGCAGCTTCGCAGAATCAGTCGCGGCAAAAACTTGTCACGCATCTTGCGTTGCTCCACGGCGTTCACTCCGAGTTCTTCAACGGCTCGTCGGACCTGGTTGACGTCGTCCGGTTCGGGCAGCGGCTGGCCGAACAGAATCGACACGGGATACGGCCACTTCCGCGGCCACTTCCAAAAATATCTTCCGCCGTGGTAGCTGAAAATACTACCCCACAGGCCGTCGAGATACACCGGCACCACGGGTGCCCCGGTCCCCTCGACAATTCGCAGCAGCCCGCGCTGGAACGGTTGAAGCTGTCCGGTGCGCGTCAATTGCCCTTCGGCGAAGATGCACACCAACTCCCCCGCCTGCAGCGCCTGCTTGGCCGCTTCGAGCGAACGGATGAGCGCCCGCGGTCCCTCGCTGGCCTTGATCGGGATCACCCCCATCGTCCTTGCCAGCCAGCCGATCCCGAACCCCTTCACGTAGTCCGAGTATGCCAGCATCCGGATCGGACGCGACGAACTGATCAGCAGCAGAATGCCATCCACCCACGAGACGTGATTCGCCACGAGCAGCGCCCCGCCCGTTTCCGGCAGGTTGTCGCGACCCGTCACGCGCACGCGATACACAGTGTGGCTCAGCAACCACACGACGAACCGGATCGTCGCCTGCGGCAGCAACACGAACGCGTACACCACGACCGGCAGCGTGCCAATTCCCGCCAGCAGGAAGATCGTGTATGGCTTGAAGTGCGCGGTCTCGCGGAGCACGTAGAACAACCCGGACGAAAGGATGACTCCCGTGAACGTCACGAAATTGCTGGCGGCGAGAATCTTCCCGCGCACCTCGGCGGCCGATCTGTGCTGCAAGAATGAATCGAGCGGCACGTTAAACAGGCCGGCACCGGTTCCCAGCAGGAACAACCAGATGCACGACCAGCGGTAGGCATGAGCCGCGTGGTCGCCGGCGCCGAATCCGGTGAAAAACAGAGCCGTCGCGCCGATCGCGATGCCGCCCGCGCCAAGTGGGACGATGCCGAGTTCCACCTTGCCCCCCGACCACCATCCGGCCAGCACGCTCCCCAGCCCGACTCCCAGCACAAGCACCCCCAGCAGCGGGCCGACATCTTTCTGATTCAGCCGCAGAATGTCCGTGCCATACACATCGATGTTGAGATTCGCGAGCGAAGCCAGCGTCCAGAAAAACGCGATCCCGAGCGCGGTCCGCAGCAGGGCCCGGTTCGCTCCGAGCAACCGAAGTTGCTCCCACGTGCCGCTCAGCGGGTTCACGGGAAACGACAGCGACGGCATCGCTGCATCCCCCGTGCGGATGAACAAACTGCACACCACGCCCAGCGCCGCCACGCCCAGCAGCGCCGCGGCCGCCGTGCCCATTTGCGGTGCCTGCCCGTTCCCGCCCGGAAGCGTCGCTCCGAACAACTGGTATCCGGCGACGACGCCGGCCGCTGTCGAAACGACCGTGACCAAACCCATCACACCGTTCGCCGCCGACAGCTTGTCCGGCCGCACGACTTCGGGGATCGCTCCGTATTTCGACGGCCCGAACAGCGCCGCTTCAGTACCCAGCAGCGCCACCGTCACGAACATCAATGGCACGCTCCCCAGCCAGATCGATGCCAGCCCGAGCACGAGCGTCAACAGTTCGGCCACCTTCGTCGCGACGATCACGCGCCGTTTCGGAAACCGGTCGGCGAGAAATCCCGCGTGGACAGCAAACACCAGGTACGGCAACGTGAAGCACGCCGCCCCCGCCGACAACGCCAGGCTGTCGCGCTCGACCAACCCTTTCGCGATCGGCACCACCAGCCAGCGAAACATGTTGTCGTTGAGCGCCCCAAGCGTCTGCGTACCGATCAACGCCCAAAAACTCGTCGACGCCAACGTGCCTCGCGTGTCGTGCTGCATCTTCTGTGCATCCAGATTCATTTTGATTCCATCCCCTCCTCGCCCCCGAAGGGGGAGAGGGGCCGGGGGTGAGGGGGTCACTTCTGGGTTGCCCGTGGCACCGGCGTCCCGCCGGTGTCTCACAGGCAAGATGCCTGTGCCACGGACCTCACTCCGTCACCGCCGCCATTTCCACCCACCGCGCGCGCACGTTTTTCCCCGTCGGCACATGCCACGTCAATCCGCTTCCGGTCGCGAACACATGCGACGCCTGTTTCGCCTCACCCGCCTCGGTCCATCCAAACGTGACCCGCGTCGCTTCGCGAGCCGTCTTTGGCTGGCAGACAAGATGCACTTCGGCGCGCGCATACTGTTTGCCACCGTTGTTGCGGAACCGGACGAGCACCACCTCGGCGTGACTCGTCGGCTGACCGGTCGGCGGCTTCAGCACCACGTGCCCCCAGCAGAACGACTGCGACCAGAAATCTCCCGGCTCGGGCGTGCGGCGCTCGATCCGCCAGTCGCGCACGATCGGGCTCCACGAGCGGCCGTCGTCGACCGAGTATTCGATTTGGTACGCGATCGCCGGGTCGGGCGGGTTGCTCGACTTCACGTGCGCGGCGGCGTGAACTTCGACGATCGGCCCGCCACCTGTCGCCGCCGCCCGCAACGTCACGCGCGGCGAATCGAATGCGCCGTCAACCACGCTCGGCTGCGCTTGCGACTTGTTCGGCCCGATCGAATCGACCGTCCGGCCCGACGCCGCGAACGTCACCTCGGTCCCGCCATCGCGAAGCCGCGGGATCACGGACGAATTCATCTGGCATACCGTCGTCATCGACAGGTTGGACCTAGCGAGCGATTTCGCCGCCGCGTGAAACCGCAGCCGATACTGCTTGCTCCCCTTCACGTAGTCGGTCAGATCGAGACCCTCGCGGAACTTGCCGGCCGGGCGCCAGGTGGCTCCGCGATCGACCGACATCGACACGTCGCACGTCGCCGACCCGCGCAGCACCAGCCCGTTGCGGCAGCCGGAATCGTAGATGCCCCACGGCTTGTCGTTCGGCGGCGTGGCCGCGATCACGAACGGCGAATTGAATTCGAAGTCCAGATGATCGTCCGTTTCGCCGACAACTCCTTCGCGGTAGTCGAAGCTGGAAAAGTCCGGCCGGTACGTGAAGACCGCATTCGCGTACCGAGCCTGACCCGGCCGGAACGGCGTTCCGACTTTCGACTCGAACATTTTTTCCGGCTGATTCACCCACGTCTGGCCGCGCGACGGACCCGGGATCGTCCCATCGTGCGCGTTGATGCCCCAGAACACGAACGTCTTGCCATCGTCCAACCCCGGCTCGACGTATCGCCGCAGCGTTTCGCCGCGCCGCAGGTGAACCATCGGCGGCGGACCCGCGTAGCCGGCGAGGTACTCCGCGGTTTGGTACCGCGAGTACGCCGACCCGTCTCGCGCGTCGAGGCCGCTCACCAGCCAACCGCGCTGACGGTCGGGATCGAAGTTGCGGTCGGTCAGCCGTCGGAAATCCTTCACGACTTCGTCCAGCGACAGCAGCCGCGATCCGTCTGGCGAAAAGATCACGGTCGACAGGTCGTGGTCGAGCAGCGCCCAACGTCCCTTGCCGTACGCGCCGCCGGTCAGGAAGACCTCGAACGAATTGTGACCCTCGACGCCGCCGACTCGCGCTCGACCGTGCCCGAGCAACTCGTTCATCTCGGCACACCACTGCGCATGCGTCGTGCCGCACAACCCGCAGCCGTGTGAGAACAATCCCGTCCAGTAATCGCGAGTCGCCATGTCGGGGCCGCCGGTGAAGCCCGTGCTCCACAGGTCCATCGCCCCCTCGGTCCCGTGCCAGTAGTGCGTGTTCCGCCACAGCCACGCCGCCAGCACGCGGTCCTCGTCCGATCGCGCCTCGCGCCCGGTCACGCGCAGATACAACTCCGCCTGCGTCTCGCGCAGCCGCTCGAACGTCGAACACGACAACTCGCCCTGATACCACGGGTGATCGGTTTTGATCTGCGGATCGCCGACTCCCGCGATGGCCGTAGCACCAAGCCAACATGCGATCACGACACCGAACACGACAAATCGCCCCAACAGCGCGATCGACAGTCCCCTCTCCCATTGGGAGAGGGCTAGGGTGAGGGCAGGCGGCTCGCTTTCACGCCCCCTCACCCCGACCCTCTCCCGAGGGGGGCAAGGGGTGGCTTGTCGTCGCTCTGTCGTTGTGCCTTGCATCGTCATTCCTCCGCCCCCGGTCGTTTGATTCCCAACTGATCCATCTTCTGCTGCAAGCTCTGTCGATGAATGCCGAGCTGCCGGGCAGCGGCACTGATGTTCCCGCGATGCTGCTCCAGCGCCGCTCCGATCGCCGCCCGTTCGAACTCGTCCACCAACTTGTTTTTCGCCTCAGTCAGCGGCAGGCCGAGATACGCCGCGAACGCCGAACCGTCTTCGCCGCGGACCGGCTTCCCGCCGAGCAGCGCCAGATCGACCGCGCGGATTTCGCTGCCGCTCGCCATCGCCGCCGCCGCGGTCACGACGTGCTCCAACTCGCGCACGTTCCCGGGCCAGGCGTGCGTGAGCAACCGGTCGATGGCATCGGGAGCGAGGCATCGCTCATTTCTCCCTCCCTTACGAAGGGGGGGCTGGGGGGGGGCGAGTGCCGAGAGACGTTCGTACCCCCCCTGCCCCCCATTTGTAAGGGGGGGAGACGCCGCGCATCGCTCCAGAAAATGTTCCGCCAGCGGCAGGATGTCCTCGCGCCGCTGGCGAAGCGGCGGGATGTGCAGTTCCAAACCGCGCACGCGGTAGTACAAGTCCTGTCGAAAATGATTGTCGGTCACGGCTGCTTCGAGGTCCTGATGCGTCGCGCAGATCACGCGCACGTCCACCGGCACCTGCCGACTCGATCCGACGGGCTGGACGGTGCGCTCTTGCAGCGTGCGGAGGATCTTCGTCTGGGCCGGCAGCGGCATGTCACCGATTTCATCGAGAAACAGCGTCCCGCCGTGCGCCTGCTCGAACACGCCCGCCCGATCCGCCGCCGCGCCGGTGAACGCCCCCTTCGTGTGCCCGAACAGTTCGCTCTCGGCCAGCGATTCCGCGATGGCCGCCGTGTTCACCGCGACGAACGGTCCCGACGCCCGGTCGCTCTGCCGATGAATCTCGCGCGCGACGAGTTCCTTCCCAGTCCCCGTTTCGCCTCGCACGAGGAGGCACAACGACGGCGGAGCCTTCGCCGCGCGGGCGATCTGTTCAAACAAGAGCCGGATCGGACGGCTCACGCCAACGAGCGCGCCACAGCCTTGCGATTCGCCGAGCCGCGATTGCAGGTCATCGACCCGGCGTTGCAATTCCAGTCGCCTGCCGACTCGCCGCGCGATGCCGCGCAGTTGCTCCACCTCGTACGGCTTGGTGACGTAGTCCGCCGCGCCGAGGTGCAAACATTCGACGGCCGCCGCCACGCTGTCGTTGGCCGTGACGATCACGATCTCGCAGTCCCGCGTCGCCGGCCCCAACCGCTTGAGCACGTCGCGCCCCTCCAGCCCCGGCATGTTCAGGTCGAGGAACACGAGATCAGGAAGCTGCGACTGGATGGCTTCGAGCGCGGCCGCACCGTCCGGCGCTTCGAGCAACTCGTAATCTGCCTGCGCGAGCGCTTTCCGCAGCCCAAACCGAGCGGCTGGTTCGTCGTCAGCGATCAGGATGCGGATCATGTCAATTGTTCTCCCTTGGCTGTGGCACTGGCGTCTCGCCAGTGCGCACCGGCGGGACACCGGTGCCACGGGCCTGACAGCGGCCCCCTCACCCCTGACCCCTCTCCCCCGGTGGGGAGAGGGGGAAAATTACTGTGAACCTCGTCCCCTCCCCCGGCACGCTGCGGCAGTGTATCTCGCCACCGAGTTCCTGCACACGACGGCCGACCACGTACAAACCCAAACCGGTACCCGATTCTTTCGTAGTGACGAGCGGTTCGAAAATCCGATCCTGCACTTCCGGCGGGATGCCCGGACCAGAGTCGTGGACTTCAAGGACGATCCGGCCGTCGTCCTGCCGCGAGGTGATGGTCACGCAGCCGCCCGAACCGGCCGCGTCGATCGAGTTGGTGAGCAGGTTGATCGCGATCTCGCGCAGAGACGCTTCGCCCGCCGCGAGCGATGGCAGGCAGGCGGCCAATCGCGATTCCAATTTCACGTTGCGTTGCCGCGCGAGGAGCGTGAGCAATCGCAGCGTCTGTTCGATCACGGCCGAAACGTCCACCGGAGCCGAGTCGGTTCGCGGCGTGCGAACGATGTCCAGCAGTTGCGACGTCGTCGTGGTCAGCCGTTCGATTTCGCCCAACACCAACCGAAACTCCTCGGCGTGCGGCCCGGCCGATCCGTTTTGCTCAGACATCACCGTGACGATCGTTTTGATCGACGAGAGTGGATTCTTGATTTCATGCGCCAGTGACCCGGCGAGCAATCCCAGCGTGGAGAGCTTCTCGTGCTGCAGCGCCCGCCGCTCGGCGGCCAGACGCTCGGCGTGCAGCCGGCTGTTGTGCAGCGTGCTCGCGAATTGTTCGGCCAGCAGGATGACCGCGTTGCAGTCCTCCTCGCTGAGCGGTTCGTGCCACGGCTTCCGGCCGAGGATCAGCAACCCGGCCACGCTGCCGTGCGCCAGCCGGATCGCGATCTCCGCGTCCGCCCGATCCAGCGCCGCAACCGCTTCGTCTGTCGGAGCATCCAGCCGCGTGCAGACACGTTGGTTGGCAGAGACGAACGCGGCGTGGAGGGCCGTCATGTCATCAAACGTCACACGATCGGGTGCCACAGGCGGCTTGTCCGCACGTGCAATCGCCGTGGTCGCCCGCACTGGCAGCAAGCTGCCAGTGGCACCCTGCGCGCGAGAAGAGACAACGGTACTCCCCTCGCCCCCGGTGGGAGAAATGGTGACTTCGCCTTGCATCAGCCATCCACTGACAAACTCCACCCTCAGCGCATCGCGGACGGCACGCACAAACCACGCGAGCAACTCATCCTCCGGCCGGCCCGCGCGTTCGGTCAGCGTCACGGCCAGCGAGCGGATGCGGTCGCGCGTTTCGTGGACTCGATGTCCCAGCAGGTAACGGAGCGCCTCGCCCGCGCGCTGACGCAGTGGTCGGTAGGCCAGCACGAGCGCGATGGCGAGCATCCCCTGCACGATCGCCAGATCGACTCCCAGTCGCGATGACAGTTCGTCGGTGAAGCCCTGCACGGCGACGCGATGGAACAGCAGCAGACCGACGACGATCCCCGCGTAAGCAAACGTCCGTTCGAGGATCAACGGCAGCAACTGAAACCGGCCGACGAAGTATCCAAACACGATCGCGGGGACGACAGGAGTCAGACTGACGATCAACCGCCACCAGCGGGCCGCGTCCGGCCACGCGGGGATCGCGATCAGCACGGCGAACACGATCAGGCCGGTCATCGCCACGAGCGTCGATGCCATGCCGGCCAGGAATTGCCTGACTCCCGGCTGCGACACCGTGCGCCGCAACCGAACGAACTGCACGGCCGCGAACGCGCTGATCGACGTCAGGCCGATCAGGTACGGCACGACGTACGGCTGAACGAGGACCAGAAAGTCGGAGTCCGGCGCGCGCGATCGCAGGCTGATCGAACACGGGATCACGACGAGCATCGGCACGTAGGCAGAAACGTACGGCCAGCGTCGAGGCGGATTGAGTTCCACGCCGGTTCGCCACAATCGCAGCGACCCGTGCAGCAGGGCACTCGGCATCAGCAGCACACCGGTCACCATGACGACGCGCGTGAGCCAGCGCACGGTCATGGCCCACTCGCCGGGCGTGCCGGTCAACAGATGCTGTCCGAACAAGCCGACCAGCCACAGCCAGGCCCCCGCCGTCAGCAGCACCATCCACGCACTCACGTACCGCCAGTTCCGCCGTTCGATCACAATCAGGAACAGCACGGTGACAATCACCGCGGCCCCACCGACGCTCAGCAGTTCAAGATGTTCGAGCATGTTGTAGGATGGGCACTCTTGCCCGTCTCGCGAAACGACGGGCAGGAGTGCCCGTCCTACACTGGATTGCCGTCACCGCCCGTCACGGACCCGCCCGCACTTCGTCCTCGCCGATCGTTCGCGATCGACCGTCGTGTTCCCACACCAGCCGAGGCGACTCGCCGCCCGCAGCCAGTTCGATTGACAGACGCGATGCCCCGCGATCCGACTCGCACTCGTATTCAATATACGCCCCGCGACCGGTTTGCCCCACCGTGCGACCGACGACCCTGACCAATTCGCCCCTGATGCTGATCCAGCACGCAGGCCGCTGCCGCAACAACCAGCCTTCGCGCGGAGACACCCGGATGCGGTCGTGTCGCCACCACGCAGCGAACAGGTCGCGAAGTTGATTCGCAACACCGGTCAACAATCGTTCTGCTTGAAACATCGCGATCGCCGGAAGACTTCACGACCGAATGGCCGCCACCGTGCTCAACGCCGTGACGAGCGACACGCTGGCGGCGATCAGGCATCCCAAAATCAACCACCACCAACCGCGGCGGCCAATCCACGCCAGACCGACGGCGACCGCCGCGGAAACAACGCCGCCGAGGACGACCATCGCCGCATCGGGCAGCCCGCGCAAGAACGCACTGCCGGTCCACTGCATCACGAGATGCAGCAGAACGAAGCCGGGCCCTGCCGGAAGAATCATCACTGCGGCTTCCTTGCAATGCGAACACGGAACCGCCGCCAGCACCCAGGCCAGCACCGCGTCGGCCGGTCCGTAGACCGCCACCGCGGACCAGAGCAACGCGCGTCGCCACGAGATTGGTTTAGGAGCCAACATGCTGACACTTACAAAAGGACACTCTGTAGTGCTATGAACAAGATGAACAGGTTCTTAACCAGCAGGGGGCCATTGGCCGCAAGCAGCCATCCGAGGATGCCGGTGCTACGCCAGTGCATCACTGCCAAGACGACCGTCAGCGCGTCAACGACGAATGACAGCACGATGAGACAGCCCGCGAACTTGAACAATGTCGCTGCCAGATCGGAGTCGTAACCGTGATCAAGAGCGAACAGCACTACGATCACACCGAGCGTCGTTATCACAACTGAGAAGGCGGTCCCTGTGAAAATGTTCATCGGCGTCGCCATTGAACTCTGAGTCGCGGCCGCACGTCGAGTCCGGGGCCGCGTTTTCGTGGGCATGGCATTCACGTCCCCATCCGTTGTTTGAGATCATCAAATTCCCGCTGGACTCGTTCTTTCCGTTCGTCCGTCTCGAATTTTCGTTCGAGCTCCTCGGCCTCGGGGTCGCGACCTTCGAGGCGGTCGGTGGCTTCGCTCAAGGCTTCGGCCCGTTCGACACGCGCTTCCAACCGGCCGAACTGCGCGAAGGCCGACCGGCTCTGAGCCTGATCGAGGGCCGCGTTGATGCGCCGCGACGAATCGGCTCGCGTGAGCCGGGCCATCAACAGCGTTCGTTTCTGCCGCGCCTGCCGAATCTTTTCTTCGAGATCGTGCACCGCCCGGCGGAGCTTTTCCGTTTCGACCTTCTGCTTGTCGTGTTCGGTCGCCAGCGACTCGGCCGTTTTCTCGGCCTGCAGCTTCTGGTCCAGAGCCGACTTGGCCCCGGTCTCGTCGCCGCAGTTCGGAGACTGCATTGCCTGCCGTGACAAAACCGAAGTGATCGTCAAGCATCGTTCTGATTCCACTGCGTGGGTGGAGGCCACAGCTTTCCGTCGGCGTGTCGAAGTTTTTTTCCAAGGATTTCATCAAATCACCGTGCTGACAGACCTTGCATCATCCAGATCGCTCAGAAAATCGTCGATTGCGGTTTTTGATGTCCACTTTTCTGAAAGGTTTTCGATCGTTCTGTGTATTACATGTTGGAAGACTCTGATTTGCTGGTGGTAGCCAAAGCACATCAAGTGCCAGGCAGTTTGAAGGGAGTCAGCCGCAGTTGAGAACAAACTACCGGCTTGTCTGCACCGACAACCGAAAGTCGTCTGCATCCTTCCCGTGAGACTCAATTTCGTGTTTGACTAACCGCTGACCCGTGCGTAGTATCTCATCCAGCATCCCAAGTCGGTGACATCTCACGGTCACAGCGAATTCACTTCAACGGTCGCAGCCAAGGAGTTTCTCCATGAGCGGACTTCCGGAACGCTGGCAACGGCCGGACACGAACAGCCCGTTTTCGCAAATGACGGTGCATGACGGGAATCAGTTGGCGGCGATTCCGATCGTCAATTGGCCCTGTCGGGGCGGTGTCTTGTCAGTAGACCTGACCTTGTATCACAACGCGGCGAACACTTCGGACCCGCCGCCGGATGCTCCGCCACTTGGTCCGGGGTGGACCCACTCGTTGCGGACGAGTCTGGCCGAGGACCCAATGCTCGGGTCCGTGACGATCACGGAAGGGGACGGCCGACGACACGTCTTCGGGCGGAACGAAGACTACAGCTACACGCATCCGTCCGGTGTCTTCGAGACGCTGGTGAAAAATGGCGACGGGACGTTTCGGCTGACGCGCCACGATCAGGTGCAGTGGAATTTCAGCGCGGCCGGCAGGCTCGCGTCGATTGTCGATTGGAACAACAACAGCATCAGCCTGAGCTACGACGGCGCGGGCAAATTGACTTCCCTGGCCGACCCCAGCGGGCGCGTGCTGAGCTTCGGCTACGACGGCGACGGCTTTCTGACCAGCATGACCGACCCGCTCAATCGGGTGTTCACGTTCAGCTTCACGGGGACGCCGAAATCCCTGTGGAAAGTGACCGAACCCAGCCCCAGCACGCGGTTCCTTGAATTCGGTTACAACAGCGTCAAGCGCGGCAACTCGTGGAGCATGGTCTACGACGGCACAGGCCGCGTCACCAGTGTCACGAATCCGGCGTCCGGCACGCGGTCGTACGACTACACCAACGGCACGAAAGTGACCGACGAAAACGGCAACTACGTCACGTATCAGTACGGCACCAGCGGGCAAGTCACGTCCTTCAGCGAATTCCCGGGGCTTGGTGGCGAGACAACGACGTTGTTTGTCTACGATGCGCAATTGAACGTGACGTCCAACACGCGCCCCAGCGGGTCGGTGTGGGAGTACACCTGGGACAGCAAAGGCAATGTGCTGACCGTCGAAGACCCGATCACGCGTCTCGATCCGAACATCACCCGCGCGACGTACACCTACAATAGTTCCAACCGCCGGTTGACGGCACGCGACGCCGCGGGGCAGCAGTACAGCTATGCCTACAGTGCTCAGCAGAACTTGACGCAGGTCACCGACCCTGCCAGCAACATCGCGACCTACGGGTACAATGCGACCGGCAACCGCACGTCGCAGACGGTCAACGGCAAGACGACGAACCTCGGTTATGATACCCACGGAAATTTGACGGGCCTCACGGACCCGCTCGGCAACCTCACGCGCTTCACGTACAACACGCTGGGTTGGAGAACGTCCCGCATCGACGCGCTCAACCGGACAACGAACTACGGCTATGACGGGATGGGTCGTCTGACGACGGAGACGTATCCCGATTCCAGCACGATCACCTTCGCCTACGACGCCAACGGCAACCGGACCAGCCTGACCGACGGCACCGGCACCACGACCTGGGTCTACGACAACCTGAATCGTCAGACCAGCGAGACCAAAGGCACGAATTCGATCACGTCGGTCTACGACGCCGGAAGTCGCCGGACCAGCTTGGCCGATCAGGCGGGCGTTACGGTCACGTCCGAATACGACGGAGCCAACCGTCTGACCAAAACGAGCCGCGGTCCGACGTGGAACGCCACGTATGGCTACGACGCCAACAACAATCTGATCAGCCAGACCAACCCCAACGGCACCACGGTCACGCTCGGTTACAACTCCGCCGATTGGCTCACCAGCGTCGTCAACAGGAACAGTTCGGCCACGGTGCTGAGCAGTTTCACCTACGCCTACAACGTGAACGGCCTGCGCAGCAGCGTCACCGAAGCGGACGGCAGTCAGGTGGCCTACGGTTATGACGCACTCCACCGACTGACCAGCGAAGTCCGCACCGGCACGAATCCGTACAACATCAGCTACGGCTACGACCCCGCCGGCAACCGCCTGAACAAGGTCCTGAACGGCGTCGGCACCAGCTACACGTACGACGACGCCAATCGTCTGCTGACCGCCGGCAGCACAACCTATTCGTGGAACGCGAACGGCAACCTCGTCAGCAAAACCGTCGGCGGCGTGACCACGAACCTCGCGTACGACTTCGACGATGAACTCACCAGCATCACCGGCCCGACCAATGTGACGTTTGCATACGACGGGCTGGCCCGCCGAGTCAGCCGCACGACCGGCGGTGTGACGACGAGCTTTTTCTACGACCGCACCGCGCTGACCACGGAAAAGCAGGGCGCGACCCTCACCGCGCATTACACGCACGGTCGAGAGCTTCTGAGCCGTGACGACGGGACGAGCTACGTGTACTACTTGGTCGATGGCCTCGGCAGCGCTCGCCAGCTCACGGACGGCGGGCAAACCGTGGTGGCGGGCTACACGCTTGAAGGCTTCGGCAATCTGATGGCCCAAAGCGGCTCCGCCACGAACCCGTACAAGTTCGCGGCCACCTCAGCCTACCGCGACGACGGCGACGCCGGTCTGCTCCACGTCGGCCTGCGCTACTACGACCCGGCCGTCGGCCGCTTCATCACAGCCGACTTGGTGATCGGTGACATCTTCCGGCCACAGAGTCTCAATCGTTACGTGTACGTCGAAAACAATCCGGTCAACTTCGTTGATCCCTCTGGTGCGCTTACCGGAGGCGAATTGGTTCTCGCATTAGTGATCCTGTTGTTGATTGCGGTGATCGGCATTCTTATTTGGGAAGCAGTGGAATGGCTCCTCGGTATCGGCCGACCAAGGGCAGTGGATGAATCGCACATCCCCGAGGCGTAGTGAGTAGGGATAAATTCACTTGGGTGCGGCACGGTTCGTAGCAATTCGGTCTTGATCGCTAAATCGAGATAAATCGAGAATGACCTACCTGTATCAAAGAAATCGACGAGACACTTGTGCAGCGTTTGAGATGGCGCTTGTCCGTCGCCCTTTACTCCGAAGTCTTCTAGTGATCTTGGTCGTGGCCGTGTTGGCGATCCAAGGAGTGTTCTCGTTTGTTCTCAAATATCCTGACATTGCTGAGGCGGCAATGCACACAGCTTGGTACTTTCCGATGATCGCTATTGTGACTTGGTTCATGTGGCGTGCCGTGATTCCCCGACTCACATCACTCGAAAAACCCCATGAGGTCATGAAACTGACAATTTCTCCTTCTGGATTTACTGTTTCCTCGGGGGATCTGGAAGTCCGATATGCGTGGAATGCAGTTTCTGAGGTTTTGGTTCGTAGGAATTACGTGTACGTCCTGAGTTTCGGCAATGCATATTATGCGTTCGCGCGGGCGGGATTCGAGTCAGCGGAGATTGCTTCCCGATTCTGGAATGAACTCGTGTCGTTCGTTGAACCAGCACGCGTCGTTTGGTCAGCAAACGTGAAACTGTCACGAGGATCGCGAGACAGTTCCTGACGGACAGGTGGTACTCAACGCCGTGTACGGTTTTTAGATAGTGCTTGAAGTGAGGGACATTGCCGCTTGGACTTGGAATACAACCTGCCCGACACCTTCGGCAGCACACGGCAGGTCACCGATGCGTCGCAAGCGGTCCAAGCCGCGTTCACCTTTGACGGGTTCGGCAACGTGGTGACTCAGAGCGGCTCGGCCAGCAACCCGTATCGATTCGCCGGGATTTGGGGCTATCGCACCCACGGCGATGCGGGACTGCTGTTGGTCGGAGCCCGGTATTACGATCCCGAAGTCGGGCGATTCATCACCGCCGACACTTGGCTCGGGGACGTGATGGAGCCCCAAAGTCTGAATCGTTTTGTCTATGCTGAAAACGACCCGATCAATCGTGTCGATCCTACGGGGCACCTCGTAAATCCTTGGGTAATCTTTTGGATTGTCATAGGGCTACTGCTCCTCGCTGCTTTTCTTTATTGGGCTTATGATTATTTCTTCAGGGGCACGACCGTGACACCCCCGGTGGGACAACGACCGCATGGTCCAGTATTGGGTCCACCGTTGGAACAATAGCGTGAATGATTCCACCTTTTCATGGACGCTGCTCTCGAACGAAAAAGGGGCCCTATGGATACGGAAGAGAAACTGTAGTCATGAGGAAGTGTCGCCACTCTTGGATGCAGCTTTGGAATAAGAAGTCGCCACCGGACCTTCTCTGGGGACTCGGATGGCTGTGTGGCACCTTAGCGTTCGTCTGTATCGGTCATCATGTTGCAAAGATGATCGATCATTTCTGGAAAGACCCGACTATCGGATGGTATGTAGCCAATATCGGACTTGCCGGAGCCACCTATTGCCTCTTCCGTAGCCTCAGATGCGCATGGAATGCCCGCTCGGCAATCGCCCTCTTCATATCCCTTACCCCTGCAATCTTCGTTCTGGTTGCGCTCAAGCTCCAACCGCCAAGAGCTTTAGACTTCCTCGCAGAGAGGTTGGCTGACGCTATGCTGGTCCTACCGCTAAAACCCGGACGACCAGTGATTATGTGCTATGTCCTTTTGGTGATGTTTGGAATCGCAGTGCCCTCCGCCGCGATTGTTGCATGGGCAGCCGCTCGGTACTGGCGCCGCGCCGAGATCGCAAGGGGAATCTGTGCATGCGAAGAACCACAGCAGGAGGGGCAGGAGGAAGTGACAACCGAATGAACGTGAGCGGCGTGCCACTGAACGAACTGGTGTGATACGGACTTTGCCCGTGGCCAAGGTTGAGCCGCCTGTCGTGACAGCACTGGAAAAGCCAGTGGCAGTCGGTGAAAACCTGCGTGCCAATCGAGAAAACCGCGGGTTTTGTCGGTGAATCCTGTACTTTTCCAGATTCTCTCTGACGAAATCCGAAAAGTTGCTGACGATTTCCAGTTTTGACCAGCAGTTTGCCAATGCCGAGATGCAGGCGATCATCGCCCGCGCCACCGCGACCATCAGTGTGCTGCAACAGTTGGGGGCCGCGTATCAGGGCCTGCCGGGGATCACGATGGCCGGTTATCAAACCGACACCGATGCTCTGGAAACCGACGCCACCGCGCTCAATGCGCTCGTCGATCAGATTCGACCGCTCCTCGTCTCCACCGACGCCAAGGCGCGTCCGCTGGATGAGAAAAACAAGGCGGCGCTGAAAACGCTCAGCGGCTTGCTGACCACTGACGACGACCGCGCCCTGCTCGATCAAATCACCGTCCCCACCCAGCACCCGGCGGCGGCTCTCCGACTCCGCCGCCCGATCCGTGAGGCAACCGCAGCAGCACGATCGTCAGCGATTGCAGCACGGTCGAGGTCCGCCGCAGAGCCAGCCGACGCCGGGCGAATTCCCCGGCCCCGTACACGCAGCACGTGTAGCTCAGCAGGATCCCGTACTTCCACAGCGGCGTGGCTTCGGCCCAATGCCGCGCGACGAGAAACAGCGACGACCCGACAAAAATCGCCGTGCCGATGCCGAGCATCCAGACGATGTTCCGGTCCTGCAGGAAGCTGTCCAGAAACCGCAGCAGCGGCGAGCGACTTTCCGATTCGCAACTCATCGTCGTCTCCACGATTTCCCGCCGCGAACGGGATGCGCTATCGCTCTGCATTCATGATCCCGAAACACGGCCGTTTATTCCCGAACCGAGAAAGTTTGACAGCCAACAGTGCTGCAAGAGGATTTCAAATCGCGTGCCGAAGCGAATCAAGATGAGGGAAGCAGCGAAGAGCGTGAGAATCCGCGGGGCGGGTCATGTGTCGCACCGCAAATCGAGGGTCTCGAGCCGAATCGCTGCCGGCAAAGACATGCGGAATGTGCAGCCGAGGAACTGCGTGTGGTCAGTCGTCGGCAGTCTTCCATCGAAACGGAAACACGAACTGCCTCGCGTAGCCCGGCGGCACGTCGCCGCCATCGGCCAAGCCGTAGGAGGCGGGCCAGCGGTCGGGGAGGAAGTACGTGCCGAACAGCCAGTCGAGCAGCGGCAGATGCACGGCGAAGTTTTTGTTGACCGCCTCCGGTTCCGCGCTGTGATGCCAGTGATGAAATGCGGGCGTGGCGAGCAGCCCGCGAATCGGACGGAACTTCCAGAACACGTTCGCGTGGATGAACGTCGCCTGCACGACCACCCACACGACGTACGCAAACAGCGCCGGTTCCGCGAAGCCGAGGATATAGATCGGCACGTAAGTCGTCGCGCGGGTCGTGACGGCATCGAGAATGTGCAGCCGCGAGCCGGCCAGCCAATCCATGTCTTCGACCGAATGATGGATGGCATGGAACCGCCACAAAAACGGCACCTCGTGGAAGGCGCGATGCACCCAGTACTGCGTCAGGTCGGACAGGAACAGGATCGCGAAAACCTGCACGACAAACGGCTGACCGGACACCCACGCGACGATGGCATCGTTTCGTGCCCAGTCGAAAAAGACCATCGCCGGTTTCATTGTCAGCAGCGTCGTGAGTTGCACCGCCAGCGTCGAAACGAAGAAGTACGCGAGGTCCGTCCGCCACGCGCGGCGGAAGATCGGCTGCTCAGGCCGCAGCGAAAACGCCCGCTCCAGCGGGATGTACACGACCGAGTAACCGATCAGATTCAGCAGAAACCAGTCCAGCCCGAGAAACGGACCGTTCGTGAGTTCCCCATCCAGCGGCACGCGCGATCCGCCGAGCAACGCGGCGACCAGCGTCAGTCCGATCCCCGCCAGACCGAGCGCCTTGTTGAAGCGCAAACAGACGCTGAGCGTCCCCAGCAGGAACGACGCCACCAGCACGACATGCAACGCGGCTCGCACAATCGGCACCGGGTAGTGGCTTCGCAGTTCGGCGAACGTCAGGTACGACGGGAAGTGAAAACAGAGGACGGCTCCCAGCCCGAGCACGCCCAGCGCCACCGACAGCACGCCGCTGATCCAGCCGTGACCAAACGAGATCGGCTGCGTGGTCTGGAGTGAGACGTGCGGTCGGTCGCGGTCTGGTGATTGCATCTCGTGTCTCGGTGTCAGATGACGAACCTCCCCTCGCCCCCGCAGGGGGAGAGGGGTCGGGGGTGAGGGGCGGGCGTTTCCGGGGCTGATTCGCGAGCACCGCTGGGAGTAGTCCGCCCCTCACCCCCCAGCCCCCTCTCCCCGTTCCGGGGCGAGGGGGAGGAAAACACCTGTGCCTGAAAGTCCCGATCGTCGGATCGCGGTTGCAGGCCGGTCAGGTGCGTGACCATGCTCTCCAGCCGGCGGAAGAAGTCGATCGCCACGAGCGGTCGGTTCAGCCAGCCGAGGGCGATGCAGTAATTCATCGCGTAGGGATGCCGATGGTGGCGCGAGTGCTCGGCGCGGCTGAGGATGATCCCGTGGTCCTGCAGCCAGCGCACGAGACGCGGTGGCTGTGGCATGTGTGCCCATTGGTGAACCTGATTCGTCGGCCAACCGGCTGCCGCGAACGACAGCACGAACACGGCGGCGATACGTCCGGCGGTGACGTCGAGCGGAATCCAAAGGGCCGCGACCAACACCGGGATAACGAGCATCGACACGTCTCCGTTCGTGTCGATGAGGTTGCGCCGAAGGAAGTCGTCCGGGTTGACGTGATGCACACGGAACGGCCTCAGGAATCTCCGGCCGAGCACCGGCATCGTTTCTTCGAACCACGTGTCGGCAGTCCAGTGGACCAGGCCCGACACGAAATCCGCCGCCAGCATGCCCACCGCCACGGCCAGCGGCAGCCACCACGCGGCGATGCCGTTCGTCGTCGCCAGTCGAACGGCGTGTGTTGTCAGCAGCGACGCCGCGACCACGATGCACGCCAGCTCCCACGATCGTTGACCCCAGCCAATTTCGTCGTGTGCAGGAAGGTGAGTTGTGCTTTGCATTCAGTGTTGGCCGTCCCGGAATAATGTCGCCACTGTAACCTCACACGCCGAGATCAACCACAATGCCGAAATCTTGTCGCCTTACAAACCGCGTGCCAGCGATTCCGCTGTCGCTGGCCGCCTCCAGTTCGGAGGTTCCCGCAGGGATCGCGGAGGCCGCAGTGATTGAAACTCCGCGTCCTCCACGGCCTCTGCGGGATCCATTTTTTGGGCTTAACTTTCCGGACGCCGCGCAGCCGCTGAACCGTGTGGTCTCGACGTTCGGGTGCGTGAACCGCAGGTGACGGACCGCACGATTGTGCAGGCTGCCGGCTGCGGACCGTCACCCGATTCACGACACAGACCGCACGATCGGAACTGCGGTCCTGGCCCACAAAACAAGCCGATTCGTTCGCTCCTCCGCCTCGCTGACGAAAACCTTTCGTCGCCGGATGATCGACTCGAACAATCATGCCGGTGCCGGACGATAGAGAAAGTCTGTCGGTCGGCTGGAGTTTTCAGGCCCTCATTTTCTGGGAGTGCGATCCCGATGTCTGAACGATCTGTTCGCGGTCTGGATGTGCTGGAAGAACTACGTCTGCGGCGGTGGGCTCGTGAACATTTCGTGGCCACCGACGAGCGTGATGCGGCCTGGCACCCGATCGTGTTGGAAGAGATGGAACAAAAAGACCGAGAACTGGCCGACGCCGAATTGCTCCACCCGCGTCGCTCCGCCGCCGGCCTGGTCCCTTTGGTTCCCAACGCCGGTCGGTTCTACATCATCGACGACGGGCATTCGATGGGTGCGGATCGCCGCGTGCTGCTGTCGGTGGAGACGGTCGAGTAGCGGATCGTAGCAGTCTCGCTCCGCGAGACGAGCCATCACGCGGAACGTGATCCAACCCGCCGTGATCGCCCGACCCCCCCCCTCACCCCCAACCTCTCTCCCCCGTTGTGGAGAGGGTGCTATCGGCGTGTCTCCGCCAGCATCGACGCAGCGAATTCGCCGACTGCCTGTACGACGGCGGACGCCGGTTGGTTTCGCTCGGAAATCGCGGCGACTTGGCGCACGATGGCGGAGCCGACGATCACGCCATCGGCGAGGCCTCGCAGTTCGGACACCTGTTCCGGCCGGCTGACTCCGAATCCCACCGCGAGCGGCAGCGAAGTTTGTTGACGCAGCGAACGCAACTGCGATTTGAGCGCGTCCGGCAACGCGATCCGTTCGCCCGTCGTACCGGCGACCGAGATGCAGTAGATGAAACCGGTGGCCGTGTTCAGGATTCGTTTCGCTCGCTCCGGCGTCGTCGTGGGGGCAATCAGTTCGATCAGGTCCAGCCCGTGATCCTTCGCGATGCCGATGAGGTCTCCCGCTTCGTCCGCCGGCAGGTCGGGTACGATCAATCCCGCGAAGCCCGCTTCCTTCGCCTTCGCCGCGAACGCCGCGGCGCCGCGGCGGAAGATGAGGGCGTACGACACCATCGCGACCAGCGGCGGCAGTGGATTCGCGATTGCCGATTGCCGATTGCCGATTGAGGAGGTCAGCGATGTGATCGTGGCGAAGATGTCGTCCACGTGCAGCTTGTGGGCCAGCGCCCGAGTGTACGACGCCTGGATCACCGGGCCGTCAGCGATGGGGTCGCTGTACGGGAAGCCGATCTCGATCAGATCGACTCCCCGGCGGGTGAGTTCTTCGATCAGCTTCGTCGTTGTCGCCAGATCGGGATCACCTGCCGTGATGAACGGCATGAAGGCCATCTGGCCGGCAGAGCGGAGGCGGGTGAACGTGGAGGCGATGTTGGTCATTTTCGATTTTCGATTCTCGATTTGCCTTCGCTTGGTAGTCGTCCCAATTCAACTTGTCCAATCGAAAATCGCAAATCGTCAATCGAGAATTCTCTCAGATTGTCTGGCCCTTCAACCGTGCCACCTCGGCCACGTCCTTGTCGCCTCGGCCGGAAAGGCAGATCACGATGACTTCGTCCTTGGGCCGCGATCCGGCAATCTTTAAGACGTGGGCGATCGCGTGCGAGCTTTCCAGAGCGGGGAGGATGCCTTCGAGCTTGGCGAGCATGTCGAATGCGGCCAGCGCTTCGGCATCGGTCACGGGGGTGTAGGTCACGCGGCCGGTATCCTTCCAGTAGCTGTGTTCGGGACCGACTCCGGGATAGTCGAGCCCTGCGGAGACCGAATGCACGTCGAGCGTCTGGCCGTCGGCATCCTGCAGGACGTAGCTGTAACTGCCGTGGAGGACGCCCTTCACGCCGTAGCTCAGCGTGCTGGCGTGATCGCCCGGACGGTTGCTGCGACCGCCGGGTTCGATGCCGGTCAGTTTGACATCGCGATCCTCGACGAAGGGGTGGAACATGCCGGCCGAATTCGACCCACCGCCGACGCACGCGATGACTTGGTCCGGCAGCCGGCCGATTTGTTCGACGCACTGTTGCCGCGCTTCGCGACCGATCACGGACTGGAAATCGCGAACCATCATTGGAAAGGGGTGCGGGCCGACGACCGAACCGATGATGTAGTGCGTCGTCTGCACGCTGGCCATCCAGTCGCGCATGGCCTCGTTGATCGCATCGCGCAGCGTTCGCGAGCCGCTGGTGACGGGGCGGACCTCGGCACCCATCGTGCGCATGTTGAAGACGTTCAGCTTCTGGCGGCGAATGTCCTCCTCGCCCATGTACACGACACAGTCGAGGCCAAAGCGGGCACACGCCGTGGCCGTCGCCACGCCGTGTTGGCCGGCTCCGGTTTCGGCGATGACTCGGCGTTTGCCCATGCGGACGGTCAGCAATGCCTGGCCGAGGGCGTTGTTGATTTTGTGCGCCCCGGTGTGGTTCAGGTCTTCTCGCTTGAGGTAGATGCGTGCCCCGCCGCAGTGCCGCGTAAGCCGTTCGGCAAAGTACAGCGGGCTGGGTCGGCCAACGTAGTGCTTGAGGAGTTCGGCGAGGTTCGCCTGGAAGCCGGGGTCGGCCTTGGCAGCGGCGTAGGCGCCGGTCAACTCTTCGAGCGCTTGCATCAGCGTTTCCGGGACGAAGCGGCGTCCGAATTCGCCGAACCGCCCGGCGGCATCGGGCACGTTGGCGCGGGCAGTTGCGGTCGCAGTGAGGGTGCCGGTGATTGCCATGTCTGAATCGATTGCCGACCTGGAATTCAGTCCGAACGGTCGACCGAGGCACCGCGGCGGCGTCTGGTCGCAGAGCGATTGTAGGGTAACGAAGGGGGGTTTTGTATTCCCGCAAAGATGTCTCCCGGCGTGAGCACAGTTTTTTTTGGACGTGAATTGGCCGGATAAATTGTTACAGTGGGAACCGCAGTCGGCGGGTGCGGTGACGGATTTGGTGTCGATGGCGCTGTCCCCTGACCCCTCATCTCCTGCCCCGTTCGGAAGCGAGAGGCCGGACCGCTGCAGTTTCTCCAAGCCCCGGAGTTGTCGTCATGCCGGTGAAGGTGAAGTGTCCAAAGTGCTCGAAGGTGCTCAACGCTCCCGAAGCGGCGCGCGGGAAGGCGGTGAAATGTCCTGAGTGCGAATCAAAAGTTCCCGTCCCTGCCGGCGACGGATCGGCGGGCGGATCGAAGTCCGCGGCGAAGCCGGGCGTGAAGTCGGCGGCCGCGAAGCCTTCGGGCAAACCGGCACCCAGACAGAAGACCGCGGAGGATGACGACTTTCTGTCCGGCTTGGACCTGGGCGACGTGGAAGATCGGGAAACCCGCGTCTGCCCGAAATGCGGTTGTCCGCTGGAGGAGTTTGCCCTCGAGTGTCCGAAGTGCGGTACCGACCCCATGACCGGCGGACTCGGACGCACCGCCAAGCGGAAGGAGAGGATCCGCCAGATGGGCGGGGCGGACCCCAACGAGTTCTACAAATTTGTGTGGAAGGACTCGTGGAGTTTTGTGATGCAGAACCGCGGCTTGGTGGTTCGCACCGGCGTGTACTGGACGGTTTTTAATCTCCTTCTTGCCGGCAGCTCGTTTCTGGGCATGAAGAGTTGGATGGCGGGCAAACCTCCGGTCGCGGCGTTCTTCGCGTTGGTGGCTGTTATTTCCGCAATGGGAGTTCCCGGCTGGTACTGGTATCTCTCCAATGAGATCGTGCGCAAATCGCTGTCCAGGGAGGAAATGGACCGCGTCAATTTCGATTTCTTTTCAGCCGTTGCCCTGGGCTTCAAGTCGTATGTCTGGATGTACGTCCTCTCGCTCACATCCATCTTCCTGCCCGGCATTTTGCCGCTGATCGTGTTCCCGCTGGCGATGATCCACATGGCGATGCCATACACCTACAAGGCGTGGATTGGTTGGGAAATGGCCAAGTTGTTGGTTCAAAACATCGGACAAGTGTTGTACTGGTGGGTTGTGTTCATTGCGGTGCAACTTCCCGTGATCGCCATTGCGGGCGCGATCGGCTATTTCGTCGCGGCCCAAAACCTGGCGCAGCGATCCGCCGGCTGGTTGTTTGCTTCGGCCAGCTGGCTGAACAACCTGACTGGCATGAGCAATCCCGTGACGGCGGAACAGTGGAATTCGGGCGAGGTTCCCTTCATGTTTATGGCCATCACGGCCCTCTTTGCCACGTTGTACGGAATCCTCGTGATTGCTCCGTACTGCTTTCTGGCGGCTGGTCCGGCGGTATTCATGATGAGTGCGACCGGGTGCCTGGCGGCCAACTGTCGGCCGAAACTCGATCTGGTGATGGAACAAAAGCACGGCATCCTGTGCGGATTCTGGGTCCGCTTTCTGGCGCATCTCGTTGATTTGTTGCTTGTTGGCGGGATCAGCGGCGGCGGCTTCCTGGTCTATCTGCTGCTTACGCTGATTTCCAAACCGGAAGGCATCATGGGAATCATCCAGTTCGTTGTCGCCGCCGGGCTGCAACTGTTTGCCATCTGGTTTTACTACGCGAAGGGGGAAAGCGGTTCCTGGCAAGGCACGTTGGGGAAGAAGTCGCTCGGCATCATCGTGACTGACATGAAGGGCAATCGCATAACGCAAAAGGCGGCGACCATTCGATTCTTCGTCAAGTTCACGCTGTCGGGCTTGTTTCTGAATGCCGGCTTCATCATGGCGGGGCTGACGGAAAAGAAGCAGGCACTCCATGACCTACTGGCGAAGACGCTGGTTGTTTGGCACGGAGACGAATGACGCGCTCATGCGGAGTTGACACCGATCGACCGCAGCCTAGAATCGGTGACGTGTCGGGTCCACGATCCGACTTTCCTGCCGCTCCTCCTGCCTGCTCGCTCAGCGGGTGAACCGAGTGGACACCAGCCGCAGAGGCTGACCCGAGACGCCGCCGGCGCTCCGGTCGCACCCTGGTCGTTCACGAGGCCGCACCATGTCCAAAGCCAAAGAGAAGGATCTGTTCGACGATTCCACGATGAGCTTCGGGGAACACCTCGAGGAGCTTCGCAAGTACCTGTGGCGCGCGATCCTCGGCCTGACCCTGTTCACGAGCATCTCGTTCTTCTTTTCCGACAAGGTTCTGCACGCGATCGTGAAGCCGGTGCAGCGCTCAATGGAACACATCGGCCAGACACCGGAAGGGCTGGCCATGATCGAGGGGGCGAAGGACAGCTTCGTGAACCGGATCAAGTATTGGCTCGGGATGTCCGATGCCAAACCACCCGAGCCGACCCCGGCCGCAGCGAAACGCTCGCGCCTGCCCGATCGCAAGCTGGAACTCGACTCGCGCGAGCTGTGGGAACAACTCCGCGTGGCCTATCCGGAGCACGTCCCAGAACCGCCCGCAGATGCCAAGGCAGTGACGATCAAGATCACACCGCAAGGGGAATGGTTCGACAAGCTCGAAGCCGAGCTGCAGCGACTTCACGACGACAACAACATCCCCCGAACGGACGGCCCGGACGAAGCCTTCATGATTTACCTGAAGGTGTCGTTGATCACCGGCCTCGTGCTGTCGAGCTGGTGGGTGTTCTATCAACTCTGGCTGTTCGTGGCGGCGGGGTTGTATCCCCACGAACGCAAGTACGTCTACCGTTACATGCCGATGAGCGTCATCCTGTTCGTGGGCGGTGTGTTGTTCGCGTTTTTCGGCGTGATCCCGTTCGTGCTGGATTTTCTGTTCAGTTTCAACACCTGGCTGGGGCTGCGGCCCGAGATGAAGATTTCCACGTGGATCAGCTTCGCGCTGATGGTGTCGTTGATGTTTGGCATCAGCTTCCAGCTCCCGCTGGTCATGCTGTTCCTCGACCGATTGGGCATCGTCACCGCAAAGGTTTACCGCGAGAAACGCCGCATCTCGATCTTCGCCATCTCGGTGATCTCGATGGTCCTGACGCCGTCTGATCCCGTCAGCATGTTGATGATGATGTTCCCGCTGCTGGTGCTCTACGAGCTGGGCATCCTGCTGTGCAAAACGGGAGCTCCCGTGAAACGCAGTCCCTTCGAAACGCAGCCGGCGTGAAAATCACACGGCCTTCGCGACCATCGCCGGCGGCTGTGCGTCGGCCGAGGTATTGGACGCAACGAGCGGTGTCGGCTGTGATTCGCGGCGGGGCGCTCGGAACGATTGAATCGTGAGCATGATCGCCCCTGTGACCAGGAACGTGTCCGCGAAATTGAAAATCGGGTAGCCGTGCGACCCAAACCGGAAGTCGAGGAAATCTCGCACCCCGAGTTGCGGGCTGCCGTCCGGCTTGACGCAGCCGTGGAGGTGCAACCGGTCGTACAGGTTGCCGAGCGTCCCCGCCATGATGAGCGCCAGGCTGATCGTCAGCCACAGGCTTCGCGCTTCTCCTCGAAAAAACAGCCAGTAGGCGATGAACATCGCGGCCAGCACACTGAGCACCGCAAAGCCCGGACTAAACCCCTGGCCAATCCCCCACAGCGCTCCTTCGTTGAAGCTCGTCATCAGCCGGAACCGCATTGCCCCATCGAACCAGACCTGTTCCCAATCGCTTTGAAAATGCGGGTAGCCGATGGTGGCGAACACCCACCATTTCGAATACAGGTCCCATGCCAGGCCGCTTCCGGCAATGACCAAAAACGTCCACAGACGATGCGGGGGGTAATGCGTCACCAGGACTTCCTTTTCTGCTTCCATGCAGTCGTGTAAGCCCCCTCAAGGCCGCTTCAATTCCGTTCGCGTTTCCGGGCGCAGGTCACACACGTGCGAGTCCAGGGGATGGCTCGCAATCGAGCCTTCGGAATGGAAGCTTGTGTTGGCGACTTTTCGTCGGCGAGACACCCTTCGCACAAGCCGTAGGTTCCGTCCTTGATCCGCTTCAGCGCCGTCGCGATTTCGGCCAGCGTTTCCTGTTCGTTTGCGACCAATGACAACGCAAAATCCTGCTCAAACGTGTCGCTGCCAAGTTCTGCCATGTGGGTCGGGCTTTTCGATTCCGTGCCGCCGTCCTGCCGATCCGATCCCAGTGCCTCGGTCGTGAGCTGCTTCACGTCGCCTCGCAATCGGGACTGAAGTGACTCCAGCAATTCCTGGAACTCGGTCAACTCTTGCTTTTTCATCGCGTTCCACTTCGTCTGCAAACCGGTCTCAGAATCGTAAAAGACGCGGAATTATGACGGCTAACGCGGGTTCGGTCAAGCTGCGGTGACTCGTTGCGCAACCGAAAGCAGAGCAATGCCGTGCGACGCAACGCGGTTGATTTCGCGCGGCCTCAACCCGACTTCCAGTCAAATGCCAGATCGAGCGCGGGGGCCGAATGCGTGAGGGCACCGATGCTGATGCGATCGACTCCTGCCCGTGCGATGTCGGCCACGGTATCCAGCCTCACGCCGCCTGATGCCTCCAACTCCGTTTGCGAAGCCAGCCGGTTCCGAATCTCGACTGCCTGCGCCAGCGTGGCGATATCCATGTTGTCCAGCAGCACGATGTCAGGACTGGCCGACAGTGCGTCGGCGAGTTGCTCCAGCGTGTCCACCTCGACTTCAATCGGAATGCCGGACGGAACCTGCGACCGCACGGCCCGCACTGCCGCCGCGACCGAGTGATCCGACCCGGACGCCGACCAGCCGGCCAAGTGGTTGTCCTTGATGAGCACCATGTCGAACAAACCAACTCGATGATTCCGGCCGCCGCCGCATCGGACAGCGTACTTTTCAACCACGCGCCAGCCCGGCAGCGTTTTCCGTGTGTCGAAAATGCTGGCCGATGTGCCGGTGATCGCGTCCACGTACCGTCGCGTGAACGTTGCGATGCCGCTGAGGTGCGTGATGAAATTCAGTGCCGTTCGTTCCCCTGACAACAACGATCGCACCGACCCGGTTAATTCGGCGACGACCGTTCCGCGTTGCACCGGGCCGCCGTCTTCAACGTGCGCGACGAACTGCACGCCGCGATCCAACTGCTCGAACACCAGTTTCGCCACCGGCAACCCTGCGATCACGCCGGCCTCTCGCGCCACGATCTGCATTGCTCCGCGTTCGCCCGGCGAAACCAAGGCCGATGTCGTGATGTCCCCGCGCTCGCCGAGGTCCTCCTCCAGCGCCAGCTCAATCAGCCGCACAGCCGCCATTCGTTCCGCGATGTCGAACACCGGTGGCATTCAATGACCTTTCACTTCGGCAATCTCCCCGCGCCCCCACAGGGGGAGAGGGGCCGAGGGTGAGGTGCGAGCGTCTCCACCGCTGGAGTCCCGGCTTCAGCCAGCCGCCTGAAGGCGGTACGCCAACTCGGCCCCCTCACCCTAATCCTCTCCCCCAAGGGGGAGAAGGGATACGCACAGCATTGCACGCCGCGACAGGCGTTGGTGAAATGCCGCACGTCGGAAGCCATCAACAAGGAGCCATCGCCATGATCGTCGGAGTGCCACGCGAGATCAAGCAGGATGAGTACCGGGTGGGCATGCTGCCTGTCGGTGCGTACGAACTCACGCGAGCCGGACATCGCGTGCTCGTGGAACAGGGAGCCGGCCTCGGCAGTGGGATTACGGACGACCAGTACCGCGAGAACGGCGCGGAAATCGTCGCGTCGGTCGCCGACCTCTTCGCGCAGGCCGAGCTGATCGTGAAGGTCAAGGAGCCGCAAGCTTCCGAATTCGCGCGGCTGAGGCCGGGGCAGTTGTTGTTCACCTACTTTCATTTCGCCGCCAGCGAGGAGTTGACTCGGAGTTTCCTCGCCACCGGCGCGACGGCCGTGGCGTACGAGACCCTTCGCGGGCCGCGAGGCGACTTGCCGTGCCTGACGCCGATGAGCGAGGTGGCCGGTCGCATGAGCATTCAGGAAGGGGCGAAGTACCTCGAACGGCCGCAGGAGGGGCGCGGCATTCTGCTCGGCGGCGTCCCCGGCGTGCCACCGGCGCACATCACGATCTTCGGCGGCGGCGTTGTCGGCACGAACGCGGCTCGCATCGCCGCGGGCTTTCGAGCCGACATCAACATCCTCGACATCAACGTGGACCGCCTGCGGTACCTCGACGACATCATGCCCGCGAACGTCAACACGCTCTACAGCGACCGGCACAACATCCGCGAGCAGCTTGAGCGAGCCGACCTCGTGATCGGAGCCGTGCTGATCGAAGGGGCCCGCGCTCCGCGATTGGTGACGAAGGACGATCTGAAGATCATGAAGCCAGGGGCGGTGATTATCGACGTGGCCATCGATCAGGGAGGCTGCGTCGAAACCGCTCGGCCGACGACGCATTCTCAGCCGACCTACATCGAAGACGGCGTGGTGCATTATTGCGTGACGAACATGCCGGGCGCGGTCGGTCGCACGAGCACCTACGCCTTGTGCAACGTGACGCTGCCGTACGTACTCCGCATCGCCGCCCACGGCCTGAACGCCGCCGCGGCCCGCGACGCCGGTTTCGCCAACGCCGTCAACGCCGTCTCCGGCCGCCTCACGAACAAAGCCGTCGCCGACACCTTCGGCCTGCCGTTCACGCCGTACCGACCGTAGGTCAGCCTTTCTAGGCTGACAATGTGCGCTCGTCAGGCCGGAAAGCCTGACCTACGGTTTTTCCTTCGGGATCGGTTGCGGATCGCCCTCGGCGCGGAAGCGGCCTTCCTTGAGGAATCGGGACGCGGCGTCGAGCACGGTGGGGTCGCTCATCAGGAACGTGTGCAGACCTTTGACGACGAGGAAGTCGGCGGCGCCGGGGAGGCGGGTGCTGGCCACGCTCACGGTGCCGTCGTCATCGCCCGGGATCAGCGGGTTGTAACCGTCGTCGGTCAGGCGTCCTCCGGCGATCACGGCGAATTCGAAGTCGGGTGCCGGCAGGTTCGCGATGAACCCGGTCTCCTCGCGCGAAAGCTGCTGGCCAGACGGGCCGAGCACCAATTTGAAGACCAGGTTCGCCTTGAGCGTGTCCGCCAGTTCGGCTCCGAAGTTGGGAGTGGCGATCATCACCAACCGCCCGAGTTGCCGTTCGGGGTGCTCGGTGCGATACGCTCGCACGACCAGCCCGCCCATGCTGTGGCAGACGAAGTGAATCTTCTCGATCACGTCGAGGTGTTAAATCACCTGATGCAGGTAGGCGGCGGCACCGGGGATGTCGATCCGGGTGCTGGGGTAATCGAACGGCACGACCGTGTAACCGTCCTCTTCGAGCCGCTTCCGCAGCGACGACATCGACTTCGACGAGCGAATGATCCCGTGCAGCAGGATCACCGCCTCGCCCTTCATCGGCGGCAACTTTTCTTCGTCGCGGATTTGCTTCAGCTTGGCCTGACACTGTTCGAGCGTCCCCCAAGCGCAGCGGAAATCCTTCGGGTCCAGCAGCCGGTAGTGCTTTGTGTAGACTTGCTGCTGAATCCGCCAGCCGTGGAAAAACTGCACGTCTCCCCAAAGCTGTCGTCCGCCGAGCGTCTTCACCTTGATGTTCAAGTTCTGCGGTGGCTCGGCGTCCGGCCCGGCGGGGGATGCGTCCGCGGGCCGACTTATCGGCGGTTCATTCATCGGTGACTCCTGCTCGGCGGGTTCGATCAGGCATCCGCCAAGCCAAAGCTGTGCCGAAAAAATGCAGGCGGTCCACATCGCGGTTTCTCCACGGAATCATACCGGCGATCATTGTGCCGGGGATTCAAGAATTCGAGAAGCCCGGCCGGCGCTGCTTCTCCCTCTCCCCTCTGGGGAGAGGGCCGGGGTGAGGGGCCGGACGAGCGATCCACGACCCCTCACCCCCAACCCCTCTCCCCAAGGGGGAGAGGGGAGAGGGGAGTTCGTCAATTCGGAAGCGCCAACCCGTGTTGTGCCTTTCCCGACCTTGCAGTAGATTCCGCCGCCTTTCTCGGGAGATCTGCCCATGCGGGAGTCGGTTCGCCATCATCTGCTTCTCGTCCTCATTTGCTGCGCGATGTACTTCCCCAACCTGGGCGCGGCCCACCTGTGGGACGACGACGAACCGTTTTTCGGTCAGGCAGCGTGGGAAATGTACCACCGAGGCGACCTGATTGTCCCGTACTTCAACCGCGACGTTTTCGTCCACAAGCCGCCGGTGATGTACTGGGTGATGATCGCCGGGATGGCGGTCTTCGGCGAAACGGAGTTCGCCTTGCGTGTGGGAGCCGCGCTGTTCGGCATCGCCGACGTGCTACTCACGTACCACATCGGTCGGCGGTTGTTCTCGGCTCGAGCGGGATTCTGGTCCGCGCTGATCCTTGGCAGCTCGTTGAATTTCGCCGTTGTCGCCCGCGCCGCCGTGTCGGACCCGGAACTGATTCTCTTTTGCACACTGCCGATTTTGATCTTCATCGTCGGCAGTAGGGTGGGACAAGCGGAGCGCCGGTCCACCGATGTCATGCCGTGGAAATTCTGGGCGCTGGCATACGCTTCGATGGCGATCGCGGTGCTGACGAAAGGGCCGATCGGGATCGTGTTGCCGACGGCGGTGATCGGGCTGTTCCTGCTGTTGCACCGCACGTGCAGACAAGGATCAGAGACGCTCGCCCCTCACCCCCGACCCCTCTCCCCCTGCGGGGGCGAGGGGAGAGCAATGGCCGCCCCCTCACCCCCAGCCCCTCTCCCCCGGTGGGGAGAGGGGAGTAATTTGATTTTCACCGCGATTCGATCGGTCACTTCGACTTGCCGCTGGAGTTGGCAGACATTTTCGCCACTGACGATCCTCCGCACGGCTTGGCAGATGCGGCCGCTGACGGCATTGGCGATGCTCGCCCTCATCGCAGGACCGTGGTTCGTGGCAGTGGGCCTTCTGACGGACGGCGTGTTTCTGGAAGGTTTTTTCGGTGTCCACAATTTCGGTCGGGCGATGTCGGCGATGGAAGGGCATCGCGGCGGGCCGTGGTACTACTTCATGGCGATCTGCATCGGCACGTTCCCGTGGTGCATCTTCCTCGCCCAGAGCCTGCTACTTTTGACCCGCCGCGTGCGCGAAGTGGGCCCGCAGCGCGAGGCGTATCTGCTGCTGATCGCCTGGTTCACCGTCTGGGTCGGGACGTTTACCATCGTCAGCACGAAGCTGCCACATTACGTGCTGCCGGCGTATCCCGCCGTGGCGTTGATGCTCGGCCGTTTCGTGTCGAGCTGGTTGGAGAATTCGTTCGAGGTCTCCCGCCGCTGGCTGCGGGCCGCGTGGGGGACTCTCGGTTTCGTCGGTGGAGCGCTGCTGATCGCGTTGCCGATCGTCGCGCAAGTTTTCGTTCCCGGCGAAACGTCTCTCGACCTGATCGGACTCATTCCGCTCATCGGCGGCGGGGTGGCGTTTTGGGCAAGCGAAACGGATCGGCGACGATTGGCCGCGGGCGTGCTGGCCGGTGTCGCGGCGAGCTTCATCGTCGCCGTCTTCGGCTACGCCGCCGCGCGCGTGGACCGGTTCCAGAACAGCCACGTGATTGCCGGCTGGCTGCATGAACTTTCGCCGCACTCCGAGCCGGCGGTCGCCGCGTTCGAATACTGGCGGCCGAGCGTCGTGTACTATTCCAAGCTGCGAGTGCAGGACATGAACGCGGACGAAATCGCCGACCTGTTCGCCGATCACCCGGGCGAAGCGTTCGTCGTGACGACGGACGAAAGCCTGCAACGCCTCAACGGCCGCCTCCCCGACGACGTGCGCGTGCTCCGGCGAACCAAGAGGTTCCTCGAACCAGAACAGATCGTGCTCCTCGGCCGCGTGCCGAAGGACATCTCACACCAAGCCGCACGAATGGACGGAGTTACTCGTCGCTGACGAGTTGCAGGGCTCTGCGACGCTCCAACACAAACAGGTTGAACAGTAGGCAACGAAGGAAATGACGACGTTGAGAAGTTGGGCTATCCCTCCAACTCTTGGTTTTCAAGTCGCCGCACTCGTCGGTAGTGCTACGGTTTGGCGAGCGGAGGGCGTCAGCCCTCCGAGAATTCGGCTGGTTCCTCGGGGGCCTCACGGCCCCCGATCGCCAAACTGTAGCACTACTCACTCGCCAGAGCGCACGAAGCCCACGTTCTGGCGAACGCGGCTACTTTTTTGTTCTTCGCCCGGCAGAGTACCACCGAAAACTCTTCGTTCTCTTCGTTGCCTTCTGTTCAAGAATTCGGTCTACCACACGCAACCTCTTGCGGCTGAGGCTGTTCTGCCGGCATCTTGCGAGGCGGATTTTTCGGGGTAAAATATGCCCTCGTGTAGCCTAATCTCGCGTCGAGTACACGCGGGAGCGGGGGAACCAACGAGACGGCTTCAGCAGGCCGGCTCGACGGGGCGCAGGTTCGCAAGGCGAACCGGAGTACTTTCAAGCTCTAGCCCGTCAGCTAACCTCGTCGGCGTGGTCAGGTTTTCAGAGACATTTTGAAATTGTCTCGGAGGCTGAACCGGATTTGAGAGGGCACCCCCGTCTGCTGCGAATCGTGGCGAATTGAGCTTTGTTTTTTAGCCGCCACTTTCTCGATGCCGCAACGCGCCGTAGATCAGGCTTTCCCGCCTGACGCATCGTGCGCGGGATCAACCAGTCAGGCTGGAAAGCCTGACGTACGTGGCGGCAGACGAAGAGCCTGAGGGCTGAATTTCTGATCGGCGTCAGGCACCAGTTGCTGAACTGCGTGTTGTTCCGCGCCGGGGAGGACAAACCATGTTTGCTTCGTCGTCAAGATTCGTGTTGGCAGTGGCTCTGCTTGATTTGGGCCGGTCGTTGTGGAATGACCACAGCGCCGCGTCGCTGGTCGTCGGCGGGCTGTTCCTGATGGCGATTGCGGCGTGGGTTTCTCTGCGCTACATCCCCAACAACATGGTGGGGATCGTGGAGAAACTCTGGTCGCTGGACGGCTCGGTGCCGGAAGGCAGCATCCTCGCGCTCCGCAGTGAAGCGGGCTTCCAAGCCGAAGTGCTTCGCGGCGGATTGCATTTCGGACTGTGGCGCTGGCAGTACCGCATCCACAAGGTGCGGCTGGTGACAGTGCCGACGGGCAAGATCGGCTACGTCTACGCTCGCGATGGCGAACCGCTATCGCCGAGCCAGACGCTGGGGCGCGTCGTTTCGTGTCACGACTTTCAAGACGCACGGACATTCCTCACGCCGCAAAGCAGCCCGGCTGCTCCAAGCAGCCGGGCTGCTGAGAGCGAGGCGATCATCGGCCAGCGTGGTCGTCAGCGGGCGATTCTGCGCGAAGGCGTGTACGCGATCAACACGGCGCTGTTCGTGGTGATCGCCGAAGACGCCGTGCATTCGTTGCGCGCTCTTCAGGATGCTCGCGAAGCGGCGGCGATCAACACATGGCACAAGCAGTTGCAGGAGGTGAAGGGTTTCGATCCGGTCGTGGTCGGCGGGATGGTCCGTGCGAACGTCGGCAGCGATGACGAGTTTGGTCATCATGTCGACAGCATCGGGATCGTCACCGCTCACGATGGGCCGTCGCTGTCGCCGGGGGAGATCATCGCTCCCACGGTCGGCAGCGAACCGACGGACGCGAACTATCACAACAACTTCCAGGACCCCGAGGCGTTCCTGCTTGCCGGAGGACGCCGCGGTCGGCAGTATCAACCGCTGACCGACGGCACGTATTTCATCAACCGCTGGTTTGCGACGGTCGAAATGATCGCCAAAACCGTGGTCCCGATCGGACACGTCGGCGTCGTGGTGAGTTATTACGGCCGGACCGGCCGCGACTTGTCCGGCGTCTCGTTTCGTCACGGCGAACAGGTCGCTGAGGGCGAACGGGGCGTGTGGGAAAAGCCGCTCGGTCCGGGAAAATATCCATTCAATACCTACGCCGGGAACATCATCCTCGTGCCGACCACGAACTTCGTGCTGCACTGGATCACCGGCAAAACGGAGGCTCACAAATACGACGAAAGCTTGAGGTCCATCGACCTCGTGACGAAGGACGCGTACGAACCGCTCTTGCCGCTGTCCGTGGTGGTCCACATCGACTACCAGCGGGCGCCGAGCGTCATCCAGCGGTTTGGCGACGTGAAGAAGCTGATTACACAAACACTCGACCCGATGCTGTCCGCGTACTTCCGCGACATCGCCCACAAGTGCACGATGCTGGAACTGCTTCACCAACGTGACGTGATCCAGCGGGATGCCCGCGAGGAGTTGAAACGGAAGTTCCGCGAATTCGACATCGAGTGCGTGGACGTGCTGATCGGAAAACCGGACACCGCCGAAGCGGGAGGCAAGATCGAGACGTTGCTGGAGCAGTTGCGACTGCGCCAGCTTTCGATCGAGCAGCTCGAAACGTTCGAGAGGCAAAAAACGGCGGCGGAGAAATTGCGTCTGCTCAACGAAGCGAATGCGCAGGCTCACAAGCAGACGGAGTTGACCAACGCCCGCGTGCAGGCTCAGATCGCCGAAAGCCAGGGCGAAGCGGAACTGGCTCGTGCCCGGAAACAGGCCGAGCAGACTGTCGTCACGGCCGAAGCGACGCTGGCCCGCTCGCGACGTGAGGCGGAGCAAACCGTCGTCCTCGCCAAAGCCGACAGCGAACGGCTCGTGCTGGCCGGTCGAGGCGAAGGGCAGCGAGTGATGCAAACGGGTCTGGCGGAGGCTTCGGTGTTGCTGAAGAAGATTTCGTCCTTCGGCGACCCACGGCTGTACGCCTTGTCCCGCGTGTCCGAAGCGTTGTCGCACAGCACGCAGCCGCTGGTGCCGGAGCGTTTGTTTGTGGCCGGCGGCGGCAATGGCGATCAACAATCGAACGGGACCGGAACAGGTCTCGTCGGCCTGCTGATCAATTTGCTAGTGGCGGAGAAGACCGGTTTCCAAACCGGCTCCCCCGCGGAGACGGCCGAGTTGCAGAAGCAGTGCGACGACCTGACCCGCACGGCGCAGGAGTCGTTGCGGTCGTCGAGCGACACTGGCCCTGCATCGGCAGCGTAGTTTGAAGTGATTTCGTCGAAGCCCCGGCCCTCGTGGCCGGGGCTGCGATTTTGATTCGTTCAGTACGCGATGCTGCCAGCACGCGACTTCCACAACGCGAACAGCTCCCGACACTCTTCGGCCAGCAGTCCCGGCACCAGCTTCAATCGGCTGCCTCCTTGCCGAACCATTTCCGAGGCCGAGAGCCGCAGCTCGTTGAACCCCGCCGCTTCGGCATCGGCGATCGAGGCCCCGAAGTACACGACCTCGACCCGCGCCCAATGCAACGCGGCCAGACACATCGGACACGGCTCGCACGTCGTCGCCACCACCGCCGATTCCAGGAAGATGCCGTTCACGCGCCGACACGCCTCGCGAATCGCGGTGATTTCCGCATGAGCCGTGATGTCCGTCGCGAGGAGCACCGTGTTGTGCGTCACCGCCAGCAAGTCGTCTCCCTGCCCGATCGCGCACCCAAACGGAGACTGCCCCCGTGCGATCCCCTCGCGGCACTTGTCGATGGCCAAGCGCATGAGATCGGTTGGTTCGAGCATTGCATCCTCACGGGAGACGTTTCACGCCCGGTCTTCACTCTCGCGAGCCTGATCGACGAGTCGATCGAACGCAGCCGCGTAGTCGGCATGAACTCGGTCCAAGTGCTGCCGGATTTGTGAGAGAGATTCCGGATTGGCTCGAATCAACTCGACGACATCCGCCTCGTCCTTGATCCGCCCAGCCGCCAACTTCAATTCGACGAGTGCCGCCAGCGAGATGTACTTCAACCGCGGTTCGTCCGCACCCATTGCCGCCGGAGCCGGAATGGTGGTCGGAGCCGGGCGCGTCGGTGTTCCCGGCCGAGCACCCTCCGGAAGGATGTCCACGCCGATGCCGGTTTCACGATGCGTGAGCTTCGGCCAGCAACTGCGAGACAAGCCTGTGCGTTTCACGGACGTATCACGATGAGTCAGCGTTGGCCAACGAGCGGGCCACCGCCGAGACACATCAAAGCCCGACACGCATGACACGTCGAGAAATTCGTCCAGTCGCGCGGCTGGCAGCACGATGTCGATATCCTGCGTCAATCGCCCCACGAAACCGTGATGCCAAACGGCCCAGCCGCCACTGACCACCGATTCGCATCGCAGCACGCCGAGCAGATGATCGACCGCCTTCACAACTCGACCGTACCGGCCGGGCAGGTCCTGCGGCTCGAACATCGTTTGTCTCCCGGCCAACAGTTCGTCAGCAAGCTCCAACCGCTCGACGACTTTGTTCAGCGTGACGGTGTGCATGTCGCAATTCTTCCCACGCGACGCACGATTTGCAATCCCCAACAAAACGCGAACGCCCCGGTCGGGGAGGTCCGACCGGGGCGTTCTGGAAGGGGTGAGAGCGTCCGTGCTGTGCTCCTTAACTCCACCCCGCCGGGCGCGGAAGGCGAGCCTTCCGCTGCGAGACGTTGCGTCTCGCAATGCTCCCTAGCTGCATCCCATGCTGTTGCCGCAGTTGTGACAGAGATAGCAATTGCCGTTGCGCACGGTGATGGCTCCGCAGTTGTCGCAAGCCGGCGCGTCCGCCTGAAACTTAGCGAACTGCAGGCTGCGAACGTGCGGGCCTTCGCCGCCGGCGAGCGATTGACGTTCGAGTACGGCCACCGCCGCGATGGAACTCGACTCAGACTTCGCCAACGCCACCGGGCCTGAGCCGTTGCCAGCGTGTCCGTTCGATCCCTTCGCGTGACCGTTCGACGATTCAGCCGACGGCGGCGCGGAGGCCGCTTCGCCCGTGTTCGCAGCCGGAGTCGAACTCGTCGCGCCGTGACCTCCGTGTCCACCGCTCCCGCCTCCTTGACGCTTGGGCGAGTTGTCTTCGCGATACCCGGCGATGAATTCGATCCCCAGCCAGCGGAAGATGTAATCGACCACGCTCTTCGCGTTCGGGATGTCCGGGTTGCCGGTCCAGCCGGCCGGTTCGAATCGCATGTGGCTGAACTTGCTGACCAGCGCGTCCAGCGGCACGCCGTACTGCAACGACATCGACGTGAGCGTGCCGATCGTGTCCATCAGGCCGCCGATGGTCGAACCTTCTTTGGCCATGGTGATGAACAATTCGCCCGGCTTGCCGTCGTCGAACAGGCCGACGGTGATGTAGCCTTCGTGGCCGCCGACCGAGAACTTGTGCGTAATCGCCTTGCGCGTGGCGGGCAAATGCCGGCGCACCGGCGTCGGCGGCTGAGGCACAGCGACGGCCGAGGCGGGAGCCGGTTCGTCCGATTTCTTTTTCTTGTCGCTGTCCTTCGCCGTGTTCAAAGGCTGGCTGCTCTTGGAGCCGTCGCGGTAAATCGCCAGCGCCTTGAGGCCGAGCTTCCAGCCCTCGATGTACGCGTTCTCGATGTCCTCGACCGTGGACTCTTGCGGCATGTTGACCGTTTTCGAAATCGCACCGGAGAGGAACGGCTGAGCCGCGGCCATCATCGTCACGTGCGCCTGCCACACGATCGACCGTTTTCCGTTGGCCGGCTTGAACGCACAATCGAAAACGGGCAGGTGCTCGTTCTTCAACCCCGGAGCGCCTTCGATCGTGTCCTGCTTTTCGATGTAGTCCAGCACACCCTGAATCGACGGCTGATCGTAACCCAGCGTCTTGAGCGCCGTCGGCACCGTGCGATTGATGATTTTGAGCATCCCACCGCCGGCGAGTTGCTTGTACTTCACGAGCGCGATGTCCGGTTCGATGCCGGTCGTGTCGCAGTCCATCATGAATGCGATCGTGCCGGTCGGGGCCAACACCGTCGCCTGCGCGTTGCGGTAGCCGTGCTTGCGGCCCGACGTGAGGCAGTCGTTCCAGACCTGCCGCGCGGCGTCCTTTAGGTACGTCGGGCAAGCGGGATGAATTTTCTCGACCGCATCGCGGTGCATCTGCATCACGCGAAGCATCGGCTTCTCGTTCTCGGCGTAACCCGCGAACGGTCCAACGTCCGCAGCGATCTCACTCGACGTGAGATACGCCTGCCCGTTGAGCAATGCGGTGAGCGCACCGCAGATTCCGCGGCCAGCGTCGCTGTCATACGGGATGCCCATCGACATCAGCAGGCTGCCGAGGTTGGCGTAGCCGAGACCGAGCGGTCGGTAACGGTGGCTGTTCTCGGCGATCATCGGCGTCGGATAGCTGGCGTGATCGACCAGAATCTCCTGAGCCGTGATGAAAATCGCGGACGCCCGGCGGTAACGCTCCACGTCGAACGATCCATTTTCGAGTTGGAACTTCTTCAGGTTGAGACTCGCCAAGTTGCACGCCGTGTCGTCGAGGAACATGTACTCGCTGCACGGGTTCGAGGCGTTGATCCGACCGGAGTTCGGGCAGGTGTGCCAGCGGTTGATCGTGGTGTCGTACTGCACGCCGGGGTCACCGCAGAACCAGGTTCCTTCGGCCATCTGCTGGATCAGATATCGGGCCTTGTATTCCGGCCCCTTGCGCTTCGGATCGGTGACCCAATGCGTCTGCCACACGCCGTCGCTTTCGACGGCCTGCATGAATTCGTCGCTCAGGCGCACCGACAGGTTGGCGTTCTGGAACATGATCGAGCTGTACGCTTCGCCGTTGAAGTTCGATTCGTAGCCGTTCTCGATCAGCGTGCGCGCCTTCTTTTCTTCCTTGGCCTTGCACTGGATGAATTCGAGCACGTCGGGATGCCAGTCCTTCAGGCTTTGCATTTTCGCCGCGCGGCGGGTCTTGCCACCCGACTTCACGACGGCCGCGATCTGATCGTAGACGCGCATGAACGACAGCGGACCCGACGGCGTGCCGCCGCCCGAGAGTTTTTCCTTGCCGCTTCGCAGCGTCGACAGGTCGGTCCCCGTCCCCGATCCAAACTTGAACAGCATCGCCTCGCTCGTGGCCAGGCGCATGATGTCTTCCATGTTGTCGTCGACCGATTGGATGAAGCAGGCCGACCCCTGCGGAAATTCGTACGGCGTCTCGGGCCGCTGGATGGAATTCGTCTCGACATCCCAGCGATAGTTGCCGCGACCACCTTTCACGCCGTACTGATGGTACAGCCCGACGTTGAACCACACCGGCGAGTTGAAACAGCCGTGCTGATGCAAGCACAGCCAAGCCAACTCGCGGTAGAAGTTCTCGCCATCCTCGGCGGTCGAGAAATAGCCGTCCTTGATCCCCCAGTCGGAGATCGTCCGGGCGACGCGATGGATCACCTGTCGGACGCTGTGCTCGCGCTCCGGCGTATTCGGTTCGCCGTAGAAATACTTGCTGACGACGACGTTCGTGGCGAGCGCACTCCACGTCTTCGGGACTTCGCACTCCTTCTGCTCGAACAGCACCTTGCCGTTTTCGTCCTTGATCGAGGCCGACCGGTGTTCCCACTCGACCGTGTCGAACAGGTCACCGCCAACCGGACAGAAAAACGGAGCCACCTTCATCCCCCGCACCTCCTCCGCGCCTCGCTCCCCTGTACTCCCGTTACCACTCGCCGCCAAACCCAGACCCCCACCCGTTGCGATTCCATGCTTCGTGTGCATCATGCACTCCTGTGATTCCTGGAGGTCACAAAAAACAAAAAACTGCCGTGGAAAACGACAGTCGCGACAAGAAAAACCCTGCAAATTGACTCGGAATCGGACCCAGAACCTGTCCACAACCATACTATCTGTTGGGGATCGGAGAACGACAAGCCCAACATCTAGCGATTCCAGACAGGCGGGCAATATACCCCCGAAGGCCAAGGTGTCAAGCAGTCGTTGTCGGAAGAATCGTTAACACCTGACCGAGATCATTCCTAAATTCGAGACTGGCTTGGGAGTTAAAATTTTGTGAAATTTTAAGAAGCGATGAAGACCTTCGTTGAAGGGTCCACGCCCCTCATCGGCGGAAGTCGTGAGAGTTCGAGGGTCAGGTTGCCCGTCGTTCATCGGTGTGTCCCGAGGGTTTCAACAATGGTGGCCGGATCAGCAACTCGCCAGCGAGCAGAATGGATCGCTGCGTAGATCCAACAGGACCAATGCGAGGTGCGGGAATCAGCGGGGCTGACCAGACGTCGTCATCCAGGTGTTGCTCCCAGTAACTGTCGCCCAACGACTGCTCGTTGGGCGAGGCATCTTGATCCGGAGCGGCTTTATCGATCGTGAGACCATCGACTTCCTTCGCCTCATCTGTTGCCGGTTCAACTGTCTCGTTCGGATCTCGGATCGGCGATCGCGGTGATCGTTGGCGATGGAAGAGATCCTCGCTCCAAGGATCATTCGCGGGAGCCTCGGCGTCGACGTTGATGTGAGCTTCCTCCGTGTCCTGACGGTATTCGAGAATCACCTCCTCAAGCCCGATCACAAACCGCGTCAGCGAAGACGTGTCTCCAATCGGATAACGCATCGAGAGCCAAGGCATTCGCCCGCAACCATCTCCCGATTCGTCATCGAGTTGACCGCCGAAATCGAGTACTGCCACGGTCGAGTAGGAGTTCCCTTCGATGGCTACGAGGGCCGCGGTACTCGCTGAAGTGAACGCCGCGTTGCTTTGCGAAAGGAAACTGGACAGCGACAACCCCATTGTCCCACTCGACGAGTCGGCCAGTGAACTCGAACCCAGCAGCCCGGGCGCAACAACGATCGGCGACGACTAGCTCGCGGTGACCTGGGCGCCGTTCAAGGCCATTGGCTGAGTGATGACTTGCGCCGCTGGAACTGTCACCGCTGCGAAGATGAAGACCGTGTCTGACCCCTGGCTGCTGACGAACACTTGGAATTGCCCGCCGGCTTGCTGCAGGATCACGAGCGAACTGGGGGAGATTGGCGTGCCGGACCGGGCTTGAAGCTGAGATGCTACGACGAAGCGGTGGTCGTCCTCAGGGCGGAGGACCTTCACACTGCCATCCATCGTGGCGACGACAACTTGTCCGTTCGGAAGCGCGCGAGCCGCGACCACTCGATCCGTGGCAAAGACGACACTCGCTCCGAGCGCGGGATTCCTCAAATCGAAGTGGATCAGATCGCCCGCCGTCGTGACGGCGAATCCGATGTTGCTGGTGCCACAAAACGTGGGCGGTTGGTCCAATGCGCCGCCAAGTTTAAGCAACGCCGCCGGCTGCCGATCATCGAAGAATCCTTGGCCGACTCCGGGCAACAGAGTCACAGTTCCGCTGTCGGCATTCGTCACTGCGAGATCGGCAATACCGTCGCCGGTCAGTTCGCGCACGGTGACGGCGATCGGTCCGGCGCCGCCGCTCTTCAGACGCGGGCCGCCGGTGCCCAGCCGAGCGCCGTCGTCGGTGTGCGAGCCGAAGATCACTGACACGTCGTTGCTGCCGCGATTCGGCACGAGCATGTCGGGGATGCCGTCGCCATTGATGTCCGCCACGGCCACCGAGCAACGATTCTGCCGCAGCTTGATGACTTGCGGCGCACCGAATGTGCCGTCGCCATTGCCAGGGACAATCGTGACCGAGTCGTTCTGAAAATTACCCTGAGCCAGATCGCGCAGACCGTCGCCATCGAAATCCGCGACCACAACTCCGGAGTTGTCGGTTCCCATCGAAACGTTCTGGAACGGCTCGAACGAGCCGTCGCCGTTGCCCAACAGGACGCTCACGCTTTCCCCGCGATAATTGGCGACGACGAGGTCCGGGAAGCCGTCGCCATCCATGTCGGCGACGACGGCGGTTTCGGGAGACTCGCCTGTGCTCATCGCGTTGCGAGCCGCGAAGCTGCCGTCGCCATTCAGGTCCGCCACCACGACCGATCGCGGCCCAAGCCCCGCGGCGAACAACGATTGCGGCTGAAATGTTCCATCGCCGTTCCCCAAGAACACCCCGACCGCATTGGCGTTCTTGCTGACGACGAGCAGATCGGGCCGGCCATCTCGATTGACGTCGGCCACCTCCACGGAGATCGGTCGGCCGGCGGTCGCGAAGACTTGCTGCGGCTGAAACGTCCCGTCTCCGTTCCCCAACATGACGCTGACCGTCGCAGACAGCAGGTTCGAGGCGACGAGATCCAAATGCCCATCCAGATTCAGATCGCTGATCGCCACCGAATGCGGCAAGGTTCCCACCGAGACCGGCGACAACGGCGGCCCTGAACTCGCGAATTGAGTCGTCAGTTCAAACTCGCCCAGCCCCGCCTGAGCCGAGACCGCCAGCGAATACGTTCCCGGCCGAAGATGCTGCACAATCCGGCCGCTGTCGGATTGAATCAGCAGTTGATCCGCCGCGCCGGACAGCGTCAGACGCGGAATCAACGTGCCGCTGGTTGACACAAGCTGCGTCGTCAGACTGCCGCCGCCCAACGCCTCGCTGATCGTGAACGAGAACGTATCCACTTCATCGGCCGCGACGATCGAGCCATTGGTGACGCTCGCCGGAACCGGATGAACCGCCAGATCCAACGCCGCCGCGCTGAGCAGACTCCGATTCTCCAGCCACCCCAGCGAGAATCGCCGAACCGGCTGACGACGTTTTGCCCGTCGGCGATGAGACCAAGCTCGGCAGCGAATGACCACGGGAGTCACACCGCAGGATGGCCGCCCCCGGCCGTCCGTGCTTGAAATTAAAGCGATGCGGGACGGCCGGGGGGCGGCCATCCTACGATTCACGCAACGACTACCTCTTCAACAAAACCTCCCGCTCCATCTGCAGGAACCGCGGGTGTTTGCGGATCGACTCCAGTGCCGCGTCCGTGCGGACCTGGGAATTCCAAAACGCCGCCCGTCGTTCTTCGGGGAACGAGGCCAGAGCCTCGCTGATAAGTTCGAACGCTTTTGATTCCACATCACTCGCACGCTCGGACTGCGCGTAGATTCTCGCCGCGTTGTAAAGCAGTCGTGGCGCCTTCGGCCCCAATCGCAGAGCTTCTTCGGCATCGGCGATCGCTTCGCGGGGTTGTTTCGATATCGCGTGCACGAAGCCCCGGCCGCAGAAGGCGTCGGCGTTCGTCGGGTCGAGTTCGATGGCCGACTGAAAAACGCGCTCGGCCAGTTTGTGAGCATCCACGACGACGTGCATCCAGCCGCGATACGCTTGCACGGCGGACGTTGGTTGCAGTTCAAGCGACTTCGTGAAGTCCTCGATGGCGCCCGGATACTTGCCCAGCTCCGACTTCGCCAGGCCGCGCCCGCGATAGACCGATTCGAGCGGCTTGCCCGTTTCGAGATAGCGGTCAAACGCCTCGATCACTTCCTGAAACCGGTCGAGATGAAACAGCGCTTCCGCTCGCAGTCGCTGCGCGAGCGAATGATCGCTGCGGATTTTCACGGCCGCATCAAAGGACGCGAGCGATTGCTCGTGCTTGCCGGTTCGCAGCAGCAGGCGTCCGCGCTCGACCAGATTGTCCACATGAAACGGGCTGCCGGCATCGTCGCGCCGGATCGCCGGATCGAAGTCCGCGAGCGCCATTTCCGGTTCGTTGCGTTCCTGCCGCAGCCGTGCTCGCAGCCGATAAAGATGAGCGAGTGTCGGCTCGCGCTCGACCGCGAAATCCAGTTGCTGCAGCGCCGCGTCGAGATCGTTGAGCCGACGGTGCGCCTGCGCCAGATTCACGAACGCCTGATATTTTGTCGGGTTGAGCTTCGTCGCCTGCGTGAGATCCGCGATCGCGTCGTCGAACCGCTCCTGCTTGATCCGCAGTACACCGCGATTCACGAACAGGACATAACGCGAATTGTCATCGAGCGGCAGTTGCAGCGCTTTCCGAAAATCCGACTCGGCCGCGTCCCACGCCTTGAGTTCCCCGTGAGCAAACCCGCGCAGCAAGTACAGCCACACGAACTCGCGACCCTGAGCGAGACACGCCGTGAGCATCGTCTTCGCCTCGGCGTGCCGATTCAGCCGCAGCAGGCACAGGCCGTTGAGATATTGCGCCCAGAAGTGATCCGGTTTCGTCTGCAAGACGTGCTCGAATTCGCGGATCGCCTCGTCGAGTTCCGCGCGGCGATACAGTTCGTCCGCCATCAAGAAGTGATCGAGCACGTCAGCGACGGGGGCTGCCTGGGCCGCCCGTTCCGCTGCCGTCGTTGCGGTGTCGTCGCCCAGCCGGCTGAGGTAGCGCGCGCACCGCAGGTGATAGGCTCGCGAAGGCGTGCCGAATCGCAATGCCTGATCGAGCAGTCGCAGTGCTTCCCGCAGTTGAGCTTCCTGCTCTGCCGGATTCTGATCGGATGCGGTCTGCGATTCGGTTTCAGCGAGGATCAAGAAGAGCTGATAACAGTCGCCACGGACCTCGGCTCGTTGTGCGTCCGAGAGATTGGAGTCTAAGAGGATTCGGGATGGCGAGGATCCCGCCGAGCCGTCAATTGGCACGGCACTCGGCTCGGCGGGAGCCTCGCCCTCCAGCGCGTCGCGAATCGGCACGTCGCACACGGCCAACGCTTGATGCACCGCGGCTCGTGAGGCTTTGAGATTCGCGGCCAAGTCCATACCCGTGTGGAGACTTCCGAGAAACTGCGCCTCGTCGCGCAGGCTGCCGAATTTCTCGAACCGAACCTGCGAAGCTCGCTGCTCAGCCTCGACGCGCAAACGCTCATCGACTTGTTTCAATTCATTCTCAACCTGTGTCAGCAAAGCCTCTGCCGGCTTCTGCAACGCATCGAGCCGCGGTTCGCGGCGGATGATCGTCAGTGCTTTCGTCAGGTCGAGCCGCGCCGTCGGCCACTCGGACGCCGCGGCGGCGACGCGAGCGCTGTCGAATAGTTTTTGCGCCTCGCTTTGCACTTGCGACACACGCTGCTCTTCGACGGCATCGGCTTCGCGCTGTCGAGCACTTCGCTCGTCGGCCAGAGCCTCGTTCAATCGGTCGCGCAGCGAGACGTTGTGCCAGACGATGAACAATACCATGCTGAAGATCGCGGCCACGCTGACAGCCAGCAGCGCCACCGTGGCCGGGCGGCGTTTGGCCCATTTCACGGCCCGTTCCCACGTCGAAATCGGCCGCGAGAGAATCGGCTCATGCACCAGAAAGCGATGCAGGTCGTCCGCCAACGCTTCCGCAGTGTCGTAACGGCGAGCCGGTTCTTTTTGCAGACACTTTAGACAGATCGTCTCCAAGTCCAGCGGCACGCGCGGTTCAATCGACCTGGGCGGAACCGGCTCCTGGTCGATGACTTGATGAATGACATCGATCGGATTCGCGGCCTTGAACGGCGGCCGGCCGGTCAGCATCTCGTACAGGATCGCACCCAGCGAATAGATGTCAGACGCCCGCCCGATCTCGCGCACCTTTCCGCTGGCCTGCTCGGGCGACATGTAACTCGGCGTGCCAAGGATCGTACCGGTGTGCGTTTGCCCAGCGGCGTTGTCATCGACTCGCTTGGCCAACCCGAAGTCCGTGATCTTGGGAGTCGCGGTTCGCGACCAGTGGTCGCCGATGGACGATGACGAGGTACCGGAAAGTTGTTCCTTGCGGATGACTGATGACTTGCCACTGCTCGCGGCCAGTAGAATGTTCGCGGGCTTCAGGTCGCGATGGATGATTCCGTGCTGGTGCGCAAACCCCATCGCACGAGCCAGCGATTCCATCAAGTAAGCCGCGCCTTTCGGTGGTGGCGGCAACTCGCGCAACCGTTGATCGAGAATGCCCCCCTCCACCAACTCCAACGAGAAATAAGGGCAACCGTCGTGCTCGCCGATCTCATAGACCTGCACGATGTTGGCATGTTGCAACTGAGCGACTGCTTCCGCCTCGGCCCTGAATCGAGCCAACCCGGACGCTCCCGCATGGGCCCCCGCCAAGATCATTTTCAGCGCGACCAACCGCTGCAACTTCTGATGTCGCGCCTTGTAAACAACACCCATGCCGCCGCGTCCGAGCTCTTGCAAAATGTCATAGCCGGGAACAGAGACACCCTCCAGCGACTCCGGGACGGAGGACTCCGTACCTCCGCTGCTGATTTTGACGGTGGGACCGAGGAGAGTTACTTGACGGTTCTGGCTGGCGTCCGTTGCTCCGATGATCGTTTGGTCGTTTGAAGATTTCGCAACGCCGATGTCAACGGTCGGAGAGACGAGAGTCACCTCGCGGCCGCGCGTGGTGTCCGCGGGAGCCAGAATCGTCTGCACACCGGAAGGCTCCGCGGCATCAGGGGGAGGGAGGATTGACTGGTGCTTTGCCACCGCAACTCTTTTGGCGCTCGAAGCCGGCCCGCGAATTGATCGCAAGCAACTCAGCCCCACACGCCACCGCAACTGAATGACATCGGCTGGCAACTTCTTTCCGAACCATCACCCCGAGGCGTTCGATCGACCAGCTACCTCATCGGGCGACCACCATGCCAGTCAAAACCAGCGATAGACTATCGGCGAATGCGTCATCTGCGCGCGACAATCAGCACTCACCGAATTCCAAAGGCTCCGCCCAATCAACCCTCATCGGGGTGATGTACGCATAGCATGCACACCTCCGGCTAGTCATTGCAAGCTGCAACGACCCACCGATTCCCTTTTTTTCCCGCAGGACCCGCAAAACCCGTCGAAACGATCGGAAAGCCACTCCGGCAACCCCACTCAAGCATCTGAATGCGCGACGGCTCGACTTACGTGTCAGAGCGACCGGTGTCACTTCTTCTGAGTCAGTTCCTTGAACACGAACTCGATGTTTTCCACCCGCTCACGAACCGGGACGCCCGCCCACTCCTGATAGAACGGGAGGTCGATCGCTTTCTTGATCTCGTCCAAGCTCTTTCCTTTCGCGATCGCGTCGCCGATCACCTGCCGGAGTTCCACGAAGTACCGCCGCTGAGTCGCCAGTAGGGACGCATCGGACATTTCGCCGTGGCCGGGGCAGATGCGTTTCACGGGGAGCTGCTGCATCTCGGTGAGGATGCCGATCCAACTGGCCGTGTTGCCGTCGCCGGTGTAGTTGAACGCTCCGTTCACGCACGCATCCCCCGTGAACAGGATGCCGTGTTTCGGCAGCCAGGCGACGGCGTCTCCGGCCGTGTGGCCGTGGCCGAAATGAATCAGCTCGACGCGCTGAGTGGCATCCTCGATGACCAGTTTTTTCGGGAAGTACAGGTGCGGGTAGCCATACTTGAGCTGTCCGTATTCCTTCGCCTTGTCCTTCCGAGACTGCTCGAACCCGGCAATTCCCTTCGTGTGAAATAACTCTCGGCTCGGCTCCGACGCGATCGCACTGGCTCCCTGCTGGATGAAGATCGGATTCCCATCCGCATGGTCGCCGTGATAGTGCGTGTCGAAAACGTATCGAATCGGCTTGTCGGTCGTCTTGCGAATCTCCTTGATGAGTACTTCCCCCTGATTCGGGAAGCTGGCTTCGATGACGAGCACAAAGTCCTCGAAGATGATCCACCCCTGATTGCAACCGAGAAACTGCGGTTTCCATTCCATCTTGCGAAAGAACACGCCGGGAGCCAACTCGGTGACGAATGTCTCCTCCGGCTTGAACCACCCCGCCGCCCACCCCCCCACGCCGGTGACGATCACTCCTGTCAGAATCACGACCACCAGCCGTCGAGACGCAACCAATCGTCGCATGCTTGGTTCTCCTGGAATGAAATCCGGCATGAGGTTTCCCACGAAATCGGTTGTGTAGCTTACAGACGAGACGTCCAGATGTCAGCCGACCTCCGCGATCTCCGCGCCTCTGTGTGACACCAATTCTGTGGACAAGAATTTCACGCAGAGGCGCGGAGATCGCGGAGTAGATCAACGGCTACGAGTAGCTTTGTTCGGGAACTCAATCGCAAATCCAAAATCGAAAATCTAAAATCCCCGCCATGCCTCGCGACTTCACCACCGAGAGTCTCTCGCACGATCCGATTCACGGGTACATTCCGTTCATCGCCCGCAGCGGATTGCCGGCGGGCGAAGTGTCCGAGCAGGAGATCATCGACCACCCGTGGGTGCAGCGGATGCGGCACATCCATCAGCTTCAGACGGCGTGGTGGGTCTTCCCGACGGCCGAGCACACGCGGTTTCAGCACATCCTCGGCGTGATGCATCTCGCGTCGCTGGCCATCGACCGCTGGTACGATTCGCTCGTGGAATCGTGCCGCATCGTGCCGTCGCGAGCTTACGTTGAAAGTCTCTGCCGGATGGCGGGGCTGCTGCACGACATCGGCCACGGGCCGTTAGGGCACTTCTTCGACGATCAGTTTCTCGGCCAGTTCGGCATCACGCACGAAGACATCGGCGTGGCGGTGATCACGGGCGAATTGAGCGATCTCATCCGCCGCGTGCGAAGAAACCCCAGCGGCAAGTTGCAGCCGCTGGAGGAACTCGACCCGGCACAGATCGGGTTCCTGATCCGCCGCCCGCAGGGAAAGGCCGCGAAAGACGACGGACATCCCGACTGGCTGGTCAAGCTGCGGTCGCTGTTCAGCGGCATCTACACCGTGGACAACATGGATTTCGTGCTGCGCGACAGTTACATGTCGGGCTACAACACGAAGGCGTTCGATCTGTCTCGGCTGCTGCACTACAGCTTCTTCACTCCAGCCGGGCTGACGATTCACGTTCGCGGCCTGTCGTCGCTCGTGCATTTCATCGAAGTCCGCGCGAACCTGTTTCGGGCGATCTATTTTCACCGCACCGTGCGAGCGTTGGACGTGGGCCTGGAAGACATCTTCGGCGACACGCTCCGCTTGCTGTTTCCGGGCAACCCGCTGGAACACCTCGATGCCTATCGCCACCTGACCGAGTCGTCGCTGATGGTCGATGTCGGTCGCTGGCCGCAATCCGACGACGCGGCCAAACGCAAGCTGGGCGAACAGTGGCAGGCGATCTTGTCCCGCCAGATGCTGTGGAAAATGGCGGGCGAACGGACGATGTATTTCCACTCCGGCCAGTCCGAGCGCACGTCGATCTTTTCCGAACCGGACCTCGTGGCCAAACGGCTGCGGGAGAAACTTCCGAAATCGTGCCGCAACCTGCCGCTGAAAATCGACGTGGCCCAACACTACCACCGCCCGAGCACGAAGCAGCCGTCCGGCGGACAGAATTTCGTCCTCGATCCCGCGACGAAGCAACCCCAGGCGCTCAGCGACTCCGAACTCTTCCGCGAACTCCCGCTGAGCTTCCTCATCTGCCGCGTCTACTCGCTCGACCATCAGCATGACGCCGAGATCAACCGCGCCCTCACGAGCATCCTCGGCGACGCCAGCGACACGAAGACAAACATGTAATGTAGCCCGCTCTCGCCGAGAGCGGAGGCAACCTCACCCGCTCTCGGCGAGAGCGGGCTACACTGTCGGACCAGATTCGTAATCCTCGCGCGCCAGCGCATACGTCACGTCCGGCGAATCGTATCCCGGCAGCGGGAACTGCTGCACGCGCTTCAGCCCCACTTTTTCCATCACGCGCCACGACGCGACGTTGGACAGCAAGGCCGACGAGACGATGCGTTTCGCGTCGAGTTCGGTAAACGCTTTGCGGACGATGGCCCGCGACGCCTCGGTCGCGTACCCCTTCCCCCACGCCGCCTTGTGCAAGCGGTAGCCCATTTCGAGATCGTCCGGTCCCCACCCCGACAGGTGCGCGAACACCCAATCGCTGCCAGGCCGCAAACAAAACCAACCGAGGAACTCGCCCGTCGATTTCTCGATCGCCGCCCAGACTCCCAGCCCGCGACCGGCCGAGTAATACTTCTCGATCCACGACCGAATCTTCGCCCGCGATTCGTCAACGGACTTGGGCATGAACGGCCCGATGTACCGCATCACGTCGGGATCGGTATCCAGCGCGAACAGCCGTTCGGCGTCGTCCTCGGTGAATTCCCGCAGGGTCAGGCGCTCGGTTTCGAGGTAGACGTGCATGGCGACTCCGGACGAATGCGGCACGAGCGAATGATTGAATCTGCCTTCCGGCAGCCGTATACTCCGACCCGTTTGTTCCGGGTTCCCGGATCACGCGGCCTCCCCAGTGTGGACTCCAAAGTCTCACACGCTCTTGATGAAGGACACGGGATCGATGAGCGACAACACCACGCACCAACCGGAACTCATGGCTTCGAACGCCTATCGACTTCTGTGGGCCGGCTTCATGGCGATCCTGGCCGCTGGCATCGGGTTTTCCATTCGCGGCGGGTTCCTCGACAACTGGCGAGCCGAGTATGGCTTCACGGACAAGGAAGTTGGAGACATCAACGGCATCGGGTTCACAGGATTTTGTTTCGGCATCATCATCGGCGGGATCATCTGTGACAGAATCGGTTACGGCAAGCTGGTGATCACGGCCTTCGGGCTGCACATGATGTCGGCAGTCATCACATTTGCTCCCAGTCCCTTGATGCCCAAATTGGCGATCAGCCAACTGCTGACGTGGGGGTCCTTCCTGTTTGCGATGGCTAACGGAGTTCTGGAGGCAGTGGCCAATCCACTGGTGGCAACAGTTTTCTTTCGCAATCGCACACACTACCTCAACATCTTGCACGCCAGTTGGCCAGCCGGGTTGGTGCTCGGCAGCGCATCGGGCTGGGTTCTTGACGACATTTACCATGTGCATTGGAAGTTGCAATTTGCTCTGTTCCTGATTCCGACCGCGCTCTATGGCGTGATGTTCTTCGGTCAGCACTTCCCGAAGTCCGAAGCGTCGCAGAAGGGACTGAGCTTCGGCGAGATGTTCAAGGATGTCGGAGTCTTGGGCGGCCTCATCGTCTGTGCCCTGCTGGGCATGTTCTTCAACAACGCGCTCGGGTTGCAGAGTGGCGTGGCCTATGCCTTGGCGGGCGGGTTGATGATTCTGCTGCTGTTGGTGGCGCACACCCACGGAGACCGCGGCGAAACGCTGATACCGCTGGGGGCCATCCTGCTGTTCACACTCTTTGTCGCTCATGCCCTGGTCGGCGCTGTGGAGTTGGGAACTGACAGTTGGATTCAGAACATCACCGGCAACATCTTGACTTCGAAAGAGGGCAAGTGGCTGTTCGTGTTCACGTCGTTGTTGATGTTTGCGTTGCGATTTTGCGCGGAGTTCATCGAGAAAAAGATCGGTCTCTCCCCCGTGGGCATCTTGCTGGTCTGTGCGGTTCTGGGTTGTGTGGGTTTGAACTTGGCGAGCGGCATCGCGACGTTCGGCGGTGCGCTGTTCGCGTTGACGGTTTACGGAATCGGCAAAACGTTCTTCTGGCCAACAATGTTGGCGGTGGCTTCGGATCGTTTCCCGCGCACAGGAGCGTTGGCGATCTCCGTCATGGGCGGCATCGGTATGATGTCGGCCGGTCTGATTGGCGCTCCAGGATTGGGTTATGCGAAAGACCGCTTTGCCGGCGAAGCATTGAAGACCGCGAATGCCGCGACGTTTGAGAACTACAAAGCCGACAAAGCGAGTTCGTTTCTGATCTTTGCCGATGCAGTCGGTTTGGATGGAAAGAAGCTGGGTGCCGTGCAAAAGAAACTCGAAAACGCCCGCACGATCCTCGAAAAGGGCAAGGTCGAAGACTTGAAACCTGAAAACTTGGCCAAGCTCGAGGACGAGGCTCGCAAGGAGGCTGAGAAAGGGCACGAAGAACTTCTGGCGTTGATGGCCAGACTGAAAGAGGCTGGCGTGTTCAAGGAGGGAGGAGGAAGCGATCCAAAGTCGGCGGACGTCGTGCTGACATCGGACGAGAAAGAAGTTCAAGCCGCCAGCATCGCAGGCGACCGCAAGACCCTGATCGCCGATTCGGCGATCCCCGCCGCGATGGCGGTCATCTATCTGCTGCTGCTCCTGTACTTCCAAACCATCGGCGGCTACAAGCCGGTCCACATCGACGGCGGAGCCAACTCAACGGGCGATGCCGAAGGAACCGCGGAATCGTAGAAGAGTTGAGAGTGGAGAGATAAGAGATGTCGTGAGTGATTCCTCATCTCTCAACTCTCATCTCTCATCCGTGAGATCACGACCTCGCCGCGATGCCTCCGCGCGTCGATGTTCCCCGGCAGCGTGACGGCTCCGCCGGTGAGCGCGATCTCGACGAGTTGCTCCCAGTGATCGAAGCCCATTTTCTGCCGGGGCCAATTCTGCTGCCGCCAGAGTTGCACGAATAGTTCGCGAACCACAGGGCGCGGCTGATCGACGAGCGTGGCCGCATCGACGTGGCACTCGGTCGGCGAGCGGTGCCGGAGCGCCCGTCGCAACAGATCGACGGCGAGTGCTTCGACAAACGTGTGCAGTTCCGCCGCCTGCCGGCCGAGCCGCAGCAGCGTGTCGTCGATCTGCGGATTGAATTCGGCGCGCAAGCGCGGGAGCAATTCGTTGCGGATTCGGTTGCGGGTGAACGTCGCGTCGAAGTTGGAGGCGTCCGCGCAAAAATCCTGGCTGTGCTGGCGGAGGAATTCCAACACGTCCTGCCGGGTGACTTCGAGCAGCGGCCGCACGAGTTTGATGCCACCGGCGAGACGCCGGTGCCACGGCATCCCGGCGAGACCGGCCAGGCTGGTGCCGCGTAGGACGTGGTGGAGGATGGTCTCGACCTGATCGTCCGCCGTGTGCGCCACGGCGACGTGCGTGCATCCGGTTTCGCCGGAGACCTGTTCCAAAAACCGATACCGCGCCTCCCTCGCGGCCTCTTCGACCCCGATCTCGCGCGACGCCGCTTCGGCCGCGACATCGAGTTCGCCCATTCGAACCGCGACGCCGTGCTGCTCGCATAGGCTCCGCACCCAAGCCGCATCCGCTTCGGACGCCGCTCCGCGCAGGCGGTGGTTAAGGTGGGCCGCCGTCACCGTCAGCGACCACGCTTGCCGCAGGATCAGCAACCCCCGCAGCAGCGACACGCTGTCGGCTCCGCCAGACACGCCGACCACGAGCCGCGCGCCTCGCAGTTCGCAGCGATCGAGGCCATTTTCGAGTTGGTCGAGGAAGCGGGACATCTAAATCGCGGCTGCTTGTGGCTCGGTGCGGGCTTTGTTACGATGCCGCCCAAGTTGAGATTTTCGGTGCATGATACACACCGAGACCTTCCGGGTCTGCGGAACCGGAGGGGAGGCGGAACACGGGCCGGGTTCCCGGCTCGTTGGCCGCAGAGTGGTTTCAAGTCACGTTTCGTGGATGCTCCGACAATGCAGCACTTCGTGTTGACGTTGCTGGCCTTTTGGCACTGGTTCCAAACTCGGGCGATCGGCTCGATGGATCAGTCGGAAACCCCACGCTGGCAGACGTTCGACCGGTCGGCCCAATCGGTGTCCGAGTCGGCTCTGCTTCCCGGGCGCATGGCCCACCGGCTGCGGTGGTTCTGGCCGTGCTCGTTTCGCGACTGCCGCGCGGTGACGAACCGCACGCGGTCCCGATCGTTCTCACTTCGTTTGTTCCGTTGGCTGGACGTTCTCTCGCGCTGCGGCATCGGCCTGGCTGCTGAACCGGCCGTGTGTCGGGTGAGTTTCTCCCAACCAAGGATCGACCCCGACGGCTTGCCGCCTGATCGCGTGCCGCCGGGAACATCGTGGCCCCGGCGTTGACCTGCTCCTCTGCTGCCTGAATGCGCGAGCCGGCGTCATCCGCTGGCCGACGGATTCATTCCGATCCCGCCTCCCCCGTGGTTCCGCATCCGGCGGCTCTCGTGACCTCTCACGACGAAGGGACGCGGGCGATGATTCCAACCTATCTATTCTTCCCGTTGGGTGTGATCCTCGGCATGGCGATCGTGTATCTCCTGCTGCGCGCCGTGACGGGCTCCGCGTACAAACGACGTGACGAGATTCTCATGCAGGCCGAACACGACGCGGAGAACATCCGCAAGGCCCAGGAACTGTCGGGCAAGGAAGAACTACTCAAACGTCGCGAGGAACTGGATGCCGAGAACGACAAAACTCGCGAGGAACTCCGCGATCTGGAGCGGCGAGTCGAGCGGCGCGAAGCGACTGTTGCCGAGCTGCAACAAGAAATCGCCAAACGCGAACGCATGGTCGAATCCAACCAGCGCAAGCTGGCCGAGAAACTGGAGGCGATCGAATCGCGCGAAGGCGAACTCCAGCAGGTGCTGAAAGACCAGCGTGAGCAGTTGTTCAAAATCAGCAGCCTCGACCAGCAATCGGCCACCGACATGCTGCTCAATCAACTCCGGAGCGACCTCAAGGCCGAAACGGGCGGGATCATCCTCAAGCATCAGTCCGAGCTGAAGCAGACGTGCGACAAGATGGCTCGCGAGGTGATCGGGATGGCCGTGCAACGCTACGCGGCCGCGCACACGTCGGAGACCACCGTGTCGTCGGTGGACATCCCGAACGATGAAATGAAGGGGCGGATCATCGGCCGCGAGGGGAGGAACATCCGCGCGTTCGAGAAGGCGACCGGCGTGGACGTGATCGTGGACGATACGCCCGGTGTCGTGATCGTTTCGGCGTTCGACACCGTGCGCCGCGAGACAGCGAAGCTGGCCTTGGTCAAACTGATTCAGGACGGGCGCATCCATCCCTCGCGGATCGAGGAAATCGTCACCGAGACGCAGAAGGAGATGGACCGGCACATCCGCCAGCTTGGCACGGAAGGGGCCGAGGAGGCGGGCGTCCACGGGATGCACGAAAAACTGATCGACCTCATGGGGCGACTCAACTTTCGCGTGAGCTACAGTCAAAACGTGCTGCGGCATTCGATCGAGGTCGCGTTCCTGACGGGGATGCTCGCCGAGCAGCTTGGGTTGGACGCCAAGCTGGCCCGCCGCTGCGGGTTCCTGCACGACATCGGCAAGGCCGCCGACCACGAGATGGAGGGCGGCCACCCGGCGGTCGGCGCGGAGTTGCTCAAGCGCTACGGCGAGCGACCCGAAGTCGTTCACGCGGCGGCCGGACACCACGATGACATCCGCGTGGACTACATCTACACCGTTCTGGTAGCGTCCGCCGATGCGATTTCCGCCGCGCGGCCGGGCGCCCGCCGCGAGACGTTGGAAAAGTACGTCAAACGTCTGGAGGAACTGGAATCGCTCGCGTGCGGTTTCCCCGGCGTCGAGCAAGCCTACGCCGTGCAGGCGGGCCGCGAGATTCGAGTCATCGTCAATTCCGGCCAGGTCGGCGACCGCGAAGCCGCGACGATGTGCCGCGACATGGCCAAGGCCATCGAACAAGCGCTCACCTACCCCGGCGAAATCAAAGTCAGCGTGCTGCGGGAAACGCGCGTGGTCGAGTTCGCAAGGTGACGCGCTCATGAAGGCCGACTCATGATTCATGTCGATCTGGCCCCGAAAGGGGCCAAGGCATACAGCCGTGGGCGTCAGCCCACGGGATGCGGGACACCGGGATTAAACCCCGAAGGGGCGACGTTCGGCCTGACCGCTGCCGCCTACGCCGCCCCTCCGGGGCTTATTGGGATGACCCGGTAGCCACCGTGGGCTGACGCCCACGGCTTTACCACATCGTCCCTACGGACTGATCGAAACACGGAAACAGGTTCAGTAAGATTCACCCATGTCCGACACAGCTAAACGCAACACCCCCATCCTCACCGTCCAGCAGCACATCCTGCAGGAGCAGAAGCGGTTCCCCGGTGCGTCGGGCGAGTTCTCGTGGCTGCTGTCGGGAATCACGTTGGCGACGAAGATGATTCAGGCGCAGGTCCGCCGCGCGGGGTTGACCGACATCCTCGGCGAACACTGCGCGATGAACGTGCAGGGAGAACTCCAGCAAAAGCTCGACGTGTACGCCGACGAGGTGCTCATGCACTGTCTCGGCCTGCGCGAGAGCATCGGCGTCCTGGCCTCCGAGGAGAACGAGCATCCCGTGATCCTGCGGCACGGGTCGCCGAGTGCGAACTACGCCGTCGTGTTCGATCCCCTCGATGGCTCTTCGAATATCGACGTGAACGTCAGCGTCGGCACCACGTTTTCCGTGATGCGGCGGCCGGACGGTGACCAGGCCGGCGATCCCGACAACTGGTTGCTGCAACCGGGAAGCCGGCAGATTGCGGCGGGCTACGTCGTGTACGGGTCATCGACCGTGCTGGTTTACAGCGTGGGGAACGGCGCTCATGCGTTCACGCTCGACCCGTCGATCGGCGCGTACGTCCTCAGCCACGAGAACATCCGCATGCCGCCGGCCGGCAAATACTACTCGGTCAACGAAGGGAACCGCGACAGCTTTCCGAAGGAGTACAACTTTTACATCGACCGCCTGCGCCGAGGAGCCTTGGGCCATGCGTACTCGTCGCGGTACATCGGTTCGCTCGTCCCCGACTTTCACCGCACGCTGCTCAAAGGAGGCATCTTCCTCTACCCGCCGACGGCTTCCAACCCGACCGGCAAGTTGCGGCTGCTGTACGAAGCCAACCCGATCGCGTTCATCGCCGAACAGGCCGGCGGCGTGGCGAGCGATGGCGAGCGGAGAATCCTCGACATCCAACCGGACAGCATCCACCAGCGGACTCCGCTGATCGTCGGCAGCCGCGTCGAAATGGCCGAGTTCGAACGTTGCATGAGCGAAGCGTAACGTAGCCGTCACGCTCCGCGTGACGAACTCCATCACGCGGAGCGTGATGGCTACGTAACGTGCGACGCGCTCGACATCGGCGCGAAGGGACCAGCCACATGAATCTCGACCTGCACGACAAAATCATCCTCGTCACCGGCGGAGCCAAGGGGATTGGCGAAGGGATTTCGAGATGCCTCGCCGCCGAAGGGGCCGTGCCGGTCGTGATCGGTCGCAGCGCGAGCGACAACGTGGCGTGTGTGGCCTCGATTGAAGCGGCCGGAGGCCGGGCGTTCGCGGTCACGGCGGAACTGACCAGCACGGATGAATGCCGCGCGGCCGTCGATGCGACGGTCGCGAAGTTCGGTCGGATCGACGGGCTGGTGAACAACGCGGGGATCAACGACGGCGTGAACCTCGAACAGGGCGACACGGAACGATTCGTCGCATCGCTGCGGAAGAACCTGATCCACTATTTCGACATGGCCCACTTTGCTCTCCCGGAGTTGAAGAAGTCTCGCGGAGCCATCGTGAACATCGGATCGAAAGTCGCCGAGACCGGTCAGGGAGGCACGTCCGCGTACGCGGCGGCCAACGGCGGACGCAACGCGCTGACACGCGAGTGGGCGATCGAACTGGCGAAGTACGGCATCCGCGTGAACTGCGTCATCGTCGCGGAGTGTTGGACGCCGATGTATGCGAAGTGGCTCGGCACCGTCGCCGACCCCGAGGTGACTCGCCGCCAGATCGAATCCCGCGTGCCACTGGAACACCGCATGACCACGAGCGACGAGATCGCCCACACGGTCGCGTTCCTGCTTTCCCCGCGCAGCAGCCACACGACCGGACAGCTCATCCACGTCGATGGCGGCTACGTGCACCTCGACCGCGCGTGTTCGTGACGGTTGACACCCGCAACGCCGCACGGCACGATCACGCTCCGAGGCTGTGAGTTTTTTTGGAGTGCGGCGACTTGTCGTCGCTTTCATTTTCATTTTCGGTGGGTGGCACGCCCTGACCAACGGGAAGGGCGTGGCCTCCGGGCGTGACAACCACGCCCATCACTTCGTTCTGGGCGTGCCACCCGGCCGAACTCGGAATAGCTTCAGTGGCTCTTGGCCCGCGACAAAAATTAAAATTAAACCAAAGCGATGTCGGACCATCGCACTCCAAAAGAAACCAAAACAAACAACAGGAACTCTGGAGAGCCAACCATGATTCGTCGGCTTACGAAACTGTCGTGCGGCATCGTGTGCCTGACCGGACTGATCATGTTCGCCGAAAGCGGCATGGCCGCGGCGGCGGAGTCGAAACCCAACATCATCATCTTCCTCTCCGATGATCTCGGCTGGGGCGAACTTGGGTTTCAAGGGAACAAGGAAATCCCGACGCCGCATCAGGACTCGATCGCCAAAAATGGAATCCGGTTCACGCAGGGGTACGTGTCCGGCCCGTACTGCAGCCCGACGCGAGCCGGCTTGATGACCGGCCGGTATCAAACCCGGTTCGGCCACGAATTCAATGGCGGAGGCGGGTCGGGCAAAAAAGAATTCGGTCTGCCGCTGACCGAGAAGACGATCGCCGACCGGTTGAAGTCGCTCGGGTACGCCACCTGTGCGATTGGCAAGTGGCATCTCGGAGCCCCGCCGACGTTCATCGCGACGGCTCGCGGATTCGACGAATTCTACGGCACGGTGGCGAATACGCCGTTCTTCAACCCGCCGAACTTCATCGACACGCGCGTGTCGCAATCGGTCCAGCCGGTCAAGGACGACAGTTTCTACACGACCGACGCGTACGCCGAGCGAGCCGTGGATTGGATCGAAAAACACAAGGACGGGCCGTTCTTTTTGTACTTCCCGTTCAATGCCCAGCATGCGCCGCTGCAGGCCACGCAGAAATACCTCGACCGCGTGGCGAACATTCAAGACGAGAAACGCCGCACGTTCGCCGCCATGATGGTCGCAATGGACGATGCGATCGGCCGGGTGCTCGACACGCTGCGCAAGAACAAGCTCGAAGAGAATACGCTGATCTTCTATCACGCCGACAACGGCGGACCGACGCAGCAGACCACGTCGAGCAATCTCCCGCTGCGCGGTTTCAAAGCGACCACGTCGGAGGGTGGCGTGCGCGTGCCGTTCGCCTGCCAATGGAAAGGCCGGTTGCCGGCGGGCAAAACTTACGAGTACCCGATCATTCAACTCGACATCCTGCCCACCGTCATTGCTGCCGCCGGCGGCAAGGTCGATCCGTCGTGGAAAGTCGAAGGCGTCAACCTGCTGCCATACCTCGAAGGGAAGAACACCGGCCGACCGCACGACGCGCTCTTCTGGCGGTTCGGTCCGCAGTGGGCCATCCGGCAAGGGGATTGGAAACTGGTGGCCTCGCGCATCGACAACAACGAACCGCGGTTGATCAATCTTGCCGACGACATCAGCGAGGCCAGCGACCTGAAAGCCAGGCACGCCGACAAGGTCGCGGAACTGACCGCCGCGTGGAAAAAGTGGGACGAACAGAACATCGCTCCGCTGTGGGTCCCTGCCAACCAACCCACCGCCACGGGGGCGACAGACACGACGACCAAAAAGGCGAAGAAGAAAAAGAAGAAGGACCAGTGATCGACGATGCCGCGATGAGTGAACATCGCCGACGTGCCGCACACGTTCCGGTTCGCGTCCACTGCCCCGTTCCACATCGAACTCGGCCACCGCCAGCGCCACGTGTCGCGTCGCTCGGCGAAATTCTTCACCGACTGGGTGGACGAACGGATCGACCGGATTCGCGATGCGGTCAAGGACGAAGCCGAGTTGCGAGACGTGCTCCGGTTCCACGAGTCCGCCCGCGACTTCTGGCAGGATCGGTTGGTGCAGGCGAATGCCGATTGAGGTGAGGAACGGAGGGAGTTGACTGTTCGGCCCCCTCACCCCCGGCCCCTCTCCCCCGGAGGGGAGAGGGGAGGGATTTCAAAACCTCGCCTTGCGTTGCGACAGGTATTCCACGAGTGCCTTGTCGAACGGCATGCTCGTGTTGAGCGGCACGTAGTCCACGCCGGCGGCGAAGCATTCGGTGCGGTAGCGGTCGCACAGTTCGCGGAGGGCGTCGAGGTAGTCCTGGCGGATGCCGTTCGCGTCGACCAGCAGATGGTCGTTGGTTTCGGGTTCGCGAAGGTCCACCATCCCGTCGAACGGGAAGTTCACCTCGGCTTCGTCGAGGATGTGGAACAGGATCACGTCGTGACCGCGATGCCGCAGCGCGTGCAGGCTGTCGAGAACCGGGTCGGGGTCGGCGAGCAAATCAGAGAAGAGCATGAACAGGCTGCGGTGCCGGGTCATCGCGGCGATGCTTCGCAGGTTGCGAGCGATCTCCGTCGGCCCGGTCGGTTGCAGTTTTGACAGGAGAGCAAGGATGTTGCCGAGCTGCGTGCGTTTGCTCTTGGCCGCCAGGCTGTGACGGATTTTCTCGTCGAACGTGAACAGCCCAACCGGGTCCTGCTGATGGATCATCAGGTAGCTGAGCGCGGCAGCCAGGCAGATGCCGTACTCGAACTTCGTCAACTCCTGCCGATACGTGTACGCCATGCTCTGCGACAGGTCCATCACGAGATAGCCCGTGATGTTCGTTTCCGCCTGGTACTTCTTGACGTAGTACCGATCGGTCTTGGCATACACCAGCCAGTCGAGGTCTTTCAGGTCATCCCCCTGCGTGTACCGCCGGTGCTCACTGAATTCCACGCTGAACCCGTGAAACGGACTGGCGTGCAACCCCGACAAAAACCCTTCGACAATGAACCGCGCTCGCAGGTCGAGGCGGCTCACCGTGCGGATGACTTCGGGCTTGAGATACTGTTCGGCGGTGGGCATGGCTGACGATTATCGCCGTCGCCGCGCTGCTGTCCATGCCGACGAGAAGGGAACCACAAGGCCACGGAGGAAACAGAGAACTCCGTGTCCTCCGTGGCTCTGTGGTTACAATCGTCGTCCATCCGTCTCGGAGATCGTACGGATGTGGTCCAGCACGCGGCGATGAATCGCGTGGATGATCGAGTCGGACCAGGCGGTCCAGTACGGTTGCGGGTACATCCGGAACTCATACCACGTGCGACCCTCGAGGCGCGTGCGTCCGCCGTCGAGCGGGATCAGCAGGAATTCGCCTCGGCGGCTGCGCAGCGTGCCGTTCAAGAGATGGGGAGCCCGGACGTTGCGGTACGGGCTGAGTTCTTTCATCGTCGTTGGCTGGTCGGTGACGTCGAACGCCAGTCGCCGCGGCGCGTCCCAGACGGTGATCGGTTCGACGAACGAGCCGGTCGAAAAAATGCAGTGCCGCGTCGCCCCCACGCCCTCGCCGTCGATGGTGGCTCGTTCGGGGCAGGCCAACCCAAGGCGGAAGTACCAGTCGCGCTCTTCAGGCAGGTTGGGGAAGGTGACGACGTTTTTCCAGACGATCTCCGGCGGCGCGTCGATCTCGACGGCCGTCACAATCTCGCGAACCGGAAGCGGCTGAAGATGCGGTTCGGCCATCGCGAGGACGGGCAGGCAGAGCAAGGCCCCCAGCGGTTGCACATCGCGCGTGTGCGGCGTGAAGTCGGCAATGGCCTTGCCGACGAGGCACCCGAACGCACCGGCCACGGCCGCCAGCGGGTATGCCATCGCGAGGCAGATCACTCCTTCCAAAGCGAACAGCAGCAGGCCGGCTCCGACCAGCAGGATGGAGAGTTGAGCGAGGCCGAAGGTCACAGCCAGGCTGCGCGGCACCGGACGGTTGTACGCGAACGCCGTCACCGCGCTCACTACCAGCGGCGATGCGAAGAACAGCGTGGCACCGTAGTTCCCCGCGACGAACACGCACAGGATGACCATTGCGAACGTCGCCAGCAGACCGATCAGCAGTGCGTTTACTGCGGCTCGCACATCGGACAGCACGGCACCTTGCGGCGCCCGCCGCATCAACTCCCAGTGTCGCCACGACGCCGTCGGCAGGAAACACGCTACGATCATCCACACCATCCCGAGCAGTGGCACCATCACCAGAAATCCGGCCCACGGCGAGAACCCCGCGTTCGCCGCGCGGCGGATGCTCATGCTGATCGAAATCCACAGGAACGGCAGCGTCCACACCAGGAGCGCCGGGCCGACCCAGTCCGGAGCACCGACGAGCAGCGCGGCTCGCAACGAGTAGACCGGAGCTAGGAATTCGAGCGCGTTCATTACCTTGCCCGAGAATTGGTAGATGACGAACGCCTCGCTCGCGTACTTGATCAGCATCAGCCCAAACCCGCTGAGCGCGAACGCCAGTCGACCCACATCGTCCCGCAATCCAAACCACAATGTGAACCAGTCCATCACGGTTCGTGGAAGTGGAAGACTTGGATCAGAATTCGATGTGCTTGACACATCGTCCGCGATCTCGTCGGGATGGAACTCGGGCATGGGAGCGACCTCTGAAAGAATCCTGTGTCAGCGGGGATGCGGGGACAAACCGACAGGACGGTGGACCATTAACCGGACGAAAGTCAAACCAAACGCCGATGTCGCGGAAAATGATTTCAGCGTTTTCGGCGGCTTCACTCCGCGCTCTCTGCACTCACTCCGATCGCACGCCGGAACGTGATGCCGTCTCGCGATCCGTTCATTTCAAAAAGTCCGGCAGGTAGCCGTCGCTGGTGCCAGTTGATGGCTCATGCTGTCTCAATTCGACATCGCGCTGCGCCCGCTCGGCATCGCGGAGCGCGACGTACGAGCCATCTATCATCCGATCCTCTTTGCCCGCTCCGGCGGAGATCACGATCGCGGATTGATCGAGCAGGTGTTTGTCGGCCACATTGATTCCGTAGCACCTTGTCTGGCACAAGCCGCAGCCGACGCATTTGTCGGCGAGGACGACTGGAGCCAGAAATCCTGTGTCCTCGACCGGATTGCCGGCGGAATAGACCTCGGTGCGGACGCGGGTGAATTCAATCGCGTGGTAACCGGCATGCACGCACTCATCGACGCAGAGCTGGCAGGCCTCACGCCCGGCGTGTGGCAGGCAGGTTTGCGGGTTAACCTCGGCCAAGCCGATTCGGCAGACCTTCTTTTCTTCGAGCGGCAACGCGCGAATGGCTCCGGTCGGACAGACCTGACCGCAGGCGTTGCAGCTTGATTCGCATCCGGCCCAGTCGGCCGCCACGTGCGGAGTCCACAGTCCGTCGAAACCTTGTTGAAATCCGATCGGGTGCAGCACGTCGTTCGGACACGCCTTGAAGCACTCGCCGCAGCGGATGCACATCTGGAGGAATTCGCGCTCGGGGACGCTGCCGGGAGGCCGCACGGGACGCCACGCGGTCGGATCGTCGAGGTTCGCGCCCCACGACTTCGCGACGCCGGCGACTCCGAGGCCGCCAGCGATCCCCGTCGCCAGCCCCACGCCCGCGGCGAGGAATCCGCGACGGCCGAGCGGTGTTTCGTGAGTCGGCGGGTCGTTCTCGACCTTGAGCTGCACGAGGTTCCACCGTTCGACGAACTTGATCGCGTGCGTTGGGCACACGCCGCCGCAGGTTTGGCACTGCGTGCAGTCGGTGTTGCGCGTCGTGAAGTCGGGCTTGATCGCATCGAATGGGCAGATTTCGACGCACTTGTTGCAGTTGATGCAGGTGTCTTCCACCTTTCGTTCGGTCACGCGAAACAAATTGCCCAGCGAGAAGACGGCTCCGCTCGGGCAAACGTATCGACACCAGAATCTGGGCTTGAACAAGCCCAGCCCCAGCACGGCGGCGAACAGGCCGAGCGACACGAAATGCCCCGCGTTCAGCGGCGGCACGAGATGCCAGCCGCGAAGCAATCCTGTCTGGAGCGGCGACACCGAGAACAGCAGCCCGCGCGTGATCACCGGGATCGCGGCGAAGAAACCGGAGATCAAGACACCACACGCCGCGGCCACGAGTGTCGCCAGCAGGACCCAGTATTTGATGTGCACCCACCAACCGTTGTCGCCGATGCGAAGCCGCGTCACGCGCGAACCGATCGTCCAATCGAACAGGTCGATCAGCGTTCCGAGCGGACAAAGCCAGCCGCAGAACCCCCGCGGAATGACCACGCACACCGCGAGGATCACCCCCGCGCACGTCAGCGACCAGACCCACGACTTGGCCGCGATGGCCGTGGACAGGCTGACGAGCGGGTCGATCACGAGGAAGAACTCGGCCACCACCCGTTCCTTGCGAGCGAGGTCATCCGCGTAGTGCGACGGCCAGCCGCCCGCCGTCTCGTCCGGCCGCGCCGTGTACGGCCAGCAGACGTAGAAAAACAAGACGAGGAACGCGGCAAAACAAATCGCCTGCACGACTCGGCGAATCGGCGACGACAGCCATGTCGGCCCAATCGGTTTCATCCACCGATGCCACTTTCCCTCGCGGCTTTTTTTGACGAAGGGAAGGAAGACGTCGAGTCGCATGGTGATTCTTCGCGTAACGTACTCCCCTCTCCCCGGAACGGGGACAGGGGAAAGTCGATCACTTCCCTCCCGCCAATGCCTTCGCCGTCGCGTTCACGATCGCTTCGGACGTGATCGTGGCGTTGCTCGTCGTGTCCACGCCCTTCACGTGTTGCTTGGCGATGATTTTCGCGGGGGTGTCGGTCATCGCCGAGTAGAACTGCTTCTCGCGGTGTTTCGTGATGGCGACGGAGTCGATTCGCCCGCGGTTCACCGTCACGGTGACTTCGACCGGACCTTCGAAACCAATGCTGCTGGCGACGTGCTTCCCGTCGGCAACATTCTTCAAATCGAACAACTCGAACGCCTTGATCGCCGCGACATTCGCGTCGGCTCGCTTGCGGTTTTGCAACAACCGGCCCGGCGGGTTCTTGGCAGGAACATCAAGATCCAAGACCTGATTGTAAAACTTGAGAGCTTCGTCGTAGCGACCCGCCTGGCGGCACGCATCGCCACAGGTGAGCTGCACATAACCGGCTGGGTCGGGAAGCTCGCTCAACGCCATTTCAATGGCTCGATCCGTCTCCTCGATGTCGCCCAGCAGCTTTGCGTGCGACGTGCTCTTGGGAACCTTTTCGAGAAACTTCTTCGCTTCGTCGGTGAAGCCGAGCCGCCAGTAACACTCCGCGAGGATCACCGCCGATTGCGAATACTCTTCGGGGTCTTTCTCGACCCCGACCGCGCGGTACCAGAACGCCGAGCGCGCGTAGTCTTCGAGCAGGTTGTGATACATGTGCGCCAGCGTCAGCATGTTCCGCTCGCGTTTTTCCGAATCATCCTGATGCAACGTGAGCAGATGGTGCATCAACCGCACCCCTTCGCGCCAGCGACCGGGGTTGGGGTTGATGACGTCCCACACGAACTGGCCGACGTTTTTCTGATTGTTCCAGCCCCCCTCCGGTTTCATGGGCCACGTCAGATCGAGCGTCTGCGGATAGTTCAGCGGCGTGGTCTTGAACCAGTCGGGGGGTGTCTTTCCTTCGCGGTCGATCAGGGCGTCGAGTTGTGCGCGTGTGCCGCCGAATTTTGGCGCGGCCTTGGATTTCTTCGATCCGGTCGTTTGCGGCGAGGAATCTCCGGCGAGTGCGAGCACGATCATCAGAGCCAGGGCCACGTGGCAGAGAGTTTTCTGTTCTCCCTCTCCCCTTTGGGGTGAGGGGTCGTGGCATGGCCTAGAGACATTCGGACCGCCCCTCACCCCCGGCCCCTCTCCCCAAGGGGGAGAGGGGGGAGACGCAACGCGAGCTGTCGTGACATCGCGGGGCAAATCGTTGGAGTGACGACGATCAGGCATCGTTCACCTCCTCGAATCCCGGTGTCCGCAGTACCCGGCCGTCTTTCCTCACGAGGAGTGCATCGACATCCGGAAGGCGGGCGATCAAGGCGAGAGTTTGCTCGGCACCCAGCACCATCGCGGCGGTGGAGAGGGCGTCGGCTTGAAGGCCGGTCGGCGCGGCGATGGTCACGCTGGCGAGTTCGCCGGGGGAATCGCCGGTGCGGGGGTCGAAGATGTGGTTCTGCGAGAAATCGCCCGCGAACGTGGTTTCGTAATCGCCCGAGGTCGCGAGCGAGCGGGCACGCAGCGCGGCGAGCGACACGAAGGCGTCCCATTCGCGCGGATGCTGGATGCCGACGCTCCAGTCGCGACCGTCCGGCTTGGCTCCGACGCATCCAATTTCGCCTGCGTTCACCAGCGCATGTTCGACGCCGTGCGATCGGAGCGCCGCGACAGCTCGATCCGTGGCGAAGCCCTGAGCGATGCCGTTCAGTGTCACGGCAGTCACGGGCTCGTGCAGTCGCACGCGATCGGACGAGCATTCGACGCTTCGCCAATCAACGGATCGTCTCGCCGTGGCGATTTCGGAGTCGGTCGGCAGCCGGCCCTGTTTCATGCACGCGGCGAACAGTTGCCACAGCGGTTGCACGGTCACGTCGAACGCACCGTTGGACAGTCGCGCGGTCGCTTCCGCGGCGGCGAGGACTTCGACGAGGTACGGGTGCGGCCGGTCGAGTGAGCGGTCGCGGTTGAGTCGGCAGAGTTGGCTGTCCGGTCGGTAGAGGCTCATCACGGTCTCGACCGTTTCGAGTTCCCCAAACGCGGCGTCGAGCGCCCGATCAGCCCGGGCGGCCGGAAGGTCCAGCACGGTCATGGTCACATCCGCACCAAGTGCCCACGACGTGCGCGTCACCGCGCCGTCGGCGAGGTGTCGTCCGCCGCGACCAAACCGCGCCAGCGACGTCCACGCGCCGGCTGCCATTGCCGCGCCGCTGCCGAGCGACATCATCAACAACCTTCGTCGAGTGAATGCCATGCTGGTCTCCTTCATGGTGATTCGAATGAAATCGCGACGGCGGCTGCGCCACAAGGGCTCGGGCTACGTGTTCTTTTTTTTCTTCGCTGGCGGACGTCCGCCGCCGGGTGGAGGTCCGCCGCCACCGGGTCCGCCCGGTCCGCCGCGGAAGAAACTTCGGTCGGGCGTGCCGCGAAACTGCCGCGGGATGAACGGGAACTCGTCCGTCACGTGGTAGTGATAGATACCGTTCGGAAACTCGGGCGTCGCGCCGAACGTGCCGTGGCCGTCGTCGAGGTCGCCGGTTCCGGACACGAATTCCCAGTCGGCAACGAACGTGCCGTCGTGTTTGCCGCCGGGACCGTCGGGGCGCGAACCCATCTTCACGCGGTAGCTCGATCGCATTCTCTTCACGGGGCTGGCGGCATCCTTCGGATCGGTGACGCCCCACGGGCCGTAGATTGGGAATCCGTCCGCCGCCCAACCGATGAGCGTCATTTTGTCTCGCCCCTTCAGCTTGTCGATCAGCCCCGTCGGCACACCGTGATAGTGATACGCACCCGACGGCTGCACGTGCGCGAAGCTGCCGTCCACGCCGAGGTTGATTCCTCCGGTCAGCGGTTCGTACTGCCAGCCCGATCGCCGGTCGTTCTGCCACCACTCGGCTGCGGCCGGGTCGAAAGGGACGCCGTTCACCGCGACGCCGAACGGATACATCCCCAGCCGCGTCGGCCGATCGGCTTCGACGGGTTTCGCGGGGACGCTGAAAGAGTAATCCTGCGCCGCGATCCGGTTCGGGTTGCCGCGATTCGGAAACCGCCCCGTCGGATGATCGGGGATGCCGTTCGACCGGATGACTCGCCGGTCACCGTCGATCGTGATGCTCACCCGGTTCTCCCCCGGCGGCTGTTCGTGATCTGGCCCCGCGACCTTGCCCGGCCGACCTGCCTGCGAAAACGCTTCGCTATCGTGCGCCAACCACGCGCACGTCATGAGCACGAGGACACACAGCAGAGACATCACAATTCGAGGCATGATCGGCGACGCTCCGAATGATCCGTAGGACGGCCCTTCCGGGCCGTCCTAAAAAATGTCAGGGCGTTGGTCCGCGACGCATGGTAGCAAAACGCCGCTTGATCAACCTCACGGGCGGCTGCGCCCCGACGTGCGAATCTGGTCCAGCAGTGAAGTCAGTTGGCGCACGCGGTCGGTTTCGCCGGCCGCGCGATTCTTTGTCTCGGGCAGATCGTCGGCCAGATTGAACAACTCGGCCGCGGCGCTTCCGCCCGCATTGGCTTTCTTCGCCGCCTTTTTCGCTTCGCCCGAGCCGCCTGCGCCGGGGATCAGTTTCCACGAGCCGTGGCGAATCGCGAGACGGCCGGGGAAGCCGCCGGTGTGGTGGATCAGGTGGTCGCGGCACGGCTGGTCGCGCTTCTGGCTGAGCAGGTTCGGGAGTTGGTTGAAGCTGTCGGGGGCGGCATCAGGCGGCAGGTCGCGGCCGGTGATCGCGGCGAACGTGGCGAGCATGTCCACATGGCACAAAAGTTCGGCCGAAGTTTTTCCAGCCGCGATATGGCCGGGCCAGCGGGCCAGGAATGGGACGCGGTGGCCGCCCTCGTACAGCGAACCCTTCTTCGCGCGGAGCACGCCGTTCAACGCGTGGCCGCTCGTGTCGTCGCCGGTGCCGTCCTGATAGCCATCATCCATCACGCCGCCGTTGTCGCTGGTGAAGATCAGCAGCGTGTTGTCGGTCAGCTTGAGCCGGTCGAGCGTGTCGAGGATCTGCCCCACGCACCAATCGAGTTGATGGATGGCATCGCCGCGCAGCCCGTGGCCGCTCGTGCCGCGAAAGCGCGGGTGAGGCACTCGCGGCACGTGGGCGTCGTGCGTGCAAAAGTAGAGGAAGAACGGCGTGTCGCGCGGGGTCTCGATGAACGACATGGCCCGCCGCGTGAACGTGTCGGCCATGTCCTCGTCCACCCACCGAGCCGCCTTGCCGCCGGTCATCCAACCGATCCGCCCGATTCCGTTGATGATGGTCATGTCGTGCCCGTGCGAGTGCTTCTGTTTGGTGAGCAGTTCGGGGTTCTCGCGGCCGGTCGGTTCGTTCCCGATCTTGTGTTGATAACTCACGCGGATCGGATCGGCCGGGTCGTAACCGACCACGCGTTGATTCTCGACGTACACGCAGGGCGTGCGGTCGCCGGTCGCCGGCAGGATGAACGAATAATCAAACCCGATCTCGCGCGGGCCGGGTTTGATCTCGGCGTTGAAGTCGGTTTCGCCCTCGCTCAGCCCCAGGTGCCATTTGCCCACAACTCCCGTGGCGTATCCCGCCTGCTTCAGCAGCGACGCGACGGTGACGGTCCCCGGCTTGATCGACAGCGGGGCGATGCCGCTGAGGATGCCCGCCGTTTCGCGTTGCCGCCACGCGTACCGCCCGGTCACGAACGCGGCCCGTGTCGGCGTGCAGACGGAAGATGGCGAATGCGCGTCGGTAAACCGCGTCCCCTCGCGAGCCACCCGGTCGAGGTTTGGTGTCTTCACCTTCGTCGCTCCGTAGCAGCCGAGGTCACCGTAGCCGATGTCATCGGCGAGGATGAAAATGATGTTGGGCTTTGCCGTCGCCAGATCGGCGGCAACGACACTGGAGCTCAAGACGAACGAAAGAGCCGTACAAATGCCGGTGCGAGTCAATTGGGATTTCATGCTGGCCTCCGCGTTCCGAATGTTGGTGGCCAGTCTATTCGGCCGATGCCGCCACGCCAACCACGCCAAAGGCATTCGGGGAACGAACAATGCCGCCGGCCTGCGGTCCGCACTGCTTGCGCCGGCTTGGCGCGCGCACCGAATTACTCCGCATTCGCCTGCACCAACCGATCCTGCCAGAAGTCGCGGGCGGATCCGTGGAAGCGGAGGACGTCTCGCAGTTCAGCTTCATCCTTCACCGCCTCGCGAAGCCGGGCGATCCGCTCGTCCACCCAGTCGGCGAAGAATTTTGCCGAGCGACGTGACACGAGTCGCTTGCGGTCGCCGAGTTCGATGTGGAACGGGGCGGTGGACGCGAACCGAAACGTGTGCGGTACGTCGGCGATGGCTCGCACGAGGAACCAGCCGCTCTCCTGCACGGTCAGCGTCACATCGCGCTGTTGAGTCGTCGTGCGATCGAGGTCGACGGTCTGGACCTCTCGGCCGTTGTGGACGATCTCCAGCTTCGGCACCGGGTCGTTCGAGGTGACAGTCACGTCGAGCCTGAGCACCAGCGGACCGGCCTCGGCGGTGAAGACGTGTCCGGGGGCGTGGCCGTTCGCGCGGCAAATCAGCAGCGGGCCGTTGGTGACGAACGAGCGGCCGGCTTTCAGGCCGTCCAACCACTTCGCGTAGGTGAGGTTGCCCTCCACGTTCACGTACACGCGGTTGTACCCGAGCGGATTCGGCAGCACGCCCGACGCGCTCCCGGCACTCGGCTGCAACCGCACGCCGCAGTTGAGCAGGTGGTAGTAAATCTCCTGCGTCCAGAAACCGTTGCCGCGCGGGTCGGGAAATTCCTGGAGGTCGCGCGGCCGGCCCCACGCTTCGTTGGGATACATCTGGCTGCGGCACATGTGGTTGTTCGCGATCCCGATCGAATCGCACTTCCCGCCCGCGACCCACAGCGGCACGTCCCACCAGAACGGCTTTTCGATATCAATCCAGACTCGCGGATCGCGCTCGCGAATCTCCGCGACATACTTGGCCGACGACGGCACTTCGCGCTTCGCGTCCGCGATGGCGAGCGGCCGGTCGAAATTGAAAAACAGCACGGCCCCGCCGCCGCGTTCGTCCTCGCCGCCCATGACGTGATAAAACCGGTTCCCGTCGAAGGTCCGCAGCAGGTCGCGCGGGATGTCGCGTCCCGTCCAGAGATTCCTCTGATTCCACCACGTGATCACCGGCGCAACGTGCAGGTCCTCGGCCCGCATCAAGAGTTCGATGTCCTCCACCGGCCGATGCACGTGCAGATCGCCGCCGTACCAGCCGAGCTTCGACAACTCGGCGACGCGACCCAGCGTGGCTGTCACGATTTCGTCGCGCCCTGCTTTCAGTTCGAACTTGCCGCTCACCCGTGCATGCTCCGGCCCTCGTTCGATCTCGTACTGGTATTCGCCCGGCGGCAGCTTGAGTTCCGCCCGGCCCGAGCAGGAGAAATGATCGCGAAAGAACGGCAGCCCCGGTCCCTTCACCGCCATCCCGGCTCCGTCGCGAAGGTGGATGCGGCACGGAATCGGCTTGCCGGACGAGTCGTTGATCTCGAACGTCAGTTGCGCCGTAGGATCATCCGCCGCGGCGGCAGTGCCAGCCACGCCGAACATCAGCAACGTGAAGGCAGCCAACCGGCAGGCGATGTGAGTTGCGGACACTGGATCCTCCTTTGTTCAAACGCAGATTGCGCAGATTTTCGCAGATGTATTTTTCTCTGCGCTAATCTGCGAAATCTGCGGTTCCCCAGCCTTGTTCGCTCCGTCACACACGACCGCTCTCGGCGAGAGCGGGCTACACTCACGCGAACAACTTCGTCAGCGGCTGCCCGTCGGCGATACGCCACGGGCGGCCGGTTTGGTCGTGAACTTCGGTCAGCGGGTCGAGTCCGAAGCGCCAGAAGATCGTCGCTGCGAGATCGGCCGGAGACACCGGATCGGTCGCGGGGTAGGCTCCCAGTCGATCGCTGGAACCGAACGTCATGCCTCCATTCACACCGCCACCGGCGAGCAGAATCGTGTAGCAGTCCGGCCAGTGATCGCGGCCGCCGTCGCCGTTGATTTTCGGTGTGCGGCCGAATTCACCCATCGCGACGACGAGCGTCGAATCGAGCAACCCGCGGTCGTCCAAATCTTCGAGCAGCGCCGACAGGCTTTGATCGGCCAGCGGGAGCAGGTGCGTCTTGTGCTGATTGAAATTCTTGAAGTGCGAATCCCAGTTCTGACCCTGCTGGCGGAAATCGTACACGTTGACGAACGGCACACCCGCTTCGACGAGCCTTCGCGCCAGCAGCAGGTTCTGCCCGCGCATCTGTCGGGCGTATCCCATTTCGGAACCGTTGCCTCCTCCGCCTCCTTCACCGACCGCGACAGGGGCCGGACCGAATCCATAGCGGTCTCGCGTCTGTTGATCCTCCTGTGACAGATCGAGCGCCCGCCGCAACGCCTCGGAGCCGAGCAGTTGGAACGCCTTGTCGTAGAACAACCGCCACTGCCGACCCGCGGACGTCGGCGGCAATTCGCCCGGCCCGGCCTCGAGCGCGGTGAGCAAACTTCGCCGGTGACCCAGCACCGTCGGCGGTTGTCCCTCCGGCATCGCGAGTGATCCCGCGCGGTACGATTTCGATTCGACATCGACGTTGATTTGCAACGGGTCGAACGCCGCGCCGAGGAACCCACCTCCCTGACACGGTACGTCCACGACGTTGTGAAACACAAACGGCAACGCCGCGTGAGGCACATCGACGGCCCGGTCGCGCCTGAGGTAGCTGACGGTCGAACCGTGGCACGGGAAGAACTGCTTGATCGGTGCGAATTCCTCGCGGTCGCCGGTCGGTGACTGGCGACCGGTGAGGACTTCAGTGGATGCCGAATCGTGCAGCCGGTTGACGTGGTGCATGCTCCGCACAAGCGCGACCTTGTGCATCAGCCGTGACATGCGCGGCAGGTGCTCGCACACAAACAGGCCGGGGACCGTGGTCGGGATCTGCTGGAACTCCCCGCGCACGTCGGCTGGAGCCTGCGGTTTCAAATCGTAGGTGTCGAGGTGACTCGGACCGCCGTAGTAGAAAACCACGATGCACGATTTGATCCTCGGCGAAGTCGCCGACGCCCGCACGACCTCGGCCGCGGCTTGTGCTTGCAGCAGCCCACCGAGACTCAGAGCGCACGTGCCACCGCCGCCAAGCTGGAGCAGCCGGCGTCGCGTCAGCAGCGCGGTTCGTTCATCGAAGTCGAGGCGGTTGTGCATGGGCAAGTAGGCGTCGGCCTTGTGCCGGCGAATGATGCGACGAAACCCAGTTCCCGGCCACAAGGGCCGGGGCTACGGACAATGCGATTCACGTCAGAATCTCCGTCAACACGTTACCGTACACGTCGGTCAACCGGAAGTCGCGTCCGGCGTAGCGGTAGGTCAGTTGTTCGTGGTCGATCCCCAGCAGGTGCAGGATGGTCGCATGGTAATCGTGGACGTGAACCGGATCGCGGACGATCGTCGCTCCGAACTCATCGGTCTCACCGTAGGTGATTCCGCCGCGCACACCGGCTCCGGCCAGCAGGCACGTGAACGCCTTGGCGAAATGGTTCCGCCCCTTCCCGTTGCCGCCGTCGCTCCACGGAGTCCGCCCGAACTCGGTGCAGATCGCGACGAGCGTCTCGTCGAGGAGACCACGCTGGCGGAGATCGGCCAGCAGCGCGGCGATCGCTCGGTCCACGCGCGCGGCCTTCGGGACGTGGTTTTGCATGTCGCCATGCGCATCCCAGTTGTCGTGCGATCCGGTGTCGATCAATTCCACGACGCGCACGCCCCGTTCGACGAGCCGCCGCGCGACGAGGCATTGCCACGCGAACGATTTCTTGTCGCCGGCCGACACGCCGTAGGATTCGAGCGTCGTCGCCGCTTCGCGCGTCAGGTCGAACACTTCGGGCGCTTCGCGCATCATCCCACGGGCCGTGTCAAAACTCTGCGTGCGAGCCGCCAGGCGCAGGTCGCCGGATCGAGCGGCGGCGTGCGCTGCGTTCACGTCCCGCAACATCCGCGCTTCGAGTTCCGCCAGCGTGGCCGATCGCGCGGCCGATTTCAAATTTGGAATCGGATCGTCGCCGGGGACGACTCGCACCCCCTGATGATGCGGCGGCAGGAAGTTCGAATCCCAAACCTGAGCGCCCGCGTACGGCAGGTGTTCGGCCAGCACGAGGAACGACGGCAGGTTGGCGTTGGATGTGCCGAGGCCGTAGCTCAGCCACGCGCCGACAGACGGCAGCGGGATCGTGGCCGAGCCCGTGTGCATCGCGAGCGTCGCCTGAAAGTGTTCGACGATGTCCGTGTGCAGCGTGCGGATCACGCACAGTTCGTCGGCTTCGCGCCGCAGGTGCGGGAACAGTTCGCTGATCCAGAGTCCCGACTGTCCGCATTGCTGGAACGTGAACGGCGAACCGAGCAGCGGCAGCGGCTTGGTTTCGTCGGGCCGCAACCCGAACGCCGGAATCGGCTGGCCGTGCATCTCGCGCAGGCGAGGCTTCGGGTCAAACGTGTCCACGTGCGAGAAGCCGCCGGTGAGAAACACGATCACGAGGTGTTTGGCCTTCGCCGGAAACTGCGTCGCTCGCGGAGCCAACACCTGCGCATCGCCCAGTTCCGCCGCGAGCGCAAGCTGCGGGAACAACGCCAGCGACCCGGCCGCACAAGCGGCCTGGCACAGGAACCCGCGCCGCGTGACTGCTGACGAATCGGGTGCCACTGGCGGCTCGTCCGCCAGTGCCAGGCCGGTGAACGCTCGCACTGGCAGCAAGCTGCCAGTGGCACCCCCTCCATCCGTTCGTGTTTGGAAACGATCGGCGATCATCGTCGTCACTCCACGTAGAAAAACTCGTTCGACGTCAGCAGCACGCGGGCGTAGCTGGACCACGCTTCGCGCTCGGCCGCGTCCGGCGCGAGACCCGTTTCCGTCGCGGAGGCGGCGAAGCGGGCGATGTAATCCAGCGCCCGAGCGACCTCCGCAGCTTCGGGCCGCCGGCCCCAAGTTGTTTCGATGGCAAAAAGAATTCGGGCGTCGTCCGGTGTCTGCGCCAGAATTCGATCGGCGAACGCGGCGGCTTGCTCGCGGACGAACGGGTTGTTCATCAGGTACAGCGACTGAGTCGCCACGGTCGCGCTCGTTCGCACGTCGGTCGAGACGTTGGCGTCAGGGGCATCGAACAGCGCCAGATACGGATGACGCTGGATTCGTTGTCGCATGAGGTAGACGCTCCGATGCCGCGAATCGTACACCGCCTTGAACGGATTGTGTTGCGTCCAGTTCCAGTCGTCGAATTTCGGAAACGGATGCGGCCCCGGCCGCGCAAGGTCGAGCGTCCCGGCGACCGCGAGGATCGCATCGCGAATCGCTTCGGCGTCGAGGCGACGGCGGTTCTGCCGCCAGAGCCGGTGGTTGGCGGCGTCCAGTTCGAGGGCACGCGTGTGCTGGTGCGAGTGTGTGAGGGTGCGAGTGTGTAAGCGTGCCTGAGTGGGTGCCTCATTGGAGTTCTCTTCCTCAAACCCTTTCACCCTCACACCCTCACACCCGCTCGCTTGCTGATACGCATTCGACAACACAACCACCCGGTGCATCGCCTTCACCGACCAGCCGCGTTCCACGAATTCAGCGGACAGCCAGTCGAGCAATTCGGGATGCGACGGCGGGTCGCCGCGGCGGCCGAGGTTGCTCGGTTGCGCGGCCAGTCCCTGACCGAAATGATGTTGCCAGATGCGGTTGACCATGACGCGCGCGGTGAGCGGATTGTCCGGGCGAGTCAGCCAGGCGGCGAATTCGCGTCGGCCGCTGTGGCCGGGCGGAATCGAAAGCGGTTCGTCCCCGGCAAGGAATCGCGGCGCGCGGCGCTTCACGACTTGGCCGCGCTGCGCCGGTTCGCCGCGCTTGTGGATCGATTCGTCAACGGGTTTGTCGTCGGACACGGCGTATGCGACCGGGAGGTCCGGTGGCGCACCGAATTTCTCGCGGCGTTTCAGTTCGATCCGCAGCGGGGCGAGTTCCGCGTCGATTTGCTTTTTGCGTTCCGCGTCGTTCGCGCTCGCGCCGGCTTCCTGTTCCAGCCGTTTGATGTCGGCTCGGAGTGATTCGATTCGGCGGGCGTGCTCGGCCACGAGCAGCGCGGCCTCGTCGGGCGGGACGAGAGGGACGAAGCCGGTGCGTGGAAAATTCTTCGACTGGAATTCTTCCGACCCCGCGAACGGGAAGCGCGTGCTGGCGAAGATTCCGAACAGGCCGTAGTAATCCTCCATCGTCACGGGGTCGAATTTGTGATCGTGGCAGCGGGCGCAGCGGAACGACAGGCCGAGGAACGCGCGGCTGGTGGTTTCGATCGCGTCTTCGATCGTGAGGTGCATCAGTTCGAACGGCGCCGTGGCGTAGCGCCGCGAGAGGGCGAGGAACCCCGTGGCCGCGATCCGTTCGGCATACTTTTCACGCAGCCCGTCGGCGGCCAGCAGGTCGCCGGCCAACTGCTCGCGCACGAACTCGTCGTACGGCTTGTCGGCGTTGTAGGCGTCGATGATGTAGTCGCGGTACAGTCGGGCTTCGGGGACCGGGTAGTCCGCGTTGTCGCCGGCCGTGTCGGCATAGCGCACGACATCCATCCAGTGCCGCCCCCACCGCTCTCCGTACCGCGGCGACGCCAGCAGCCGGTCCACGACCGTCGCGAACGCTTGCGGCGAACTGTCGTTCACGAACGCTTCGATTTCGGTGGGCGTGGGCGGGAGACCGACAAGATCGAACGTCACTCGCCGCAGCAGCGTGCGCTTGTCGGCCGGCGGCGACGGTCGCAATCCGTGCTCGTCGAGTTTCGCAAGGACAAACCGATCGACGGGAGTTCGCACCCAGGTTTCGTCTCGGACCACAGGCGGCGTTGGCTTGCGGACTGGTTGAAAACTCCACCAAGCGCCGTCGTCGGCTGCGATGCACGCTTCCGGGCGCACTCCGGCCAACATGACGCAGGCGATGGTGGTGAGGAACAGGTGCCGAATCATCCAAGCCGCCTTCTCACAAGTTGCAGCCAATCCGGTGTTGGTATCAAACGGATTTGAACAAAAGGTAACGAAGTGAACGAAGAGTCGGAGAAGCGGAATCGGTAGATGTACCGCCTCTCTCCTTCGTTTCCTTCGTTGCCTTCTGTTCCAACTCGTCAGCCGCAGGCCAACATTGTGCCGCAAACGTCGGCTGGTTCCAACCCGAAACCCTTTGTCCGTCCGGTTTAGTCCGGTATAACCAGCGTGATGCTGAGTATCTTCCTGCCAGCCATCTTTCTGCCAATCCCATGCAGGAAGATTGACGGCAGGAAAATGAAGTTTAGGTAGTGGGTCCGTTCGTCGCCTTTCGCTCTGCGAAAGGGCGTTCTTTCGCGGAGCGAAAGACGACGTTACGACAAACGGACCCACTACCGAAATTTAGGTCGGGTTGTTTTTGGATGCTTCGTCGATCCAAGGTGCCCCCATGCTGATCCGCTGTCATACTTCAGTCCTGCTGGCATGGACGCTCGCGAACTCTCTCGCAGCTGACGAACCAGCCGCGCCGCCTGTCAACTTTGTGCGCGATGTGCGGCCGATTTTGTCGAAGCATTGTTTCGCCTGCCACGGGCCGGATGAGGCACATCGGAAGGCGGACCTCCGGCTGGATGTCGAGGTCTCGGCGAAGGGAACGGGGGCCAAGCCGGGCGCGATCGTGGCGGGAAAGCCCGACGACAGCGAACTGTTTCAGCGGATCAATTCGACCGACGACGAAACGCGCATGCCGCCGCCGAAATCGGGCCCGCCGCTCGCGAAGGAACAGGTGGACTTCATCAAACGCTGGATCGAACAGGGAGCGAAATGGGGTTCGCACTGGTCGTTCACGCCGCCGGTTCGACCTCAGCCGCCGGAAATCCGAAATCCAAAATCCAAAATCCAAAATCCGATCGACAACTTCGTGCTTGCCCGATTGGAACGCGAAGGGTTGACTCCATCTCCGACGGCGGACCGCGTGACGCTGATCCGCCGCGTGTCGCTGGACCTGACCGGGTTGCCTCCCACGCCTGCCGAGGTCGATGCGTTCGTCGCCGATCAGCGGCCGGATGCCTACGAGCGGCTGGTGGATCGGCTGCTTGGATCGCCCGCGTACGGCGAGGGCATGGCGCGGATGTGGCTGGACCTCGCCCGGTTCGCGGACACGAAGGGTTACGAAAAGGATTTGACGCGCACGATCTGGCGCTACCGCGACTGGGTGATCGACGCCTTCAACCGCGACCTGCCGTTCGATCAGTTCACGCGCGACCAGCTTGCCGGCGACCTGCTCCCCGACGGCACGCTCGACCAGCGGCTGGCGACGGCGTTCCATCGCAACACGATGGTCAACGACGAGGGAGGGACCGACGACGAAGAATTCCGAGTCAACGCCGTGAAGGATCGGATCGCGACCACGATGCAGGTCTGGATGGGCCTGACTATGCAGTGCGGCAACTGCCACTCGCACAAGTACGACCCGATCACGCAGCGTGAGTACTACCAGTTCTACGCATTTTTCAATCAGACCGAGGACACCGACCGGTTCGACGAGCAACCACTGCTCGCCGCGCCGACGGCGGATCAGCGGGCGCAGTTGGACAAGCTGAACACGGAACTCGCGTCGCTCCGGGAAAAACTCCGCACGCCCACGCACGAACTGGTCGAAGCCGCCGCGAAATGGGAGGCGTCGCTTCCGGCCGACAGCGCGTGGACCGTGCTGAAACCAACCGCGATGTCGGCCGCCAGCGGATCGACTCTCAAGTTGCTGGACGACGGGAGCGTGCTCGCCGAAGCCAGCCGACCGGCGACGGAGACGTATCGCGTGACGTTGCCGACCGACCTCGCCGCCGTCACGGGAATCAAACTCGATGCGCTCCCCGACAAGTCACATCCGAAAGGTGGTGTCGGACGGACGGACAACGACGGCAACTTCGTGCTGTCGCGGATCACGCTCTTGGTGAAGCGACCGGACGGCGACGGGATCGAAATTCCGTTCGCCAAGGCGGAGGCGGATTTTTCTCAGGCGAGTTACCCGGTCGAACACGCGATCAAGAATGACGACTTGAAAAAGCACGGCTGGGCCGTGTCGCCGCAGCAGACGAAGGCCCACGCGGCGGTGTTCACGATCGGGTCGCCCGCTGCCGCCGGAGCCGGGACCGAACTGACGATCGTGCTCGATCATCAGTTCGAATACCAGTATCCGGGGTTCAGCATCGGCCGGTTCCGCATCTCGGCGACGGGCGATCAGCAGCCGTCGCTGTCTCCTGCCGTGCCGGCCGACATCCGCGCGATCGTGAAGACGCCCGCCGACGCCCGCACCGCCGAGCAGAGACAAAAACTGCACGACCACTTTGTGTCGCAGGCCGCGCAGGCGAAGCCGCTTCGCGATCAGATTGCGGTCGTCGAAGGACAGGTCAAGGCGGTCAAGGTGCCGAACATTCCGATCCTGAAGGAACTCGCCGCCGACAAGCGCCGCGTGACGAAAGTCCACGTGCGCGGCAACTTCCTCGAACCGGCCGACGCTGTCGAACCGGCGGTCCCTGCCGCGTTTCATCCGCTGCCGATCGGCGCGCCGCTCAACCGGCAAGGCGTGGCGATGTGGCTCTGCGACGAAGCCAACCCGCTGACGGCTCGCGTGATGGCGAACCGATTCTGGTCGCTGTTCTTCGGGACGGGGCTCGTTGAGACGCAGGAGGATTTTGGTTCGCAGGGGGCGGTGCCGAGTCATCCGGAGTTGCTGGATTGGTTGGCGTGTGAATTTCGCGAGCCGGGCTCGGGATCGCCCGCCCCTCACCTCCCGCCAAAAACCCTCTCCCCCTTCGGGGGCGAGGAGAGGGATGGGCGCTGGTCGATGAAGTCACTTTGCAAGACGATCGTGATGTCGGCGACGTATCAGCAGTCATCGCGGGTCACGCCGGAACTGGCCGCACGGGATCGGTTCAATCGGCTGCTGGCTCGCGGACCGCGGTTTCGTCTCGAAGCGGAGATGGTTCGCGATTCGGCGCTCGCGGCGGCGGGGTTGCTCAGCCGCAAGCTGGGCGGGCCGTCGGTGATGCCGCCGCAGCCGCCGGGGATCTGGCAGTCGACGTACAACAGCGAGAAGTGGGTCGTCAGTCCGGGCGAGGACAAGTATCGGCGCGGGCTGTACACGTTCATCAAACGGACCTCGCCGCATCCGGCCATGCTGACGTTCGACGCCCCCAGCCGCGAAGTCTGCACGATCCGCCGGATCAGCACGAACACTCCGCTGCAAGCGCTCGTGACGCTGAACGACCAAACTTACGTTGAAGCCGCGCAGGCGTTGGCTCGGCGGATGGTGAAAGAAGGGGGATCGACGACGGAGTCGCGCGTGACGTTCGCGTTCCGGCAGGTCCTGCTCCGATCTCCATCACCGCGCGAGGTCGATCAATTGACGACCCTGTTCCGCCGCCGATTCGACTTCTACCGCACGGCCCCGGACGCCGCGAAGGACATGGCGACCAGCGAACTCGGTCCGCTTCCCGAAGGCCTGGATGCGGCCGAACTCGCCGCGTTCACGAACGTCTGCAACGTGCTGTTGAATCTGGATGAGTTTTTGACGCGGGGTTGATCGATGCCGAAGGCCAAACCAACCATCTATCTCGACACGAACATTCTGTCGGTCATGTTCTACGTCGGCGACAGCATTGACGTGGCTCACCAGCAGATGGTGACTCGTGAATGGTGGGCGACCGAACGACGTTGGTTCCGCGTCCACGCCTCGGCATTCACGGAGCGAGAGCTGCGTCAAGGACATTACCACGGGCAACGCAAGTCGCTGGCACTTGTTCGTCGATTTCCTTACCTCCCCCTGACGGGTGACGTGCGAAGGGGTGCCCAGACGTATCTTGAACACCGTTTGATTCCTGATACGGTTTCCGGAGATGCGTTCCAACTCGCCTTCGCATCCGCGCATCGGATGGATTATCTTTTGACGTGGAATTACGCGCACCTTGCGAACCCCGAAACACAGCGACGACTCACGATTATCAACCGGAGTTTGGGATGGCCAACGCCCAACGTCGTGTCACCCGAATCGATTCCGCACGCCAGCCTGGGACAGGACATTTGGAGACGGAGAAATGAAAGCGAAGAAGAAACCTGATGGACCGCAACGAAGTGTGATCCTTCTCGGCGGTCCCGAGGTCGAGCGGATCCGGCAGGTTCGACGCGAGATTGCTCGCGAGTTCAAGACATTCGAAGCCTATGCCGACTACATTCAGGAATTGGACCGCCAGCACTGGGCGCGGGTCCGGAAACAGCAGCAGGCCGGCAAGACCAAACAAACGCCAACCAAATCGACGAAAGCCAAGCGTGCCACGTGAGCGATCGAGGTGCGATCATGAACACGAACCTGGACTACCTGAAAGCCACCACCCGCCGGCATTTCTTCGGACAGGCGACGACCGGCATCGGTGCCATCGCGTTGGCATCGATGCTGGAGCGAGACGGCCACGCGGCTCCTGCAATTTCGGCGGCGGATGCGATGAAGGCGCGGCCGCCGATGCTCACCGCGAAGGCGAAGCACGTCATCTATCTGCACATGGCGGGGTCGCCATCGCAGCTTGACTTGTTCGACTACAAGCCGACGCTGCAAAAGTTCAGCGGGCAGAAATGCCCACAGGAGTTCATCGAAGGGAAGCGGTTCGCGTTCATCAAGGGGGTGCCGAATTTGCTCGGCACTCCGTTTTCGTTCGGCAGGTGCGGTCAGGCGGGGACGGAACTCAGCGAGTTGTGGCAGCACCTGCCGCGAGTCGTGGACGACATCGCCGTGGTCAAGTCGATGACGACCGAGCAGTTCAATCATGCTCCGGCGCAGTTGTTCCTGCACACGGGACAAGCGCAGTTCGGCGGGGCGTCAATCGGAGCGTGGGCCACGTACGGGCTGGGATCGGAATCGCAGAACCTGCCCGGTTTCGTCGTGCTGGCCAGCGGCGGGAAGACCCCGGACGCGGGGAAATCGGTCTGGGGGAGCGGCTTCCTGCCGTCGATTTACCAGGGCGTGCAGTGCCGCACCACGGGGGAACCGGTGTTGTACGTCACGAACCCGCCGGGTCTCGATCGCGCGGGGCGACGCGAAACGCTCGACACGCTGCGAGCGCTCAACGAATTGCAGGCCGCCGTCGTCGGCGACCCCGAGACGTTGACTCGCATTGAACAATACGAGTTGGCGTTTCGCATGCAGGTGTCGGTCCCCGAAGTGATGGATATCTCGCGCGAGCCGCAACATGTCCTCGATTTGTACGGTGCCAAGCCTGGTCACAAGTCGGCCGCCGATTCGGCCGACGATCCGCGTCCGGGGTACACCGGGAACGACGCGGCTTTTGCCAACAACTGCCTGCTGGCTCGGCGCCTGGTCGAGCAAGGCGTGCGGTTCGTGCAGCTTTTCGATTGGGGCTGGGACCATCACGGCGTGTCGCCGGGCGAAGACATTGTCAACACGCTGCCGATCAAGGTGCAGCAGGTGGACCGCGCCGTCACCGGATTGCTGCTCGACCTCAAGCAGCGTGGCCTTCTCGATGAAACGCTGGTCGTGTGGGGCGGCGAGTTCGGCCGCACGCCCATGCAGCAGAACAACCGGCCCGACGTCTCGTGGCTCGGTCGCGATCACCACCCGTTCGCGTTCACGATGTGGCTGGCCGGCGGCGGGATCAAGGGCGGCCAGACGTACGGCGAAACCGACGAGATGGGGTACTACATCACGCGCGACAAGATGGATGTCCGCGACTTGCAGGCGACGATCCTGCACCTGCTGGGTCTCGACCCGTGGACGTTCGCGTACACGTTCCAAGGTCTCGAAAACCGGCTGATCGGTCCGGAGGGAAAAGCGAAGCTGCACCCACGATTGCTGGCGTGACAGATTTGCCACGAACCTGCCAGTTCGACCTGCCGCGACCTTGTCACTGCGTGGTAAGATGCCCGCGGTCATTCGCAGGAGAATCCCATGATGACGGTCCGTGCAGTTTTCGAGAACGGCGTATTTCGCCCCACCGGTGATGTTCGGCTGCCCGAACACAGCGAAGTGGAATTCGAGCCACGGCTGGTCACGCCCGAAGGCAACGGTCAACACCTCGACCGAGTCTACGCGGTCCTCTTGCAATCGTTTGACACGGCCGAGTGCGACTCCGACTTTTGAATCGCTGGATCGATCCCGCAAGGTTTCGACTCGTTATCAAGCGCGCCAAACGATTGACAGATCGTAAACGCGATCGCGTTGATTCAACCGGATCGAAGGCGACGATGACGGCACTTCCGCGCCAGAATGGGCTTCGGATCGCTCGGCGATCGAAGCCTGCTCCTGCGGATGGACGTTGGTCGCAGCGGATGTGCCGACGGTGCGAGTTGGGACGCACGCTCAGATTCCGATTCGGCCAACTATGCGAATTCGGGCACTGTGTTTGCTTTTGGCAACATCCGGTTTCCCCGCGGATTTCACGCGGAGGTGAATTCATGGGAGTTGTCGTTCGATGCACGTGCCGTTTCTGGACCTGCAGGCTCATCACGAGCCGCTGCGTGGCGAGCTGCTGGCCGCCTGCGAGCGGGTGATCGATCGCGGCCAGTTCGTGCTCGGACCGGCGGTCGAGGAGTTTGAATCCGCGTTCGCCACGTTCCTCGGGTCGCGGAACTGCGTCGGCGTGAACAACGGCACGTCGGCACTGCATCTGGCTTTGCTGGCGAGCGGGATCGGGCCGGGAGACGAAGTCATCACATCGCCACACGCGTGGATCGGGACCAGTTGGGCGATCGCGTACGTCGGCGCCACGCCGGTGTTCGTCGATATCGACCCGGCGACGTGGACGCTCGACGCGCTGCTGTCCGCCGAAGCGATCACGCCGCGGACGAAGGCGATCCTGCCGATGCACCTCTACGGACAGGCCGCTGACCTCGCGCGGCTCGAACAACTGGCTCGCGACCACGACCTCGTGCTGATTGAAGACGTTGCGCAGGCGGCCGGCGCTCGGCATGACGATCGGCGGGTCGGCACAATCGGGTTGGCCGGTTGTTTTTGCTTCGAGCCGGCGATGAATCTCGGCGCGTTCGGTTCCGCGGGGGCTGTCGTCACGGACGACGATGACCTGGCGGAACGGATTCGTCGGCTGCGGAATCACGCTCAAGCGGCGCGGCATCAGCACGTCGAGATCGGATTCAACATGCGGATGGACGCGCTGCAAGCCGCCGTGCTCGCGGCAAAGTTGCCGTATCTGGACCGCTGGAACGAACAACGTCGCCGTCACGCGCAGCGCTACGGCGACCTGCTGCGCGACGTGCCCGGGCTGGTTCTGCCACTCGCCACGCACCCGGACGCCCACGTCTGGCAGCAGTACGTTGTGCTTGTCGAAGGCGCTGACCGCGATGCGTTTCGCAAGCGGCTCGCCGACCGAGGCATTTCGACTGCGGTGAGCTATCCGACCCCCGTGCCGTTTCAACCCGCGTTCGCGCACCTCGGCTACCGGCCGGGCGACTTTCCGATCGCCGAGCACGTGATGCACCGGTGCGTGTCGCTGCCGATGTTCGCGGAATTGAGCGACGCACAGATTGAGGCCGTGTGCGATGCGGTTCACGAAGCGCTGACGCCGGTCGGGCGGCGAGTGTTGGCGTGATGTAGGTTGGACACTCTTGTCCGACCATCGACGCACAGGTTTTTCGGACGTCTGGACGGACAAGAGTGTCCAACCTACGGAACGCACGGTGTCACGCCAGAATCGCGCGGACGACGTGGCCGTGGACGTTCGTCAACCGGCGGCGGATGCCGTTGTGGTAGAACGTCAGCCGCTCGTGGTCGATCCCCAGCAGGTGCAGCACCGTCGCGTGGAAGTCGTACCAGTTGACGGGATTCTCGACCGACTGGTAGCCGAACTCGTCGGTGTTGCCGAACGCGAAGCCAGGCCGCAGTCCGGCTCCGGCCAACCAGACGGAGAAACCGTTCTGGTTGTG
>Ga0233424_10000137_pt1 | contig 103025 bp, 94 predicted proteins | sample Watercolumn_Towu_FD_181011 | JGI IMG/M metagenome (GOLD analysis project Ga0233424, IMG submission 181011) | Freshwater microbial communities from Lake Towuti, South Sulawesi, Indonesia - Watercolumn_Towuti2014_125_MG | ecosystem: Environmental > Aquatic > Freshwater > Lake | place: Indonesia...
GCAGCGGAATCTGGAACGGATGCGACTGGTAGAACACGAACAGCAGCGCGCCCACGAGCAGGAAGATCAGCATCAGCGGGAAGATCACCACCGCCGAGAGCACGAGCGCCTTGCGGCCGTCCGCGATGTCGCGGCACGCGAGCACGCGCTGGACGATGAGCTGTTCCGCGCCGTGCGTGCTCATCACCATCACGGTGCCCCCGATGACGCCCATCCAGATGTTGAACGGAGCGGAGAATTTGAACTCCGTGTTCAGCCAGTGAAGCTTGCCCGCCTCCGCCGCCTTTGCGAACGCGCCGCTCCAGCCGCCTTCCATCAGCGTCGGGATGTAGAACAGCGCGAACAGTCCGCCCGCGAGGAAGAATCCGAACTGCACCGCGTCCGACCAGATCACCGCCTTCACGCCGCCGATGTAGGTGTAAACGAGCGACAGCCCGACGAAGAGAATGATGGCGCCGAGAATCGGATTCATCAGCCCGCCGAAGCTCAACAGCGAGTCGCCGAGCATCAGCCGGATGGGAATGCACGCCACATACACGCGCACGCCGGCGGCCATCGTTTCCATGAGCAGAAAGACGGCCCCGGCAAAGCGCCGTGGCGTCCGGCCGAGATGATTCTCCAGCAGTTGATACGGCGAATAGATTTCGCCGCTGAAGTAATGCGGCACCATCACGACCGCGAGGATGACGCGGGCGATGACGTAGCCGACGATCATCTGGATGAACGCGATGTTGCCGCCGTAGGCGATGGCCGGCACGCCGATGATGGTGAGCGCGCTGGTCTCCGCGGCGACGATGGAGAAGCCGATGCCCCACCACGGGATGTTGCGGCTGCCGAGGAACTAATCGCGCGTGTTGCGCTGGTCCTTCCCGAACCACACGCCCAGCCCGATGATGCCGACGAGGTAAGCGAGGATGACGGCCCAATCCGCGGCGTTGAAGTGGCTCATGGAACGCGCGAAAGGGTGCGGGCACGCGCGGGCTTTGGCAACCGCGGCGAACGGCCCGCTCGAGGAAAGTTTTGACTCACGTCGCGCGGGCGGCTAACTCACTCGCCGTCACCCGGACGCGACGGTTCCCAATCCCGACCGCACCCATGCCCGACGCCTCGACCATCACGGTCCAAGTTCCCGGTCCGCTGCGCGACTGTTGCGCGGGCGCGCCGGAGCTTGAGGTTAGCGCGGCCAGCGTTCGCGCGGTGCTCGATGAACTGGAGCGCCGGCATCCCGCGCTGCACCGGAGCGTCTGCGACGAAACCGGCGCGGTGCGGCGGCACGTGAACCTATTCGTCAACACCCAACACATGCGAGACCGCAACGGGCTCGACACGCCGCTCGCTCAGGGCGACGTGCTCGTCATTTTGCCCGCGGTCTCCGGAGGCTGAACCACCATGGCAAACCGCATCCTGCTCACCATTGGCACCAAGAAGGGCCTGTTCATCGCCGAGTCGTCCAGCTCACGCCAGCACTTCAAGCTGCGCGGGCCGTTCGGCGCGGGCGTCGCGGTCTATTCCTCGCTCGTGGACACGCGCGGCGCGCCGCGCATCTACGCGTCGAGCTGCAACGCCTTTTTCGGCATGAAGGTCCTGCGCTCGACCGACCTCGGGAAGTCGTTCAAGGAAACCAAATCCGCGCCGGCGTTCGCGAAGGACGACGGCCGCGCGCTCGCGAACATCTGGTCCATCGAGCCGGGCGCCGCCAAGAACGAGCTGCTGTGCGGTGTCGAACCCGCCGCGCTCTTCCGCAGCGGCGACGGCGGCGACTCATGGGAAATGGTCGGCGGCATCAGCAACCACGCGCACGCGCGCCAGTGGAGTCCGGGCAACGGTGGCTTGTGCATGCACACCATCGTGCGCGCGGGCGACCGCATCCATCTCGGCATCTCCACCGGCGGCCATTACCTGAGCGAGGACGGCGGGCAGACGTTCACCGCGGCGAACAAGGGCGTCGGCGCGGGCTTCACGCCGGACCCGTATCCCGAGTTCGGCCAGTGCGTGCACAAGATTGCCACGCACCCAGCCGCGCCCGGCAGGCTCTATATGCAGAACCACGGCGGCTGGGGCGAGTGGGACGGCCCGGGCGGACGCCGCCCCGGCATCGGCGTGCTGCGCAGCGACGACCACGGCCACTCGTGGCGCTCCATCGCGGCGGGGCTGCCGTCGGATTTCGGCTTCCCCATCGTCGTGCACCCGCACAACCCGGACGTGGTTTACGTGATGCCGCTCGAGCCGATGACGCGCACGTGTCCCGCCGGCGCGCCCGCGGTGTGGCGCAGCGAGAACGGCGGCGCTTCGTGGCAGCGGCTGGCGAAGGGGTTTGCGAAGAAGGAGACGTTCCTCACCGTGCTGCGCGACGGGATGGACGTGGACGATCTGAAATCGCCCGCGCTTTGCTTCGGCACGACCACGGGCCAGTTGTGGATTGGCCGCGACGGCGGCGAGAAGTGGGAATGCCTGTTCGACTCGCTGCCGCCGATTCATTGCGTGAAGGCGGCGGTGGTGTAGCCGAGCGCGGCTGGCCTCGCAGGTTACGCGATGATTTCCTTCGCCACATGGCCGTGGACGTCCGTGAGGCGGAAGTCGCGACCGGCATAGCGGTAGGTGAGCTTTTCGTGGTCGAGCCCGAGCAGGTGCAGCGCGGTGGCGTGCATGTGGTGGACGTGCGTCTTGTTTTCCACCGCCGCGCCGCCGTGGTCGTCGGTCGCGCCGAAGCTGAAGCCGCCCTTCACGCCGCCGCCGGCCATCCACATGGTGTAGCCCTTCGCATTGTGCCCGCGACCGTCGGCTGAGCCGTTGCCCGGCGTGCGGCCGAATTCGCCGCCCCAGATGACCAGCGTGTCCTTGAGCATGCCGCGCTCCTTCAAGTCGGTGAGCAGGCCGGCGATGGGCTGGTCCACCGCGGCGCAGCTCGCGTTGAGCCGGTTTCTGAGGCCGTTGTGGTGGTCCCATCCCTGATGGCAGACTTCGATGAAGCGCACGCCCGCCTCCGCGAAGCGCCGCGCCATGAGGCACTGCTTGCCGAAGCCGTCCGTGCCGCCCGAGCCGATGCCATACATCGCCATCGTCGAGGCGGATTCCTTGCGGAAGTCCATCACCTTGGGAATCTCGCTCTGCATGCGGAAGGCGAGTTCGTAGGACTGGATGACGCCCTCGACCTCGGGGTTCGCGCCGCTGGCGGCGAGGTCGCGGTTCATGGACTGCAGCAGGTCGAGCTGTTCGCGCTGTGCGGCGGGCGTGAGGCGCGTGTTGCGGATGTTGCCGATGCCCTCGGTGGCCATCGCGGCGTTGCCCTTGCCGGGCTTCGCGCCGGCGTTGCCCGACGGCGCGTCAAGCCGCGTGCCCTGGAATGACGCGGGGAGGAACGCGCTGCCGTAGTTCTGCGCGCCACCGAGTGCGACGGGCGCGGCGATGGTGATGAAGCCGGGCAGGTTCTGGTTCTCGGTGCCGAGTCCGTAAAGCGTCCACGCGCCCATTGAGGGCCTCACAAAGCGCGCGCTGCCGGTGTGCATCTGCACGAAGGCCTGCGGGTGGTTCGGGATGTCGGTGGTCATGCCGCGCAGGAGGCAGATGTCGTCGGCGTGTGCCGCGACCTTCGCGAAGGCGTCCGAGATCCACAGCCCGCTCTCACCGCGCTGCTTGAACTCGGCGACGGGCGCAACCAGCTTGCCCTTGTCACCGGCCTTGCCGGCGTCGGCGATGAGCTTGGGTTTGTAGTCGAAGGTGTCGAGGTGCGACGGCCCGCCCTGCATCGCGAGGAAGATGATGCGCCTGGCCTTGGGCGTGAAATGCGGCGCCTTGGGCAGCAGCGGGCTTTGATACGGCGCGGCGGCCTCGGCGCTGAGGCCGGCGAACGCGAGCCAGCCGAAGCCGGCGCCGGCGCACTTGAGCATGTCGCGGCGGTTGAGCACGAGGGGCTGCACTTGGGAACAATCGAAGGGGCGGTTGGTGTTCATGATTGCTGGCGCGGTGTTGGACTTGGGGTTGTGGTGGATTGTTCGATGGCTACCTGACGTATCGGAACTCGGCGCTCGCAAGCAAGGCCTGGCAGAATGTCGCCCATGCCGTGTCGGGCGTGCAGCCGGATTCGGACGAGAGCTTCTTCAAGTAAGCTTCAGCGCGCGTCACCTCGGCGACGGATGGCTGGCGCGAGAGCGTGGCAAGGTAGGTGTGAGTGATGCGCGCGTGCGAGTCGGTCGCGGCGGATTGCACGAGCTTGGCGAGCGCGGCAGAGCTGTCCTGCACGAACGCGCTGTTCAACATGAACAACGCCTGCGAGGGCACGGTGGTCACGTCGCGGTTCGCGACGACGAGGCTCGGCTCGGCGAAGTCGAACAGGTCGAGCACCTCGGGAACCATGTCGCGCACGATGGGCAGATAGACGCTGCGCTTGAGTGAATCGGTCTTGAGCAGGACGTTCCGGCTGCGGCCGATGTCCGTGTCGCCGAGCGCGGTCACGGGCGAGGAGCGCGGCGGCGTGAGATCGAGCCGGCCGCCCACCGCGAGCACCGCGTCGCGGATGGACTCGGCGTCGAGCCGGCGCTGATTCGCGCGCCAGAGGAGATTGTTGTCCGGGTCCGCGGCGAAGTTCTTCGCGTCGTGCGCCGCGCTGAGCCGGTAGGTGCGGCTGAGCGCGACTTCGCGGATGAGCTTCTTCAACGACCACTGGTTCGCCATGAGCCGGCCCGCGAGGAAGTCGAGCAGTTCGGGATGCGTCGGCCGGTCGCCGGTCGCGCCGAAGTTGTCCGCGCTCGCCACGATGCCGTCGCCGAAAAGGTGCTGCCACACGCGATTGGCCAGCACACGCGCGGTCAGCGGATTCTCGGCGCTTGTGAGCCACTCGGCGAATTGAAGGCGACCGCTTTGGTTCGACGGAAGCGCCGGCATCTCGCGGCCTGCGTTGAGGGCGGGAACGAATCCGCGCGGAATCACGGGGCCCTTTTCGTCGAGTTCGCCGCGGACGTAAATCGGACAGTCGGCCACGCGGCCATCAATCACGCCCATGATGACGCGTTCGCCATCGCCGAGTTCGGGACGCTCGCCGGGCGACTCCGGTTGTTTGAGGAGACGCTTGGCGGCTTTGCCTGCCTTCGCTGCTTTCGCCGGGACGCCTGCGCTCGCGTTGGCCTGCAAGCGCTCGATGGCGGCGGCCTTCTGCTCGGGCGTCATCGTCTTGAGGCGCTCGGCAATCTTCGGGTTGTTCGCGGCCAGCCGGGCTAGCCGGGTTTCGATGTCGCCATTTGCCGGGGCAGTTGCAGCAGGCGCGACGGTTGACGCGGCGGGCTTGGACTGCGGCGCGGCGGGCTTCACTTCCTTGAACGAGCCGTCCTTGGCCATCGGCAGCAACTGGCCGGGCTGGCGGTTCTTGCCCGCGGTGCCGTCGCCCGTGCCGTAATAGATGTCGGTGCTCTTGAAGATGCCGGCGACCGCGTAGTAATCGCGCTGCGCGATGGGGTCGAACTTGTGGTCGTGGCAGCGCGCGCAGCTCACGGTCACGGCCATCACGGCGCGCGTGGTCACGTCAATCTGCTCGTCCACGTTGTCCATCACGAACTGCTCGCGGTTGCGCTCGTTGAAGCTCTTCGGGCCCATCGCGAGGAAGCCCGTCGCGATGAGAAGCTGGTTGCGCTCGGCGGCGGTCTTCGCGGGAAGCAAATCGCCCGCGACCTGTTCGCGGATGAACTGGTCGTAGGGCTTGTCGGCGTTGATGGAGTCAATCACGTAGTCGCGATAGCGCCACGCTTGCGTGTAGAGATAGTTGCGCTCCTTGCCGCTCGACTCGGCGTAGCGCGCGACGTCGAGCCAGTGCCGGCCCCAGCGCTCGCCGAACCGGGGCGAGGCGAGCAGTCGGTCCACGACCTTCTCCAATGCGGAATTCGGAATGCGGAGCGCGGAATTGCCGGAGGCTGCGCAGTCCTTCACGAAAGCGTCCACCTCGGCCGGCGTCGGCGGGAGTCCCACGAGGTCGAAGTAGAGCCGGCGGATGAGCGTGTGCGGGTCGGCGTCGGCAACGGGCTTGAGGTTGCTCTCCTCGAGCTTCTTCAATACGAAGCGGTCAATGTCCGTCGCGCTCCACTTGGCGTCCTTCGGCTGCGGCGCGGCCACCGGCTTCACCGGCTGGAACGCCCAGAAGTTCTTGCCCTCGGCGGCGTCTGGCTTCTTCGCAAGCTTCGCCTTGCCGTCGCGCGGATCGGGCGCGCCCATGAGCACCCACTTCTCGAAGTCCGCGATGATTTCCGGCGGCAGCTTTTCCTTCGGAGGCATGAGCAGGTCCTTCTTCTCGCCACGGATGGCCGCGATGAGCAGGCTGCCCTTGAGGTCGCCGGGTTCGATGGCGTGGCCGGTCGCGCCGCCCATGCGGATGCCGTCGCGCGTGTCCACCAGCAAGCCGCCCTTGACCTTCTCGGCTTCGGCGGAGTGGCACTTGTAGCACTTGGCGACGAGCACGGGGCGGATGCGTTTCTCGAAGAACGCGAGCTGGTCGGGCGTGATCTTCTCGGTGGGCAACGGCTTGTCGGCGGCGTTGGATACGACGACCGCGGCGAATCCGACGGTGGCGGCCACGGACGTGACCAGCGCGAGGGTTTGCTTCTTCATGATGACTGCGAGAGCAGACGAGGGCGCGCGCCGGGAGGTTTCGCGGAGAATTCAATTCCCGCGTGTGCCGCCGCGCACTACGCTTGGGCGTGCCTTGCGACCTATCCATCGTCGTGCCCGTGTTCAACGAGGCGGACAATGTGCTGCCGCTCGCGCGCGAGGTCGCCGTGGCGATGTCCGGCGTGGCGCGGAGCTGGGAACTGGTGCTGGTGGACGATTGCAGCTCGGACGACACGTGGAAGCGCATCGCCGAGGCGAACGCGGCCGACCCTCACGTGCGCGGGCTGCGGCTCGAACGCAACTCCGGCCAAAGCGCCGCGGTGTGGACCGGCTTGACCGCGACCACGAGCCCGCTGCTCGCGACGCTCGACGGCGATTTGCAGAACGACCCTGCCGACCTGCCGCGCCTGCTCGGTGAACTGGATTCGTGCGACTTCGTGAGCGGCTGGCGCGCGAACCGGCGCGACACGTGGCTGCGGCGCGTGTCCTCGCGCGTCGCCCGCGCAGCGCGGCGCAGCGTGCTCGGCGTGGACGTGGCGGACAGCGGCTGCGCGCTGCGCGTGTTCCGGCGCGAGTGCCTTGACGGGCTGTTCGCTTTCAACGGGCTGCACCGCTTCCTGCCGATCCTCGTGCGCGGCGGCGGCTTTCGTTGCAAGGAAGTGCCGGTGAACCATCGTCCGCGCGTGGCGGGCGTGTCGAAGTATGGCGTGTGGAACCGGCTCTGGCGCGGCATCGCGGACCTCTTTGCCATCGCATGGTTCCAGCGGCGGCGAGTGTGGCGGGTGGGTTTTTCGACCTGCCCGGAGCGACGCTGACCCGTTCACGGATCAAGGCGGCAGATTGAGGCCCCCCGTGGCGGTATCTGTTTGACGCCCAACGCGCGGCGGCTTTACTTCCCACCACGCTGCCTCCCAACGGACCACCGGTGCCAAGAACCGGCCGACTTCCTCCCATGGATACCAACCCCGCCCCCGCCTCGTCTCCCACGAAGTCCCGCGAGTTGCCGCCGCCACCGAAGCAGATCATCCACTGGCAGCAGGCGCTGCTGTGGCACGGCATCGGGTTCCTCACCATCATCATCCTGACGTGGTCGTATGAGTTGTTCGACCTGGCGCATCGCGTGTTCGGCGGCGTGCAGCGCGACTTGAACCTCGTGGAGGGGCTTGCCAAGACGGGTGTCATCGTTCTGTTGTGGGGCGCTTCCGCGTATCAAGTTTACCGGATTGTCTCCCGGCTGAGTCACCTGGAGAACTTCCTCCAGATCTGCGCGTGGTGCCGGAAGATCAACGTGGACAACCAGTGGCAGTCCCTTGAGAAGCGCTTCACGCAACAGACGGGCAAGCGCGTGTCGCACGGCATATGCCCGGAGTGCGCGCGCAAGTTTCAGGCCGGGCTCTCGCTTGAGGCCGAAGGCTGACCCCTCATGGCCCTGCGCATCCACGACGGCATCGTGCGCGGTGAACTCGACAACCGCGAGCGCGGCGTCGTTCGCGGGCGCTTGTGGCTCCACGGCGAGACCGAGCCCGTCGCGCTCGACCTTCAGGGCAACGCCTGCCCCGACCTCGCCGGCTGCCTGCTCACCTTCGAGAACCTCGCGAGGACCTTCGCGCTGCCGAGGCATACGCGGCTTGCCGCACTCCAGCGCGGCGCCGCCGGCGACCTCACCGCGTCGCGCAAAGTCCGCGTGCCCGACGTGCCGCTGGATGAATTTCTGGCTTGGCCCGAGGACAAGGGCCAGCCGCCCGAGCGCCTCGCCAACTGCCTTTACCTCGAGTGGTTCAGCGACGCCAACGGCCGCGTCGTCCTCGAAGGCCCCGACTTCAAGCTCACCGTCTCCGCGCCAGCGTGGCGGCTCTCGCCGGACGAGGAAGCCCGCCGCCAGCGCGACGCGGAGGCCGCGTTCTCGAACTTCATGCAGCGCGTCACCGAGGCGCTCGAGAAGGCCCGCCACGAGCCGCCCGAGGACAAGGATTGGGACGAGTTCGACTACGAAAAGCTCATGCGCGAAAGCGATGCCCGCACCGACAAGGTGATGGAGTTGATGGACAAGTATCGCGACCATCCCGACTGCGACGCCATCATCGCGCGCGAAATGGGATGGGACGACGGCGAGGACGAGGAGGAGGACGCTGACGACGAGGACGAGGCGGGCGAGCCCGGGGCGGCCGGGACCGCTGAAGACTCGAAGGCCGGTGGCCCATTCGAGCCGCCCGAAGCCGGGGCGCTTGATGAACTCGTCCCCGACCCTGCGACCGAGGGCGTTGACTGGGTGCGCGACGAGCGCGGCGACATCGCGCATCCCCTCTACCGTCGCGCGCTCGCCAACGCCTCGACACTCTGGCATCGCTGCAAGGAACTGGGGCTCGCCGAGAGCGATGACGAGGACTTGATGGAACTCATCTCGCGCGTCCGGCTTGTCGGAGCGAAGCTTGCCGGCGCGCTCAACAGCCTCGCCTACGGCCGCGACCTGACCGACGGCCCGTTCCTGGTCGCACGGCTCAAGCGCGCCCTCGGCCACGTGCACGATGCGCAAGCCGCGCTCGAATCCACGCTTGCCAAAGGCGTCCTGCCTGCCGACCTCGGCGCCACCGTGCGCAGGGAGCTCTTCGGAATCCGCGAGGAAATCCTCCGCCTCATGGAAGAGTTTCGACACCTGCCGTAGGGACGGGCTGCTTGCCAATCCGGAACCGCGGACGCACAGTCCGGTCAACTCATGACCGCCGTTGAGCTCATCGCCGCCGTGGCGCAACTGCTCGTCTGCGCCGCGTTCACCGCGGGATTCCTCTTCGAACTCAGGCGCACACGCGACTTGAAGGGCCCGGCCCGGTCCCGACGGCGGCTCATCGCGGGATCGCTTCTGGTTCTGCCGCTGTTCGTCCCGAACTTCGGCTCGTGGCTCGTCGTGGCCATCAAGTCGGTTCACGCAGCCGTCGTGTTCGGAGTCGTGTGGCTGGCCCACACGCGCGACGACCCGGTGCGGCTCGTGGTCAAGTGGGTCATTTCGCTTGTCGTCATCATCGGCGGCGGGGGAGCAGTGGTTGGCCTGATGCGCGCCGGGGACGCAGCCCTGTTCGCGCCGCCAGTGGCCGCGGGCCTCGCAGTAATCCTCTCCGTCATCTGGGTTCCAAATCTGATCGGCGCGCTGGCGAGGCCGTTGACCGGGGTGTTCGAGGGCGACGACGAGCCCGATGACAAGCCCTGCTACTCGCAGGCGCAGGCGGCGAAGATGCGCGGGCGATACGAACAGGCCATCGAACTTGCGCAAGCGCAGCTCGGGCAATTCCCCGGCGACTTCGAGGGCCAGATGTTCATCGCCACCGTGCAGGCGGAGAACTGCAACGACCTCGCCGCCGGGACCGCGGCCATCGAGGAAATCCTCGCGCAACCGGACCACGCGCCGCACCAGCGCAGCTACGCGCTGAACACGCTCGCGGACTGGCAGCTCAAGACCGGCGACGCCGCTTCGGCCAAGGCCACGCTCGAGCGGCTCGTCGCCATGTTCCCCGGCACCGAGCTCGAACAGCAGACCATCCAGCGCCTCTCGCGCATGGTCACTGCCGCGCCTCGCGCGAAGCGCGAAGCCGTGGTGATGCCCGAGTTCGAGCGCGACCTCGGTCTGCGCGGTATGAAGCTCGCCATCAAGCCGCCCGGGGAGGAAACGCCCGACCAGAAGGCCGCGCTCTGCATCGAGCGGCTCAAGGCGTATCCCGCCGACTGGTCGGCGCGCGAGGAGCTGGCGCTGCTCTACGCGGAGCATTACCAGCGCGTGGACCTCGCGGTCGGGCAATTCGAGCAACTCATCGCGCAGCCCAACCAGCCGCAAAAGCAGGTCGTTCACTGGCTCCACCGAATCGCCGAACTGCACGTGCGCTTCGGCAATGACCGTGCCGCCGCCCGAGCCGCGCACGAACGCATCGCCACCCTGTTCCCCGGAACAGCGGCCGCCACGCGCGCGCTCGAGGCGATGACCGCGCTCGCCGATGCGCCCGCCCCGCCCAAGGTCACGGCTGGTGCCACCGCCGAGGAATTCATTGACTACGCCGCGCGCGCGGGCTTGCGGCGCAAGGACGACGCGACCGAGGCTTCCGCGCAGCGCCGCGCGTCGTGAATCGCGTGGACGCCTTGCGCCCCGCTTGCTAGCGTCCGCGCCGTCCAACATCTCCCCGCCATGGATTCTTCTTACCTCGCCGAGTTCATCGGAACGATGCTGGTGGTTCTTTTCGGTGACGGCGTCGTCGCGTGCGTCGTGCTCGCGCGCTCGAAGGGCAGTGGCGGCGGATGGATTGTCATCACAGCGGGCTGGGCGTTCGCGGTCACGGTCGCGGTGTATTCGGTGGGCGCGTTCAGCGGCGCGCATTTGAACCCCGCCGTGACCGTCGGCCTCGCGGCCATCGGCAAGTTCGAGACCGCGAAGGTCGCCGGTTACATCGTCGCGCAGATGCTCGGCGCGTTCGCGGGCGCGGCGCTCGTGTGGCTCGCGTATCTGCCGCATTGGGGCGCGACCGATGACAAGGGCGCGAAGCTCGCCGTGTTCTGCACCGGGCCGGCCATCCGCGACCTCCCGAAGAATCTCGTCACGGAGATCATCGGCACGGCGGCGCTAGTGCTCGGCGTGCTCGCCATTGGCACGAAGGCGAATCTCAACGAAGCTTTCGGCTGGGACAAAGGCTTCGGCCCGGCGCTCGTGGGAGTGCTCGTGTGGGGCATCGGCCTCTCGCTCGGCGGCCCGACGGGTTACGCCATCAATCCCGCGCGCGACCTCGGCCCGCGGCTCGCGCACGCCGTGCTGCCCGTCGCAGGCAAGGGCGGTTCGGACTGGGATTACGCGTGGGTGCCCATCGCCGGCCCGCTCATCGGCGGCGTGATGGGCGCGGTGATTTTCAAAACCGTCTGGCCGCTGCTCGGCGCGGCGTGACGCGTCCGTTCACCCCGAACTCCGAAACTGGCCCGCCGGGACACGTAGCGCCGGTTTCCAAACCGGCTGTGTCGCCGAGTTCCAAGTCGGCGGAGGTGAAATGGCCCGGCGCTCACAGAAAATTCCATGCGCTGCGGGTTTGGAAACCCGCGACACAGCAGGCTGGGAAGCCTGCGCTACACGCGCTCGGACGACTCCGGGTTCGGAGTTCGGGTTCACGGCAGGCAGCGCGCGGCGTCCTTGTTCGAACCCACTCGGCACTTCGGCGGGAACCACTCGTGCCGGCGCGCGGCGATGAAGTCGTAGCCCGCGTCCCGCACTTTGATTGGAACGAACCGCAACGCTTCACCGGCCACGCGCCAGAATCCGCCGACGGCAATGAACGCGCGCGCCACCGCGCAGGACTTCACCCACACGCGCTCGCCAGGCTCACCCGTGCGCTCGACCACGACGAGACTCCGCAGCGGCGCGGCGTCGAGTCCGTGAAGCTTGAGCAGCAGCGCAGCAGTCGAGCCTTGCAGCGGCGCGAACCTGAGCGCGCCCGCTGAATCCTCCGCGAGCAGGAAGTTCACCGTCCGGTCGCACAAACCGCACTCGCCGTCGAACAGCACGAGCGGGGATTGGGTGCGCTTCGCGGGAATCCATTCAGGATCGAAGGTGAACAGGTGCGCCATCACCATGCCGAGCGTGAGGTCCGCGAAGTCCACGACGAACATGATTCCCACGTGCATCGCGAGCATGGCCATCCACGCGATGCACCGGCCGCGGCGCGTCAGGCTCAGCGGCAGCGCGAGCAATTCGCCCGCGAGCGCGAGCCACGTGAGCACTCGCAACGCGCCGTCCGGAAGCAGGAGCATCGCACCGCGGACCACGCCGGGGCGCGCGAGCGGATTGTCGAGCAGGTGCCGCAGCGCGGAACCGTCGAGCCAACTCGGGCTGAAAAGTTTCCATGCGCCGCTGTAGGTGTAACCCGCCGCCAGCAGCAACCATGCGCCCCAGAAAATCGTGGCCGGCATCCGCCACGATTCGTCGCGCCAGCGTCCCGGCGCGAGCGGTTCACCCGCAGGCACGAGCGCGCAGAGGAGCAGCATCAACCCCACAAACGGGATGCCCGGGTTGCTGATGAGATTGTCGCGGTTGAACAGGCACGCCCAGCCATACCAGAGCAACACCGCGCACGAGCGCCGCGCGATGCCGAGCGCAAACAGCGCGGACAGCGCCGCGAGCGCCTCGACGAAGCCCTTCGCAAACGCCGCGCTCGTGAAGTGCTCGAGCGGATTGGGCAGGTAGCCCGCGGTGAAGTTCAGTCGCGCGTCCGGCAGGAGTCCCTCGCCGCTGAACAATTCGCCAGCCCACGGAACGAGCTGGACGAAGTGCACGAACAAATACGCGCCGAAGACGATGCGAAACGCCGCGAACTGCCACGCGGACATCGGCTTGGTGGCGTTCATCGCGCGTCCTCCGGCTGGAGCACCCATGCTTCGTCGCGCCCGCGTGTCTTCGTGCGGATGTGGACGCGGAGGTTCGTCGCGTCGCGAGGGATGCCGAGTTCGCGCCGCAATGGACCGTCCGGCGCAAAACCGTGCCGGAACACCGCCTCCCAAACCGGCCGCGGCAATTTCGGTCCGCCGGCAAGCGCCGCGCCGTAAACATTGCGGCGGTTGTAAGGCCCGGCGAGCCGCGAATACACCTCCGGCGTCAGCGCGAGCCAGTGCGGCGATCCAGCCACCTCGTAAGCCACGGCGAACTCGTTCGCGAATCCTTCCATGCCCTCGAACTCGCAGAACACCTTTGGAAACGGTGCCGCGGCGGAAATGGCGCCGAGGCCCTTGACCGTGCGCGATCCCGCGAGGTCACCGACCATCGCCATGCCTGCAAATCCGCAGAGCATCGCGGCGGCGATATTGCGCCAGCGCATCGCCCGGTCGGTTGAAGTGGACGCGTTCATGCGGCCTCCCTTCGCGTTGAGGTTTCCTTCATCATCTGGCACGCCCAGCGCTTGCGGCAGCCAAAACAAGTCGGCGCGAATCCCGGCCACGCCTCGACCTTGTGCACGTCGCGCGCGGCAAGCATTTCGTCGAAGCGCGCCTCGCGGCGCGGGTTGAAGCCGCAGCGGCGCACGTCGCACGACGGGTTCTCCAGCGTGCCGAAGAGCCAGTCAATCACAGGCAGGTCCGCGTAGTTCTTCGTGTGGCGGCGGTATTCGTGGTGGACGCGGTGCGACTCGGGCCGCTGGATAAGCCAGCCGAGCCAGCGCGGCGTGCGGACGTTCCAATGATAGAAATATTCCGCAACGGCGATGAGCAGCGTGTAAATCGCCGCCGCGCGCACGCTGCATCCGAGCAACGGATACACGATGGCGCTGCTGAGCATCGAGTTGAGCGCGATCTCCGCCGGGTGTTTGTAAAAACTCGTCAGCACCTCGATGCGCCGCGGCGAGTGATGCAACTGATGGCACACCCGCCAGAACCACGCCGACTCATGCCGCACGCGGTGCCAGCCGTAATAAATCACGCACGACACGCCGTAGGCGATGAGCGCCGCCGTCACGTCGTCCATGTGCCGGCCCAGGTGCAGAAGCGAGGCGCCCTGCATCCAGCGGTCCCACGTCTGCCCGGCGAGCGCCACGATGCCGAGCTGGCAGAAGTTCACCACCGCCACGCGCGCCCACCAGCCGCGGACACGCGGGAGTTGCGACGCCGGCCAGAGCCGCTCCAACACGAGGAACGCGACGCCGATCGCCACGATGAGAATCAGGTTGAACATGGCTGCTTTCGTTGGCGGCGAGAGTAGTGGCGGCCGGCGCGCGGGGGTGAATCGAAATATCTGTCACGGTCATCGAGCCGGGTTCAACCGATGGGGACCGCTCCTCCGGGGAGTTCGACTCAGGCGTGCGAATCCAATGCTTCGAAGCCCGCTTCACCCGAGGCGCCGATGCGCTTCCGGGGACTCAACGAGTGACCGCACCCGGCCCGGAGCGAAGCTCCAGCCACAGCGACCGCGCGCCCCACGACGCCAGCCCGCGCCGCGCAATGCACCGCGCCGCCAGCGCCGGCAGGTCGCGCGCGATGCTCCAGATCAGCCGCAGCCGCAGCACCATTCCCGGCGCGATGGCCATTTCCCCCGCGTCGAAGTCCCTGCGGGCGTCGCGAAACTTGTCCACCAATTCCGCGGGCACCGCGAGCCGGCGCATGAAGCCCGCGAACTCCGGCGTCGCATGCGGCCCGAGCACCGCCAGCAACATCTCGACCATCAACCGCCCCTCCGCGCCGGCGCAACGCGCGTAGTCGGCCCCGCTGCGGGCGGTCCGCATCGCTTCGCAGTTCGCGAAGATGTCGCGCACGAGCGGGAGAAACTCGTCCCGGATTTTCCGCCGCGCGAGCACATCGGCCAGGCGGTCGAGCCATTCGCGGGCTTCGGCGGGCAACTCCACGGCGTCGTCGCGCAACGAAGCCAGTCGTTCCTCGACGACGAGCGCGAAGCGTTGGCGCGCCATTGGGTCGGGAATCGAGTCGAGGCGCCGGTCCACGCATTCGATGGTGAACGCCAGCACCGCGGCATCCGCCATCACGTCCGGCGGCAGTTCGAGCCCGAACGCCCGCACGATGGCCGCGAAGTCCCGCGGCAACCGGCGATACTCCACGCGACAATCCGGTCGGGGTTGATCGGGACTTGGGTTGTCGCGGGCGTGGTCAAGCCGCCTCCTTGGTTCACACAAGCTTCTTGAGCTTCGCGTCCTCCGCAAGCCTCTTCACCAGCTCCTTCACCTTTTGCGACTGGCCTTTGTGCGCGAGCAGCACGGCGTCGTCCGTCGCCACGTAGATGGCGTCGCGCAGTCCGACGACGGCGATGGGCGTGCGGTCTTTCGTGCGCGCGTCGTAGATGATGTTGCGCGCGGCGTCCACGTGGATGAAGTCGCCGACGGCGCAGTTGCCCTCGGGGTCGGCCTTGAGATGCCGCGCGAGCGCGCTCCATGAGCCGAGGTCGTCCCATTCGAAATCGCCCTCGGCCACCACGACGTTCTGCGCCTTCTCCATCAGCGCGTAGTCCACGGAGATGCGCCGCACGTCCGGGTATTCCTTGGCGAGGACTTTCGCGAGCTTCGCGGGCGACTTCGCGGCGTCGAACCACCGCTGGCACGCGGCGAACATCTCGGGTTGGTGCATCATCAAGCCGTTCGTGACGGTGACGAACGACCACACGAACATCCCGGCGTTCCAGCGGTAGTGGCCGGCGTTGACGTATTCGAGCGCCTTCTCGAATGGCGGCTTCTCGAAGAACTGCTCGACCTTGTGGAACACGGTCTTGTAGCGCTTCACGCCTGCGGGCGCGGGAAGTTCCGTGAGGTCGTGGCGGATGTAGCCGTAGCCCGTCTCCGGCCCGGTGGGCTTGATGCCGATGGTGACGATGACCTGCCCGCGGCTCGCGAGGTCCAAGGAATCCGCGAGCACCTGCTGAAATTTTTTCTCCCCGGGGATGACGTGGTCCGCGGGCAGCACGGCCATCACGCCCGTGGTCGAGCGCGCGCCGACGAGCGCCGCCCCGAGCGTGACGGCGGCGCAGGTGTCGCGTCCGCACGGCTCGGCTACGACGTTGTCCTTCGGGAGCTTGGGCAACTGCTTGCGGACCTCGGCCGCCTGCGCCTCGTTCGTGATGATGAAGACGTTCTCGCGCGGCACGAGCGGCGTGCAGCGGTCCACGGCCTGTTGGAGGAACGAGCGGTCGCCGAGGAGCTTGATGAGCTGCTTGGGCGCCTTCTCGCGGCTCACGGGCCAGAAGCGCTCGCCGCGCCCGCCAGCCATGATGATGACGAAGCGGTTCGTATCGGGGGACTTCGCTTTCACGGGAGGATATTAACCACGAAGGGACACGAATGGACACCAATCAGTGAAGCCGGGAATGTCCAAGGGCGCATCCGAGTTTCTTGGGCAGTCCTCCGGCCTCTCATTAGCACCCGGCTTCAGCCGGGTGACTGTCGCGTCGGGACCCAGGAACAGTTTCAACCGATTTCCATGCGTGCTGATGGGAAACCGCTCAAGCGGCTATGGGACACTCTGCCGCGGACACCGGGCTAAAGCCCGGTGCTAGTGAGAGTCTCCAAGAAATGGTGATGCGCTCAGGGTCCATTCGTGGTTCACCCCGCTTTGACCGCTTCGGCGAGGCATTTCACGAACGCGGCCACGCGTGGGACGAGGCCCGGCGACTTCCCGTGCTCCGCAATCTGGTTCACCACGGCGCTGCCGACGACGATGGCCTCGGCGTGCTGCGCGACGAGGCGCGCCTGCTCCGGGTTCGAGATGCCAAAGCCCACGGCAATGGGAAGCGGCGAGTGCCGGCGAATCTTCGCCGTCATGTCGCCGATGGTGTCGCTGACTCTTGCCTGCATGCCAGTGACGCCTTCGCGGGAGATGTAGTAGATGAAGCCCGTGGCACGGCGGGTGATCTTCGCGATGCGGTCGTCGGGAGTGGTGGGCGCGACGAGGCAAACGGCGCAGAGGCCGGCGGCATTCATCAGTCGATCGTAGTCGTCGGCTTCCTCGGTCGGCAGGTCGAGGACGAGCAGTCCATCCACCCCCGCACGCGCGGCTTCGGTGAGGAAGCGTTCCACGCCGGCTCGGTGCAGGAGGTTGAAATACACGTAGAGGACGATGGGGATGTGCGACTCGCGCCGGATGGCCGCGACGGTCTCGAAGACGCGCGGCGGCGTCGTGCCGGATTCCAGTCCGCGCTGCGCGGCGAGCTGGTTGACGAGGCCATCCGCAAGCGGGTCGCTGAAAGGCACGCCGAGTTCGAGCACGTCCACTCCCGCTTCATCAAAGGCGAGCGCGAGGCGGCGCGTGGTTTCGAGGTCGGGGTCGCCCGCGCCGATGTAGATGACGAGCCCCTTGCGGCCGTCACGCTTCAACTGCGCGAAGCGGGCTTCGATGCGGTTCATGCGCGGCGAGTGTCGAGAGCGCGGAAAGTGGATTCAACTGAAAAGCTCCGACTGCGCGGCTGCGCGAATCTGCCGCAACCCTGGCGCCCACGCCACGAACGGACTTTCCAGCCACAGCCGGCGCGAGACCGCACTTGTGCGGCAAAGGTTGAATCCATAGTTTCTTCGCCCTGATGGATGGCGAGAAGCGGCTGATGGGAATGGTGGTGCGGGAAAACCGGCTCTTCGGGCTTGGCGTGGGCCGCTTCGTCGCCAAGAGCGCCACGCCGCTCTGCTCCGAGTGTCCCGTGCGGCTGACCGTGAACGCCCCCACCCCAGCGCCCCGCGAGCATCTCGAGGAAGCCGCATGCAGTTCCGACCGATGAGCGCGTTCACCCGCGAGAACCCGAGCCCGCGCTTCCGCCTGCTGGGCGAGCTGTATCGGCAGGTGCACGAGACCGGACTCGACCAAGGAGCTGGTGCTGCGCCCGTGTTCGCAGGCGGCAGCCTGCGTGACCATCTCGCGACCGTCCGGCGACTCGCGCACCACACCGGCGCGAAGGCCGTGCTCGATTATGGCTGCGGCAAGGGTCTGCTCTATCGCGAGCACGACTTGAAGCTGCCCGATGGCTCCACCACACCCAGCGTGAGGGAGTATTGGAATGTCGAGCACATCCACCTCTACGACCCGGGCGTCGAGGAATTCGCACAACGGCCGGACGGCCAGTTTGACGGCGTGGTGTCCACGGACGTGCTCGAGCACATCCCCGAGGAGGACATCGGCTGGGTGCTGGGCGAGTGCTTCGGCTTCGCGCGCCGGTTTCTCTACATGAACATCGCGTCGTATCCGGCGAAGAAAATCCTGCCCAACGGCTGGAACGCGCACGTGACCATTCAGCCGCCCGCGTGGTGGCGCGAGCGCATCGAGCAAGCTGCCGCCGGCTGGGCAGGCGCGGCGTATGTGTTCGAAGTCACCGAGAAGCGCACCGGTTTCGCCGGCTCCATCGCGCGCGCGCTGGGCGGCTCCAAGCTCAAGCTCACGAGCATCGAGTGGTGGAACCGCGTCGCGCCCTTTCCATGAACCTGCCCCCGCCGACCACCCCTCACCCGCCCTGCGGGCACCCTCTCCCCTCCTCGGAGGAGGGGAGAGGGATGGGGTGAGGGGTGGCCGCCTAGGTTCAAGGGCCGAAATCGCGGGACTTGGCGGTTCGTGCATTCTCTCACTGAGCGCGCGGCAGCTTCGCCAACTCCTCCTTCACCTTCGCGAAAACGTCGCCCCACTCGCGGCCGTCCTTTCCGAAGACCCGCGTGCGCGGATACCATGGCGTGCAGTCCGACAGCACCGGCCATTGGCGGCGGAACAAGTCGTCTCGGACCAGCAGGGTCGGCACGCCCATGCCGCCGGCGAGGTGCGCGCCCGTGTTGCTGATCGTCACCACCGCGTCGAGCGCGCCGAGCTGCGCGGCGAAGCGGTCCATGTCCACAAGCTGGTCCACCGAGTCGTCCACCACCAAGCGGCCCGGCCCGGCGGCCTTGAGCGCATCGAGGTCGGCGGCGTTGTCGCCGTATTGGATGTTCACGAACGTCGCGTCCACCGAGCGCGCCAGCTCCGCCCAGTCCTCGATCGACGGCAGGTCCTTGCCATGATGCGAACTCCACCACGAAAGGCCCACAAGCGGCGCATTCGAGCCGGCGCGGTAGCGGTCACGCAATTCCGCGCTCACAGCCGCATCCACGCGCAACGGGAGAAAGTGTTTCTCGATCGTCGCCGGCGCGGAGCCGATGACCGCCTTCAACGTGAGCGGATTGGCTGTCACGAGCCTCGTGCCCGCGAGCGGTTTCGGCGCTGTGGGAAAGGCGAGCACCTCGACCTGCGGCAGCGTCCGCACGAACACGGGCACCATCCGCTTCTCCACGACGAGTGCGCAGTGCCGCGCTCGCCGCGCTGCCTCCGCCACGTAGCCCGCCATCGCCAATCCCGCCGCCATGCCCTGCTTCTCGCCTTCCATGAAACGCACGCACAACGTCGCGTCGGCCAGATCCTCCCCGCGCCAATCCGTTTCGACCGTGTGACCCGCCAACCGCGCATAAGCGAGCGTCCACGCCGTGGACTTCTCGTGCTCGTCGAGCCGTTCGGCTGAGAACGCGGCCTCGCGCATCAGCACGTCATCGCCCGCGCGCTCGGCGGCGGCGGCGAGCGAATCCAGCCGCCGATGCACATCCCGCCAGTCGCGGCGGGCGACGGCTTGGTGGAAGCCCCGGTATTCGAGCGCGAGCCGCGGATTGCGGACGAACCGCCACGCCTGCCGCCGCGCGTCGCGGAACGTGTCGCCCACGTGGCGGTGATACCACTTGACGCAATCCTGCTTGAGCGACGCCAGTCCCATCGGATGCGGCCCCGCGCGCTGCGGACATCGCAGGCGATTCCTAGCCGCAGCCCCGTGCCGCTTCAAGCCCCGACATGAGCGGCGGCTTGAAATCTCTCCTTGCGCCGTCGTTTTGGCGGCACCTAGTATCGCGGCGCGCCGCGCGTGAGTGGCGCGCGTCCTGCGCTAAGGCTTCCGCCCGACCGAACATGATCCGCGCCTTCCTCGGCTACGACCACCGCGAGGTGGTGGCCTATCAGGTCGCCTGCCACAGCATCCAGTCGCGCGCGTCGCAGCCCGTGACCATCGCGCCGGTGATGCTCGCGCAGCTCAAGGGCGTGTTCACACGCGAGCGCAACTCGCTCCAGTCCGCCGATTTTTCCTTCAGCCGCTTCCTCGTGCCGTGGATGTGCGGCTTCGAGGGCTGGGCGCTCTTCGCCGATTGCGACATCCTCTGCCTCGCGGAGCTCTGGGCGCTGCGCGACGAGCGGTTCGCCGTGATGTGCGTGCACCACGACCACCGGCCCACGGGCGAGACCAAGTTCCTCGGCGAGAAGCAGACGCAATACGAGAAGAAGAATTGGTCCAGCCTGATGCGGATGAACTGCCCGAAGTGCAGCGCGCTCACACCCGAGTATGTGAACACGAAGCCCGGCCTCGAACTGCACCGCTCCCGCTGGCTCGAGAACGAGAACCTCATCGGCGAAATCCCGCACAAGTGGAACCATCTCGTGGACTACGACCCGCCCGCACCCGAGGGCGAGCTGGGCATCATCCACTACACCGAGGGCGGCCCCTACTTCGCCGACTACCGGACCTGCGGCTACGCCGACCTGTGGCGGCGCGAGTTCCGCTCGATGCAGACCCCGCCCCAGCCCGCGGACGGTTGAACCGGCCGCGCCCCGCGCCATGGACCCCGCCACCGAGGCCGAATACATCGCCGGCGCACGGGCCGTGTTGGAGACGGAGATCGGCGAACTCCAGCGGCTCGCCTCGCGCGTGGACGCCAGCTTCGCGCGGGCCGTCGAACTGCTCCGCAAGGCGCTCGCGGATGAGCGCAAGATTGTCGTCCTCGGCGTCGGCAAGTCGGAGAACATCGCCATCAAGGTCGTCGCGACCTTCAACAGCACGGGCGCGCCGTCGGTCGCGCTCGACTGCCAGAACGCGCTGCACGGCGACCTCGGCGTGGTCTCCGCGGGCGACGTGGTGCTCGCGCTCAGTTACAGCGGCGAGACCAACGAACTGCTCGACCTGCTGCCGCACTTGCGCCGGCGCGGCGCACTCATCGTCGCCATCACGGGCAAGCCCGCGTCCGCCCTCGCCGCCAACAGCGACGTGGCGCTCGACGTGAACGTCACCACCGAGGCCTGCCCGCTGAACCTCGCGCCGACGTCGAGCACGACGAACATGCTCGCACTCGGCGACGCGCTCGCGATGGTGCTGCTCAAGGCGCGCGGCTTCAACGCGGAGGACTTCGCGGCGCTGCATCCCGGCGGCACGCTCGGACGACGCCTGCTGACGCGCGTGCGCGACATCATGCGCAAGGACTCGCAACTCGCGCTAGTCTCGCCCGCCGACACCGTCGCCGCCGCGCTCGCGGTAATGACACGCTGCAAGGCCGGCGCGGTCGTCGCGGTCGAGGCGGATGGCCGGCTCGCGGGCATCTTCACGCACGGCGACTTTGTGCGCGGCTACCAGGCCGACCGGCACATCGCCGACCAGCCGGTGAGCGAGCACATGACGCGCAATCCCATCGCCATCCGCGGGGACAAGCTCGCGGCCGAGGCCGTGCGCATCCTCGAGGAGCATCGCATTGACGAAATCATCGTTCTCGACGAGGGCCGGCGCGTGATCGGGCTCGTGGACGTGCAGGACCTTTCGCGCGCGCGCATCTTCTGACGTGCTGGTTTTCCTCGCGCCCGATGCAGGCCACTGATTCCGCCGTCACGCCCGCGGGCGACGCGCCGTTGCGGCTGCTCTTCGTCAAGCTCAAGCACATCGGTGACGCGCTGCTGCTCACTCCCACGCTCGTCGCGGTGCGCCGGGCGTTTCCGAAGGCTGAAATCTGGGTCGCCGTCCGCTCGGGCACGGAGGGGATACTCGCCGGTTGCACGGCCATTGACCGCATCGTGACGGTGACGCCGGTGGAGAAGCATCGCCGCGGCGTCGCAAGTTTTTTGAACGACCTGCGCGCGTGGCGGCTGCTGCGGGCGCAGCGGTTCGACTGCGCATTCGAGCTGACCGATGGCGACCGCGGGCGCTGGCTCGCGGGCATGTCCGGCGCGCGGCGCCGGTGCGCGGACACGTCGGTCTATCCGCTCAACGCGTGGTGGCGGTTGTGGTTCAACCACACCCCGGCGAAGCCGTGGAAGCCGGGGCATCGCGTGGAGAAGGATTTCTCGCTCGTCGCCGGAATCCTGCGGCTTGGCGGCGAAATTCCAGCGCTGAGCTTCGAGCGGTCACGCGCCATCGAGCCGGAGCTTCTTCGCGGCGCGGACGATTTCATCGTGCTGCATCCCGGCACGCGGTGGGTGAGGAAGCGCTGGCCGCGCGAGCATTGGCTCGCGCTAGGCCACGCGCTGCTCTCGCGCACCAAGCGGCTCGTGGTGAGTTGCGGGCCGGACGACGCGGAGCGCGCGCTCGCCAGCGAACTTGTCGCCGCGTGGGGCGCGGACCGCGCCGTGAGCGCGGACGGCAAACTCGATTGGGCGCACTTGGCGGGCTGCCTGTATCGCGCGCGCGCGTTCGTGGGAGTGGACACGGCGGCGATGCATCTGGCGGCGGCGTGCCAGTGTCCGCAGGTCGCCATCTTCGGCTACTCGGAAGTGGGTCAGTGGCGACCGTGGAAGGCGCCGCACGATCTCATCAACCTCGCGGCCACCAAGAATCGCAGTGAGTGCCCCGACCCGGAACTGATGCTGTTGCAAACCCCGGAGATGGTGCTGGCGGCGGTGGACCGAATCATGAGGCCGTAGCAGCACGGGCATCCCGTCCGTGCTGCTACTGGGCGCATTTCAGTTTCCTGCAAGACGACGGAAGAGGGTGAATTCGCAGCCCAATGAAGTTCGCATGGTCTCACCCTCACCCCGGCCCTCTCCCTCCGAGGGAGAGGGGGAATCGTCGCCCGTCACTCGGTGGAATCGAACGCGGTGAGAGCACGCACACCGTCCCGAATCGCCAGCACCGTCCGAAGTGCCTCCCTCTCCCAGCGGGAGAGGGCAGGGGTGAGGGAAAACGACCCCAACGGTATAACCGGCGCGCAAGGAAGTGAGATGCGCCCCGAGGAACCGCGCTGCGCTTCACTCCGCGCCCGATGACGCCGCCGGGGAACTGGCGGCGGGCTTGCGAAGGAACACCCACACGTAGCCGTGCGCCTTGTTGTGCTCGTAGTTGAAGTCGCCGACGAGCAAGTCCGGCCCGCCATCGCCGTTCCAGTCCGCCACGCAGACCTTGGCGCGCGATCCGGGTCGCGTGAGCGGTTGCGAGTTTGCAGGTTGCGTGAAGGTCGGCCCCTTGGACACGAGCGCGACGGGCGGCTCGAGCTCGGGCACGCCCTTCGCCGCCTTGTTTCGGAAGAAGAACACGCTGCCGTCGCCGCATCCGACGAGCAAATCCGGCCGGCCGTCCCCATCCCAATCCGCCACGCACGGGCCCGAATCGCCGCCCGGCACGCGGATGGTGGCGCCACCCGCCGCGAGCATCACGGGCTTTGCGAACACTGGCTTCTGCGCCGTGCCTTCGTTGCGGATGAAGTAAACCGCGCCCTCGATGACGCCCGAGATGATGTCCAGCAGCCCGTCGCCATCCCAGTCCACAACGGCGACGGCGGAGGCGTTGCCGGGCTTGAGCGCGCCGCCGGACGCGAGCTTGAGCGTGTCGCGCGCGCCAAACTTCCCGCCGCCCTCGCCGCGGAACCAGTAAATCTCGCCCGGCCACGAACCGGAAGTCAGGTCGGGCTTGCCGTCGCCGTCGAGGTCCGCCAACTGCGGACCGAAGCCCACGCATCAGCCCGTGGGCACGGTGCCGTCGAACCACTTCGGCGCGCCGAACTTCGGCTGCGACGCGGCGCCCTCGTTGCGGTGGATGCGCAGCTTGCCGCTGCCGAACTGCCCGACGAGCAGGTCCGGCCTGCCATCGCCGTCCCAGTCCGCAAGCAGCGGCGCGGCATGGCCGACCTCGACATCAATCACCTGGCCGCCGGCCTCCACGCGGAACGGTTTCTCCAGTTCCTCGACTGCGGCGGGTTTCGCCTCGGTGGTGGCGAGGCGCTGCACCGCCTCGGTCCGCGCGCGCTGTTCCGCGTTGCCAGCGATGAACGCCCGCGCGCCGGCAAATACCAGCAGGCCGCCGCCCACCATCAACACGGCCATCACGGCGAGCGCGCCGAACAGCCACATGAGATTGCGTTGAGTCGTGGTCATGGAATCGGAGATGCGCACGCAGCATCGCGCCACGCACGCAGCCTGTCAAACCGCGTTCACACGCGTCGTGCGCCCGCGATTCACTTCAAGTCCGATTGCGCCTTCTTGAGCGCCTCGGTGCGGGCGTTGACGTAGGCCTCGGCGGCGGCGCGTTCTGCCTCGGCGGCGGCGAGGAGGCGGTTCTTCGAGACGGCGCTGTTCGACGCGATGTCCGCGGCCATACGGGCTTCCTGCGTGAGCTTGTTGGCGGCGCTGCGGTCACGCGCGGCCTTCTCGGAAACTCCCAGCGCCTCGAGATAACGGCGCTCGGCGGCTTCCTTCGCCGCGGTCGCGGTCTTCACGGCGGCCTCGGTGTCGGCGATTTTCTTCTCGGCGTCGGCCTTGCTCGCGGCGGCTTTCGTGTCGAACGATTCCTTCTCGGCCTTCGCCTTCGCGAGCAAGGTGTCGCGCGCCGCAGTGGCGCGGTCCGCCGCCGCTTTCGCATCATCGGCAACACGCGAGCGCGTGGTGAATTCCTGCTGCGCTCGCGAGTGGGAAAGCTTCGCGTTGGCGAGGTCGGTCGCGGCCTTCGAATCGGCAGCGGTCTTCGCCTGTGCGGCGGCGGTGGCGGCGGACTTGGCCTCGGAAAGCGAACGGCCAAGTGTGGTGGCGTCCGTAGCGGCGCGGTCGCGCTCGGCGGCGGCCTTCTGCGCGTCGGCACTGTTTGCGCCCTTGTCCGTGGCCGCTTTCGCAGCGGCGGCGGTGAGTTTGGCGACGTTCGCGTCGGTGTTCGCCTTGGATTCGGTGAGCACTTTCACGCGCGCGGCGGTCCCGGTGACGGCCTTGTCGGCGTTCGCCTTCGCGATGGCGGCGGATTTCTCGATGGCGTCTTTGTCGGCGGTGGCCTTCGTGAGCGCCTTGTCAGCGGTGTCGCGTTCGGCGGCGGTCTTGCGCGCGGCGGCTGCGGCGGTTTCGACGCTGTTGTTCGCGACGTTTCGCTCGGTGGCCTGCTTGGTGTCCATTGCGTTGCGGCCGGTGTTCACGACGGACGCGACGCGGTCGAGCGCGGCGCGCGCCTCGCGTGCCAGGCGCTGGCGGCTCTCGGATTCGAGCCGGGCGCGTTCGCTCTCGGACTTGGCGGCGCTTGCGGCCTTCATTTTCTCCGCCGCTTCGCCAACCGCCTTGTCAGCGGCGGCGCGGGCGGTTTCGAGAGCCTTGTCCAAGCGTGCGCGCTCGGCGGCGGCGTTGTCGGCGACTTCCTTGGCGACGAGGTGAAGCTGGCGCTTGCGCTCGAGCTCGGTCTTGCCGCGCGCGACGAGGTCGGTCTCGGTGCGGACGCGGTCCTCGGCGTTGACGCGGAACTCGGCGATGGCGCGGGCCATGCGCTCGGCCTCGTCGCGGGTGCGGCGGGCGTTGGCGATGTCGGTGTAGGTCTGCCGGTCGTTGGCGGTGTCGCGCACGAGGACCTTGCTGTTGACCTCGTCGTAGAGCGCCGTGCCCGAGCCGGACTTGAATTCCTCGAGCTCGGCCTCGGCCACGCGCAGTCCGTTGATGGGCGCCCCGGTGACTTCGAGGAAGCCGTCCTTGACCGCGACCGAGTGCGCGAGCAGCGCGCCGCCCGCGCGGGACTTGACGAGGAAGTTCGCGGGCGAGGGTGACGGGTCGCGTAACACGAGCGCGAGCGCCTCGTAGTTGATGTCGTAGCTCTTGAGGCCGAAGAGGACGGAGTTGAGGTGGACGCGGCTGTCGGAGATGCCCTTGAACTCGCCGTCCATGAAGTCGCCGTTGATGAGCAGCACGCCCGGACGCTTGGGCTCGAGCTTCGCGGCGCGCGCCGCGGACAGCGCGCGGAAGTAGATGCGCGCGGCATTCACGGTCGTGAGCGTGAAACCCTTGTGCGGCTCGGCAAACGTGATGGCGGTGTCGTCGGCCTTCGTCACGGGCGCGCCGATGAAGGAGCCGTTCCACGTGAGCACGCCCTTGCCGGTGTTGGCGGAGGTGGCGAGCGAGGGCAGCGCGAGGACCTTGCCGGGCGCGAGCACGGACGCGGGCACGATGGACTTGGCCAGCGTGGGGCTGCTCCAGAAGAGCTTCATGCGCGCGGTGCCGGTGAGCTGGTAATACTCGACGGTGAGGTTGTAGGTCTCGCCGGCGCGCAGCGATACGGGCGACGTGGCTGCAGCGAGAGATTGTTCGCGCCACTCGTCAATGAGCAGCCGCTCGTTGAGCCACAGGCGCACGCCGTCGTCCACGGTGACGTGGAAGGTGTAGAGGTCGGTGCCGGCCGGACGAAGCTGCGCGGTCCAGCGCACGGAGAAGTTCTCGCGCGGGAAGTTCGCGATGGGCGGCGCGTTGGTCCACGTGAAGTCGAGCGTCGGGTCCACGCGGCGCACAGCCTGTCCGGCAAACTCGCGCTGCGGATAATAAGTGCCGAGGAAGCCGTTGGTCGCGCCCGCAAGCGCGGGGTCGGCGGTGAAAGGCTCGAACGTGGCGCGCTCGACATCCGCGAGCGGGACTTTCACGGTCTGCCCGCTGGCGAGCGTGACGGCAAAACCCGCCGGGTCGAGCTTCACTTCCCCTTCGATGGCCTTGCCGTTCTTAGTGCGCAGCGTGCCGGCGAACGCGGTGGCAACCAGAAGGACCGGCAGGCAGATGGAGACGAGGCGGTTCATGAGGAAGCGCCGCAGAGGCTAGCGTTGATACAGCGGGATGTAGTGATACGGCATCGCGAGCATCGTGGTGTAAACGGCCGTGGACCAGTTGGGGCCGACGCCGCCGCGGCCGCGGGCTTCCCACCACGCGAGGTCGCCCTCGACGCGCACGCCCTTGAGCAGCGAGTCCTTGAACGTCGCATACCACTTGGCCCACGTGTCGCCGCCGATCATGTATTGCGCGGGTGCGGCGTAGAAGTTGCCGTAGGCATACCACTCGTGGTCCTCGCGGTAGTTGTCGAATAGATACTTCGAGCCGCGCGCGACCATGCGCTCGTCGTAAAGACCGCAGACTTGCAGCGAGTAAATGGCCGCCGCCGTGCGCGCGAAGCCGGGGTCGCGATACGGCTGGTAGCAGAAGCCGCCCGTGCGCTCGTCGAAGCATGCCCTCACATATTTCACCGCGTCATCAATCGTCTTTTGTGGAACCTCGATGCCGCCGTTCTTCGCTGCGCGCAACGCGACAACCTGCAGCACGGTCACGGAGATGTCGGCGTCGTAGCTCACCGGCCGGTAGCGCCAGCCGCCCTCGGTGTTCTGCGCGGAGATGATGAGCTTGATGACGCGGTCGAGCTTGGGCTTCATCGCCGGGTTCTTCGTCTGCCCGTAAAGCTCCGCCAGCGCGATGGACGCGATGCCGTGGCCATACATGTATTGGCCGTCGCTGCGGCTGCCCATCACGCCGTCGGGGCCGACGATGTCGAGCAGGTATTGCATTCCGGCGGTGACGTTTTTGCCGTATTCGCCCTCACCGGGCAGATGGCCGCAGGCTTGGAAGCAGATGAGCACGTAGCCCGTCATCGCAAGCTGGCGGCTCTTCTCCTCGCCGTAAGCGCCCCACGCGCCGGTGGCGGTCTGCTTGCTCGCGAGATACTTGAGCGCGCCCTTGATGATTTTCTCCGTCTCGGCGTCCACCTTCACCGGGTCGGTCTTGGCGCGGGCGGGCGCAGGGCGAAGCAGGTCCGCGGCGAGGGCTGACTGAAGAGACAGGAGGACGCCGACAAGCGCAACGAGCGGGAGAAACCTCCACGCGGTGCGAGCGAACCGGTCCGGTGATTGACGCGGCGACAGAACCGAACGCATCACTTGTTCCCCTTCGGGCGGCTGGTCGTGTCGGAGAGGTTCTTCAAGTATTGCTCGACCGCGTTGCCGAATTCCTCGGGATACTTCTCGCCAACGGATTGCTTGATCGCCGCGCGGTCGCGCGCGGGGAGTCCGATGAAACCGCTGCCGCCGGTGAGGTCACGCTTCGCGCCGTCCGCGCCGCCTGCGCCCTGCCAGTTGCCCTGACGGCCATCGCCCTTGCCGGCTTGCTGGCCGGGTTGCTGCGGCTGGCCCTGACCCTGCCCCGGCTGCTGCGACTGCCCTTGGCCGGGCTGCTGGCCCTGTCCCTGTCCCGGCTGCTGTCCCTGACCGGGCTGTTGCTGCTGGCCGACGCCCGCCTGCGCGAGCGCGAGAGAAGCGGCGGCTTGCGCGAGCGCCTGCTGCGCGGCCTGCGCGTTGGCCTGCGCGGGCATGGCCTTGTTCGCCTCGGCCTGTGCTGCGGCATCCATCAAGGCCTGCAACGCCTGCTGGAGCGACATCTGCGCGTTGGGCGGAAGCTGGCCCGCCTCGCCCGCGGCGAGCGGAGCAATCTGGTTGGCGGCGGATTCAAGCGGCTGCGCGGCGGGCGCCGACTTCATGTCATTGAGCAACTCGGCGAGCTTCTTCACGTCGGCCTGCTTCTGGGCCAGTCGCGGAAGCGAGGCAGGCGGCTGACTGCCGCCGGGTTGTCCTTCACCGGGCTGGCCTCCACCCGGCTTGCCTTCACTTGGCTTGCCTTCACTTGGCTTGCCTTCGCCTGGCTTGCCTTCGCCCTTCGGCTGGCCTTGTCCCTTTGGAGCGCCTTCGCCCTTAGGTGAACCTTCGCCCTTCGGCTGGCCTTCGCCTTTGGGTCCTCCGGCTTGGGCGGCTTGCTCGATGCCCTTTTGCGCCTTCGCCATTTCGCCGATCGCGCCCTTGAGATCGTTCTGGTCGAGTTTTTGCGCGGCGCTCTGCGCGGCCTTTTTTGCTTCGGCGACGGGTGAGGCCTCGGGCTTGCCTGCGGCCTGCTTGGCGAGGTCCTGCGCGATTTCCTTCTGCGCCTGCTTGATCATCTCACCGATGCCGGCGGGTTGCTGGAGTTGGGCGAGCGCCTGGTTGACCTGCTCCTGCGCCTGCGCGACGGCCTGCGCTGCTTGCGCGGTGTTGCTTGGCATCTGCTGGCCGAGTTCGTTGGCTAGCTGGCCGATCTTTTCGTCAATGGCCTTCTTCGCGGCGGCGAGGTCGGCCATCGCCTCCTTCTGCGGAGTGCGCGCGGCCTCGGCGTTGGGCTTGCCGAGCTGGCTCTTGGACTCGGCCATGTTCTTCTCGGCGGACGCGAGCGGCTTCTCGGCCTTGGGCGCGAGCGGCGCGGCTTCGCTCTTCGCTTGGTTTGTCTGCTTGGCGAGGTCGCCCTGCTTGTCGGCGGTCTTTGCCGAAGGAGCCTCGGGCTTCTCGGCAGCCTTCGCGGTGTCGAGCTGCACCTTGCCCTGCTCCTTCATGATTTCGCCGACCTTCTTGCTGAGCGCCTCGAGCTTGGCTTTGTCCTCGGCGGCCTTTTCGAGTGAGGCGACCTTCTGTTCAAGCTGTTGCTCGGCCTTGGCGAGCGCGTCCACGGCGGCCTGCTGCGCCATCGGCGAATCGGGATGCTTCTGCGCGAGCTGCTCGCCGGCCTTCTGCATCTGCTTGGCGGCCTCGGCGATGGACTCGGCGGCATCGAGCAATGCGGTCGCGGCCTGTTCCTGCGTCTTCTGCGTTTCCTGCTTGAGCGCGTCCTGCTTGGGCGCCTGCTTGGCGAGGTCGTCGGATTTCTTCTGCTCGGCGGCGGCGGAAGCCTCGGCCTTGAGCGCCTCCTCCTGCTTCTTGAGGTCTTTCACCTTTTCGAGAAGTTCCTTCGCGGCGGCGAGTTTGTCCTGCGGCTTGGCGAGTTGTGCCTCGGCCTTGGAGAGTTGTTCCTCGAGGGTCTTCTTGGCTTCTTCGAGTTTGGCAAGAGCCTGCTTCTGCTGCTCGGGCGCGGCGGCGCGCATCTGGTCGCCGGTCTTGAAGTTGTCGTTCAGCGTCGCGCGCGCCTCCTGCATTTTCTGTTCGCTGGTCTTGAGTTGCTCGGCGGCCTTGGGCGCGACGTCCTTCACGTCGTCGCGGACGCTCGCGGTCTTGTCCACGACTTCGCCCTGGCGCTTCTCGACCTCGGCGGTGTCGGGCTTGCGGCCTTCGAGCTTCTCGGTCTCTTCCTTGACGACCTTCTGCTCGGCGATGGTCTTCTCGAGGTCGCGGATGGCTTGCTTGAGAATCTCGATGGTGTCGCGGTTCGGGAGCAGGAGCTTGGCGATTTCCTGCATGAGGTCGCGGGCCTTGCGCTCGCTGCCGGCGGCGCTGAGAAGCTTCGCCGCCTTCAAGTCGGTCGTGGCGGAGCCGAGCGTCGCGACAAGCTGGCCTTCCGCTGACTTTTTCTGCGCGAGCGTGGGCCGCTCGGCGGACGGGCCATCCAGTTCCTTGAGCAGGTCGGCAAGTTTCTTGAGGAGCAAGCCCGCCTCGGTGCCGATGGTGCCCTGCTCCGTCTCCTGGATGCGCAGCGAGATGCGCTGCGACTCGTCGAAGCCAAATGTCTCGCGTCCGCGCGCGAGGTTCACGAGGCCGACGGCTTCCTTGAGGTTTTCGCCCTGCCGCTGCGCAAGCGCGGAGAAGCGCATCGAAAGCTGTTGCAGGAGCTGCTGGCGCTGGAATTCGAGCAGCAACTGGCGGAGCTGGATGACGATGCCCTTCTGGCCCGCGAACGCTTCGAGTGCGGCGGGCGAACTCGGCTGGTTCGCGCTGCGCGCCTGCTGCAAGAGCGCCACGACGCGCTGCATTTCCTTGTCCGTGAGCGAGCCGAGCACGGAGCGGATGGCCTTGAGCACGGTGACGTCGTCGCCGACGAGGCCATTGCGCTCGTATTCGTCCACGAGGCGGTCGAGCTGCGCGCCGAGGCGCGAGGTCGAGGTCTTGATTTGCTCCTGCCGCAACTCCTGCTGGAGCAGGCGGTCGGTGGCGGGCGGCTTGGTCGGCGTGTCGTTCACGGCGGCGGGCGCGGCGAAGGCCAGCGAGAGCGTGAGCGCACCGAGGAGCAGAAGGGGATCTTTCATGAGCAAGACCCGCGGCAGCCGCACGTTGCGTCGGCCATCCAGCGGAGACGTCAGTCAGGCTATATGGACGGAACGAATAGGCAATGGGATTCACCCGCGATTCGCGCGCAAGTCCAAGCCGTAACGCGTCCATCCGCTCCTAATCCTAATCGTAATCCTAATCCTGCTCCTCCGGCGCGAACTCCGGTAGCACCCGAAGGGAGGACCAGAATTAGGAGCAAGATTACGATCACGAGGCGGAGCACGCGCTCGCGCCGGAACTTTTTTCTCATTCCGCCCGCTGCGGCTTTGCGTCATAAGGCGGAGGCACCACATGAAGCATCACCCCACCGCCGCGACGATTGCCGCGCTCGTGACTCTCGCCGCGCCCATCGCTTCGGCGGCGACAGCGGACCTTTTCGCCGCGGGAGTTCGCACGACCGAACCGCTCACACCGGCCGAGCAACAGAAAACGTTCAAGCTGCCGCCCGGCTTTCAAATCCAGCTCGTCGCCGCCGAACCGGACTTGCGCAAACCGATGAACATGGCCTTCGACTCCATCGGTCGCCTGTGGATTACCGAGTCGCGCGAGTATCCGTTCGCGGCCAATTCCGACGCGGAGGCGCGTGACACCATCCGCATCTTCTCGGACTTCGACACCAACGGCCGCGCGCGCAAAGTCACCACCTTCGCCACGAACCTGAACATCCCCATCGGCCTGTATCCGTTCCGCTCCACCACATCGGGAGGGCCGGGTTCCACCCCGGCCCAAACCAAGAGGGAAGTGGGCGCGGGCGGAACCGCGCCCTCCCACCGGCTGACCTGGAAGTGCATCGCCTGGTCCATCCCGAACATCTGGCTCTTCGAGGACACCGACGGCGACGGCGTCGCGGACAAGAAGGAGAAACTCTACGGCCCGTTCGATTACACGCGCGACACGCACGGCAACCAGGCCAGCTTCCGCCGCGGCATGGATGGCTGGCTCTACGCGACACACGGCTACAACAACCGCTCGACGGTCGCGGGCAAAGACGGCCGCGCCATCACGATGAATTCCGGCAACACCTACCGGATGCGCCTCGACGGCTCGCGCATCGAGCACTGGACACACGGCCAGGTGAACCCGTTCGGCCTCGCGTTCGACCCGCTTGGCAACCTCTACTCCGCCGACTGCCACAGCTCGCCCATCTACCAACTCCTGCGCGGCGCGTGGTATCCGAGCTTCGGCGCGCCGCACGACGGGCTCGGCTTCGCGCCGGTGACCATCCAGCACAGCCACGGCAGCACGGCCATTTGCGGCATCACCTACATCAGCGACCCGTCGTGGCCGGTCGAGTTCCACGACAACATTTTCATCGGGAACGTGATGACCAGCCGCATCAACCGCGACAAGATCAACTTCATCGGCTCGACCTCAAAGGGCGTCGAGCAACCCGACTTCCTCAGCACGACCGACCCGTGGTTCCGGCCGGTGGATTTGCAATTCGGCCCCGACGGGGCGCTCTACGTCGCGGACTTCTACAACCGCATCATCGGCCACTACGAAGTGCCGCTCACGCATCCCGGCCGCGACCGCGAGCGAGGAAGAATCTGGCGCATCGTCCCGACGCGCGGCGCGAAGGCTGCGCTCACCGACTTCACACGCATGGGCCGCGACGCGCTGCTGAACGAATTCCTCGGCTCGAACCCGACGCGCCGCGCGCTCGCCCGCGAGGAACTCGCGCTGCTCCCCAACGCCAACGAGCACGGGCTCATCACGCAAGCCGCGCAAGGCGGATGGCATTTCAGGCAGGCGGAACACCGCGAGGGGCTGAAGACCTCGTGCCTCTGGCACTTGCAACGCAGCGGCCAGCTCGATGAAAAGGTGTTGCTCACGGTGCTCAAAGACCGCGACGAAGCCGTTCGCGTCCACGCGCTGCGCATCCAGACGGAGCGCGGCCTTCAGGCCGCTTCAACTTCCGGCGCGCAGACCACGACCGAGCGCCGAAGCGGCGTGAACGCCGCGCTCCGCGGTGCAGCCCACGCTGCGCTTTCCGACGCTTCCGCCCACGTCCAGCGCGCCGCGGCGGATGCGCTCGCGGCCAATCCGCACACCGACAATCTCCCGCCGCTGCTCGCGCTGCACTCACGCGTGCCCGCGGGCGACACGCACCTCGCCCACGTCGTGAGGCTCGCGCTGCGAGAGCAACTCCGCCTGCCCGGCGCGTTCGAACATCTCGACGCGCGGCTTGCCGAGCCCGCTTCGCGGCTCTTCGCTTCCATCGCTGTCGCGGTCACGAACGAGAGCGCCGCGCGATTCCTCGTGCGCCACGTCGAGGCGCACGCCGAGCCGCGCGACACGCTGGTCCGCCAGGCGCTGCACATCGCGCGCTTCGCGACAGACAGCGATTCAGCGCGGTTCTCGCGGTTTGCGCAGTCCAACAACGCGACCGACCTCGACACCCAGCTTGCGCTGTTCAAGTCCGTGCAGGACGGGATGACGCAGCGCGGCCAGTCGCTCGGCGGAGCGAATCAAAAGTGGGGCGAAGCGCTCGCCACCCGCGCACTCGCGTCCACGCCGGAGGCGGGCTGGCAGAACTCGCCGCACGCGGGCGCGGCGGACACGCGCAATCCGTGGGCGTTGCAGGAGCGCAAGTGCGCCGATGGCCAGACGGCGCAGGTGATGTCGAGTTTCCCGAACGGCGAGACGCTCACCGGCGTGCTGCGGTCCGCGCCGTTCATGCTGCCGGCGAAGTTGAGCTTCTGGCTCTGCGGCCACGACGGCTTGCCGAACACGCAGACCGCGATGAAGAACTTCGTGCGACTCGTGGATGCGGACTCCGAAGCGGTGCGGCGTTCCGCCGCGGTGCCGCGCAACGACACGGCACAACTCGTCACATGGGACCTCGCCGAGTTCGCGGGCAGGCGCGGCGTGTTCGAGGCGACTGACGGCGACAGCGGCACGGCTTACGCGTGGCTCGCATTCGGACGCTTCGAGCCTTCACTGCCGGAACTCGCGCTTGCCGACGCGAACCAGTCCACGAAGCGGCTCCAAGCCGCCGCGGACATCGCGGGCGCGGTGAAGCTCGCAAGCGCCGAGCCGCGTCTCGCGCAACTCTTCGGCAATTCGACCGACGCCGACACGCGCACAGCCGCAGGTCGCGCGTGGCTCTCCATCAATGCGGGTGCTGCTGCTGCGCCTGTCGAAAAGGTCATGCGCGACGGGGCGCAGCCCGAGCCGGTGCGCGAGCAGCTTGCAGTCGAGTTGCTCAAGCTCGCGAGCGATTCCGCGCGGCAAGCCGTGGTCGGCGCGATGACGAATGCGCCGTCGCGGTTGCAAGCTCGGCTCGCCCTGACGCTCGCCGCTTCGCCGAGGGGCGCGGAGGAAGTCCTGCTCGCCGCCGAGTTGGGCCGCATTCCGGCGCGATTGCTGCAAGCCCGCCCGCTTGTGGGCCTGCTTGCCGCGAACGCCGCAAAATCGCCGCGCGAACGCATCGCGACGCTGACGAAGAACCTGCAACCGGCCGATGCCGCGCTCGCGCAGCTCATCACCCGCAAGCGCACGGGCTTCGACGCGGCGAAGGCAAGCGCAGCGCGCGGCGCGGAGGTGTTCGCGCAGGCGTGCGCTTCGTGCCATCAGCTCGAAGGCAAGGGCGCACTCGTGGGGCCGCAGCTTGACGGCATCGGCAATCGCGGGCTCGACCGGTTGCTTGAGGACATCCTCGACCCGAACGCGAACGTGGACCGCGCGTTTCGCTCGACGCTGTTCGTGCTGACGAACGGCGACACGGTGAGCGGCCTCTTCCGCCGCGAGGAAGGCGCGCAGGTCATCGTGGCCGACTCGACGGGCAAGGAGGTTTCATTCGCCAAGTCGCAGGTGAAGGAGCGCCGCGACACGGACCGCTCGCTGATGCCGGACAACTTAGGCGACGCGTTGCCGCCGCAGCAGTTCAACGACCTGCTGGCGTTCCTGCTGGGGAGCGCTGCCTCGCCGGTTCGCTAACCCCGGACTCCGAAGCCGACTGGGGAGCGCGCCCGCCCCGGGCGCATTGTTCCGCGCCCGCGCGGAACAATCGGCGCGCACGGAAGGGTCCCGAAGGTTCGTTGGCCGCACCTGCCGTTCGGGGCTGGACGCGAGGGCGCGTCCAGCCACACGCGGGGCGCGTGTGCTCCCCCTGCTTCGGAGTTCGGGCTAACCACACTGCCCTTGCTGCCGCAGCGCGAGATCCACAAGCACGAGCGCGGTCATCGCCTCGACCATCGGCACGGCGCACGCGCGCGCGGCGCCTTCGCCTGCTAGCACATCTTGAAATGGGTCTTTGGGAGGTGAAACGCCTCGAAACTGCGGCTGGCAAATCACCTGTGTGCGATGAACTCATGAACGGTCAGACCGATGTCCCTGGCAATCTGGCGAAGCAACACGGGTGAAATATCGCGGCCCGGATGAAAGGGAACCGTCGTGCCCCTGCCGTCAGCGTGACGGTATTGTTTGTGCGAGCCGCGCTGCCGGACTTCGGCAAATCCCAAACCTTCGAGAATTCGCGCGACTTCGCGCGGCTTGAGGACGGGAATGCTGCTCATGCCGCCGGCACTTCAATTGCCTGCGTGCCGACGAACTGCGCCTCCAACCGTGGCTCGCCGTCTTCGAGCAACATCCCGACGACTTCCCTCAAATTTTGGTTCAACTCGTCCAACGTCTCGCCCTGCGAGTGAGCACCGGGAAAGCCGGGAACGTGGCCAACGAAAAGCTGCGTCTCCGGACAGCGCTCGACAACGGCAGTGAAGGTCTTCATGTCTGGCCGGAGCATACGCGAGAGTGTCGTGGAGTCAACGCGCTGGCGGCGCTCGTGTGGGTCTTCGCCCGCCAGCACATTTTGAACTGGGTGTTTGGGAGGTGAAACCTTCGCGGAAGTCGAGAACGACCGCCTCGCCGACGGCTACGAACCGCACTGCGCCTGCTGCCTTAGCGCGTGGTCCACGAGCACGAGCGCGGTCATCGCCTCGACCATCGGCACGGCGCGTGGGAGCACGCACGGGTCGTGACGGCCACGCGGCTTGAGTGTTGTGTTCTTCAGCTTCACGTCCACCGTGTCCTGCTCGTGGAAGATGGTGGCCGTGGGCTTGAACGCGACGCGGAAAAAAATCGTCGCGCCGTTGCTGATGCCGCCTTGAATCCCGCCCGAGCGGTTCGTCGGGGTGAATACCTTCCCGCCGCGCGAGCGGAAGGCGTCATTGTGCTCGCGGCCCGTGAGCAGGATGCCGCCGAAGCCGGAGCCGATGTCGAAGCCCTTGCTCGCGGGCAGGCTCAACATCGCCTTCGCGAGGTCGGCTTCGAGTTTGTCGAAGACCGGCTCGCCCCAGCCCGCGGGCACCCCACGCGCCACGCCCGCAATGACTCCGCCGACGCTGTCGCCCGCCGCGCGCGTGCGCTCGATGAGGCGGATCATTTTCTCCGCCATCGCGGCGTCGGGGCAGCGCACGATGTTGGATTCGACCTGCTTGAGCGTGAGCTTCTCCGCGTCCACGCGCGCGATGAGCTTCTGCACCTGTTGCACGCAGGCGAGGACTTCGACGCCGAAGCGTTCGCGCAGGATCTTTCTCGCGATGGCGCCCGCTGCGACCCGGCCGATGGTTTCGCGCGCGCTGGCGCGTCCGCCGCCGTGCCACGCGCGCAGGCCGTATTTGGCGAAGTAGGTGTAGTCCGCGTGCGACGGGCGGAACTTCGTCTTCATCTCCGTGTAGGCTTCGCTGCGGGCGTCCTCGTTGCGCACGAGCATGGCGATGGGCGTGCCGAGAGTGCGGCCCTCGAAGGTGCCGGAGAGGATTTGCACGGTGTCGGCCTCGTCGCGCGGCGACACGATGCGCGACTGGCCGGGGCGGCGGCGGTCGAGGTCGGGCTGGATGTCCGCCTCGGTGAGCGCGAGGCGCGGCGGGCAGCCGTCCACGACCACGCCGACAGCGCCGCCGTGCGATTCGCCGAAGGTGGTAATGCGGAAGAGGTGCCCGAAGGTGTTGCCCATGCGCGCCGAGGATGCGGCAAAGCGCCAAGGCGGGCAAGGAGGGAGGAGCGAAGCGCGCGGGAACACTCAACGTTCAACGTCCAACTCCCGACGTTCAACGCCGCACCTCCCCGGTTATGGCGTTGCTGCGGCTTGAAAGCCCGACGGATTGTGGCCGGGTCGCGGACAGGCCCAATGGATTGAGCTGTTGGCACCGCGTGAATTGTCCCGGAACCCCCGAAAAAACAGCCGGTTTTGCCAGTTGACGCTCCCCGACACGCGCACGTAACCTCTGGCCCCTGACCGTCGGCGTCCGCGGTGGGCGGCGGCGGGAATTTTTTATGGCTGAAGGCTATTGCGTGAAGTGCAAGGCGAAGAAGGAAATCGCCGACGGCGTCGAGGAGTTGATGAAAAACGGCCGCAAGGCGATCAAGGGCAAGTGCCCGACGTGCGGCACGGTGATGTTCAAGATCCTCGGTGGCAAGGCGGCCGCGCCCGAAGCCAAGCCGGGCTCCGGCTCCAACCCGCCTGCCTGACCATGTCGCAAGAACTGGCCTACGTCATCATCACGCCGTATTCGCTCTACAAGTCGCGCACCGGCGGCATCCTCGCGCGACTCATCACCCGCACCGGACTCGAGATGGTCGCCGCGCGCATGTTCGCGCCCAGCCCCGAGCTCGTCCGCCAATACGCCGAGGTCATCGTCTCCGCCAACGACCCGCAGGACCGCCGCGTGCAGGAGCTCATCCGCGATTATACCATCAAGAACTTTTCGCCCGACCCGCGCACGGGCAAGCGCCGGCGCATCATGATGCTGCTCTTCAAGGGCGACGAGGCCGTGCGCAAGGTCCGCTCCGTCGTGGGCAACCTCAGCCACGACCGCCGCAGCGGCGAGACCATCCGCGACACCTACGCGGACCTCATCGTGGACGAGAACGACCAGGTGCGCTACTTCGAGCCCGCGGTGCTCGCCGCGCCCAGCCCGGAGGAGGCCGAGATCAAGCTCAAGCTCTGGGCGCGCCACTCGGACACCGACGGCGGCGTGCTCGACAACGTCATCAACTACACGCCCGGCATGCGCGTCCAGCGCACGCTCGTGCTCATCAAGCCCGACAACTTCCGATTCCCCACCGGCCGGCCGGGCAACGTGATTGATTTCTTCAGCCGCACCGGCCTTTACATTGTCGGCATCAAGCTCCACCGCATGAGCACGGCGCAGGCGGTCGAGTTCTACGGGCCGGTCCGCGAGATTCTGCGGACCAAGCTCAAGGGCACCGTCGCCGCGAAGGCCCGGGCCGTGCTCGAGAAGGAACTCGGCTTCAAGATCCCGCCTGCGGAGGAAGCGCAACTCGGCGACGCGCTCGGCGTGCTGCACGGGGACAACCAGTTCGACAACATCGTGCGTTTCATGTCCGGCCGCACCAAGGCCGAGTGCGACGCCACCACGTTGAATGCGCCCGGCTCCGAGCGGTGCATCGCGCTCGTCTATGAGGGCTACGAGGCGGTGAACAAGATTCGCGACGTGCTCGGGCCGACCGACCCCTCCAAAGCACCGCCCGGCTCCATCCGCCGCGAGTTCGGCTCGTCCATCATGGTCAACGCCGCGCACGCGAGCGACTCGGAGGAGAACGCGAAGCGCGAGATGGCCATCGTCAACGTCGGCGAGAACACCTTCAAACAGGTCGTCGGGGAGTTCTACGGCGGGATTTGAGCGGCGCGATCAGGGAGAGACCGCCGGCACTTCGTGGTATTCCAGCGCCCACTCCTGCATGTAGCGCACGCGCGCGGGCGTGATGCGATAGACGAGGAGCTGCGGGTTGTCGAGCGAGCCGAGGAACTGCCGCATCAGCGGATTCTCGTCCCAGATGCCCTGCAGGACGGCGCGGTCCGTCTCGATGTCCGCGCGGCCTGTGAGGCGCACCTGGTTGTGGCCGTCGTCCATGTAGCAGAGCTCCACGTTCGGGTTCGCGGCAATTTCCTGCGTCTTGTGGTAGAAGCGCAGGTTCGCGACCCACACCGTGAAGTGCTCCGTCCGCACCGGCGACACCGGCCGCGCGCGCGGCGTGTCGCCATCCACCGTGGCGAGCACGGGGAACTTGTCGGCCTTGAGCACGGCGAGCGCGAGCGCGACGAGTTCGGCGGAGTTGATGGGCTTGGGCGTGGGCTTGGACATGAAGCAACAGAAGCCGACTTCGGGCGGATTGAACAGCAGCAAACCGAGGGAACGAAGGGCCTGCGCGCTTCGTCGCGGGCAATCGGGACTTCGTTTCCTTCTGTTCACAGCTCGAACATCGGCAGGTGCTTGTAGCGCGCGGCGAGCGCGATGACCGCGAGGCTCGTGCAATACACGCGCCCGATGTAGCGCCCCTCGAAGTTGTCCGTCCACGAGCCGTCCGCGGCCTGCCCGACGACGAGGTTGCGCTCGGCGAAAATGCGGATGGCGGTGGAGTGCGGCTCGTTGAAGCCGTTCAGCGCCAGCGCGGCGAAGAACGTGCCGTGAAACGGCCACGGGCCCTGCGCGAGGAACTTCATCTGCGGGTCCGCCTGGAGCATATCGAGCAGCATCGCCGCGCTCTGCACGGCCTCGGGGCTGCGAGCCTGTCCGGTGAGGCGAAGGCCAAGCAAACCTTCCGCGAGGTGCGAGTAGTGGTTGGGCTCCATGGGCGGCGCGAGCAGGGTCTCGGGCGGCCTAAATGTGGGAGCGAAGTAGTTGGTCGTCATCTTCGAGTCCGAGTAGTGGCACACATAACAGCGTCTGCCACCGGAGACGACCGGCGTGCGGCCGATCAGCTTGCCTCCTGCCCGGTTGGTGCGCACCGACGAGATCTCAAAGCCGCCCGGGTAGATGACGATGGGCTTCTTGCCGTAGTCGAACAGCCCGTAGCCGTCTTCAAACAAGCGCTTCAAATATCCTGCCGCCGCCGGCCCGGTCGCGGGCGGAATCTTGAAGCCTGCCTTCTCCCCGGACTGCAACGCGAGCAACTGCCACGCGGTCGAAGGCAGGTCTGTGTCGGTGGATGCCGGGTAATACCGCCAGCCGCCGATGAGTGTCGGATGGTCCTTGCGCGCGCCCTGCGAGCGCAGGATGAGCGTGACCGCCGCCTGCGCATTCGCGCGCATCGCCTGCTCGGTTTCGCGGTCAATGTCGAGTTGCAGGAGCTGCGTGAGCGCAAGCGTCACCACCGCGTGCCCGAACATCGTGGATTGGTCCGCCTGGCCGAAGTAGCCGTCGGCCGACTGCCGGTCCGCCCGCAGCAGGAAGTAAATCGTGCGCCGCAGCGCAACGCCCTCGGGGGTTTTGTCATTCGGCTGATGCCCCGCCGCCACGAGCGCGAGCGCGGACAACGCCGTCAGCGCGGTGTGGTGCTTCGGGCTGTCGTTGATGGCCCCGACCGCGCTTTGCTGCGTGAGCAGGAACTTGACGCCCGCCGTGATGGCCGTGTCCACGCGGTCAGAAGCTGCGGCGGGCACGGTCGCGGGCGCCGCCTTCGCCGCGGGTGCAGGCGGCGCAGCGGCCGATGGCCCCGCGGCCGCGAGGCTCGCCCAGATGACGAGCGCGCGCATTGCCCGGGGCCGTGTCACCATCCAACCGAACACCGCAGTCAAGGAGCCCAAGTTCATGGCCTCAATCAGGTGTTGCCGCGACGATGTTCATTGGATGGCCGACGGTCAATCCGGTTTCGGCCGTAGTTGCGTCGCTGACCTCATGTGTCACGATGCGCGTGTGATTCCCGAGCGTAAGCGGCGCGGACTCGCCACGGTGCGAAGCGGTTTCTTTGGACTCGCCGCGCTGCTGGCCCTTGCCGGCCACGTTCAGGCGCAAGGCTACACCATCACCGACCTCGGCCTCGTCGGCGGCGCTTCGGCGAAGGTCTCCGCGCTCAACAACAAGGGCCACGTCGTCGCCTCGCTCTCGCGTGAACACCGCGACGGCTCGCGGCTTAACCGCGCGATGCTGCTCAAGTCCACGTGGACCGAAATCGCCACGGCCGTCGGACAACCCGCGTTCGGCTCGGACGTGAACGACGCGGGTGATGTCGCCGGCTGGGCGCGGCTCACGTTGCCCCATGGCAAGCGGACGGACCGCGCGTTCGTGGTGAAGGCCGGCAAGTTCACCGAGGTCGGCACGCTCGGCGGACAGAACTCGCGCGCCTACGGGATGAACGACCGCGCGGACGTCGTCGGCGCGGCGCAGAATTCCGAGGGCGCGTATCGCGCCTTCCTCTGGCGCGACAACAAGGCCGAGGACCTCGGCACGCTCGGCGGGCGGCACAGTTACGCGCACGGCGTGAACAGCGCGTTCGACGTCGTCGGCGTGTCGGAAACCACGAACCAGCTCCGCCACGCGTTCCGCTGGTTCGCGGGCAAGATGAACGACCTCGGCACGCTCGGCGGACTTTTCAGCCAGGCGAACGCCGTCAACGAGCAGGGCGACATCACCGGCATCGCGCAACTCACCAACGGCCTCATGCGCGCGTTCCTCCACACGGACGGCAAGATGCGCGATCTCGGCACGCTCGGCGGCGCGTCGAGCTACGGCGCCGCGCTTAACGGTCGCCGGCAGGTCGTCGGCAACGCGCAGACGCGCCGCGGCGAGAACCGCGCGTTCATCTGGTCCGACAACGCGATGCGCGACCTCAACACGCTCGTGCCCGCGCAGTCGGGCTGGTTCCTCACCGACGCCGTGGACATCAACGAAGGCAGCCAGATTCTCTGCCTCGCGCGCGGACGCGACGGGCTCGTGCACGGCCTCCTCCTCTCGCCTCCGGCGCCAGTGCTGCCGCCGGGGAAGAAGGGCAAGTGACGGGCTCCGCGCTCCGTTCCTTGGTCAAATCCTAATCGTAATCCTGATCTTGCTCCTGCTCCTCAGACTGGACCGGAGAGATTAGGATCAGGATTACGATTAGGATTATGGGCAGGACGAGCGGTGAGCCGCTCTCCAAACTGCTTGCCTTCCACGCGCTCTTCTGCGGCCATCTTCATCGAATGAACCCCGTCCGCTCCGCCTGCGCCGCGCTTGTTCTCGCCGCGAGCACCATGGACGCCGCCGACACGAACCTCGTCGCCGCGTTGCGCGCGCTCGACCCGAACGTCCTCACGCCGGAAGAACGCGCCTTTCACTCGCTCGATCTGCGCCGCGACGTGCAGGCACGCGTCGCCGAGGTGAACCGCAAGGACCGCGAGGCGTGGGCCGCGCTCAAGTCGCGCGCGGACTGGGACAAGTTCGTCGCGCCGCGCATCGAGGCGCTGCGCACGTCGCTCGGCGAATTTCCGCCCGCGCCGAAGAAGGTTTCCGTGCACCATACGCGCACCGTCGAGGGCGAAGGCTTCCGCATCGAGTGCCTTGTTTACGAAAGCCGGCCGGGCGTGTTCGTCACCGCGAACCTCTACCTGCCCGCGAAGCCGACGCGCAGGATGCCCGCGTTCGTCATCATTCACAGCCACCACAATCCCAAGGAGCAATCCGAGTTGCAGGACATGGGCATGACGTGGGCGCGCGCGGGTTGCGCGGTGCTCGTGCCCGATCAGCTTGGCCACGGCGAACGCCGCGACCACCAGCCGGGCAACCGTCAGGACTACCGCTACCGCTACATCAGCGGCCTGCAACTCAGCGTCATCGGCGACAGCCTCATGGGCTGGATGGCGTGGGACACGATGCGCGGCCTCGACGTGGTGCTGCAACGCGCGAGCATTGACCGCGGGAAAATCATCCTGCTCGGCTCCGTCGCGGGCGGCGGCGACCCGGCGGCGGTCGTGGGCGCGCTGGACAAACGCTTCACGTGCGTCGTGCCGTTCAACTTCGGCGGGCCGCAACCGGAGACGCGCCACCCGCTGCCACTCGATGTCGAGACCACGTTCAACTACATGGGCTACGGCTCATGGGAATCCACGCGCAACCTGCGCAACAGCGCGCGCGACGGCTTTCTGCCGTGGGTCATCGTCGGCAGCATCGCGCCGCGTCGGCTCATCTACTCGCATGAGTTCAGTTGGGACCGCGAGCGTGACCCGGTGTGGCGGCGGCTCGAACAAATCCACGCGTGGAAGGGCGCGCCGCAGAACCTCGGCTTCACCACCGGGCACGGTCTGTTGACCGGACGTCCGCCCGAGGCGTCGCACTGCAACAACATCGGCCGCACGCACCGCCAGCGCATCCACGAGGCGCTGGAGAAATGGTTCGGCATCCGCGCCGAGGAATACTCCAAGCCGCTGCCCGCCGCGGAACTGCGCTGCTGGACGCCGGAACTGCGAGAAAAGCTCGAGCCGCGTCCGGTGCATGAAGTCTTGGCGAGAGTCGTCGAACATCGGGCCCGAGCCGCGTTCGAGAATCCAGTCTATAGTTCGGACTGGCCCCTTCGCGAATGGGCTCGCCTGCTCGGGAGGATCGAACCAAGCGCCCCAGCCAAGCCGTTCGCCCGTGGGCTGACAACTTACCGGGACTTTGTTGCCGAGAATCTCGCGCTTGAAGTCGAGCCGGACATCCTCCTCCCGGTTTTGATTCTGCGCCCAGCGGGCACGCCCATGCGCCGACTGCCGGTCGTGGTCTGCATCTCGCAACAAGGCAAGGGCATGTTCATTCACCGGCGTGCGGCCGACGTTGCCGGATTGCTGTCGCGAGGGATCGCGGCCTGCCTGCCGGATGTTCGTGGAACGGGAGAAATCGCACTCCCCGGCTCGCGCGGCCAGCAGAGCGAGGCCACGTCCATCTCCGTAACCGAATTGATGCTTGGCCAGGCCTTGCTCGGTTCACGGCTTCGTGACTTGCGCTCGGTCTTGCAGCATTTGCGGTCGCGCGCGGATGTGGACGCCAATCGCATCGGGGTGTGGGGCGACTCGTTTGCGCCGACGAATCCGCCGGACCTTCGAGACCCTCTCATGGGCGAGGGCACCCCGCCTCACCAAGCCGAGTGTCTCGGTGGTCTGCTTGTGGCATTGGTCGGTTTGTTCGACGAACAGATTGCAGCCGGTGCAGCGATTGGTTTGCCGGCGGTGACTTACCTTTCTCAGCATGCGCTGCTGTTGCACTGCTACGGCTACATCGCACACGACAACATCGTGCCAGGGCAATCAACCGTCTTCGATTGGGTTTCTGCCCAGAATTGGATGACGCGTCCCAAGCGCACACACCTCTGGTCGTTCGCGGACGGTCGAAACATCGCAAGCAACTGGACGGGCGGCCCACCTGATTCCGGCGGCCCTGCTCCAATCACGGACGGGTTGATCGCGACTCGCTTCGCCAACGTGCTCTCGCGGTGAAGTTACAGGTGTGCACTTGTGAATCGCAGGCAACCCGGAGGATTCGTCTCACGTGGCCATTGTATCGAAGGTGCGAGGGCGCTTCCGCCGTGCGCGGTGGCACTGACGCGCATCTCCCTCCTTGACACCCCGGCGCCATGCTCCGACCCTCGCGACACGCCATGAAAGCGATTTCGCACCGGGCCTTCACCCTCATCGAACTGCTCGTGGTCATCGCTATCATCGCGATCCTGGCGGCGCTGCTGCTGCCGGCGCTCGCGCGCGGGAAGGACAACGCGCTCACGGCGAAGTGCCTCAACAACAAGCGGCAGATTCTCATCGGGCTGACGGTCTACGCGGGCGACAACGACGACCAGCTCCCGCACTTCGCCTACGGCTAAAACGTCGGCAGCATCCCGACCGGGCCGTCGAACTGGTGGTGGCAGACGCTTGCCCCGTATCTCGGCGGCACCAGCGGCATCGTCGTCTCGGGCGGGTCGAGCTTCGGCGGGCGCCTTCTCACGTGCCCGAAGACGTCGTTCAACAACAATTACAGCGTGAACTACGGCACCGCGGTCGGGAGCGCGTTCGCCTACCGCGGCAACGGCGGGTTGCCCGGCTCGAGCCGGCTCGCGTCGCTGTCCATCAAGACGATGCTCATCGCCGACGGCACGAACCTCGTGTGGAGCCCGAACCAGTGGGTGTTCAACACGGACACTGACGGCGACGGGGTGTTGGACACCTCCTCGCTGCTCGGCACCGTCCGCTACAACGGCTTCGCCTGCTACCACAGCCGCGGCCACGAAACGCGGGACGGCTCGAAGGACAAGGCGACGGTCGGGTTCGTGGACGGCTCGGCGCGTGCCATCTTCCGGATGGACTGGATTCTCAACGCGGACCAGATGTGGGGGCGTTGACCGAGCGGTCCTGCTTCACGGCAGGCCGAATTCCTTGCGGTTCTGCTCGAAGGAAACCAGCACGGGACGCTCTGGCAGTTTCGCCTTCAGCATCGCCTGCTCATCCGCGCCGCTCGTGAGCGGGAGGGCGACTTGTCCGCCATCAGCGGCGCTGCGCTGGAGGGCGAGCATGATTTCCGCGCCGAGACACGCGTGGTCGAAGTTGCACTGGTGAACCTTCGCGTCGTCGTCGAGCCACTCGGCCATTTCCTGCACGTAGGGCGGCATGTCGTTCTCGTAGTTCATCACGCCTTCTCCGCTCTCCGCGCCGCGGCTCCTCGTCACCGCGCGCCAGCCGCCGTTGGTCAGCACTTCGACGAAGCCCTCGGTGCCTTGCGCGCCCATGCGGTTCTTCCCCCACCAACGCGGCACGTCGGGCTGGTCGGGCGCGCCCGCACCGCATTCGTAGATGCCGCGGACGCCATTGGCGAACTGCACGAAGCCCGCGATGTAGTCGGGCGACGGATGATTGTCCGCGAGCTTGTGCCGGCCGGCGGCCTGCGCCATCGCCCACGCGCCGGGCGAGTAGTCGTTGAACCAGCAGGTGTAGTCAATCAGGTGCGAGAGCATGTGGACCATCCAGCCCGTCGCCGCGCCATAAACGGTGTGGACGCGGCCGAGCGCGCCGCTGGCGGCGATCTCCTTCGCCTTGCGATAGTGCGCGCCGTAGCGGTGCTGATGGCTGACGACGGCCTTCACACCCGCGCCGCGCAGCAAGTCGCGCATGGTGAAGAGCTCGGCGCTTGTGAGCGCGACTGGCTTCTCGAACGCGACGAGCTTTGCACCCGACTCGACGGCGGCGCGGATCATCGGCACGCGCAGGTTCGGCAGCGTGCAAAAGCAAAACACGTCGGGGCGGACTTCCTTCGCGAGCGCGGCGACGTCGGTGCCCGTGGCGGGGTTGCCGAGCTTGGGCGCGGCGGCGGCGAGGCGCGCGGAGTCAATGTCGCAGATGCCGGCGACGGTGAAGCGCGGGTTGGCGTGGAAGGTGGTGGCGTGGTGCATGCCGCGCTTGCCCATGCCGGCGACGAGGACGCGATAGGTTTTCATTGAGAGGGTTGAACCGTCATTCGAGATTTCCAGTGGCCGGGACGGCGATGGACGTGGGCCACGGCTGCGATGATGATTCGATCCTGCCGGAGATTGTAAGCGACGCAGTAGGGGAAGGCGACGCCGTTGACACGACGATAGCCGCCGGGCCGAAGTTGTGGGCGGAGCGGGTCGGCTGCGATCCGCCTGATGATGCGTTCCATCTGGGTGCGAAACCGGCGACCAAGTCCGGGCTCCCGTTCGTCATACCAGAGCACGGCTTCCGCGAATTCCTCCAGAGCCTCATCGAGAAACTCGACCGTCATCGGTTGAGCCTGCCATCAAGGTCCGCGAATACCTGTGCTGCGGGGCGGGTCCTCGTCTCACCGCGATCGAATCGGGCGATACGTTCCGCAATCTCAGCATCCCCAATCGCCTCCGCATCGGGGCGCAGCTCCGCCTCTTCGAGCGCCAGCACGCGGTTTGTCAATTCGAGCCGTTCGCCATACGACCGCTCCTTTGCTCGCTCAACCAACTGGTCCACGGTGGTCATGGCTCGAATCTACGGCGTGCGCAATGTCCACGCAATGCCGCGCTTGCCCATGCCGGCGACAAGGACACGACAGGTTTTCACGTGCAGTGGAGTGGTGGACTCTTTGAGCTGGGTCGTAATGGCGGGAAGCAGGCTCGTGGTAAACCACCTTCACCATCCGCGCTCCTCACTCACGCGACGAACGAACTCCTCATGCGGGATGGGTTCAACGCCTCCCGTGTCCATGTCGCGCTCGCGTTTCTCGACTTCCTCGTCCGACACGTCCGCGACCGGCGGCGGCAGGGTTCCCAGCAAGGTCGTGACCAGCGAAACGCGCTCCCGTTCGGGAAGGGCCAGTGCTTCAGCTGTGACTTCCTTGAAACTCATGTCGCGAGAATGAACCGCGCTGTTTCGCTTCGCAACGGGCTATCCCTGCGCCTTGTCCCACTCGACGCACCTGGCGATGACGCAGTCCACCTCGGCCTCGTTCAACTCGGGGAACATCGGCAGCGAGATGCAACTCGCGGCGTTGCGCTCGGCGTTCGCCACCGAGCCGGCGATGCGCGCACCCTTGCCCCACGGGTAGCCAGCCTGCTGGTGAATCGCGATGGAGTAATGCGTCTTGGCGTCCACTCCCGCGTCGTTCAGGAATTTCAGGAAGCCGTCGCGCTTGGCCGGGTCGGTTGTCTCGATGACGTAAAGGTGGAACACGTGCCGGTAGCCGGGCAGTTCGACGGGAAGCGTGAAGTGCCTCGCGCCCTTCAAGCCCGCCGTGTAGCGCGCGGCCCACTTCCGGCGGTTGTCATTCCAAGCGTCAATGTGCTTGAGCTTCGCGCTGAGCACGCCCGCGTGCAGGTCGTCGAGGCGGCTGTTGAAGCCGTAGCTGTGGACGTTGCGCGCGTTCGAGCCGTGGTTGCGCAGCTTGCGAACTGTGGCGTCCACGTCGGCGTTGTTCGTGGTCAGCGCGCCGCCGTCGCCGAACGTGCCGAGGTTCTTCTGGATGATGAAGCTCGTGGTCGCCACGTCGCTGAATTCGCCGACCTTGAAGCCCGGCCCGCTGGAGCCGATGGCCTGTGCGTTGTCCTCGATGAGCCGCAGGCCATGCTTCCCGGCGATCTTCTTGATCGAAATCATGTCCGCGCACTGGCCGTAGAGGTGAACCGGGATGATGGCCTTGGTTTTGGGCGTGATGGCAGCTTCGATCTTCGTCGCATCAATGCACTTGGTTCGCGGGTCGCAGTCCACGAAGACCGCCGTCGCGCCGGCAATCCAAATGGCCTCGGCCGTGGCAAAGAACGTGTTCGGGTGCGTGATGACTTCGTCGCCCGGCCCGATGCCGAGCGCCATCAACGCGAGCCAGATGGCGTCGGTGCCGTTGCCGAGGCCGACGGCAAATTTCGAGCCGTGATACGCGGCGAGTTCGCCTTCGAACTGCTTGAGCATCGGCCCCTGCACGTAGTTCGCGCTGAGCAGAACCTTCTGGATGTTGGCGTCAATCTCCGCCTTGATGTTGTTATATTGGCGGACGTGTCCGTAGAATTCGACTCTCATGTGGCGCGATAGGTAGCCGCAGGCGCTCGCGACTGACAAGGACTTTCATCCACTCTGCGTCCTGGTCCTCGTCGTCCTCCTGGTTGTCGCGTAAAAGTCCTTGAACTCGCCGCGACTCGCCGCCGAAATGCGCGCATGAACCACGGCGAACTTCACGCGTGGCATTACGCAACCCGGCAACCGGTCAAACTCCGATGGCGCGATGGCGTCGTCGTGGCGTGTGAACCCACGGAGGTGAAACCGCCGGAAAACGTCTGGCTCGCGCCCGCGCTCCTCGACCCGCAGGTGAACGGCTACGGCGGCGTGGACTTCCAGCGCGATGGACTGACAGCCGGGCAGCTTCACTCGGCCGCGCGCCAGCTTCGTCGCGATGGTTGCGCGCGCATCCTGCTCACGTTGATCACCGACGAGTGGCGCGCGCTGCTGGCAAGGCTCCGTCACCTGAAGGCCCTTCGCGATGCCGACGACGAACTCCGTCACGCCATCGCGGGCTGGCACATCGAGGGGCCGTTCCTCTCGGCGGAGCCGGGCTTCAAAGGCGCGCACAATGCCGGCGTGATGTGCGACCCGACAACAGCGAACATCGCCGAATTGCGCGCCGCCACCGCGGGCGATCCCGTGCTGCTCACGCTCGCGCCGGAGCGCCACGGCGCGCTCGACGCCATCCGCGCGGCGGTCGCACTCGGCATGAAAGTCAGCCTCGGCCACACGAACGCGTCCGCGGACGTGCTGCGCGCGGCGGTCGAGGCGGGCGCGACCTGCTTCACGCACCTGGGCAACGCGCTGCCGCAACAGCTTGACCGCCACGACAACGTTTTGTGGCGCGTGTTCGACACGCCCGGGCTCACGGTCGGCATCATCGCGGACACCATCCACGTTTCGCCGATGCTCTTTCGCACGATGCACCGCGCGCTGCCAGCCGAGCGCATTTATTACACGACGGACGCGATGTCCGCCGCGGGCGCGCCGCCGGGCCGTTACACGATTGGCCCGATGGAACTCGAAGTCGGCGCGGACCAAATCGTGCGGCTGCCGGGCAGGACGAACTTCGCGGGTTCGGCGCTGCGGCCCATCGAGGGCGTGTTCCGCGCGGCGAAGATGCTCGGGCGCGAATGGCAGGACGTGTGGGACCACTTCTCCGTGCGCGCCGCGCGCCTGATGGACTTGGGCGAACCGCTCGCGCCGGGACAGCCTGCGGACTTCTGCGTGGTGCGAACGGGTGGCGATGCGCCCGAGGTCGAGACGTTTGCGCGCGCCGCGGGTTGATTCCCGCAGAAACGGGAAGCGACCTTGACACTCACCGACCCGCCAAAGAGGATGCGCCCGCCTCAGACACCGCGTGTGCCCGTCCGCGTTTGTCACCCGGCTGATTCATGAAGAGACCGGCCGCGCCACACGACTTTCGACATCTCGCGCGCCTTTGCGTTGTCGCAGTCGCGCTGGGTTTCGCCGCGACTCCGCTGCGCGCGCAATTGACCATTGGCGACTCGGCGAGCCGGCCCTTGTCCGCCATCCGTGTGGCCGCCGTGGGGGGTGACGCCGCATCCATGCGGCAGCTCGGCCTCGCGCATGTGAACGGCGACGGCGTGGCGCGCGACGCAACGGAGGGCGCGCGCTGGCTTCTCCGCGCGGCCGAGGCGAAGGATTCGCTGGCGCAACTTTCCATCGGGATGCTCTACGATGAAGGGCGCGGCGTGGAGAGGAACCCGTTCGAGGCGGCCAGGTGGTATCGCGCCGCGGCCGAACGCGAGGACGGCGCGCTTCCCGCGGCGCAGTTCAATCTCGGCGATTGCTTCGCGCGCGGCGACGGCGTCCGCAAGGACCTCGGCGAGGCGATGAAGTGGTTCCGCCGCTCGGACGAACTGGGATATGCCGACGCGCAGTTCGTGCTCGCGAACTGCTACCTGCAAGGCCAGGGCGTGACGCGCGACCTGACGCTGGGGATGGCCATACTCCAGAAGGCCGCTGCGCAGGGCCAGACCAACGCGGTCGCGCAACTCGCATTCATCCAGTCGCGGCAGCAGCCGGCGGCAGCGCAACCATTGCCTCCGCCAACGAAGGACATCGCCGCTCCGCCGGCGCTGCCTCCGGTTCGAACGGACGCGGCCTCCGTTTCGCCCAATCCCTTCGGCGCGACCCGGCCCTCGGAGTTGTCGCCGGGCGGAACATCGCTGCGCCGCGAACCGCCACCTGCGGCGCCATCCGACACCAACGCCGCCGTGAAGGCTGAGCCGTCGGCCGGGTTCGTTTCCGCCACGTCGCTCATCGCGCCAACGAACACGCCAACGAAGGAAACAGTTCAACCCGTGCCCGCATCGCCGAAGGAAGTGACTGCGCCGGCGACGAACAACACGCCTCCGCCCGTGACCCCACCAACGAAGGAACCCCCGACGACCGGCCCCGAGACCAGCGCGACGCCGGACGCCAACCCGCGCCGTGCCGAAACGCCGGCGCCATTCACCGCGCTCGAATCGCCCGGCACGCGCACCGCGGCGCGCGACGGGTTCGGCGGTTCGCAAGCCGACTCGGGCGGATTCACGAACACGCAGTTCGAGTTGTCGAAGGCCGACGTGAATCTCTCGGCGATGCTCAAGCAGGTCGAGGCGCTCTCGCTCGGCGAGGCGCACAACCCGAAGCAGATTGAACGGCCCGAGTGGCTCCGCGACGACGCCGGGAAGTCCAGGTCCAAACCGGCTGCCGCGCGCGAGGACACCGCGTTCAAGAACAAGCGCACCAGCGCGGTGCTTTGAACCCGAACTCCGAAACGGCATAGCCGCGAAAGAACGCAAAGAGAAAAACCAAGCAGGGGTTCGCAATGGGAGGGCAATTTCCACCTGCTGGGGAGGCATCGGAACGGCTGGCTTTGTGTTCTTTGTGTTCTCTTGCGGCTAACTTCGGAATTCGGGTTGAAGCGGGCCGGATTGTCAGAGGTTCCGCACGAACATCTTCCCCGGCAGTTGCTTCACAAGCCGCTTCATCTCCAAGCCCAGCAGCGCGACCGATGCCGCCGAAGCCGGCAGGCCGCTGCGGCGGATGACTTCGTCAATGCTGCGCTCCTCCTGGTCGAGCACCGCGACCATGCGTTGCTCGTGCTCGGAAAGCGACAGCGCGGGCAGCGTGCTGGTCTCCGCTGGGGATGCCGGCCGGTTGCTGGCGGGGAACAAATACTCGAACTCGCTGAGAATGTCCTCCGCGCCCTCGCACAGTTTCGCGCCCTTCTTGATGAGTTCGTGACAGCCCTTGCTGCGCGGAGAGTCCACGCGACCCGGCACCGCGAACACCTGCCGGCCGAAGTCCACCGCCATGTTCGCCGTGATGAGCGCACCGCTGGACAGGTTCGCCTCGACCACGACCGTCCCGAGCGTCATGCCGGCGACGATGCGGTTGCGGATCGGAAACGATTGCTTGTCCGCAGGGCGGTTGAAGGGGAACTGCGTGACGACCGCGCCGCTGGCGGCGATGCGCTCGAACAGCTCGGCATTCTCGGACGGGAACACGATGTTGATGCCCGTGCCGAGCACGGCGACGGTCCGGCCCTTCGCTGCGAGCGCGCCTTGATGCGCCGCGGTGTCAATGCCCCTCGCGCCGCCGCTCACCACGGTCACGCCCACGTAGGCGAGCTGGTAGGCCAGCTTGCGCGCCGTCTCGACGCCGTAGTGCGTCGTTTGCCGCGTGCCAACCAGCGCGACGGCGTTGCGGTCTTTCGCCGTGAGCGCGCCCTTCACGTAGAGCACCACGGGCGGGTCGTAAATCTGCCGCAGCAGTTCGGGATAAGCCTCGTCCGACTGGATCAACACCGCGCACCCGTGCTCGCGGATGCGCTGCAACTCCGCCGGGAGGTCCACGGATTTTTCCCAGCTCGAAATCGCCTCCGCAGTGTCCTCGCCGATGCCGCGGACCTGCATGAGCGCGGCCTTCGAAGCCGAGAGGATGGACGGCGCGCCGCCGAAGTGCCCGAGCAACTGCCGGACGCGCACCGGCCCGACGCCCTCAATGAGGTTGAGCGCGACGAACGCCTCGCGGGAATCCATGTGCGCGTCGTATCGGAAACGACGGGTGCGCGCAAGTCGCCAGTCGGCCCGCTGCCGTGCTACGCTCAGCGCGCGTGGCCAATCCCTATTACGCAACGGGACAACAGCGCGCGGAGAAAGTCGGCGACCTCTTCGCCGGCATCGCCGGGCGTTACGACCTGCTCAACGACTTGCAGAGCTTCGGCCGGCACCGCCGCTGGAAGCGCCGCCTTGTCGAACTTGCGCGCGTGCGCCCCGGCGACACCGCGCTCGACCTCTGTTGCGGCACGGGCGACGCCGCCTTCGCCCTCGCCCGAGCAGGTGCGGCCGTGACCGGACTCGACTTCAGCGAACCGATGCTCGAAGTCGCGCGCGCGCGCTGTTCGAAGTTCGAAGTTCGAAGTTCAGAGTTCAGAGTTTCCTCCTCCTCCGCGGCGGCTTTCGGCTCATGCCTTCCCCATTTCCAGCAAGGCGACGCCCTGCGCACGCCGTTCGCCGACGCGAGTTTCGACATCGTGACCATCAGCTACGGGTTGCGGAATCTCGCGGACTTCGACGCCGGCCTGCGCGAGATGTGGCGCGTGGCGAAGCCCGGCGCGCGGCTGCTTGTGCTGGACTTCGGCAAGCCGGACAACGCGGTGTGGCGCGCGCTCTACCTCGGCTGGCTGCGATGGGCGGTGCCGGTGTTCGGCCGCCTGTTCTGCAAGAACGCGCCGGCCTACGCTTACATCCACGAGTCGCTCCTGCACTATCCCGCGCAACGCGGTGTGGACGCGAAACTCCGCGAACTCGGCGCCGTGAACACCCGCGTGGTCAACCTCGTGGGCGGCGCGATGAGCATCAACCTTGGGGAAAGAACCCACGAGCCGCCACGGCCCGCGAGTGCAGCTCCTGACCCACCGTAAGCCCGCAGCGCCGACTTCCAAGTCGGCTGTGTCGCGGGTTTCCCAACCCGCAGGCCGTTGTGGGTGGGACGCGCTGCCGATTTGGAAATCGGCGATACAGCAGGTTTGGAAACCTGCGCTACGGGCAGGTTCATGGGTCCATCTGTCTTCCTTGCCCCGTCTCTGCGTTCCCGCAGACAGCAGAGTTTCTCGTTTGACTCGCAGAGGCGGTTTCGGGGTAATCCCGCCATGCGAACGATTACTTCCTCCCTCCACTTGTCCTCACTGTCCGCGCGCCGGATTGCCACCGTTGTTGCCGCCTTGGCCGCGATTGCCTTCGCGGCTGCCGCGCGCGCCGACGTCAAGCTGCCCGCCATCTTCTCCGACCACATGGTGCTGCAACAGGGCGCGACGGTGCCGGTGTGGGGCTGGGCGGACGAGGGCGAGGAAATCACCGTCACGTTCACCGGCCAAAAGCACACCACGCGCGCGAAGGGCGGCAAGTGGCGGGTCAACCTCACGCCGCTCAAAGCCAGCGTCGCGCCGGAGGCGCTCACGGTGCAGGGCAAGAACCGCGTCGAGCTCAAGAACGTGGTGGTCGGCGAGGTGTGGGTCGCCAGCGGGCAGTCGAACATGCAGTGGGGCTTGAACCAGACGCACGAATGGCAGAAGGAACACACCAACTCCGCCAACAAGAATCTCCGCCTCTTCTACGTGCCACGCGTCAAGGCCGACGCCCCCAAGGACGACATCAGCGGCCAGCATCACGGTGCCAAACCCGTGTGGATGGTCGCCGGGCCGGAGAGCACGGTTGATTTCTCCGCCGTTGCCTATTACTTCGGGCGCGACTTGCAGAAGGCGCGGCAGGTTCCCGTCGGCATCATCCACACGAGCTGGGGCGGGTCGCCGGCGGAAGTTTGGATTCGCGACGAGGTGATGACCGCCAACGCGGATTACAAGCGCGACATCGTGGACCCGTATCCCAAATCGCTCGACAACTACAAAGCCGCAAAGGCGAAGTGGGACAAGGCCGCCGCCGAGGCGAAGGAAGCCGGCAAGAAAATGGAAGGCAAGGCGCCCTCGCCCCCGTCGTGGAAGCCAAGCGAGCTTTACAACTCGATGATCGCCCCGCTCATCCCCTACGCCATCAAGGGTGCCATCTGGTATCAGGGCGAGTCCAACGCCGGCCGCGCCTGGCAGTATCGCACGCTCTTCGCCGACATGATCCGCAACTGGCGCAAGGACTGGGGTTACGACTTCACGTTCCTCACGGTTGAGCTCGCGCCGTTCACACGAATTCTGACTGAACCGGCGGACAGCAACTGGGCGGAGCTTCGCGAGGCGCAAATCATCGCCAGCCGCGCCGTTGGCAATGCCGGCAGCGTCACCATCACCGATGTCGGCGAGGAGAACGACATCCACCCGAAGAAAAAGGAACCCGTCGGCGAGCGGCTCGCGTTGCTTGCCCGCAAGCTGGCTTACAGCGAAAAGATTGTCGCCGACGGCCCGACGTTCAAGGGCGCAAAGTTCGAGGGCAACAAGACGACCATCACGTTCGACAATGTGGGCGCGGGATTGCTTGCCAAGGGCGGCGACGAGTTGAAGGGCTTCGCCGTCTGCGGCGAGGACCGGAAGTTCGAGTGGGGCAAGGCGGAGATCAAGGGCGAGACTGTCGTGGTCACGTCCGAGAAGGTCGCCAAGCCCGTCGCGGTGCGCTTCGGCTGGGCGAACTATCCGGTCGTCAACCTGTGGAATAAGGACGGCCTGCCCGCGCATCCGTTCCGCTCGGACAACTTCCCGCTTACCACCGACCCGGCCGCCAAGGCCGCTCCGGCGCCGAAGAAGTGACGCGCCCTCGCCGTGTCCGAACACACCGCGCGCATCCGGTGGAAGCTGGCAGGCCCGGACTTTGCCGCCGGCCGCTACTCGCGCGAACACACGTGGACGTTTGATGGCGGCGTGACCGTGCCCGCGTCGCCCGCGCCATCGGTCGTGGCCGCGCCGTGGTCCAACGCGGCCGGCGTGGACCCGGAGGAGGCGTTCGTGGCCGCCATCGCGAGCTGCCACATGCTCACGTTCCTGTTCCTCGCATCGCGCGCGGGCTTTCAGGCGGACTCTTACGAGGATCAGGCGGTCGGCGTGATGACGAAGAACGAGCGCGGCGTGCCGTGGGTCAGCGCGGTGACGCTGCGGCCTCGAATCGCGTGGAGCGGCGGGAAACTTCCATCCGCCGGCGATGTGGAGCGCCTGCACCACGCCTCGCACGAGCAGTGCTTCATCGCGAACTCGATCCGCACGGTCGTCACAGTCGAGCCAGCCTCGTCGCAGCCTTGATAACCGCGACGCGCGGGCGGGTGAACGCCATCCTGCGGCGTTGCAATTCGCATTTGCTCCCGTAGGGTTCAATCCGTTCAGCACCGGGGCCGTCGAAACACCGCTCATGCCGCCCGTCACCTTCAATTTGTGCCGACGCGCGCTCACCGCGCTCGCATGCTGCGCTCTCGTCCTCGGCACGGCGCGCGCGGCCGTGGACCTCGACGGGGCGCGCAAACTGCACCTTTCGGGCAAGTATCGTGAGGCCATCAAGGCCGCCGAGGCCGGTGTGAAGGCCGAGGAACTCAGCGAGGAGTGGCACCTGCTGCTCATCGAGTCGCACATGGCCGTCGGCCAATACGCGCTGGCCAACGGCATCCTCACCAACTGCATGGCGCGCTGGCCCATGAGCTCGAGCATCCGGCTCCGGCTCGTGGGGCGCGAACTCGCCCACTTCAATCAGAACCCGGAACGCGCCCGAGACTTCCTCGCCGAGATCAACCAGCAGGCCAGCCAGCGCCCGTGGGCTTTCCGCGACGCCGCGAACCTGTCAGCGCTCGCCCGCGCCGCGTTGCTCATGGGCGCCGACCCCAAGCTCGTGCTGGAAAAATTGCTCGATCCGGCGAAGAAGGCCGACGCCGACAAGCGCGACCCGCACCTGGCCGGCGGTGAACTCGCGCTCGCCAAACACGATTACGCGCTCGCCTCCCGCCTCTACGCCGAGGCGCTCAAGAAGTTCCCCGAGGACGCCGGCATGCACTGCGGACTCGCGAAGGCGTTCTCCACCGGCGACCGCGCGCGGATGATGGCCTCGCTTGAGAAGGCGCTGGAGTCCAACACCAATCACATCCCCAGCCTGTTGCTGCTCGCGGACCATCTTGTGGACGCGGAGGAATACGACGAGGCCGAGAAGCTTCTCAAGCGCGCGCTCGCGGTGAACCCGGCGCATCCCGAGGCGCATGCTTACCGCGCCGTGCTCGCGCACCTACGCAATGACAACGCTGGCGAAAAGAAAGCCCGTGCCGAAGCGCTCAAGTTCTACACGAACAATCCGGCGGTGGACCATCTCATCGGCACGAAGCTCTCGCAGAAGTATCGCTTCGCCGAGGGCGCGGCAGCACAGCGGCAGGCGTTGGAGTTCGACCGCGACTTTCTTCCGGCGCGCGGGCAGTTAGCCACGGACCTGTTGCGGCTTGGCGAGGAGGACGAGGGCTGGAAGCTTGCCGACAAAGTCTTCGAGGACGACGGTTACGACGTGGCCGCCTACAACCTCGTCACGCTCAAGGACGCAATGGCCAAGTTCGTCACGATTTCCAACGCGCACTTCGCGCTGCGCATGGGCGAGAAGGAAGCGCCCATCTACGGCCAGCGGGCGCTTGCGTTGCTCGAACGCGCGCGCTCGAACCTCTGCGCCAAATACGGTCTCACGCTCGAGAAGCAGACCATCGTCGAGATTTTCCCCGAGCAGAAGGACTTCGCCGTGCGCACCTTCGGGATGCCGGGCGGCGCGGGATTTCTCGGCGTGTGCTTCGGCTGCGTCATCACGGCCAACAGCCCCGCGTCGCAGGCGGCGCATCCGACAAGCTGGGAGGCGGTGCTGTGGCACGAGTTCTGTCACGTGGTCACGCTCAGCCTGACGAAGAACAAGATGCCGCGCTGGCTGAGCGAGGGCATTTCGGTCTACGAGGAACGGCAGGCGAGCCCGGCGTGGGGCCAGCGCATGAACCCGCGCTACCGCGAAATGATCCTCGGCAAAGACCTCACGCCCATCCGCGACTTAAGCGCGGCGTTCCTCGCGCCGAAGAGCGATCTGCACCTGCAGTTCGCATATTACGAGTCGTCGCTCGTGGTGGAGTTCCTCGTGCAGAAGTTCGGCCTCGACGCGATCAAGAAAGTCCTCGCCGACCTCGGCAAGGGGCACGAAATCAACACCGTGCTCGCCCGGCACACGGTCGCGATGGAAAAGCTGGAGAAGGACTTCGCGGCGTTCGCGAAGGACAAGGCCGAGAAACTCGCGCCGGGGCTGGATTTCGAGCGGCCCAAATCGCCCGTGCCCGGATTGAAGATGCTCGCCGACGCCTCGAAAGGGCGGCGACCGGCACCGCCCACGCCGCGGACGAACCCGCCGGTTGCTGAACCCGAACTCATGCAACCGCTGGACCCGCTCGACTGGGCGATGCGCAACCCGAAGAATTTTTACGGGCTCATCTTGCGGGCGCGCCGGGCGATCGCGGACAAGAAGTTCGCCGAGGCGAAGGAGCCGTTGCAGAAACTCATTGCCGAGTATCCCGACTACACCGGCGCGGACAACGCCTACCAGATGCTCGCCGAGGTGCATCGCGCGCTCGGCGAGGCGAAGGAGGAGCGCGACACGCTCGCCAAGCTTGCCGCGCTGGACGCCGACGCGCTCGACGCCTTCCAGCGGCTCATGGAACTCGGCTCGCTGGCGAAGGACTGGAAGGCGGTTGCCGCCAACGCGCAGCGCCACCTCGGCGTGAACCCACTCACCGCGCAGCCGTGGCGCTTCCTCGCGCGCGCCGAGGAGGAGAACGGCCGTCCGTTGCACGCCGTCGAGGGCTGGGAAAAGGTGCTTCACCTTGACCCGCCCGACCCGGCGGAAGTTCACTTCCGACTTGGCAAGCTATTGCATCAGACGGGCAACCCGCTCGCGCGCCGGCACGTCTTGCAAGCGCTCGAAGAAGCCCCGCGATTCCGCGACGCGCACAAGCTGTTGCTGGAACTCGGGCCGAAAACCAACGCGACTGCGGCCTCGCCCGCCTCCCAACCCGCCAAGCCATGAAACTTCAACGCCTCGTCCTCATCACCGCGGTTCTTCTCGTCGGAGGCGCCGCGCTGGCGCAGCGCTTCGGCGGGCGCGGCATGCGCGGCGGTTACGATGGCATTCGCACGGCGCGCGAGATCGAGTCCGGCAGCACGGGCACTCCCACGTGGACCAACGGCGTCGCCTTCGAGAAAGACGTGTGGACGTTTGCGCGCGTGCGCTACAGCAGCGGCTATGGCGGGTCGCGCTTCAGCCGTGGCGGTGGCTGGGCGGTGGACATCCCTGACAGCGACTTGAACCTCTCGTGGCGAGTGCAGCAGATGACCTCGATGAAGGTGGACCCGGACGGCCGCGTAGTGGACCTCACCGATGCGGAGCTCCACAAGTTTCCGTGGCTCTACATCGTCGAGCCGGGCGCGCTGCGGTTCACGGACGAGGAGGTCACGGCCTTCCGGAAGTATTTGCTCAACGGCGGCTTTGTGATGTTCGACGATTTTTGGGGCGACTCGGCGTTGATGAACGTGCTGAACGAAATGAAGCGCGTCTTCCCGGAGCGCGAGTTTGTCGAACTCGACATGGATCACCCGATCTTCCACGCCGTCTTCGACCTGAAGCTCACGAAGAACCAGATGCAGGTGCCGAACATCCGCACGGGACACGAGAGCCAGTGGACGGGCATCACCTGGGAGCCGTATCACGACGGCGATAATCGCAACGTCCACTTCAAGGCCATTTTCGACGACAAGGGCCGGCCGATGGTCTTCATCGCGCACAACACTGACAACGGCGACGGCTGGGAGCGCGAGGGCGAGAGCGAGTATTACTTCAAGGAGTTCAGCGAGAAAAAGGCCTACCCGCTCGGCATCAACCTGCTCTTCTACGTGATGACCCACTGAGCATGAAGGCGCGCCGTCCAGCCTGGCTCACGGCTGCCGCCCTGCTCGGCGCGGGAGTGGCGCTCGCGCAGTTCCAGCAGCGTGGCGGCTTCCGCGGACCGCCCCCGCCCGACGACCGCGGCAACTACGTGTTGAGCGAAGGCAGCGGCTGGATCAACGAGGACACCGTCCGCACGGCGCGCGAGACCATGTCGCACAGCACCGGCACGCCCAACTGGACCAACGAGCCCGCGTTCGTGAAGGACGTGTTCACGATGACGCGCATCATCTTCAAGATTGACCCGAACCGCACCGGCTTCGGCCTCGGGCGCAACTTCGGCCGCCGCCTCGGCTGGTGGGTGGATTATCCGGACGCCGACCTCAACCTTTCTTACCGCCTGCAGCAGCTCACCTCCGCGAAGACCGACCCCGACGCGCGCGTGATGAAGCTCACTGCGCCCGACCTGCGCACGCAGCCGATGATTTACATGGAGCATCCCGGCTACATGGTCCTGCGCGACGACGAGGTGCTCGCGCTCCGCAAGTATCTGCTCAACGGCGGCGTGCTGTTCGTGAACGACTTCTGGAGCCAGCCCGAGTGGGACGGCTTCGAGGCTCAGATGCGCCGCGTGCTGCCCGGACGCGGGTGGACCGAACTCGGCACGGACCATCCCGTGTTCAACTTCGTCTTCCCGATGCGCGGGACGATGCAGTCCTTCCAGGTGCCGACGCATCAGTTCTGGAACCGGGACCACGACCCGCGCGACCCCGCGTCACCCTTGCAGTGGCGGGATCGCGGCGAAGGCTCCGGGACGATGCACGTGCGCGCGTGGCACGACGACAAGGGCCGCATCATGGTCTTCGTCATCCACAACAGCGACATCAGCGACGGCTGGGAGCGCGAGGGCGAGGACTCGGTTTACTTCACCAAGTTCTCCGAGAAGGTCGCGTATCCGTTCGGGATGAACATCGTGTTCTACTTGATGACGCACTGAACCTGCCGAGGCGCGGCGCTTGAAATGCCGCCGACGCGGGATAGACTTCACGCATGAACCTGCAACTGGACAAGCCGCCGAAGGACGCGAAGGCGCTGCGCGAGGAGTTGCACAAGCACGTGGACGACCTGCCTGAGGGGGACTTGCAGGCCGTGAACAAGGTGCTGGGTCACCTGGTGATCGACCGGTTGGTTGGCGAGTTGAACGACGCGTTCGATGAAGATCGTCGCGCAGGCCGGCTTACACCCGAGCGCATTCAGGCAGCGATCGCGGCCCACCGGGCGAAGCATCCATACAAGTGATGCGCGTCTGCATCGACACCAATGTCCTGCTCCAACTCTTCAGCAACAACCCGCGCTGGCCTGAGTTGCTTGAAGCCCTCACACACGGCCGTGTCAAGTGGGCTGTCTCCACTTCAATCCTGCTGGAAGACGAGGAAGTCACGGTGCGGCAAAGCGGTCCGCGCCGATGGCAGCAGGTTGCCGGAGTCATTGATGCCTTGGACTACGTGCTTGGTTCCATCCGTTTCGTGGACCCACGCTTTCAGTTCCACGCCATCCTTGCCGACCCCGACGACAACAAGTTCTCCGACTGCGCCATCGCTGCACAAGCCGACTTCATCCTCACCGAGGATGCGCACTTCGATGCGCTGCGCGGCTCCGGCCACAAGCCCCAGCCCATCTCACCCGACGATTTCATCCGCCAACACCTGACCCAAGGAAACTGAAGTGGACACGCCCCCCGTCATCGAAGGAAACGCTGTGCCGGTTGCGCCGGTGGAGTTACCCGCATCGCAACCGGCTGCCAAGTCGCCGCCGCCGCCGTTGCCCGGACCGACGGACCGCGAGACCGTTGAGCAACTCCTCGCCGGCCGCGCCAAGATCGAGGCCGAGCTCGCCAAGGTCATCGTCGGCCAGCGCGAGGTCATCGAGCAAATCCTCCTCGCGCTGCTCTCGGGCGGCCACTGCCTCATCACAGGCGCGCCGGGGCTTGCCAAGACACTGCTCGTGAAATCCATCGCGCAGATTTTCCACCTGCGCTTCCAGCGCATCCAGTTCACGCCCGACCTCATGCCCGCGGACATCACGGGCACGGAGATTCTCGAGGAGACCGCCGAGGGACAGGGCCGCCGGATGAAGTTCGTCCGAGGCCCCATCTTCGCGAACATGATCCTCGCCGACGAAATCAACCGCACGCCACCGAAGACGCAGGCCGCGCTGCTCGAGGCGATGCAGGAACATCAGGTCACCGCGGCGGGCGTGCGGCACGCGCTCGAGGAACCGTTTTTCGTCCTCGCCACGCAGAACCCCATCGAGATGGAGGGCACCTACCCGCTGCCCGAGGCGCAGCTCGACCGCTTCATGTTCAACGTGGTGATGGACTACCTGCCCGAGGCCGACGAGGTCGCCGTCGTCGCCGAAACCACGTCGCGCGTGACGCCAAAGATCGAGCCGCTCTTCTACGGCGCGGACGTGCTGCGCTTTCACGACATCGTGCGCAAGGTCCCCATCGCGCTCGACGTGGTGCGCTACGCGGTGAAGCTCGCCGCCGCCTCGCGCCCGAAGCAGCCGGGCTCGCCCGCCTTCGTGAACGAGTGGGTGAGTTGGGGCGCGGGCACGCGCGCGGGGCAGTTTCTTGTCCTCGGCGCGAAAGCCCGCGCGCTCTTGCAAGGCCGCGCCCACGCGACGGTGGAGGACATCCGCGCGCTCGCGCATCCGGTCCTGCGTCACCGCATCCTCATCAACTACCGCGCCGAGGCCGAGGGCGTGACACTTGAGGGCGTCATCAACAAGCTGTTGGAAACGGTTTCGTCGCCTTCGGTCGGTTGAGCATCCCGGTCGCTTCTCGAAACTCGGACCACGAAGCCCGAATCCGTATCGGGACCGCGAGGCTCCGCTTGGTCACACCTTCGTCTTGAAGTAGGCGATGGTGTCCACGAGCCCCTCGGCGAGCGCGATCTTGGGCTCCCACTTCAACAAGGTGCGCGCCTTCGTGATGTCCGGCCGGCGCTGCTTCGGGTCGTCCTGCGGCAGCGGCTTGAACACGATGCGGCTCTTGGACCGCGTGGCGCGGATGATCTCCTCGGCGAACTGGAGCACCGTCATCTCGGCGGGGTTTCCGATGTTCACCGGCAGATGGTGGTCGCTCATCATGAGCCTGTAGATGCCCTCGATGAGGTCCGAGCAATAGCAGAAGCTGCGCGTCTGCGATCCTTTGCCGAACACCGTGAGCGGCTGGTTTTTGAGCGCCTGGCTGACGAACGCCGGCACCACGCGCCCGTCGTTGAGCCGCATGCGCGGGCCGTAGGTGTTGAAGATGCGCACAATCCGCGTCTCCACGCCGTGATGCGTGTGGTAGGCCATGGTCATCGCCTCGGCGAAGCGCTTCGCCTCGTCGTAGCAGCCGCGCGGCCCGATGGTGTTCACGTTGCCCCAGTAATCCTCGCGCTGCGGATGCACGAGCGGGTCGCCGTAAATCTCCGACGTGGACGCGATGAGGAACCGGGCGCCCTTCGCCTTCGCGAGACCGAGCGCCTTATGAGTGCCGAGCGAGCCGACTTTGAGCGTCTGGATGGGCAGTTGGAGATAATCGATCGGGCTTGCGGGCGATGCGAAGTGCCAGACGTAATCCACCCGCTCGTCGAGGAAGATGAACTCCGTCACATCTTGGTGGATGAACCGGAACTGACGGTTCCCCGCGGCGTGCGCGATGTTGTCGGTCGAGCCCGTGACGAGGTTGTCCATCGCGATGACGCGATGCCCGCGCGCGAGCAGCAAATCCACGAGGTGCGAGCCGAGGAAACCCGCGCCACCCGTCACGACTGACACGGGCTTGGAAGTCGCGGACGGCTTGGAAACGCGGGGGTTTTGGGAAGCCATGTGCGCGGGAAGTGTTCGGTGGCATCGGCCGAAAGTCGAGCCGAACATGCGCTGCGCGCGTGACGTTGCAGTTTCCAACTCGCCTCGGCTTTGCCACTCTCGGTGCGTGACCATCTCCATCGTCGTTCCGGCTTACAACGAGGAGAAACTCATCGCCGCCACGCTCGCGAGCATCCACGCCGCGCGCGAGGCGTTCACGCGCATCGGGTGGGCGAGCGAGGTCATCGTCTGCGACAACAACTCAACCGACCGCACCGGCGACCTCGCGCGCGAGGCTGGCGCAACCGTCGTGTTCGAGCCCGTGAACCAGATCGCCCGCGCCCGCAACACCGGCGCGCGCGCGGCGCGCGGCGACTGGCTCATCTTTGTGGACGCCGACTCGCGGCCCTCGGCGGAACTGTTCGCCGATGTTGCGGAGGCGATTCGAGCAGGGCGCGCGCTTGCCGGCGGCACGACGCTTGCCTTCGACCAGCGCAATCGCGAGGCCGAGTTCTGGCTGCACTTGTGGAACCGCGTGAGCCGCGTGATGCGCTACGCGGCGGGCTCGTTCATCTTCTGCGAGGCGGCGGCGTTCTGGGAGATTGGAGGATTCAGCGAAGCGCTCTTTGCCACGGAGGAACTCGACTTAAGCCGGCGGCTCAAGCGCGTCGCGCGCAAGCACGGCCGGCAGATGGTCATCCTCACGCGGCATCCGATGGTCACGAGCATGCGGAAGATCCACCTCTACTCGCACCGCGAGCACCTGCGTCTTCTTTTGCGCACGGTGCTGTCGGCCGGCGGCGCACTTCGCCGGCGCGAGGTCTGCCACTTGTGGTATGACGGGCGGCGGTGAGCGCCCCCGCTCAGATCGAACGAATCGGATTGCGAACGCGTTATTCCGTTCCTTTGAGTCAGGCACCGGCCCCTACTTCTTCTGCCCCTTCGGGTCGAGGTTCGCCTTCAAGTCCTCCTCGGTCAGCGATGACTCCACGCCGTTCTTTGGCACGTCTGCCTTGGCGATCCAGAGCAGCGCGTTGAGGACGACCTTGCGGAAATCCTCGTTCCCCCAATTCGCGTGCTTGTGGCCGCCGGTGAAGCCGAACCCGCGTCCGCCACCGGGCCGCTCATAGACCCACATCATCGTCTCGTCGCGGCCCTTCGCCTCCTGGATGTGCGGATACGGCCCGCGCGGATACACATACGGGCCGTCGCGGACCGCGTCGCTGGGCTTGGCAACGAGGATGGGCGTCACGCCTTTCATGTCGGGACGCCAGCGCATGTTGAAATACCATTCGTCCACGACGGCGAAGGGTTTCACGCCCCGTGCAACGGGATGGTTCGGAAACGAGTTGAACTCCGGCTTCCACATCGGGTTCACGCTGAACTGGTGCTCGTAGTGCCCGCCGATCCACTCGTGCATCAATGCCCCAGGGTCGCCCTTGGGCACTTCCACGCCGTAATGCGCGCAGCCGATGCCCGCGCCCCGCTTCACCAAGCCGTTCAGGACTTGCGCGCGCCCTGGCTGCAATGCCGGATGACCCGCGCCGCCATCGGCGTAAATCAGCACCGCATCCGCGCCCTCTAAAACTCTTTCATCCTTCGGCCAGCCCATGTCGTGCACCTCGGCGCGGATGCCCGTCACGCCATCGAGGCACTTCTTCAGAAGCAACGATCCGGCGCGGAACTCGTGGTCACCGGGCCCGTGGCTTGGCTTGCCCGCGATGAGGAGAATCCGCTTGTCTGCTGCGGGCGCGGTGGAAACGAAGCCCGTCAGCACGGCTGCGGCGAGAAGGACGCGGAGGGTCGGACTCATGCGCGTATCTTCCAAACAACCACCCCGCCAAGTCCAGCGGCAACTGTCCGCGCGGCAGCGCGTGCGCGGCGCCCGCAGCCGCGCGTTTTGACTTCGCACACCTCATCCCCTAGCCTCGCCGCGCAATGAATGTGCTCCGTCACACCGATGCGGACTACGCCGCGAAACTCGCGTCGCTGGTTGCGGCATCGAGCCTCTTCGACGCTGAAATCGAGTCGCGGGCGCGCAGCATCGTCGAGGCGGTGCGCGCGCGGGGAGATGCGGCATTGACGGAGTTCACCGCGCGTTTCGATGGCGCGAAGCTCGAACCGGAGCAGTTCGCCGTGTCGCAGGCAGAGCTGTTCACCGCTTCGTTGAAGGCGGACGATCCGCTGCGCTCCGCCGTGACCGAAGCGCACCGCAACATCGCCAGCTTCGCGAAGAAATCGCTCCGCCGGGACTGGTCCGCGAGGAACTCCCACGGCGCGCGCGTCGGCGAGAAGTTCGACGCGTTCCAGCGCGTCGGCATCTACATTCCCGGCGGCACCGCGCCGCTCGTCTCGACGGCGCTGATGACCGTGACCCTCGCGCAAGTCGCAGGCTGCCGCGACATCGTCGTCTGCACGCCGTGCGGGCGCGATGGCTCGGTGAACCCCGCGCTGCTCTTCGCCGCGCGCACCGCGGGCGCGACCGAGATTTACAAGGCCGGCGGCGCGCAGGCCATCGCCGCGATGGCGCTCGGGACGGCGACCATTCGCCCGGTTCAGAAGGTCTTCGGCCCCGGCAACGCCCACGTTGTCGCTGCCAAGCGCCTTCTTGTCGGCCGCGTCGCGATTGACCTCCTGCCTGGCCCCAGTGAACTGCTCGTGCTCGCGGACGACTCGGCCAATCCGCGGTTCGTCGTCGCCGACCTGCTTGCGCAGGCCGAGCACGGCTCGGGCCACGAGCGCGTGTGGCTCGTCACAACCTCCGCGAAGTTGGTCAAGTCCGCGGAAAAGGAAATCGCGCGTCAGCTTCCCGCGCTGTCACGCCGCGAGTTCATCGCTAAGGCGCTCGCGAACAACGGCTGGCTCATCCATGTGAAGTCGCTCGACGCCGCGCTCGCCCTCGTGAACGACCTCGCGCCCGAGCATTGCGAAGTGATGACGCGCAACGCGGCGCGCGTGTCGGAGCGCATCACGACCGCAGGTGCCATTTTTCTCGGCGGCTGGTCGCCGACGGTGCTTGGCGACTACGTGGCCGGCCCGAGCCACACTCTGCCCACGGGCGGCGCAGGGCGCAGCTTCGCCGGGCTGACCGTGGACCAGTTCCAGCGCCGCACGAGCGTGGTGCGCTACGACCGCGCCGCGCTCAAGCGCGCGCTGCCCGCGGTGAAGAAGTTTGCCGAACTCGAAGGCCTCGACGCTCACGGACGCTCGGCGGCCATCCGCTCGTAAGTGCGCGCCATGCTCGCCGTCACGCTCACCGAAGTGCTCGTGCCCGTCGTGTGCGTCGCGGTCGCCGTCGCCCTCGCGTTCGGGTTCCTTTGGCTGCGGGACAAGGTGTTCCACCCGCGCCCGACTTCAGCCGAGGTCGAGGCGGCCAACAAGCGTTTCGAAGAGCGGCTGCTCAATCCGGACTTGACCGCGCTGGAGGCGCACTTCAGATGCGCAATGCCGCACGCGCTGCGAGACCTTTACGCGAACCGTGACGAGATACTGCGGGGTGACTTCGAACTCGTGTCCGCCGGTGCGAGGCAAGAATCACAGCCGTGGTTTGTCGCTTTCTACCAACCCGCCGATGTCGAGCACGTCGGCGAGGCGTGGCCGGGAACGGAGGAAATGTTTGAGTTCGCGAATGACGGGTGCGGCAACGGCTACCTGATTGACCCGCGCGTTTCCGACCCGCCGGTGAAGTTCCATGATCACGAGACCGGCGAGACGGAGCGCGTCGCGGATTCGCTCACGGCGTTCCTCGCCATGCCGCGCCGCAAGCCCGAGGATTGATTCATGCCGCCGCCAACCAAGCTGGTCCGTCCGATTGTCCGCAAGCTCCACGCCTACATTCCCGGCGAGCAGCCGAGGATCCCCAGGCTCATCAAGCTCAACACGAACGAGAACCCGTATCCGCCGTCGCCCAAAGTGCTGCGCGCGGTGAAGGCAGCGGTGGACGGCCGATTGCGCCTGTATCCGAACCCGACCGCCTCCGGGCTGCGCGAAAGGCTGGCGAATTTGCACGGTTGCCTGCCGGAGAACATCCTCATCGGCAACGGGTCGGACGAATTGCTCGCGCTGGCGACGCGGGCGTTTGTGGAAGTGCGGAATGCGCAGCGCGGAATGCGGATTGAGCCGAAGTCGCGCGTTCAGTTTTTCACGCCGAGCTACTCACTGTATCCCGTGCTCGCGGACATTCACGACGCAGCTCGCACCGCAGTGCCGCTGCGCGCGGATTTCAGCCTGCCTTCGCCCGCCGAGCTCAAGCGCTGCGCACGATGGGACTTCCGCGCCGCGCTCACGTTCATCACCACACCCAACGCCCCGAGCGGGCGCGGCTATCCCACCGCGGAACTCGACGCGCTTTGCCGCGCGATGAAGGGCGTCGTGGTGCTCGACGAGGCTTACGTGGACTTCGCGGACGAGAACGCGCTCGCGCTCGCGCTGCGGCATCCGCACGTGCTCGTGTCGCGCACGTTCAGCAAGGCGTATTCGCTGTGCTTCCAGCGCGTCGGCTACTTTGTCGGGCATCCCGCGCTCATCGCGGCGCTGGACAAGATTCGCGACAGCTACAACGTGAACGGTCTCGGCCAAGTCGCCGCACTCGCGACGCTCGACGACCTCGATTACTACCGCGCAAAGTTCCGGCGCATCGTCTCGACGCGCCGCGCCCTCGCGGAGGGGTTGACCGCGCTCGGCTGGCAGGTGCTGCCGAGTCAGACGAACTTCGTGCTCGCGCGGCCTCCGCGTTTCCCGGCGAAGGACTGGCTCGCGAAACTCCGCGATCGGAAAATTCTCGTGCGATGGTTCGACCAGCCGGGCATCCGCGACTACCTGCGAATCACGGTCGGCACGGAGCGCGAAGTGGCGGCTCTGTTGCGGGCGGCGAAGAGGATTGGTTTACTCCGGGCCGCATGAGCGAGCGCTCCATCTTCATCGCCGGGCACCGCGGGCTCGTGGGCAGCGCGCTGCTGCGGCTTTACTCCGAGCGACCGGGCTGGCGCATTATTACGCGCACCCGCGCCGAGCTCGACTTGCGCGACACGTCGGCGGTGGACCGGTTCTTCGGCGCGGAGAAGCCGCAGCACGTGATCCTCGCGGCCGCGCGAGTCGGCGGCATCCGCGCGAACGCCGATCATCAGGCGGAGATGCTGCTGGAGAACCTGCAAATCCAGAACAACGTCATCCACGCGGCATTCCAAAGCGGGACGGAGCGGTTCCTGTTCCTCGGCAGCTCGTGCATTTATCCGAAACTCGCGCCGCAGCCGATTCGCGAGGACGCGCTGCTCACCGGCCCGCTTGAGCCGACGAACGAAGGCTATGCGCTGGCGAAGATCGCGGGGCTCAAGCTCTGCCAGTTTCTCCACCGCCAGCACGGCCGGCGTTTCATCAGCGCGATGCCGACAAACCTCTACGGACCGAACGACAACTTCGACCTCGCGTCGTCGCACGTGCTGCCGGCGCTTATCCGGCGCTTCCACGAGGCGAAGGCCGGCGGTGCGCCGCACGTGACGCTGTGGGGATCGGGCGAACCGCGGCGGGAGTTCCTGCATGTGGACGATTGCGCGGAGGCGTGCGCGACGCTGCTCGACCGCTACGATCCAGCCGAGCCGATCAACGTCGGCGTGGGCGAGGACATCCGCATCCGCGAACTGGCCGGACTCATCGCGGGCATCGTGGGCTTTCGCGGCGAAGTGCGCTGGGACACGTCGCAACCCGACGGCACGCCGCGCAAGCTGCTCGACGTGTCGCGCATCCACGCGCTCGGCTGGCGCGCGCGAACGGGGCTGCGCGAGGGAATCGCGGCGACGTATCAGTGGTTCCGCGAGCAACGAGTGCCTTGACGGAGCGGATCATTGCTTCGGCGCGGCCTCGCGCAGCAGCTTCGCCATCTCCTCCATCTTCAGCGCCTCCACCGCGGCGAGCGCCGTGCGGCCGATGTTGTCCTTGATTGCCGGGTCGGCGCCCCGCCCGAGCAGGAGTCGCACGATTTCTGCGCGGTTCTTGGTGGCGGCGACATGCAACGGCGTGCCGCCGCGGCGGTCCTGTGCATTCACTGGCGAGCCGCGGTCGAGGAGGAACGCCACCATCGGCTCATGCCCGCCGATGACGGCGAACTGCAACGCGCGCTGGCCTGAGTTGTCCTGCGCTTCGAGTTCCGCGCCCTTCTCGAGGAGGAACACGGCAACTTCGCGGTGTCCGTAGGCGGCGGCCAGGTGCAGCGGCGTGGCAAGCTGCCGGTTGCGCACGTTGACGTCCGCGCCCGCTGACACGAGGAGGCGGACGGATTCGAGGGTGCCGGACTGGGCGGCGTTGTGGAGCGGGGTTGTGCCGGAGAAGTCCTTCGCGACGGGGTCGGCCTTGTGCTTGAGCAACAACCCGACCATCGCCGCGTGGCCTGCCAGCGCGGTCTCGTGCAGTGGCGTGCGCTGGAGATCGTCCGCCGCCACCGCCATCCTCGGGCTCGCGGCGAGCAGACTCTCGGCGACAAACAGGAGCCCCTTGCGCGCGGCGTCACGAATGGGCGCGCCCTCGGAGATGGCGTTGGCCTGGCCACCGTGCGAGCGGAGCAGCGCAATCATGTTCGTATCGCCGCGCTCGATGGCGGCGGAGTAAGGCGTGCCGCCGCCGGCGTTCGTCGCATTCGGGTCGGCCTTGAAGCTGAGCAGCAGGCTTGCGCTGTTCAAGTCGCCGTTCATCGCGGTGAGATGGAGCGCCGTGTTGCCCAGCGCGTTTCGCGAAGCAATGAGACCCGGCTGCGTGGCCAGCAGGCGCGCCGCTTCCTCCGGTTGGCGACGTGCAATGGCCGAACGGAGCGCGGCACCGCGGGTGATTGCGTTTTCCTCGGCGCCAGCGTTGCGGAGGCTCCCGGCAGACTGGCGGTGATTCAGTTCGAGCGCGATGGACAGCGGTGTTTCGCCACGACGATTCGGCGCGGGGTTCGGATTTGCGCCGCTGGCGAGCAGGAATTCGGTCATCAGCTTGAAGCCGCGGAACGTGGCGATGTAGAGGGCCGTGTCGCCGCCGGCATTGGTCGCATTGATGAGCGCGGGGTTGGCCTCGAGGAGTTGGCGCGCGCGATCCAAGTCGTGCGCGAGCGTGGCATCGAGCAGTTCGCCGACGGTCGCTGCAACCGGCAGTGCTGGCGCGGACAGCAGGGCACTGTTCGTCACTTGCGGCGCGGGCGTTGCTGCGACTTGTTCTCGAGCTGGCGCCGGTGCGAGTTCGGCGGGCTTCGGCTGCTGGCGGCAAGCCGTGAGCGCGAGCGTCGCGCCCAAAGCCATCAAAACCGCCGGCAGTCTCATGCGGAGACGGAGCATATCGCACCCGCGGGAAAAGAGAATCAGGGAAGTGCCTGACGTCGGCGGTGGGGCGCATCCCACTTTCCTGCACGCCGGCTCTACCTTTGGGGTCGTTCTCCCTCACCCCAACCCTCTCCCGCTGGGAGAGGGAGGCGCTTCGGACGGTGCTGGCGATTCGGGACGGTGTGCGCGCTCTCACCGCGTTCGATTCCACGGAGTGACGGGCGACGATGCCCCCTCTCCCTCGGAGGGAGAGGGCCGGGGTGAGGGTGAGAACGTGCGAAGTGCGCTGGGCTGCCAATCCACGTTCTCCCGTTGTCCTGCAAGAAACCGGGATGCGTCCTCGGCGGTGGGATCGCCTTTCTGCTTTCCTCATTGCGGCGGTCTGCGGATGCTCGCGCCATGGCGAAGCGATGGATGGACATCACGGTGACGATGCGCGACGGCATGGTCCACTGGCCCAACGACCCGGAGTGCCGCGTGTCGCTGCACGTGAAGCTCGGCGACCCGGTGCCAGGCCAGCCCGGCAAAACCATCCCGTGCAACCTGACCAAGCTGTCCTTGAGCGCGCACACGGGCACGCACATGGACGCCCCGCGCCATTTCGTCCGCGACGGACGCACGATGGAATCCGTGCCGCTCGACGCCGTCATCGGTCCCTGCCGTGTCATTGAAATCCGGCACACGTCCGCCATCACCGTCGAGGAACTGCGCCCGCACCGGCTGCGGCGCGGCGAGCGCGTGCTGTTCAAGACCCGCAACTCGACCCGTTCGTGGCGGCTCGCGAAAACCTCGACCTTTGACGAGCACTTCATCTACATCCCCGCGGCGACGGCGCGCTACCTCGTCGAGCGCGGCGTGATGACCGTGGGCGTGGATTACCTGAGCGTCGGAGGCTGGCAGAAGGACGGCGTCGAGTGCCACCAGGTCATGCTCGGCGCGGAAATCTGGATCATCGAAGGACTCGACTTGTCGAAGGTGAAGCCCGGCAAATACGACCTCATCTGCCTTCCGCTCAAAATCCTCGGTGCTGATGGTGCGCCTTGCCGCGCCGTGCTGCGGGCGCGACGGTGAAGTTCACTCGACGAGATGCGCGTTCACGAAGAGCTGGAGTCGCGAGCCGATAGGGATGGGAGCGCTCGATGCCTTCAAAAGCGCGGGGAGCACGAGAACCGATCGTGACAAACTACGAAATGCAGGAAACCGACACGCTAATGACTTGGTTCGTAGTTCGATTTGCATTCCCGTCGAGCGTGAACTGAGCATTCAGTCTACGCGAGGAGTCCTGTTGTTTCGTCTTAGCTCAAAGGTCCATCACCCTTGGCTAGGGCTCTTGCGATGTTTCGGTTGAACTCTAAGACCGCAGGGTCATGGAGCAGGTCTTGAAGTTCGCGCTTATAGTCATGCGGATAGACCAACCCATACTTTTCGGGATGAAAGTAGTAGGCCGTGGTGATCATCTGAATCGCATAAATTGCGGACAAGAACACCATTTCCCTAGGGCACTTGAGCATGAATTCGATTCGCATGCTGCGGTTTCTAGGATCAGCCTCAGCAGAACCTGGAATTATTATGCCGACAGCGAGTGATTGCATCATCTCGTCGCGCTTCACAGCTGGGATCTCATTAAGCACGGTTCGAATATCCGACACGATGTTGCCAGCGCGATGGGCAAAGCTGTTTCGAAGCGAGTTTAGGGTTAGCAAATAAGTGCGGTAGTGCCCATCGTTAGCAAACTCAGGCATTTCAAATACTTTCTGAACTTTGGAAACGAAAGTCGCCTTTTCATCAAACTCACCTTCTGGTATTCTCAGCTCCAATAACCGGCCCATCGCGGACTCCAATCCAGCGTGCAACTTCAGGATAAAGGCCCAATCACTTGGTTCCTGCGCCAACTTGACGATTGTGAGGGGCGGAAGTCAGAGGTGCTTCTCCGCAAGGAGAATTGCAGCAAGTGCATCAGGTGGTTCCATAAGTAGTTCAAGTCGTCACTTCACAGCAACTCTCAGTTCTTGTTCTCAGTCAGCTTCGATTTCATGAAGTCCACCACGCCGCCGAGGACTTCCTCGCGGTTCACGCCTTGGAAGTAGTGGTCGGTGTCATTCCACTCGGCTTTCGCAGTCGCGCGTGCGGGCTTCTACAGCGCCTCGGCGAACGGCGGGACTACGATCGTGTCCTTCCGGCCGTTGATGAACATCAGAGGGCGCGGCGCAAACGCGGCGACGTTGTGCGCGGCCTTCATGCGAGGATCTCGCGGATGACCTCGCCGTGCTCGATGTCGAGGCGCTTGCGGCCGGGGACTTCGAGTTGGCGCGAGTCGAGCCCGAGTTGGCGAAGCAACGTGGCGTGCACGTCCGTGACGTAGTGCGCGTTCTCAGTGGCGTGGAACCCGAGTTCATCGGTGGCCCCGTGCACGACGCCGCCCTTGATGCCGCCGCCGGCCATCCACACGCTGAAGCCGTAGGGATGATGGTCGCGGCCGTCCGAGCCCTGCGAGCCGGGCGTGCGGCCGAACTCGGTGGCGAACACGACGATGGTCTGGTCGAGCATGCCGCGGGCCTTGAGGTCGCGCAGCAATCCGGCGGTCGGCAGGTCCACTTGGCGCGAGAGATTGGTGTGGTTCGCCTTGAGGCCGCCGTGGGCGTCCCATGCGCCGGCCGCTCCGTCGCCGTGCTGGATTTGCACGAAGCGCACGCCGCGCTCAACCATGCGCCGGGCCGTGAGCAACTGCTGGCCAAAGGGCCGCGTGGCATTGTCATCGAAACCATAAAGGCGTTTCGTGGCGGCAGTCTCGGCATTGAAGTCCATGACCTCCGGCACCGCCATCTGCATGCGGAACGCGAGTTCGTAGCTCTTGATGCGCGCGAGCAGCGCGGCGTCACGTGGGTGGCGTTGCGCCGTGATGCGGTCGAGCTTGTTGACGAGGTTGAACTGGATTTCCTGTTCCGCGGCCGAGATGTCGGCCTCGGGCCGCGCGTAGGCGAGCGGCTCGCGCGGGTCCACCTTGAGCGGCACCGCGTCGTAGGCGGGGCCGAGGTAGTGGCCGTCGCGCGTGTCGAAGAAGCGTGGCCCCATGTTCACGAACTGCGGCAGGTTGTCGTTGAGCGAGCCAAGCCCGTAGTTGACCCACGCGCCGATGGTCGGCCCGGGCGCGTCGAGCATGTGGCGGCCGGAATGGAACTGCACCTGCGCGCCGTGGTTGTCGTCCGTCGTCCACATCGAGCGCAGCACCGCGAGGTCGTCCGCGCAGTCGCGAAGGTTCGGGAAGAAATCGCTCACCTCGATGCCGCTCCGGCCGCCCTTTTGAAAGCCGGTTTGCAACGGGTAAATCTTGTTGCGCTGCTGGCCGTTGGCGTCGTTCACCACGACGACGCGCACGCGCTTGCGTTTCTCGGGGTCGTTGATGCCCTTGAAGGGCGTCTCGTCGAAGGTCTTCCCGGCATGCTGGTTGAGTGCGGGTTTCGGGTCGAAGCTCTCGATGTGGCTCAAGCCGCCGCGAAGGAAAATCCAGATGACGCCTCTTGCGCGCGGCGTGAAGTGCGGCTGGCCGGTCGGCGGTTTCCATCCTCCCTCGGACGCAGCGGAGTCGCGCGCGAGCATCGTGCCGAGTGCGAGCCCGCCAAAGCCCAGCCCCGACTTCAGCAGAAACGCCCGACGACCCCACGCCACCGCATCGGGGCGGAAGAATGGGCGGGAACTGTTCATGGCGCGTTGTTGTTCAAGATTTAGACCATGTTCCTTTCCGGGAATCAACCCGGCGTCGTGGCGGATTGGACGATGCCGGCGCGGATTTCGCGAAGGGAACTTTCGTCGCGGATTTTCAGATTGCCTTTCCCGCCCGCTCCCGTTGACTTGCGCGCATGAAGACCCTCATTTCGATTCGTGTGTGGACCGTCGTCGCGGCAGCAGCCCTTTTCGCCGGTCGCGCGGCTGCTGCCGCTCCCGGCGAGGAACTGGCCGCCGCCGCGAACAACTTCCTCGCCGCGCTCAAGCCCGAGCAGCGCAAGCAGGCGACGTTCGAATTCAAGAACGACGAGCGCCTCAACTGGCACTTCATCCCCAAGGAGCGCAAGGGGCTTCCGTTGAAGGAAATGACGTCCGCGCAACGGCACCTCGCCTACGCGCTGCTCGGCGCGAGCCTGAGCCAGCGCGGCTACGTGAAAGCCACAAGCATCATGAGCCTCGAGCAGATTCTCGCGGAAATCGAGGGCCCCAATCGCAAGATGGCGCGCGACCCCGAGCTGTATTTCGTGACCGTCTTCGGCGATCCCGGCAGCAAGGGCACGTGGGGCTGGCGCTGGGAAGGCCATCACCTCGCGTTCAACTTCACCGTCGTCAACGGCGAGGTCGTGGGCTCGCCCAACTTCTTCGGCACAAATCCCGCCGAGGTGCGCGAAGGCTCGCGCAAGGGCTTGCGGGTGCTCGCGGCCGAGGAGGACCTCGCGCGCCAGCTCGTCAAGTCACTCGACGCCGCGCAGCGCGGTTCGGCCGTGTTCACCAACGTCGCGCCGCGCGACATCATCACCGGCGCCGACCGCAAGGCGAAGGCACTCGCGCCGATGGGTGTGCCGGCTTCGAAGCTCACGAAGGAACAGACCGCCACCTTGCAAACGCTCGTGCGCGAGTATGTGTATCGCATCCGGCCGGACCTCGCCGCGCGGGACCTCGACAAGATCGCCAAGGCCGGCTGGGACAAGGTGCACTTTGCGTGGGCTGGGCCGCTCGACCGTGGGCAAGGCGACTACTACCGCGTGCAGGGGCCGACGTTTCTGCTCGAATACGACAACACGCAGAACAGCAACAATCATGTCCACTCCGTGTGGCGCGACCTCGATGGCGACTTCGGCGAGGACCTGCTCACGAAGCACTACGAGCAGGAACACTTGAAGAAATGACTTGTGCGGGCAACCTTTCGCGCGCTGATTGACCACGCGCGGCTGGGCCGCAGTCGTCGCTGGCACTCTGTGTGAGCCCGGCCATCGTGTTGCGGCTTCTCTTGCACATTCCCAAATGCCCGCTGTGCCGGAACCCGCGCCGCTCCCCGCCGCAGGCCAGCGGCTGACGCTCGCGATTCATGACCTCGCCTTCGGCGGCGACGGCGTGGGCCGCGTGGGTGACTTCGTGGTGTTCGTGCCGTTCGTCATCCCCGGCGAAGGCGTCGAGGTGGAACTCACGTCCGTAAAAAAGAACTTCGCCCGCGCGAAGCTCGTCCGTGTGGCGACGCCTTCGCCAGACCGCATCGAGCCGCGCTGCCGATACTTTGGCGACTGCGGCGGTTGCCAGTATCAGCACGTCCGCTACGAGGCGCAGCTCCGGCTCAAGCACAAGCAGGTGTGCGACGTGCTCGTGCGCATCGGCGGACTCGACCCCGCGCGCGTCGCGCCGGTCGTCCCGTGCCCGCAGCCGTTCGGATACCGCAACCGCATCATGGTCCGCAGCCAGTGGTGCAAGCCGGAGCAGCGCCTTCGCATCGGGTTCCTCGGCGTGGACGACCGTTTCGTCGTGGACATCGAGGAGTGCGCGATTGCCGAACCGGCGCTCAACGCGCAGGTGAAGGAGGTTCGCGCACAGCCTCCGCCGCGCGGTGGTCTCAAGGTCTCGCTGCGCATCGCGCCCGAGGGCTGGCATGTCCCTCCGGATTCCTTTTTTCAAAACAACTTCTTCCTGCTGCCAAAGCTCGTCGAAACCGTGCGCGAACGGTTGCGCGACTCCGGTGCGCGCCACCTCGTGGACGCCTACTGCGGCGTCGGCTTCTTCGCGCTCGAGCTTGCGGACCTGGTCGAGAGTTTCGTGGGTGTGGAGGTGGACGCGTCGGCCATCCGCGCCGCGAGAGAGAACATGACGAGGCGCGGAATCGCGAACGGACAGTTCGTGACGGGCTTCGCGGAGGAGTATCTCGGCGGACTGCTGCAACGCCATCCGGCCGAGCCGACGACGCTGGTGATGGACCCGCCGCGCACGGGTTGCCCGGCGGCGGCACTCGAGCGCGTCCGGCGCGCTGGGCCGGAACAAATCCTTTACGTCTCGTGCCACCCGGCCACGCTCGCGCGCGACCTCAAGCTCCTTTGCGCGGATGGCGGTTACGAACTGGCCGCGCTCATTCCGCACGACATGTTCCCGCAGACGCAGCACGTCGAGTGCGTGGCAGACCTGCGAAAGAAGGCGGCGCGGGAGACATGACGGCGGATTCCGAGGGTTCCGCCGCCTACTTGCCGAGGTAGTATTTCTTCAACTTCTCAAACTCCTGCCGCTCGCGCGGCGTGAGCTTTTGCACGGAGGCCTGCGCCTTCGCGCGCGTGGCCGGGTCCGATGACATCATCGCATTCAGAATCTGGTTGATGTCGTTGAACAGCTTCTGCTGTTCGGCCGGTGGCAGCGCGGCTGGATCGGCGGCGGGAGACGGAGTGGCCGGCGCAGGCACGGGAGTGGCGACGTTCTCGACCGGAGGCGGCTGAGGTGGCGGGGGCGGCGCGGTGCGACGCTCTGCCTGCGGAGTGACGGTGATCGGTGGCGGCTCGGGCGGAGGAGTCTTCTTGCAACCGCCGGCCACGAGCGCGGCTGCGGTGAGCAACAGCAACGGAAGTTTCATGGAAGTCCAGGTTAGGGAAGAACATGCTCGACGCGCGAGAAACCTGCAAGGAGCGATTCACCGGCGCGCGACCACGCTCAGTGAGGCTCGGGCCGCGCGGATTCCATCGAGCCGCGGGTGACGCCGAGTTGGTGGTGCAGCTTGAGCTCGCGCCAGAGCGCCGCGCCCGTGATTTCGCCACGCAGGAGCGAGTTGTAGCGCGCGAGTGTGCGGGAGACTTCCTCGGGCGATTCGTTCACGAACTCGACGCGGAACTGGCGCACGCCAAGCTCGATGAGTCGCGGCACGAACTCCGCGCCCGTCTGCGCCCGCGCGTTGAAGACCGTGTTGCGGCAGCCCGCGTCGGCCTTGAGCGGATGCTCCATGCCCACCCGGTCGCGCAACCGCACGTCGTGCCGGTCGCACGGCCGGCCGCAGTCGCGGAAGTCCTTGCCCGTCGAGAGGAACGCGCAGAACACGCAGTGCTCCATGTGAAACATCGGCATGTGCTGGTGAATCGTCACTTCGAACCAATCCGGCGGCGCGCCACGCAGCAGCGCATCGAGCTGCTCCGCGTTCAGATCGTAGCTCGCGGTCAACCGCTCAAGCCCGCGTTCCATGAACAGCTCCGCAGTGAGCGGGTTGGCCACGTTGAGCGAAAAGTCCCCGACTCGGCGGCCTTCCGTGAAGAAGTTCAAGTGGTCGTAGTTGCGAACGAGCCAGCCGTCGGCGTCGCACGAGCGGACGAGCTTGAGAACCCACTCTTCGCCGGGCTTGGTGATGCGCGGCGGCGCGACGAAGAGCTGCGCGGTTGGCGGGTGGCCGGTGGAAGCCGGCTGGCGCACGAGCGCGACTGCCTCGCGATACTTCTTCACGTCCTCCAACTCGCAGTAGATGGTCGCCGCGCCCGAGGCGAGCGCGGCTTCGAGCTGTGGCAGCGAGCGGACGAGAGGAATCAGTTCCGAGTTTGGAGTCTCGGGTTTGGGGTTGCTTGCGTTCGATGGCACCGACTCGAAACTCGAAACTCGAAACTCGAAACGGTTCATTGTCCACCGCTTCGGCTGTGCGCGTTGTCGCCCGAGTTCAGCCACGGCTTCGCGGCGAAGGCGGTTGAGTTCGCTGACCGGCAGCATCACCGCGCCTTCGAGATGGCTTGTGAGCGAGCGGAGTTTGAACGGCGTGCCGCCGAGCCGTCCGAGCTGGTCGCGCAAGCGCTCCGGCGTGAGCGGCTGGCGTTCCGCCACGGCGAGCGGCATCGCGGACTCGAACCGTGCGATGTGGTCGGCTGCATCGCTGGCCTGAAGCGTGAGCGGTGCGCCGGCGTGGCCGTGCACTTCGAAGTCGAGCGGCCGTTGGAACCGCGGTGCATCGCCCTCAAACGTCTGCCGCAGCTCGCGTTCAAGCGCGGGATCGCCGGTCTTCCACACGAGGTCGCCGGCGTGAATCCTCGCGAAATCCACCGCTCCGGGCAGAAAGGAGATCGTGGCTGACGCATCCGGAGTTTGCCCCCGAGCGGCTCGCACCTCGAACACGCGCCCGCCCTGTTCCTCTTCCTCGGGGTGGCCCGCATCGAACACGACGCCATCGCCCGCCTTCAACGGCCCTTCGAGCGCCACGTGCACGAGGCTCTCCGCGACACTCGTGACGCGCCCGAGGAACACGCCGCGCTTCTTGCCGAACCGCGCATGAACGAGCCGCTGGTTGTCAATGCCGCCGAGCCATCCGGTGTGCAGTCCGCGGGAGAAGGCCATCTCCATCTCGTAATGCGGAGTGTGGAATTCGGAATGCGGAGTCGGGGAGGCTGCTTCCATCCCACATTCCGCGCTCCGCACTCCGCTATCATCCAGTGCCTTCCGGTAAGTGCGCGTGATGCTGGCGACGTATTCCGGCGATTTGAGCCGGCCCTCGATCTTGAGCGAAGCCACTCCGGCACGGGCAAGGTCGGGCAGCACGTCGAGCCCCGCGAGGTCCTGCGGGCTCAACAAATAGCGGCGGTCGCCGAGCGGCACGTCGCGGCCGTCGCTGACAAGTTCGTAAGGCATGCGGCAGGCTTGCGCGCACTCGCCGCGATTGGCGCTGCGCCCGCCGAGCGCCTCGCTCGTGAGGCACTGGCCGGAGTAGGCGACGCAGAGTGCGCCGTGGACGAAGACCTCCAAATGAATCTCGGATTGCGGATTGCGGATTGCGGATTGGATACGCTCGATTTCCGCGATGGAACACTCGCGCGCGAGCACGACGAGTTCGCACCCAAGCTCGCGAGCAAACTCCACTCCCGCCGCGCTCGTGATGGTCATCTGCGTGGAGGCGTGGATGGGGAAGTCGGGCGAGAGCCGCCGGATGAGCCGGGCGATGCCCGCGTCCTGCACGATGGCGGCGTCCGCGCCCGCGGCGATGATGGCGCGGAGGGCGCGTTCGGCCTCGGGCAGTTCGTCGGTGAAGACGAGCGTGTTGAAGGTGACGTAGCCCTTCACGCCTCGCGTGTGCAGGAACTCCATCAGCCGCGGCAGGTCGGCGGTGGTGAAGTTGTGGGCGCGCATCCGGGCGTTGAAGCGCTCGAGGCCGAAGTAGATGGCATCCGCGCCGTTCTCGACGGCGGCCTTGGCGCACTCCCAATCGCCGGCGGGCGCGAGCAACTCGGGCACGCGGGTGCGCGCCGCCGGTTCGTTCCGGGCGGCCGGCGCGATGGAGTTGGAACTCGTCGCGGTCATCTGGCAGCGGCGCACGCTACACGGTTGGAGTCGCGCGCGCGAGCCTGCTACTGTCGCGGCGATGCGCGTGTTGATCGTCGGCTGCGGCTACGTGGGGCTCCCGCTCGGTGCGATGCTCGCGGCAGCGGGACACGAGGTGTGCGGTGTGCGTCGCACGGCGGAGGGGGTGGAGGAGTTGGTTGCGGCGGGCATCCACCCGCTCGCGGCCGACGTGACCAAGCCGGAGGAACTCGCGAAGCTGCCGTTGCCGTTCGACTGGGTGGTGAGCGCGGTCTCCTCGACCCGCGGCGGTGCGGAGGTCTACCGGCAGGTGTATCTCGAAGGCACGCGGAACCTGCTGCGAGCGTTCGCGGCATTGCCGCCGCGCAAGTTCGTCTTCACGAGCAGCACCAGCGTGTATGGGCAGGCGGTCGGTTCCGAGGTGGATGAATCGAGCGCGACGGAACCGCAGAGCGAGACGAGCCGCGTGCTGGTGGAGACGGAGCGCGTGCTGCTCGATGCATTCCGCGAGCGGAAGTTCCCGGCGATCATCCTGCGCGTTGCGGGAATCTACGGACCGGGACGCGGCGTGTTGTTCCAGCAGTTCGCGCGGGGCGAGGCGAGGCTGCACGGTGACGGGTCGCGGCTGATCAACATGGTCCACCGCGATGATGTCGTGGGCGCGATGGTCGCGACGCTGGAGCGTGGACGGGTGGGAGAGGTTTACAACGTGGTGGATGACGAGGCGGTGTCGCAGGCCGGTTTCTTCGAGTGGATCGCCGCACAACTTGGCCGGCCGATGCCGCCCGCGGCGACGGAGGAGGAGGTCGCCTCCCGCAAGCGCAGCCTCACGAACAAGCGCGTGGTGAACCGGAAGCTGAAGGAGCACACGGGCTGGACGCTGAAACATCCGACGTTTCGGAAAGGGTTCGCGAAGGAGATTGAGGCGGCGAAGGGTGCGCAAACGTGAGGTTCGCGAGGAGTGCGGACAGGCGCGGGGTTGTGGAAGCGAACCTCGCGGAGCTCGCTCGCGCGGTGATGATCACCCGACGCGAAATGAGATTCTCTTCACGACTTCGCGGCCGAAGGCGTGCTGGAGGCGGTCAAGGATTTCGCGGCGGCGGTAGCGCACGATTTCGTCCAGCCATGCGCTGGTGTCCACGCTCACAAAGAGCGTGCCCTTCGCGAGGTTGACCGGCTGCGCGTGCGCGGTGACGGCCGGGTCGAGGAGGCCGTTCCAGACCTTCACGATCTCGGCGTCGCTGCGCCGGCGGTCGAGGTCGAGGCTGCGAAGGATTTCGGGGATGAGCAGCGCGGCGGGTTTCGCGGTGTCGCGGCGCGCGGACTCGAGCGGTTCGAGATCAACTCCGCGCCACTGGGCGAGGACGCGCCGGCGCGAGGACATCGAACGGGGAGCAGGCATGGATGCGGCGCGGCGCGGGCGTGGCCGCGGGGTCAAAGCGGCTCGATGACTTCGTCGAGCACAAGGACTCCGTGGGCCGGAATGTCGTAGTGCTGCGGGATGTTCTGCCCGGTGAAGAAGTCGTGCATCGGCTTGAGGAACGAGACGCGGATGGACGACGGGTTGTGGTTGAGCAGGAAGTAGAGCCGGAGCGTGTCCTTCTCGCGCATGGAGACCTCGACCTGGTCGGGCACGCGCAGCAACGGGACGATGCCGCAGAGCTGGCGCGCCCAGTTGACGAGGTCGAGATAGAACGCCGGCTGGCTCATCGTCCCGATGTAAACCGCCTTGCCCTCGCCGAAGGTGTTGAGGGTCATCGCGGGCTTGCCGTTGTAGAAGTCCTTCGTGTAAGTGGCGAGGATTTGGGCGTCGCGCGGCTCGATGATGTCGCACCAGATGCGGGCGGGATGCAGGTGCGTGGTCTGAAAGCCGGCCTTGAACGCGAGGTGATTTTCCTCGCCCGGCGGCAACGGGTCCCACTCGGTGACTTCGAGGCCGAACACGTCGGTGAGCTCGGTCGGGATGCCGGTCACGGGCACGAGACCGTCCTCGTTGATGAGCCCGGTGTTGAACGTGGTGATGAGCGTGCCGCCGTTTTCGACGTAAACGCGAAGCAGGTCCGCCTCGCCGCCGGCGAGCATGTGGACGGCGGGCGCGATGATCATCTTGTAGCGCTTGAGGTCGTCGGTCGGCCGGCAGAAGTCCACGGACACATTGCGGTCGTGCAGGGCGCTGTGGAAGAGCTGGATGTGCTCGAGGTGGTTGTAGAATTTGTTCGGGCGCAGGGGCTGGTTGCGAGCCCATTCGCTGGCATAGCTGTAGAGGATGGCGACCTCGGCGGAATACCTCGTGCCCTTGAGCGCCTCGGCGAGCGTCGAGACTTCGTCACCGATCTTGGTGATCTCCTCGAACGTGCGGTTTTGCGCGCGGCCGTCGTGCGTGAGCACGCCGCCATAAAACCGCTCCGCGCCGAACCGCGGCGGGCGCCAGTGGAAGTAGCACACGCCATTCGCGCCGCGGGCGATTTCCTGGAATGTGAACAGCCGCGTGATGCCCGGCCGCACCAGCGAGTTGACCTCGCCCCACGCCACGTGCCCGGCCTTCTGCTCCATCACCCAGAAACCCTCCTCGCCATCGGGCAGGGACGACGCGGACTTCTTGACCGAGCGCAGGAAGTCAATGCTGCACGCCACTTCGCTCGCGCGGCTCGAGCCCGTGGCGTCGCTGTCCATGCTCACGAAGTCCACCACCTCCGCCATGTCGAAGTAATCGAAGTTCGCCGCCCACGCGCGGAGCGTCGTGGTGGTGCGGATGTCGGGCGTGATGCTCTTGAGGAGTTCGTGCTGCATGCGCGCGAACGCCACGCACGAATCGCTGCAGAAACGCCGCCAGTCGCAGACCAGCGAGGGATTGTGCGGCGCGGGTGCGCTCATGGGCATCGGCACCTGCGACCAGTCGCCGACGACCTGGCCCCAGAAAGCGAGGCCGAGGCGTTCATTGAGTTTCGGGATGGTCTCGTATTTGGCCTGCAGCCACGCAATCCAGTCGCGGCGCGTCTCGGCGTTGAAGGCGTATTCGGTCCCGTGCCGGCCGAGGCCGTTGTCAATCTGCCACGCGATGAGCGCCGGATGCTTGCCGAGCGCGCTGGCCATCGCGGTGACGATTTTCTTCGAGTATTCCCAGTAGGTGTTGCTGTTGATGCAATACGCGCGGCGCGTGCCCTCGCGCTTGGGAAGGCCGTTCTCGTCGAGCGGCAGGATGTCCGGATGCTTCTGCGCGAGCCAGAGCGGCGGCGCAGCCGTGGGCGTGCCGAGCACGACCTGGATGTTGTGCTGGTGCATCACATCCATCGCGCGCTGCAGCCAGGCAAAATCGAACTTGCCCTCCTCGCGCTCGCACAAGCCCCACGCAAACTCGCCCATGCGCACGACGTTCAAGCCCGCATGCGCCATGCCCGCCGCGTCCTGTTCCCAACGGTCCTCGGGCACTTCCTCGGTTCCGTCGTAGGGGAAAACCCATTGCTCAGGATAGTAGGCAGCGCCGAGATACATAAGTCGCGTCGGGTCAGGAAGGCCACCTCCAAGCTATCGGAAGCCCAAGCCGGCTCGCAAGGAAAAGTTCCGGTGACAAGGGTTCGTCTTCTGCATGGCGCTCTTTGACGCGCGCGGTGCTTTCTGCAACTGTCCCGCCACACTATGCACCGCCTCGCGCTTGTGATGATCGCGCTCGCCGCTGCCCTGATTGCGCCGCGCGTCCCGGCACAGGACGCCGCGCTCGACGCGCTCGTGTCCGTGCTCAAGTCCGCGGACGACGCGCAGCTCCAGTTCGACATCCTCAAGGGCATGAGCGACGGGCTCAAGGGCCGCCGCAGCGTGAAAATGCCCGCGGGCTGGGACGAAGCGTCCGCGAAGCTCGCGAAAAGCCCGAACCCGCAAGTCCGCGATCTCGCGCAGGCGCTCTCGCTCACCTTCGGCAGCGCGAATGCGCTCACGGCGCTTCGCGCACAACTCGTGGATGCCGCCGCGCCCGTCGCGCAGCGCAGCGCGGCGCTGGAGTCGTTGCTCGCCGCGAAGGACCCCGCGCTTGCCGCGTCACTCCAGCGGTTGCTCACGGAGCCGGCGTTGCGCGCCGCCGCCATTCGCGGGCTTGCGGCCTATGACGACGCGAAGTCTCCGGGCGCTTTGCTCGCGTTGTATTCCTCGCTCACCGCGGCGGAGAAGCGCGACGCGCTCGGCACGCTCGTGTCGCGCGCCGCCTTCGCCCGCGCGCTGCTCGACGCCATCGCGAAGGGCGCGGTGCCCGCGAAGGACTTGTCCGCGGACCTCGTGCGGCAGTTGCGCAACTTGAAGCAGGACGACATCACCGCGCAGGTCGGCAAGTTGTGGGGCGTCACGCGCGAGTCGCCGGGGGAAAAGAAGAAGGAGATGGCCCGCTACCGCGCGTTGCTCGAGTCCAAGCCGGCGCGCGCGGACGACCTGTCGCGCGGACGCCTGCTTTACACGAAGACGTGCGGCCAGTGCCACATGCTCTATGGTGTCGGCGGCAAGGTCGGCCCCGACATCACCGGCTCGAACCGCGCGGACCTCGACTACCTGCTTCACAACATCCTGGACCCGAACGCGGAGATTCCGAACGACTACCGCACCTCGAACATCGAGACGAAGGACGACCGTTCCATCACCGGCATCGTTACGCGGCAGGACGCGCAGTCCGTCACGGTCGTGACGCCGAACGAAACCCTCACCCTGCCGCGCGGCGACATCCGCACGCTCACGGCGAGCGAGCTTTCGATGATGCCCGAAGGTTTGCTGGCGAACATGACAGGCGACGAAGTGCGCGACCTCGCGGCCTACTTGCGCGGCAAGTCGCAGGTGCCGCTGCTCGCCACGCTGGACACGGCGGCACTGTTCTTCAACGGCAAGGACTTGTCCTACTGGGATGGCGACCCCGCGTTGTGGAGCGTCGAGAAGGGGGAACTCGTCGGCAAGAGCACAGGACTGCGGCGCAACGAGTTCATTCGGAGCCAGCTTCTTCTCTCGGACTTCCGTCTCGTGGTGAAGGTGAAGCTGGTGCCGAACAACGGGAACAGTGGCATTCAGTTTCGCAGCGAGGTGCTGCCGAACGGGCTGATGAAAGGCTGCCAGGCGGACGTGGGTGTGGGCTGGTGGGGCAAGCTCTACGAGGAACACGCGCGCGGGTTGCTTTGGGACAAGAGCGGCGAGGCGCACGTGAAGGCCGGCGACTGGAACACTTACGAAGTGCTCGCCGTCGGCTCGAAGGTCCGCACGGCCATCAACGGCAAGCTGTGCGTGGACATGGACGACGCGCAGTTCGCCAGGAGCGGCGTCATCGGCTTCCAACTGCACAGCGGGGCGATTCCGTTCGAGGTGCGCTACCGCGACTTCGAGCTGGAGCTGAATCCGAAGTTCGAACTGAGAACGGCGAAGTGAGGCGACAAGTTGAACAGGCGCCCGCGCCACCTGGCGATGCTATTCGCACGGACATAAACGCGGCGAACAAGGCGGAGCGCATTCTCATGGCGCGAAGCGGATGATGCAGTGAACCGCTCCCTGGCTAGCGAGCTGCGGCGTCAATCAAGAGAAATCCTCTCGCTTGTTGCGCTTGTTCAGCCGTGCGCTAAATCGAACCAAGGTCAGAAACGCTATTTAGAGAAATTGAACTCGATTTCGCAGGGTGGAAACCAAACCTCGCGCAAACGATCTGGTCGTTAGCACACCATCGGCGGGCTTGCCGCTGCCCGCGGATTCGGCACGATGAAGCCCGGCGATGACCTTGATTGACATTCTGTTGAACGTCGCCTGCCTGCTCGTCTGGCTGGGGTTTCGCGCATCAGGATTTCCAGCGGCGCCCGCGGCACCCGCGGCGACGCTGCTCTCGACGCTGCGCCGCGCGGAGCCGGAACGCTCGCGGCGCTGGTCGCTGCTTGGCGCGCTGGCGGGCATCCTCGTCGTTCGGGCGCTGATTTATTCGCGGATCGGGCCGGCGGTGCAATGGTCGCCGCAAGTGGACCTCGGTGTTGTGGTGCTGAGCTTCCGCGGCGAGGGGTTCACGTCGAGCCTGCTGCATTCCGTGCTCGGGTTCGCGGCGGTGTGGGTGATGTTCCAATTCGCACTCGTGCTGCTGTCGGTGGCGAACCGGCGGCTGCCCGCCAACGACGCCACGCAGCGGCTCGTGCGCCTGCACCTCGGGTGGGTGGAACGGCTGCCGGCGTGGGTGCGCGTGTTCGCCGCATGCGCTGCGGTGGCGCTCGCGTGGCGGCTGTTGCACGGAACGCTTGCCGACGCGGGCGCGCTGCCCGCCGCGCCGGGCACGTGGCGCGTGTGGCAGCAAGGGGCGGTGGTTTCGCTCGCGGCGCTGCTCTCGTGGAAATACGTCATCGCGTTCGTGCTGCTGCTGCACCTGGCGAACAGCTACGTGTATTTCGGCGACGCGCCGGTGTGGCGCTGGCTCGACCTGACTTCGAGGAACCTTCTCGGACCCATCGGCCGGCTGCCGCTGCAGGTGTGGCGGGTGGATTTCGCCCCGGCGGCGGGCATCGCGCTGGTTTGGTTCGCGGCGCACCACGCGCAGCGCGGGCTCACGGCGCTTTTCCAGAAGCTCGTCGTCTAGGCCGCGGGCGCGGCGGCGGGCCGCGGTTCGACGCGGGCGGAGATGAGGTCGTGGAGCGTGTGCAGGAGCTTCTCGGTCGTGAACGGCTTCTGCATGAACACAATCTGACCGGGCCGTCCGAGTTCGGCGACCTTGTCGTTCTCGAGCATGCCGCTGATGGCGACGAACTTGGTCGTGGGATCCACCTTGAGCAGCGCGCCGATGAGGGCGGTGCCGTCCATGATGGGCATCATCATGTCGGTGATGGAGACGCTGATTTCGTTGCGGTGGCGCATGAAAACCGAACGGCCCTCGGTGCCGTCGTTGGCGGTGAGGACGCGATAGCCGCATTTTTCGAGCGTGGCCTGGATGATTTCGCGGATGGCCACCTCGTCGTCCACGACGAGAATGCATTCGCCGTGGCCCCACGGGAGCCTGGCCTTCGGCTGGTGCACGGGTTCGCCGGGCGCGGACGCGACGGCCGTGAGCGCGGGCAGGTAGGCCTTGAAGCGCGTGCCCTTGCCGGCCTCGCTTTGCACAAACACGACGACGCCGTGATTGCGGATGATGCTCTGCACCGTGGTGAGGCCGATGCCCGAGCCTTTGCCCGGTTCTTTCGTCGTGAAGAACGGGTCAAATATCTTGTCGAGGATGTGCTGCGGAATTCCAGTGCCGGTGTCCGACACGGTCAAGACGACACACGGCCCGGGCCGCTCGACCGGGTGCAGTCGCATCGCGGACGGCTCGACGACGAGATTCTCAGCGGAGATTTCGAGCAAGCCACCCTTGGGCATCGCGTCGCGTGCGTTGACGCACAAGTTCATCAAGACTTGATGTAGTTGCGTGGCGTCACCGAGCACCTGCCACAAGTCCTGCGGACGCAGGTCTGAATCCGGATCGAGCGGCTGAAGGTCTCGGCGAGGATCTTCTGCGCCTCCTTGACGATAGTGCGCAGCTCGATTTCAGCGCGCTCGCCCTCGGCGCCGCGGGCAAAGGCAAAGACCTGCCTGATGAGGCTGGCGCTGCGCTCCGTGCTCGCGTCGAGCGTGTCGAGATACTTCTGGCTGTCGAGGTCCTGCAGCTTCATCCGCAACAACTGCGACGCCATGAGGATGGGGGCGAGCATGTTGTTGAGGTCGTGCGCGATGCCGCCGGCAAGCGTGCCGAGGCTCTCGAGCCGCTGGGCGCGAAGGAACTGCGCCTCGCTGATCTTCTTGTCGGTGATGTCCGTGTTGATGAGCAGCACGCTCTTGGCTTGGCGTCGTGATCGCGAGCCAGCGTCCAGCGGCTCTGCACGGTAAGTTCCTGCCCGGACTTGGTCTGGTGCTTGAGTTCGCCCATCCATTCGCCCTTGTCCAAGACCTGCGCGCGGGCCTGGTTCTGCGCCGGCGACTCGCCGGGGTGGAGATGGTCGTTGAACTCGCGGCCGAGGAATTCCTCGGCGGTCCAGCCGTAAATGCGCTCGGCACCCTTGTTCCAATAGCTGATGAGATAGTCCAGGTCGCACACGACGATGGCGTCCTGCGCCTTGTCGAGCAGCGCGGCCTGGTCGCGAAGCTGTTCCTCGGCCTGGCGCCGGCCGGTGATGTCGCGCGACACGACCAGCACGTTGACGATGCAGCCATTGGGATCGCGGATGGCACGGCCGTGCGACTCGATGTGGCGGACGCTGCCATCGCGCAGGACGAACCGGAATTCGCAGCGCGAGCCCTGCCCGTTCGAGACGGTCTCGTCGAAGAGCCGCTTCACCCGCTCGCGGTCGGCGGGATGGATTTCGATGAACGAGTCCGTGCCCGGCAGCATCGCCACGTCGCCGAAGAGCTTGTGGTAGGAAGGGCTGTTGTAAAGGCGGCGGCCCTGCAGGTCGAGGATGGCGACGAGGTCGGCGACGTTGTCGGTGATCTGCTTGAAGAGTTCCTCCGAGCGCCGGAGCCGCTGCTCGGCGGCGTGGCGGCGCGCGCGGTCCTCGATTTCGCGGAAGGCGCGCCGCACGGCGGGCACGAGCCGCTCGAGGCGGTGCTTGAGCACGTAGTCGGTCGCGCCGGCCTTGAGGCTCTCGATGGCCTGCTCCTCACCCATGATGCCGGAGACGAAGACGAACGGCGTGGCCGGCAGCGGTCGCGCGCGAGCGCGAGCGCCGACAAGCCGTCGACCGCGGGCAGCTCGTAGTCCGAAAGGATGAGGTCGAAGGGGGCGCGTTCGAGCGCGGTGAGGAAGTCCGGCCGCGTCTCGACGTGCTTGATTTCGCAGCGCAATCCCTCGCTGTCGAGCAGCGCCTGCACCATGCGGCGGTCGGCCGGGTTGTCCTCCAGATGGAGGATGCGCACGACGTGCGGCCGGGCGGAGTCGCTCATGCAGTGTAGCCGGTCGTGCCCGGCGGCGGCTCGTTGAGCACGGCCCAGAACAGGCCGATCTCCTTCACCGTCGTGACATATTGCGCGAAGTCCACGGGCTTGACGACGTAGGCATTGGCGCCGAGGTCGTAGCAGCGTTCCAAGTCGCGCGATTCGCGGGACGACGTGAGCATGACGACGGGCACGTGGCGCAAGTCCGGGTCACGCTTGAGGTGGCCGAGCAGTTCCAACCCGTCCATGCGCGGCAATTTCACATCCACGAACATCACGACGGGCAGGCCACCGGACCGGTGCGAGTAGCGTCCCCGGCCATGCAGGTAGTCGAGCGCCTCGACGCCGTCGCGCGTGACGGCCACTTGCGTGGCAAGGCGATGCTCCTCGAGGGCTGCAAGGGCGAGCTCCACGTCGTAGGGGTTGTCCTCGACGAGGAGGATTCGTTTGAACCCGGTGGTCCCCCGACTCTGAGTCGGGGCCGGCTCGTGTCGGTGTCCCGTCACCGCGCCGATGCTAGCGCATCAGGCCGCGGTTTTCACGAGAATTTCTTCCGCGGCCGGGGCTTGTTTGGGCAGCGTGAAGGTGATGGTCGCGCCCACGTCCACCTGGCCTTCGGCCCATGTGCGCCCGCCGTGGCGCGAGATGATGCGGCGGACGTTTGCCAGCCCGATGCCGGTGCCCTCGAACTGGTCGGCGCGAAGCAGGCGCTGGAACACGCCGAAAAGCTTGTCCGAGTAGCGCATGTCGAAACCCACGCCGTTGTCCTTCACGAAGATGACGTGCTCGGACTCCGAGCCGCCCGTGGAGCCGACCTCGATGACGGCGCGCTCGCGGGTGCGGGTGTATTTGACGGCGTTGCCGAGGAGGTTGCCGAGCACGAGCCGGAGCAGCGCGGGGTCGGCCTGCACCTCGGGGAGCTGGCCCACGCGCCATTCCAGGTCGCGGCTGCGCGTTTCGATCTCGAACTCGCGCCGCACGACGTCCACGAGCTGGTTCAAGTCCACGCGGGTCGAACGCATTTCCGCGCGGCCCATGCGGCTGAACGCAAGCAGGTCGTCAATAAGCTTGCCCATCTGCTGTGCGCTGTCTCCGATGACATCGAGAAAGCGCCGGCTCTTCTCGTCGAGCTGCGGGCCCGCGCCGCGCTGGAACAGGTCAATGAACCCGTCAATGTGCCGCAGCGGCGCGCGCAAGTCGTGCGAGACGGAATACGAGAACGCCTCGAGCTCCTTGTTGGCGGCATCGAGCTGGCTGGTGCGGGCGGCCACGCGCGCCTCGAGCTCTTCGTTGAGTTTCTTGAGGTCGGCCTCGGCGCGCTTGCGCTCGATGGCGATGGCCGCGAGCCGGATGGCCATGTCCATCAGGTGGAATTCCTCCGTCGCCGGCGAGCGCGCCTCGCGGTAGTAGCAAGCGAACGTGCCGAGCACCTTGCCCACGCCCGAAAACACCGGCGAGGACCAGCACGCGCGCAGCCCCGCCTTGAGCGCGAGGTCCTTGAAGTCCGCCCACAGCGGATCCGTCGCAATCTCGCTGACGACGACCAGCTTTTCGCAATACGCCGCCGTGCCACACGAGCCGACGCGCTCGCCGATGACCAGGCCGTCAATCGCGTCGGAATAATCCTTCGGCAAACTCGGCGCCGCGCCGTGACGCAGGCGGCGGTTGTCGTCGTCGAGCAACAGGATGGAGCAGAGCATCCCGTTGGAATGTTCCTCGATGACGCGGCAGAGGCCGTCGAGGATGTAGTGGAGCGAATAACCCGTGGCGATCATCTCGAGCACGCGTTTCTGCCCATTGAGCAGCGCCTCGGCGTGCTTGCGCTCGGCGATTTCCTCGATGAGCGACTGGTTCATCCGCTGCAACTGCGCCGTGCGGTCGCGCACTCGCTGGTCGAGTTCGTCGTGCGCGCTCTGCAACTCGGCCTCGGCGGCCTTGCGCGCCGTGATGTCGGTCGAGATGCTGCCCACCGCGTAAACCTGCCCCGCGCTGTCGCGCAGCGGGAACTTGATGGAGATGTAGGTGTGCGGGCCGTCGTCGTGCGGCGCGACCTCCTCGAACTCCACCGGGTGGCCCGACTCGATGACTTTGAGGTCGTTGGCGCGGAAGTGGTCGGCCATTTCACGCGGGAACCACGCGTAGTCCGTCGAGCCTGTGATCTTCTCGCGCGTGACCTTGAACAGCCGCTCGAAGCGCTGGTTGATGAGCAGGTAACGGCCGACGGTGTCCTTGAGGTAGATGACGGCCGAGGAGTTGTCGAGTATCGCCTGCAGGCGTCCCTGACTGTCGCGCAGCGCCTCCTGGTCGAGCTTGCGGTCGTGGATGTCAATCAGCGAGCCGGCCATGCGGACGGGCTTGCCGGAGTTGGTCCAGACCGCCTGCGCGCGGACGCGGAACCAGCGGAATTCGCCCGAGCGTGTCCGGAGCCGGTGCTCGACGTCGTAGGGCGTGCGCCGGTCGAAGTGGTCCTGCACCGCGAGCATCACGCGCTCGCGGTCCTCGGCATGCAGCCGCGACTCGAGCGCCGCGAAGTCGTTCGCCATCTCGTGGTCGGCGAAGCCGAGCAGTTCCTTGAAGCGCGGCGAGTAGTAAACGCTTCCCTTCACAAGGTCCCAGTCCCACAGGCCGTCGCTCGACCCGCGGACTGCGAGATGGAAATGTTCCTCGCTCGCTCGCAGCGCCTCTTCGATGCGGGCGCGCTCGGCCATCTGCACTTCAAGCGCGCGATGGCTGGCTTCGCTTTCCCTGGCACGAAGCCGCGCCGTGCGGCCGAATTGCACCGCCAGCCCGAGCAGCAGCGAAAGCAGGCCACCTGCCACCAGCGCCGCGTCCGGCAGGCGCGAGCGCGCTTCCGACAGTGTCTCTGGCTTGGGGCACACGTTGAGCGTCCATCCGAAGTTCTGCATGCCGCGCAGCGAGAACTCGAGCGTCTGCGTCCAGTCGTCGAGTTCCTCGTCCGAGCCGGTGCGCCGGTAGACGACCTCGACCCCGTCGCGGAGAATCACCGAGTATCCGCGCAACGGCTCCGCGAGCACCGAGTCGAGCAGTTCGTTCCACCGGAACGCCGCGACGATGAAGCCCTTGAACTCGCCTTCCACTACGACCGGCGCGACGGCATGGAAGCCCTTGCCGCCCAGCAGCAGGTCCATCGAGCGCGTGAGCGAAAGGGCGCGCGACGCCCGCGCGCGAAGCAACCCCTGCCGCAAGCCGCGGTCGACGTCGAGCCGGAGGCTTTGAACACCTTCGTTGCCCTCGGCTGGCGTGACCCATTCGACACGGTTGTTCGGGTCAAGCCACAGAAGCGTCTGGCAGTCCGGGTAGTGGTTTTGGAACATTCTTGTGTCGAACTCCCAATCCTGCCGCGACGTGCCGCCGAGCGTTTCCCAGCGCTTCGCGAGCCGTTCCACCGCGAGCAACCGCTCGTGAAGCTGCCCCTTGATCTGCGAGTGCGTGCCGCGCGCCACGAGCGCGACCGTCGCCTGCGCCTGGCGCAAGTCCTGCGCGATGAGCCCCTGCCTCAACAGCAGCGTCGCGAGCATCACCGCGAACGCGACGAGGAACGGCAGCCAGCCAAACACGTCCGACGTGCGCTCGCGGCTCTCCCGATACGCGATGGCCATCACGCCGAAACCCAGCACCATGAAACACACCGACGTGTGCACCGTCATGCGCGTGAGCCCGCCCCAACCCAGCGCCACCGGCACGTCCATCACGAACCCCGTGAACGCCACCGCGCCCAGCGCCAGCACCGACGCCGCGAGGAACCCCGCGCACATCGGCCGGAACCGGAACCGCACCACCGGCCCCAGCAGCATGATCGCCCCGCCCGCGAGCACGAAGCCGAGCGACGAGCTGATGGACATCCGCCCCGGATGTGAACGGTCCTCCGGATCCGTGTCGCGGAAAAGGAACTGGTCAATCCCCAGCTCCCACTCGAAGAGGTGTTCCGCGAGCGTGAGGCACCCAAGCGCGAACACCACCAGCGCCAGCACCAGCGCCGCCTGCCGGCGACGATCATCCACGGGCTCCTGGTGCAGCAGCCAGAGGGAAAGCCCGGCGAGGATGAAGCCCACCGCCGTGTTGGGCTTCATGGTCACGAGCCCCGGCAGCAGGCTCTTGAGCGCCTGGCTGTCGAGCACCCAGCCGAACATCACGAGGAACGCGACGAGCAGCAGGAAAACCAGCCCGATGCCTGCGAGCGAACCGCTCTTGACGTCCAGCTTGATCATGGGTGAAGAACCCCGACTCGGAGTCGGGGCCCGTCTGCGCAACCGTGTTGATAGCGCGAACGCCGCCGCCGGGCAAATCGAATTCCTGCCGTGGCTCCGATGCCCCTACCGCTCCGGCTTGCCAAGCACCAGCCAGCCGCCCGTGTCCGATTTGGCCAGCTCCGGAGGCCCGTCCGGGTCGCGCACGCGCGCGGCGACCGGAACCAGTGGGTCGGCGAGCCGCGCGACGCGCGTCACCTCGCTGAACTCCTTCAAGTAGCGCGGCAACTGGAAACACTCGCGGTCCGCGCGATGCACGAGGAACTTCATCCGCGCCGGCACGAACCGCCGGCAATCCTCCGCGCTCCGCACGTCGCCTGTCACGATTTCGGCGTCGGGCCGGATGGCGCGGACTTGCGAGGCGTCCTGCCCGGGCAGGAGCAGGCAGCGCACGCGCAAACCCGCGGGCGGCGTGCGCAGCGCGGGCAAGTCCGGCAATCCGTTCGTGAGCGCGTCGAGCAAGTTCAGCCCGAGCCAGCCCGCCGCGCCGGTGAGGAGAACTTGCTGGGTGCCGAGGTCGTTCATCGCCCGAGAAACTCCACCACATTGCGGCGCGCGAAGGCCATGACGCTGCCCTGCGGATTCACACCGGGCGCGGTGCATAGCAGGCTCGCATCGGCGATGTGCAGCCCGGTCACACCGCGCACGCGTCCGAATGAATCGGTCGCGCAACGGTCCTGACCCTCGCCCATCGGGCAGGACGAGAACAGGTGGATGGTCATCAGGTTCGTCAGCGCCGCCGGCAGTTCGTCGGGCAGGTTCGCAAGTTGGTCCGGCCGCGCCCCGCACAGCCCGCTCGCGGGCGAAGAGCACAGCGCCGAGACCGTGGCGTCCGCGAGGGAGTTCATCGAGCGCGCCCCGGCACTGCGGGGCGGCGCAGGAGAAGTAACCATTTTCGCCGCAATTGGCGAGGCAATCCCGGGACGCGCCGGTTGATTCTGCTTGGTCGGCGGGATGGATTCCGATTGCATCGCCGCCCGGCATGAGCGCAACGGAACTCAAGGCGTTGCTCGCAACGGCGGTCGCGGCGGCGCGCGGCGCGGGCGGGCTGATGCGCACGCACCTCGCGCGGGTGAAGCGCGTCCATTCCGCCACGCGCCACGACATCAAGCTCGCGCTGGACGTGCGCTGTCAGAAACTCATCGAGCGCCGACTGCGACGCGACTGGCCGGACATCGCTGTGCTCGGCGAGGAAGGCGTGCTGGGCAACGCGGACGCTCCATTGCGCTGGGTGGTGGACCCGATTGATGGCACGGTCAACTTCACCTACGGCATCCCGCACGCATGCGTTTCGATTGCGCTTCAAAGGCGAGTTTCGAGTTCCGAGTTTCGGGTTTCGAGTTCATCAAAACGCAGCGGCTTCCCACGCCTCACTTCTCACTTCTCACAGTTTGAGACCGTGCTCGGCGTCGTTTACGACCCGTTCATGGACGAGTTGTTCACGGCGGTGCGTGGCGGCGCGGCGCGGCTGAACGGAAGGGTCATCCGCGTGAGCGCGCGGCGCGACCTCGGCGAGTGCATCCTTTCGATGGGCTTCGCCAAGAGCACCTCGACCGTTCGACGCGGGCTGCCGTTCTTCAACCGCGTCATCCACCGCGTGCGCAAGATTCGGATGATGGGCGCGGCGGCGCTCGGCGTGTGCTACGTGGCGTGCGGGCGGTTCGATTCGTATCTGGAAAGCGGCATCAAGCTGTGGGACATCGCGGCCGGCGGGTTCATCGTCGAGCGCGCCGGCGGGGAGTTCTGGCGGCAGCCGATTGCCGGCGAACACAGCTTCGAGATGGTCGCGAGCAACGCGACCGTCGGGCGCAGGCTGCGCGCCATGGAGAAGTAGGCTGCTACCGGCCGCGGCCCGCCGCGCTCACGAACTCGCGGAACAGGTTCGCGAACTTCGGCCAGCGGTCGTAAAGCCGCTCCGGGTGGAACTGGACCGAGACGAGGAATGGCAGTTCGGCCGGGTCCTTCAACTCCATCGCCTCCACGACGCCGTCGCAACTTCTCGCCGTCGGGCGCAGCTTCGGCGCAAGTTCGGACACGGCCTGATGATGCGTGCTGTTGACGCCGCACGTGGTCTCGCCGAGGAGCGCGGCGAGCCGTGAATCGCGCTCGATGGCGATGTCGTGCACGGGTTCCATCTTGCGGTCGAGCTGCTTGTGGCGGAGCGCGTCCCCGACCTGCGACGCGATGTCCACGACGAGCTTCCCGCCGAGCGCGACGTTGAGCACCTGATGCCCGCGGCAGATGCAGAGCAGCGGCGTGCGCTGGCGGAACACCTCGTCCACGAGCGCGAATTCCATCGCGTCGCGCCGCGGCTCGGTGTGCTTCACGGTGGCCGCGATTTCGGCGGAGACCTCCGGCTTGTAATGATGCAATTCGATGTCCTCGCCGCCCGTGAGCAACACGCCATCGGCGCGCGCGACGCAATCGGCGAGCTGACCGGGTGTGGTCGTCAGGGGCAGCACGAGCGGCAGCCCGCCGGCGTCGGCGATGGCCTGCGTGTAGCGGTTGGAAAGGCTGAGCGAGTCGTCGGCGAATTCCGCGCCCGCGTTTTGCTGGCAGGGTGTGACGAGGATGAGCGGGGCGCGCATGTCAATCGAGCTTGTGCTCGGGGAAGCGCTCGCGCAACCGGCGGCGGACGAGTTCGAGGTCGTCGGGCATTTGCTTGCGGCGCTGGACGCGGCGCTCGACGGCATCGAGCAACAGGAGCCAGTCCTCAAGCGGCGGGTCGGGCATCGGCTCCCACTTCTCGAAGCGCGTCGTCTGGCAGACGAACCGCCATTGCTTGCCGACGCGCTTGGCGACGACGTTCAGGCGTCCGCCCTCGGGCGTGTTGCGGCGCCAGCCGATTTCACCCTTGATGGCCATGATGCGGATTCACTCCGGCAAGTCCACGCTGGCGACGGCCATCGCGGCGATGCCCTCCTCGCGGCCGATGAAACCGAGCTTCTCGTTGGTGGTGGCCTTCACGCCGACCTTCGCGGGCGCGATGCCGAGCGCGGCGGCGATGGCGGCCTTCATCGCGTTCATGTGCGGCAGGAGCCTGGGCTGCTGCGCGATGACCGACGCGTCCACGTTCACGATCCGGCCCTTGAGCAGCGCGACCTGCCGCGCGGCTTCCTCGAGGAAGATGCGGCTGGGCGCGCCCTTCCAGCGCGGGTCGGTGTTGGGGAAGAACTGCCCGATGTCGCCGCGCCCGATGGCGCCGAGCACGGCGTCGCAGACCGCGTGCATCAGGGCATCGGCGTCGGAGTGGCCGTCGAGTCCCTTCGAGTGCGGAATCTCGACGCCGCCGAGCACGAGCTTGCGGCCCGCGACCAGCGGATGAACGTCGTAGCCGATGCCCACGTGAACCACGCGCGCGAGTGTAGTCGCGCGCGAAGTCGCACCAAGTCAAATGTGGCCGCGCTGCCGTGCACGGGCGCATCCATTTTGCTGCACGCCGGTTCTACCTTTGGGGTCGTTCTCCCTCACCCCTGCCCTCTCCCGCTGGGAGAGGGAGGCACTTCGGACGGTGCTGGCGATTCGGGACGGTGTGCGTGCTCTCACCGCGTTCGATTCCACGGAGTGACGGGCGACGGTTCCCCCTCTCCCTCGGAGGGAGAGGGCCGGGGTGAGGTGAGACCATGCGAAGTTCGCTGGGCTGCGAATCCACCTTCTCCCGTTGTCCTGCAAGAAACTGGGATGCGCGCTGCGGCGCTCGGGCCGCTACTGCTTTGAAAACGCCGCGGCGTTGCGGCGCCCGGCGGATTCGAGCACGGCGATCATGTCGAGGATGTCGTCCTTGGTCAGCGTGTTGATGAGGCCCTCGGGCATCGGCGAGAGCTTCGACGGCGTGCGCGACTTGATGTCGGACTTCTTCACCTCGGTGCGGTCCTGCGTGAAGGGGTTGACGTAGAGCACGACCTTCTCGCCAGTCTCCTCCACGACGCGCCCGGTGATGTCGTCGCCGCCCTTCATCACGACGGTCGTGTTCTGGAACTGCTCGCTCACCACCTTGCTCGGCTCGGTGATGGATTCGAGGATGTCGCGCCGCGAGAAGCGCGTGGCGACGGCGGTGAGGTCCGGCCCCACGCCGCCGCCCTCGTTGCCGAAGCGGTGGCACGCGAGGCACTGAGCGTCCACGAACGCCTGCAGGCCGCGCTGGTAATTGCGGCCCCGCCCGGCCTGGTCAAGCGAGGGCAGCAGGTCGGCGGTCTTCCATTCCTTCACGATGGCGGTGCGCTTCTGCGCCGCGGGAAAGGCGCTCGGCGCGGCGCGGGCGGTGCCGGCAGTCTGCGGCGCCTGCGTGATGAGCGCGGCCAGTTCGACCTTTTCCGTGTCGCTCAGGTTTTCCACGGCCTCGCGGCGGAAGTTTTTCAGGAAGTTCTGGAAGCTCGCGCCGTCGCCGTAGGGCCGGCCGGCCTCCTCGAACCACTTGAGCACGAAGGCCGGGTGGTTTCTGCTGATGGGCATGGGCGCGCCGCGCGTGCCGGGATTCGCGGGCGGGAAGAGGGCCGTGTTCTGCGCGGCGGCGAGCCTGCCGTTGAAAATGGTGAAGTATTCGCCGCGCTGTTCGAGGGTCCAGTTCTTCGCCGTGCGCAGGTGGAACAAATAGTGCATCTGGTCCTCCTGTGTCGGGAGCGAGGCCATGTGCGCGAGGGTCTTGCCGACGATGTCCGGCGCGCCGAGCGCGATGAGGATTTGCGCCGCCTCGCGGTTGAACAGCTCGTTCTTGTTGGGGAATTGCGGGCCGAGCTTTTCGATGGCCATCTTCGCGAGGTCGGCGGCGGGCTTGCCCTGGCGCGCGATGCTGACCTGGATGACGCGCAGCTTCGCGAGCTGTTGCTCCACCGGCAGCGAGGCCAAGGGCCACTTGCCAAGCGCCTTGAACACATCGGCCTGCGTGTCCTTCGTCGTTCGCACAAGCGCGAGCAGCGCGGTCAGCCCGGCGTTCGGCTTTGCTTCCGCAAGCGCGCGTGCCTTCCACGTCTCGGCTGGCTGCCATTCGAGCGCGATGCGCGCGGCGTAACGCAGTGCGCGGTCCGGGCTGTCGAGGTGCGGCCAGAGGAAGTCGAGCGCCTTGGGGTCGGCCTTGCCGTGGAACGCCTCGATTTGTTTCCGAAGCGCTCGCGCCGCAGCGCCCCGCGTGTCCGGTTTCGCCGGCGCTGTGGACTCCTTTCCCGTGTAGGTGACGCGATACAAGCCCGCGGCAGTGTTGCGGCCACCGATGGTGAAATACATCGCGCCGTCGTCGCCGACGATGACATCCGTGAGGTTGAGCGGCCGCTTGGCCTCGCCGTTCTTCACGAGGCCGAGCGGGCAAACGAAGTTCTCGTGAGTTCCCTTGTAGCCGGAGCCATCCGGCTCGAGGTGGACGGCGATGAGGCGGCCGTAAGTCCAGTCGAGGACGTAAAGCGCGCGCTGGTATCTCGCGGGGAACTTCGCGCCCGTGCCGAACGCGATGCCCGTCGGGCTGCCGAGGCCGATGTCCACCGCACCGAGACTGTCGGCGTAGTAATCGGGCCACTTGCCTGTGCCCGAGCGCCAGCCGTATTCGCCGCCGGACACGCAGTGATTCACGCGCGTGGGCCGATACCACGGCATGCCCCAGTCCCATTCCATATCCGCGTCGTAGGTGAAAAGCTCCCCTTGGGCGTTGAACGCAAAGTCGAACTGGTTGCGGAAGCCGCCGCAAAACAAGTCCCACTTCGCGCCATCGGGCGACACGCGGCAGATGTAGCCGCCCGGCGCGAGAATTCCGGCGGCGTGGCCGTTGCCGTCCCACTGGCGCGGCAGCACGTGGTCCTCGGCCCAGTTGCGGTGCGGTGAATCCGGCGAAAGACCGTCGGGCACTTTCGTGTGATTGCCCGCCATCACCCACAGGTTTCCGTCCGGCCCGAGCTCGACCGCGTGCGGGCCGTGCTCGCCTCCGCCGGCGAGGCGCTTGATGAGCTGGATGTTCTCGAACTGGTCGTTGCCACCCGCGTCGGTGATCTTGTAAAGGCCGCTCTCGAAGCGCGTGCTGTATTTGTTCACCACCACCCACAGCGCGCCGTTCGCCCACACCATGCCCTGCGCGTCGTAGAGCGGCTTGGCGATGAAGTCCTTCTTCGCAACGGCGCCGGACTTGTCGAGCGTCAGCCGCAGCAACCCTCGGCGATTTTCCTCCTCGGGCGAAGTCGCTCGGCCCCACTGCGGGCTCACAATGAGCCGGCCCTTGTTGTCCTTGCACAAGTTCACCCACGAACCTTCCTCCGGTTCGCCGCTAAGCAGGCGCTCGACCTTGAAGTCCGGCAGCGAAAACAGCGCTTCCGCAGGCGTGGCCTCGCGACGCGCGCCGCCGCCCTTTTGCGCCGTCTTGCCCGCGCCCGCGCCGCCGGCCTGAGCGAGGATGTTGCCCCACGGCTGGTCGCCGAGCTTGCCGACCACCTTCGGCTTCTCCCAACCCTGCGGCTTGAAGTCCAACCGCTGCCAGCCCGCCACGTCGTCCGTGTGAGCGAGCCACGACGCGTCGGTGACGACGGTGGACTTCTTCCCGTCAGCGAAAGTGAGTTCGAGCCGAGCGACCACTCCCGCCGGGCCGCCGTGGTTGATGCCGCGAATGGCAAGGACGTTGTCGCCGGGCTTGATTTCATTCGTCACGTCCGCGGTCGCGGGCTGCAGCCAGTCGGTGATCGTAACCACGGACTGGCCGTTGACGAATCCCGTGCCCTCGTTGTCCACGGTCACGCTCAGCACGGCGCGCATGACGTTGCCCTCGACGGCGAAGGTCTTGCGGAAGAAACGTCGCTCGTTGTTGCCCGGGTCGCGGCCGTTGTTCGCGTGCCAGATCCACTCGGGCGTCTGTGCACGGAGCGAAGGGGCGGCGCACAGCATCAACGCAGCGGCGAGCATCGGACGGCAGGACGGTTTCATGAGCCCAGCCTGCTTGTCGGTGTGGCCTTCGGCAAGCGCGGAGATGCAAGCTGGCGCGCCCGGGCGCGGCGAATCTCTCCTTGCGTTACGAAGCCGGAAAGAGGATTGGATTCACGTCCTCAGTTGAACCCGAACTCCGAAGCAGGGGGAGCACACGCGCCCCGCGTGTGGCTGGACGCGCCCTCGCGTCCAGCCCCGACCGCAGGTGCGGCCCACGAACCTGCGGGACCCTTCCGTGCGCGCCGATTGTTCCGCGCGGGCGCGGAACAATGCGCCCGGCGCGGGCGCGCCCCCCAGTCGGCTTCGGAGTTCGGGTTGAAATCAACCCACACCTCCATGCACCTCCATCGTTTCCTGCTTCTTGGCTTGGTAACCTTCGCCGTGGCGTGCTCGCGCGATACGCCTCCAGTTCCGCCCGCGCCAACGGTCGCCCCGCCTGCACAGCCGAGCACTGCCCCACGCGTTCCGGCGCCGCAAGCAACGCCCGCTGCCGAACCCGCCGCGCCCAGCCCCGCGAAGCCCGAGGACCCCAACGCCGTGCGCGCCTTCGACGAATCCTCCGTGCTCACGGTGGCCGTGCAGGATTTCGTGGTCGCCAAGGGCCGCATGCCGCGCGACCCCAACAAACTCGTCACCGCCACAATCATCGCAAAGGTGCCCGCGCCTCCGAAGGGTTATCGCTACGTGATTGACCCGGCGACGCGTTCCGTGAAGGCCGTCAAACAATGAGCGCGTCGGGAGCGGCGTCCATGCTTCGCTCACTCCACGTCCCACTTGGACTGGCTCGCGCGTGCGCGCCACGAGTTTTTCACAGGTCGCAAATTGCGATTTTCTCAGCGCCCGCCGTCCGCTAACGTCCGCCGCAGTTCCGAACTTCAACCACCACATTTCTCCCAGCCATGAAAGCACTCGTCCTTCTCTCCGCCACGCTCGCGTTCGCCGCGTCAGCACGCGCCCAGCAGAACTTCGACGCCGTCCAGATCAAGGCCACGCCCGTCGCGGGCAACGTGCACATGCTCGAGGGCTCGGGCGGCAACATCGGCGTGTCCGTCGGGCCGGACGGCGTGCTCATCGTGGACGACCAGTTCCTGCCGCTGGCGGGCAAGATTGACGCCGCGCTCCAGAAGCTCCACCCCGGCCCGCTGCGGTTCGTGCTCAACACCCACTGGCACGGCGACCACACCGGCGGCAACCCGCACTTCGGCAAGAAGGCGACCATCGTGGCGCAGGAAAACGTCCGCAAACGCCTCGCCGCCGCCACGTCCACGCCGAAGGAGGCGCTGCCCGTCGTCACCTTCGTCGAGACGGTCTCCGTCCACTTCAACGGCGAGGAAATCAAGGTCACGCGCCTGCAACCCGGCCACACCGATGGCGACAGCCTGATTCACTTCACCAAGTCCGGTGTCGTGCACACGGGCGACCAGTTCCTCAACCACCGCTTCCCGTTCATCGACGTGGCGAGCGGCGGCGACCTGCAGGGCTACGCGAAGAACATCGAGTTCATGCTCAAGAACGTGCCGAAGGACGCGAAGATCATCCCCGGCCACGGCGCGCTCGCGACTTACGCCGACCTCGAGGCGACCCACGCGATGCTCAACGAAACCATCGCGCTCGTGAAAAAGGCCATCGCCGACGGCAAGACGCAGGAGCAAATCCGCGCCGCCGGCGTGCCGGAGAAATACAAGGACTGGGGCGCGGGCTTCATCAACGTGAACCGCTACCTCGATGCCGTGTTCAATGCGCTCAAATGAAAAGCCCGGCACTCGCGCGCGCCGGGCTTGCCGTTGAGTGGTTTGCGGACTACTTCGCGCCCTGGTCAATCCAAGCGCGGATGAGGCCGACCTCGGCCGCGGTGAGCGGCTTGCCCTTGCCCTCGGGCGGCATGGCGTCGTCCTCGTTCAAGCGGGCGACCGCCTTCACCAGCATGCTGTCGGCGCTCTTGCCGGGCGTGATGCACTTGCCGTTCTCGCCGCCCTTGAGCGCGTCGCGCAGCGAGTCCAGGCGCAGCTTGCCCTTCTGCTTCTCCGCGCCGTGGCACTTGGTGCAACTGGCTTCGAACAGCGGCTTGATGTCCTTGGCAAACGTGACGCCCGTCTTGGTCGAGGCGGGCGGCAGGGTTTTCTTGTCGGCTGCCGTCGAGGTTAGCGCGAGCGCGACGCCCGCGGCCAGGACCGATGCGATGGAGACAGTTTTCAGTGACATGGTTGTGGTTCGTTGCGCGTTTCGCGCTGCGTTTTACGGGTTGGCAGACGATTTGCACGAAAAAAGATTCAAGCCACGGCCCGCGCGCAACTCACTTTCGCGCACCCTCTCATTAGCACCGGGCTCAACCGGAACGATGCAGTTGAAACACGGGGGCGCGTCCTGGTCGCTCCCGTCGGCGTCCCGCCGACGGGTCCGCTCAAACGAACGATTCCCCAATGGTGAGGCTTGGCCCTCGCCGGAAGTTCCCGGACGGAGGCCGGGAACAGCGGGCGAGGTGCCCGCGCTCTTCGAACAATCCCACGGAGTGTGAAACCGGAAAAGCAGGCGTTTTGGCCCCTTCTTTCAGATTGTCGAAGTGCCGCGCCTTCGCCTCCTCGTGCGCCTGTTTGAAGAGCGGGTAGCACTCGAAGGCCAGCGCGGACTTGGTGAAGTGCTTCCTCGCCACGATGCTGTCGAGGATCACGGTCGCCGCTGGTTCGTCCGCCACGATGTTGCAGGGCACCTGCTTCAACTCTGCGATCCGGGCCACCCGGTCGCGGTGCCGGCCGTCGAGGATGCGGTTGTGCGGGACAATCGTGAGCGGCTTGTCCGGGTCGAAGCCGTGCTCGATCTTCGCGTCCACAAGCGCCGTGAAGCGCACGTCGGTGTCCGCGAGGTCGTGCAAACACTCGCTGAGCGGATGCGGCCGAAGATCGGCGGGGTTGCGGTGGACGATCATTCGACTCCCTTGACCTGGTTGAACTGAAAGCGCGCCTGCGCCTGCTCGTGGATGCGACTCCAGCCGGGAGCGTGGCAGCGAAGGATGCGCAGCGCCTTGAGCGCATTGCGCCGATGGTCCATCGCCTCCTTCGGCCAGCCTTGGAGCGAAAGGCGCCGCGCATGGAGCAGGTGCAACGCGATCTCGCGCTTCAGCCAGTGAATGACATCCGCACTCACGCAGCCTCCTTGTGGTTGGTGAACTGGAAAGGGAACTCGCGGCAGCGGAGGTCGGCGGCCTCGAGTCCATCAGCGAGTGAGTTCAGTTCCCCCCAATCCTTACCGACTTTGGTGGCGGGGAAAAGTGACGGGGGATATAGCGTTCGCGCCGGACAGGGGAGCGACTCAACCGCTTCCGGGGCTGGCGTGCAAGTGGCCCGTGTCGGATTCGC